>Ga0123355_10002538_pt1 | contig 25864 bp, 17 predicted proteins | sample TergutEmb28metaG_3_FD_89872 | JGI IMG/M metagenome (GOLD analysis project Ga0123355, IMG submission 89872) | Embiratermes neotenicus P1 segment gut microbial communities from Petit-Saut dam, French Guiana - Emb289 P1 | ecosystem: Host-associated > Arthropoda: Insects > Digestive system > Gut ...
CAAAAAGCAATTTATCACGCTGATAGTTGGGCGATAAGCAGTGTGTCGGTTTACATTGTTTGTATGCTTTTTTCTTACATTGCCTCTACTCTTTACCACGCTTGCAGAGAGGAAAAACGAAAAGCAATCTTGCGAAAATTCGACCACGCCGCTATCTATTTTCATATAGCGGGAACTTATACTTTTTTTACTCTGACCATTCTGCGTAATGCAGCATTTTGGGGCTGGTCGCTTTTTTTCGTAGTGTGGATTATCGCTTTGGCAGGTTCATATATCACTTTTAAAGGGAAAGGAATAGGCAACCGAATTGAAACAATCTGTTATGTGGCTATGGGACTTGTTGTTTGCGTGGCGTTTAAGCCGCTTATCGACATCCTTTATTCTACGAATGCATTGGCTGTCCTTTGGTTTATGATTACCGGAGGAGTGTCGTATATATTGGGAGCGATTTTGTATTCGTTTAAGAAAATTCCGTATATACATTCGGTTTTTCACCTTTTTGTGATAGGCGGAAGTGTTTTTCACATATTGGCTATTGCGACAGCATTGGATAAGATAATTTGAAAAATCCTGATTTCCACTGACATTACAACAAAACAACCTAAGTAACCGCAAGCAATCCAAATTCCAAACCTGATTGCCTGATTTTGTGTGTTTTAATTAGGTAACCAGGTTTTACGCCGATGTTTCTCCCAGTTATTTAGGTTTTTTCCTTGAATTATATGGAAATTGGGTTTTCTCGTATCAACTACTCAACCAATCAACAATTCGTTCTACACATATTTTTCCTGCATATTAAAAATTTACGAGCAAAAAGCATTATCTTTGTAGTCTTTTTTAAACAAAGCAAAAATTATGGGATTTAATGATATTTTAAAAAAACTGTTTGGAAACAAGGCATTGCGCGATTTGAAAGAAACCGAGCCATATGTTGCCAAAATAAAAGCCGTTTACGAAACGATTAAAGCGCTGAGCAACGACGAACTCCGCGCGCACGCCGACACCTTGAAACAGCGCGTTCAAGATTATGTTGCGCCCGAAAGAGATAAAATTGCCGAGTTGAGAGCAAGTATCGAAGAAACGGAAATCAATGAGCGTGAAAAAATTTACGACGAGATTGATAAACTCGAAAAAGAAATTACCGAAAAGTTTGAAAAAGTTCTCGAGGAAGTACTTCCCGAAGCATTTTCCATTGTAAAAGATACCGCGCGCCGACTGACCGAAAACGCCGAAGTGATTGTTACAGCAACTGATTTTGACCGCGATTTGGCGGCGAAACACGATTTTGTGTACATTCAAGGCGACAAAGCGCATTACAAAAACGAATGGGTTGCCGGCGGAAATCCTATCAAATGGGCGATGATTCATTATGATGTTCAACTTTTCGGTGGAACGGTTTTGCACAAAGGAAAAATTGCCGAAATGGCAACCGGAGAGGGAAAAACGCTTGTTGCAACTTTGCCTGTTTTCCTCAACGCGCTTACTCGAAAAGGCGTTCACGTGGTTACGGTGAACGATTATCTGGCAAAACGCGACTCGGAATGGATGGGGCCACTTTATATGTTTCACGGATTGAGCGTGGATTGCATTGACCGCCATCGCCCAAATTCTGAGGAACGCCGACAAGCTTATTTGGCAGATATTACTTTCGGAACGAACAACGAATTCGGTTTCGATTATCTGCGCGACAATATGGCGACAAGTCCACTCGATTTGGTGCAACGCAAACACAATTTTGCGATTGTGGACGAAGTTGACTCCGTTTTAATTGACGATGCGCGAACGCCCTTGATTATTTCCGGTCCTGTGCCGAAAGGCGACGACCAACTTTTTGAGGATTTACGTCCGCGCGTGGAACGTTTGGTTGCCATTCAGAAAAAACTCACGACCGACTATCTTGCCGAAGCACGAAATTTACAGAAATCGGAAGATGAAAAAAAGCGCGAAGAAGGCGCATTGGCACTTTTCCGCTCGTACAAAGGTATGCCGAAAAACAAACCCTTGATTAAATATCTGAGCGAGCAAGGAATGAAGGCAACGATGATAAAAACCGAAGAGTTTTATATGCAAGAAAACAGTCGGAATATGCACATTGCCACTGACCCGCTGTATTTTGTGATTGACGAAAAAAATAATTCGGTAGAATTGACCGACAAAGGTATTGACCAACTGACGGAAAGTTCGGAAGATGCTGCTTTTTTCATATTGCCCGATGTCGGTGCCGAAATTGCCGAAATGGAAAAAGATATGTCGCTTTCGGCAGAGGAAAAGCAGTCGAAAAAAGACGAATTGATGCAAAATTATTCCGTAAAAGCCGAGCGCGTTCACACGATAAATCAACTTTTGAAAGCATACGCGCTTTTCGAAAAAGATGTTGAATACGTTGTTCTCGACAACAAAGTGAAAATTGTTGATGAACAAACAGGTCGTATTATGGAAGGTCGCCGATATTCGGACGGTTTGCATCAGGCAATCGAAGCCAAAGAGCGCGTAACGGTCGAAGCCGCCACGCAAACTTTCGCCACCATCACGCTTCAAAATTATTTCAGAATGTACCACAAACTTGCCGGAATGACAGGTACAGCCGAAACGGAAGCGGGCGAATTGTGGAACATTTATAAATTGGATGTTGTCGTTATTCCGACCAATCGCCCGATTGTTCGCCACGATGTGGAAGACCGCGTTTACAAAACAAAACGCGAAAAATACACGGCAGTTATCGAGGAAATTGTCAGTTTGGTTGAAGCAGGACGTCCTGTTTTGGTCGGAACAACTTCGGTCGAAATTTCGGAATTGCTCGCCAGAATGCTTACTATTCGCAAAATAAAACACAATGTTTTGAACGCGAAATTGCACCAGCGCGAAGCCGATATTGTAGCCGAAGCAGGACGACAAGGAATTGTAACCATCGCTACAAATATGGCTGGTCGCGGAACAGACATTAAACTTACGCCCGAAGTGAAAGAAGCCGGTGGTTTGGCAATTATCGGTACTGAACGCCACGAAAGCCGTCGTGTAGACAGACAGTTGCGCGGTCGCGCTGGTCGTCAAGGCGACCCGGGTTCGTCGGTTTTTTATGTTTCGTTGGAAGATGATTTGATGCGCTTGTTCGGCTCGGAACGCATTTCGGGAATGATGGACAAGCTCGGATTTCAAGAGGGCGAAATGATTGAACATAAAATGATTTCAAAATCCATCGAACGCGCACAGAAAAAAGTCGAGGAAAATAACTTCGGTATCCGCAAACGCTTGCTCGAATTCGACGACGTGGTAAATGCGCAACGCGGAGTGATTTATTCCAAACGTCGCCACGCGCTTATGGGCGAACGAATTGGCGTAGAAATTACCAATATGATTCACGATACTGCCGAAAGCATTGTGGAAAACAGCAAAGATGCAGGCGATTACGAATTGTTGAAAGAGGAATTGTTGAAAGTTTTTGCAATGGACGCACCGCTTTCAGAAGATGATTTCAACTCGTTCAAAGACAAAGACATATCAGAAAAAATTGCCGAATCTGCCATTGAAAATTTCAAACGGAAAATGGATAAATTGGCTGAAACGGCAAATCCTGTTATCAAGCAAGTGTATGAAAAAAGCGGACAGCAGTACGAAAATATCTTAATTCCGATTACAGACGGAAAACGTGTTTACAACATTTCTGTCCGTTTGGAAGATGCTTACAAAACCGAGTCCAAAGAAGCAATCCGCGCATTTGAAAAGCAAACAATGCTTTATACGGTGGACGATGAGTGGAAAGAGCATTTGCGCCAACTCGACGAATTGCGAAGTTCGGTACAAAACGCAAGTTATGAGCAAAAAGACCCGCTTTTAATTTATAAATTGGAATCGTTCGGATTGTTCAAAAAAATGATGGATTCGTTGAATCGCAAAACGATGTCAATCTTGATGCGCGGACAAATTCCGATGCGCGAGCCGGGACAAGTTCGCGAAGCACAACAACGCCGACACGATTACAGCCAATATCGCACGCAAAAAGACGAGTACGCAAACGACCCGACGCGTCAAGACACGCGCGAACGGCAAGCACCTGTAACGTATGTTCGCCAAGAGAAAAAAGTTGGCCGAAACGACCTTTGTCCGTGCGGAAGCGGAAAAAAATATAAGAATTGTCACGGATAAAATTCTAAACAATATGTCGAAAACAGTAAAAAACACTCTCATTTGTGTTGGACTTATCGTCTTGTTGTTGGCGATATTAGCCGAACCTTTGTTTTCAATCGAAACAGGTTTGACTGGTTTTTTCATAGGAGTTGCTGTTGGCTTGCTGATAGGCGGAATAGTTACCTTGATAAGCAAGAAAAAAGAAAAACAGTCTGAAAATCAAACTAATAAACCGATAAACTAATAAACCGACAAAATGAACTTACTATCTATTACTTGGGATGTAAATCCCGAAATTTTCAGTATCGGCTCACTTTCAGTGCGTTGGTACGGATTATTATGGGCTTGCGCCATTTTTGCAACTTGGGAAATCGTAAAAAAAATATTCAAACACGAAGGACAACCCGAAGTTTGGGGCGATAAATTATTCTTTTACGGAACAATCGGATTGATTATCGGCGCGCGTTTGGGACATTGCTTTTTCTACGAGTGGCATTTGCTTCCTGAGCCGGTGCGATTTCTCGGCATTACGTTCAACTACGGAAATCCGTACCTCGCCAATCCACTTGATTTAATCAAAATTTGGCAAGGCGGTTTGTCAAGTCACGGCGGAGCGTTCGGATTGCTCGCCGGAATGTATTTGTACAACAAAAAAGTAATCAAAAAAGGCTTCATTTGGATGCTCGACCGTTTGGTAATCGGCGTTGCGATTGGCGGTGCGCTTATTCGGCTCGGCAATTTGATGAATTCCGAAATTTACGGCGGCGAAACTTCGCTTCCTTGGGGATTTATTTTTGTTCAAGCAGGCGAAACCGTGCCAAAACACCCGACACAAATTTACGAAATGTTGTATTGCCTCATAACTTTCGCTATTGTTTGGTGGATGTATTGGAAAAAACAGGCTTACAGAAAATCGGGATTGATTTTCGGCGTATTTATGCTCGGAATTTTCGGTACGCGCTTTTTGCTCGAATTTATAAAATTAGACCAAAGTAGTTTCGAGGCAGGAATGTTGTTGAATATGGGTCAATGGCTCAGTTTACCGTTTATCATTTGGGGAACGTATCTTGTTGCTCGCGCGCGAAATTTACCGCTTTTGCCCGACGAAAAGAAAGCGGAAAATCCGCCAACAGCTACTCGTAGCTACAAAAAGAGAGAAAAACATAAGTGAGATTACACAGAGATTTTCCTTTGTGTGTCTTTTTATCTTTGCTCTTTCAATCTAAAAACAAAAAATCCACCCGAAGTCGCTTCGAGTGGATTTTTATCATTCAGAAAATTATCAACAAAGATACAAGTTAAATTTCATTACTTTCGGGTTTGTCTGATTCAAGCATATTCAACGCCAAATCAAGTATTTGCGTGTTGTCCAGCATTATTAAACCGCCGTCAGGTCCCGGTTCGATATGCATTCCGATACTTTTTCCGTCTTTGTAGTTTGAACCGCCAAAATAATTGCGAACGGTTTCTATTTCCAAACCAAGTTCATCTGCAATTTTAGCCATACTTCCGCTCGGAAGCGAATCCTTGATTTTGCGAAGTTCATTAAAACTTATGGTTTTAGTCATAATACTATTGAATTTTATAAATTAGTAATTTGATTGATTTTTAAAATTTGGCATAAACTTAAAGCATTATTTTGAAACCGCCAAAATTTTTTGTTTTTTTTACATACATTTTTTCTGCATTTTATTTTATCACGCTGAATATATGCTTTTTATTCATTTTGGCTTCTGTTATTTTAACACTTCAACGTACTGAATTTTTAATGTAGAAATTTGCAAATACACCGATATGAAAATTTACTCAATTAGCACATTAGCACATTTTTTACTACATTTGCACTCCAAGAAAAAAAATATGATTTCAAAAATTATTGCGGAAAATCTTATCCACCAAGTTCGTGAAACCATTCACACTAAAAATCAGATAGTTATTGTAAGCCACGTTACGCCCGACGGCGATGCGGTTGGTTCGTCGTTGGCATTGTGGCATTATTTAAAGCAATTAGGAAAGGATGCACGCGTGATTGTTCCGAACGGATTTCCGAGTTTTTTGTCGTGGATGCCCGGCGCGAACGAAATTGTGCTGTACGACAGAAAAAGGCGAACAGCCGAAAAATTATTTCAGGAAGCCGATTTGATTTTTGCGCTCGATTTTAATGCCTCAAATCGTGTTGATAAAATGGAAAAAGCATTTTTGAACGCGCCTGCTACAAAAATACTTATCGACCATCATTTGCATCCTGATAATTTTGCGCAAATCGTAGTTTCTTATCCCGAAATTTCCTCCACGAGCGAACTTGTGTTTCGACTGGTTTACGGTTTGGGCGATTTTGACAAAATTACGTTGGAGTGCGCGCAATGCGTTTTGACAGGAATGATGACCGACACAGGCGGATTTAGTTTCAACTCCAATCAGCCCGAAACATACACGATTGTTGCCGAATTGTTGAAAATGGGCGTTAACAAAGACGAAATTTATCGGCGAGTTTTCAACACTTATTCGTTGGATAAACTTAAATTGAACGCTTTTTCGATATACCGAAAAATGAAAATTTTCCCCGAGTATAAAACGGCGATAATTCTGCTTACCGTCAAAGAATTGGAAAAATTCAACTACAAACCGGGCGATATTGAAGGAATTGTAAATATTCCGCTTTCGGCTGATGATGTTATTTTTTCGGTACTAATGCGCGAGGACACGGATAAAATCAAAATTTCGTTTCGCTCGCTGGGAACATTTCCTGCAAACAAAGTGGCAGCCGATTTATTCAACGGCGGCGGTCATTTGAATGCTGCCGGCGGCGAAAGTTACACAAGTTTACAAAAAAGTTTCAAAAAACTGAAAGCGGCTTTGCCGAATTATGCGGAGTTATTGAACGAAAGATTGGAATAAAACAATAATTTTTTTATATCTTTGCAAATATAATTGCAGTTTGTATGAAACAACGAATTTATATTGACACTTCGGTAGTTGGCGGATACTACGATGCAGAATTTAAGACACACACAATTCCTTTGTTTGAACGAATACAAAATGGTGAATTTATCGTTTTAATTTCAACTGTTACGCAAGATGAGTTGGAAAACGCACCGAAAAATGTGCAGGAATTGATAAAAAATATGAAAAGTGAATTTTCGGAGTTTTTAACAATATCTGATGAAGCCGTTGATTTAGCAAGCGAATATATTAATGAAAAAGTTGTAGGACAAACCAGTTATGCCGACTGTTTGCACATTGCCCTTGCTACAATTCACAGAGCTGATTTTTTGATAAGCTGGAATTTTAAGCACATAGTTAACGTCCGCCGAATTATGGGATATAACTCCATTAACATCAGAAACGGATATAAGCAGTTAGAAATACGTTCACCACGAGATTTTGAAAAATATGAGGACAACGAATAGAAATAATGAAACTTTTGATGCTGTGTTTTTTATGCGACAACAGCGCGACCGCTTAAGCGAAATGTTATCAAAAATGACAAAGGCCGAAGTTGTAGAGTATTTCCAAAAAAAAGCGTTGGAAACAACTATAAAACCATTTTGTTAGTTTCGCACGTTCGCACATTCGGATTTATCCAATCAACTTCAACTGCACGCGTTTTCTACTCGCATCAACTTCCAACACACGAACTTTAACGTGCTGATGCACCGAAACCACTTCGGCGGGATTGCTGATGAAACGGTCGGCAAGTTGCGAAATGTGAATCAAACCGTTTTCTTTGATACCAATATCGGTAAACGCGCCGAAATTGGTAATGTTCGTGATAATTCCGGGCAGTTCCATTCCAATTTTCAAATCGTTAATCGTTTTCACATTCGGGTCAAATTCAAACACTTTAATCGTTGTGCGTGGGTCGCGACCGGGTTTCTCCAATTCTTGCACAATGTCGGTGAGCGTTGGCAATCCAACTTTATCGCTAATGTAATTTTTCAATTCAATGGATTTGATAAGTTCTTTGTTTCCAATCAGTTGTTTTACGTCAGTATTCAAATCTTTCGCCATTGTTTCCACAATTTTATAACTTTCGGGGTGAACGGCTGAATTGTCTAACGGCTGTTCGCCGTCGGGAATTCGCAAAAATCCTGCTGCTTGCTCGAAAGTTTTTGCGCCCATTTTCGGCACTTTGAGCAGTTGTTTTCGGTTGGTGAAAGCACCGTTTTCGGCGCGATAATCAACAATATTCTGCGCCAACTGCGCACCCAAACCCGAAATATACGTGAGCAAATGTTTGCTCGCCGTGTTGAGATTTACGCCGACTTTGTTCACCGCATTTTCAACCGTGTGGTCGAGTGATTTTTTCAGCAAAGATTGGTCAACATCGTGCTGATATTGCCCAACGCCGATAGACTTCGGGTCGATTTTCACCAACTCAGCCAGCGGGTCCATCAATCGGCGACCAATCGAAACCGCACCACGAACAGTTACATCGTAATCGGGAAATTCCTCGCGCGCAATTTTCGAGGCAGAATAAATCGAAGCACCGTTTTCGCTCACGGAAAAAATCTGTACTTTTCGGTCGAAGCCTGTATTTTGAACAAATTGTTCAGTTTCGCGACCTGCCGTTCCGTTTCCAATTGCGATTGCCTCAATATTATATGCTTCGACCATTTTTTGAATTTTTCGCATCGCCGTGTGCTGTTCGCTTTGCGGTGGATGCGGATAAATGGTTTCGTTGTGCAACAAATTTCCCTGCGCATCAAGACAAACAACTTTGCAACCTGTACGAAATCCGGGATCAATTCCAAGCACGCGCTTTTGTCCCAAAGGCGACGCGAGCAATAACTGACGAAGGTTTTCGGCAAAAACGCGAATTGCTTCCACATCGGCTTTTTGCTTACTTTCGGAAGCAAATTCAGTTTCGATTGACGGTTTCAGCAAACGTTTGTAGGCATCTTTTGTTGCTTCAAAAACTTCATCTGACGACTCGTTTTCGCCTTTTACAAAAATTCGTTTCAAACGTTCTACGCAGTTTTCGTCGTCGGGACTGATACTTACGCGCAAAAATCCTTCGTCCTCGCCTCGCCTCATCGCCAACAATCGGTGCGACGAAACGCGCGACAATTTCTCATTCACATCAAAATAATCGCGGTATTTTTGTGCTTCGTCCTCTTTTCCTTTTATCATTTTCGCCGAAATCAAGGCTTCATACGAAAAAATCTTGCGAATGGCATTTCGCGCCGATTCGCTTTCGTTCACCCATTCGGCAATAATATCACGCGCGCCTTTCAGTGCATCGTCCACATTTTCAACCGTTTCTTTCACAAACGGCATCGCCAAACGTTCCACATCATCAACATTTTGCTTCATCAGCATTTTTGCCAACGGTTCAAGACCCTTTTCACGCGCAATTTCGGCTCGCGTGCGCCGTTTTGGTTTGTACGGAAGGTAAATATCTTCCAATTCGGTCATATTCCAACAATTTTCAATCCGCGCACGAAGTTCGTCGGTCAGTTTGTCCTGCTCTTCGATAGTTTTCAAAACGGTTTCTTTGCGCTTTTGAAGTTCGCATAACTTTTCGTATTGTTCTTGTAAATCAGCCAACTGCGCTTCGTCCATTCCATCGGTCATTTCTTTGCGGTAACGACTGATAAAAGGAATGGTTGCGCCTTCGTTCAAGAGTTGAATTGCGTTGCGAATTTGATTTTCAGTCAGTTGCAACGATTTTGATAAGAGTTTTATAAATTGTTCCATAAAATAGTTTTCAGACCTCCACTATTTCCCCTGTGAAGTCAGATTTATTTTCTATAAAATTTTTCAGTTGTTCAATATTGTAATTGATTGAATCGCGAGGAATATTTATGTTTGTTCCTGTTACTTTTTTATTTATAAAATTCACCACTTTATTAACTGGATACAAGTCAGGATTTTTCAAATAAACAGAAAAATATTTGTCACTTATCAATATCGCTGCTACTTCTTTCCAAGCAATGAACATTTGTTTTTTTAAGCCATCTGGAAAAAGAATACCTTCGTCTGAAAGTTGCATAATGAAACTTGGTTTTATCAGTCTTACTATTGATAAGGTGAAGCCTAAACCAGAAAACAATACTCCTATTGTTCCAATAATGTAACCCAAAACAGGTGTGTATGTATTAAGGTCATCAAACAAGTGATTGAAAGGCAACATAAGATAAAAAACAAACATAAAAGAAAAGGAAGTAAGCAACAAAGCAATCATTTTACCTCGTTTGTAGGTAATTGTGATAACTTTTTCTTGTCTAATTTTTTCATTTCCTTTTCTATCAAGCACATAATAACAAATTCCTCCGACTCCAAAAAATAATAACACACCAATACTCACTAAAATAGTTTCAATATCGTCCGATACAATGAGTAAGCGTACTGATACAACGGTAGCAATGGTACAGATTAAATAAAATACTATATCACTTTTCTTTTTTTTCATTTTCTCCTTGCTCTAATCTATTTCAAATCCCAAACCTGTTCTTAATTTCACAAGCGCAGGATTTTTTTGTACCATTTGTTTGTATTTTTCCTCAGGCGAGAGAATTTTTCGCGTTTCCTCTGCTTCGTTCATTTTCAGTTGCATTTCTACAAAAGAGTTTTTGAGTTCGGAGCGCAAAAAAGTCAATAATTCGCGTTTGCAGGCAAGTAATTCCTTTTCTTGCATCGAGTTTGAAATGCGCACTTCAAAAGTCGGCGTGCCTGAAATTCGTTCGGGTAAATTGCTTTCGATATACCTTGCCAATCGATTTGCTTCGGGCGGAAGCGTTTTTGAAAAATCTGTCCAAGCCTTTTGTAAATCGCTGTCGCTGAAATCATTATTCAAATTTTCCTGCGAAATTTCTTTTTTCGCCTCCTCTTGCGACGAATTTGCAACCGTCGGTTGCGTAATCGAAATACTTATCGGTCGCGACAAATTCGGCGGAATTGGTCGCTGTTCCGCAGGTTTTGTTGCTGTTTGTGCTTCCGTTTTTAGCGGCTGAGCGGAAACGACAGAAGCATTCGCTTCAACTTTTGGAGTTAGAACAGAAGTATCTACCGTTATTTTCTCAATCGCAGGTGCTTGTTCGTCAGTTAGTTTTTTTTTTTCGTTCGTCAGTTGGCACAAACGAATTAAAGCAAGTTCGACAAGCAAACGCTTATTTTTGCTTATCCGATAATTCAAATCGCAATCGTTCACGATTTTGAGCGCGGGAAACAAAAAGTCAATCGGCGCATTTTCCGCCTGTTTTTTGTAGCGCTCGCGAATATCCGCGCCAACTTCCAGCAAGACAAGCGTTTGCGCATCTTTGCAAACCAACACATCGCGAATGTGCGAACTCAATCCGCCAACGAAATGATGCGCATCAAATCCTTTGTCCAATACTTCATTGAATAACAGCAAAGATTTACTCACATCGTTCTGCAAAAAAGCATCAATCAATCGGAAATAATACTCATAATCAAGTACATTGAGATTTGTAATCACATCTTGATACGTGATTTTATTTCCGCTGAAACTCACAATTTGGTCGAAAATCGAGAGTGCATCGCGCATTCCGCCATCGCTTTTTTGCGCAATCACATTCAGCGCATTTTCATCGGCTTCAACGCCTTCTTGTTGTGCAACATATTTCAAATGTTCGACCGTATCGGCAATCGTAATTCGGTTAAAATCATATATTTGCGTTCGCGAAAGAATGGTCGGAATAATTTTGTGTTTTTCGGTTGTTGCCAAAATAAAAATGGCGTGCGCAGGCGGTTCTTCCAGCGTTTTGAGAAAAGCGTTGAACGCGCCTTGCGACAACATATGAACCTCGTCGATGATATAAACGCTGTATTTTCCGATTTGCGGCGGAATGCGCACTTGCTCAATCAAGCTGCGAATATCATCAACTCCATTGTTCGAAGCAGCATCAAGTTCGTGAATATTGTACGAACGTTGCTCGTTGAACGAAACGCAGGATTCGCACGCATTGCAAGCCTCAAAATCGGGCGTAAGATTTTGACAGTTAATTGTTTTCGCGAAAATTCGTGCGCAAGTAGTTTTTCCCACTCCGCGCGGACCGCAAAACAAATAGGCGTGCGCCAAATGATTATTTTTTATCGCATTTTTGAGCGTGGTGGTCAAAGACGATTGCCCAACAACCGAATTGAAAGTCGCAGGGCGATATTTTCGTGCCGATACTATAAAGTTATCCATTTTCTTTGATTTCAAATTTCAGATTTCAGATTTCAGATTTCAGATTTCAGATTTCAGATTTTGCGTCATTGCGGGCTTGACCCGCAGTCTCATCTATTTGGGGATTCCGCGTCAAGCGCGGAATGACGTTGTTTCTGAAAATCAAAAACTGAAAACTTTTTTCATCGTGCAAATATAAGGAAAGTTGTTTATTCTGAAATATTTTTTTGAAAAATGATTTGCTCGCGAAAAATAAACTGTACTTTTGCTCAACAAAGAATGATGAATAATGACCAACTTCAAAGAAATTTTATCCAAACCCGTTTCACAAATAAACTACAAAGTTTTGTTTGCGGAAGTAAGCGAAAGTTACGAGGATTTTTGTGTTGTTTTTGAATTGATGTTTGATGTAGATGAAAAAACGGCTTGGCGCGCAGCGTGGATTTGCGAAAAAGTGAGCGAACGCTCGCCGCATTTTTTTACAAAAAAATCTGTTGAACGAGTAGTTGAACTTGCTGTATCTACAACTTTTACAGGTTTGCAACGCTTGCTGTTGTCTATTGTTCTTAATTTGGGTTTGCCCGATGAGGTTTCGGTTGAGTTTATTAATATCTCTTTCGAGCGAATGATTTCTCAAAAATCGCCCGTGGCAGTTCAAGTGCTTTCGATGAAAATTTTGTACGAATTTACCAAGCGCGAGCCTGATTTTAAAACGGAATTAAAAACCTACCTCGAATCAATCGACATCGAAAATTATACAGCAGGTTATCGCGCAGCAAGAAAAAATATTCTGAAAAAACTTTAGTTACAAGTTACGAGTTACAAGAATTTGCAACTCACGAATTTTTACTACCTTTGTGCAAACTTTACAAGGGCGAACTCTCCCTAAATCCCTCTCTCAAAGAGAGGGACTTTTGGGAAGTGCAAAAGAGCAAGAACTCCAAAAAAAGCACAGCGCAGTTCCCTCTTTTTGAGAGAGGGCGGAGAGAGAGTTTAAAAACTGAAAACTGACAATTAAAAATATTATGGCAAAAGAATTTAAGTATCAAGAGCCTTTCCCGATGGGAAAAGATAAAACAGAGTATTATTTGCTCACAAAAGATTATGTTTCCGTTTCGGAATTTGAAGGAAATGAAATTTTGAAAATCGCGCCCGAAGGATTAACCGAACTTTCGCGTGCGGCGATGCGCGATTGCGCGTTTTTGCTTCGCACTGAACATCAACAGCAAGTTGCCAAGATTTTAGATGACCCGCAAGCAAGCGAGAACGATAAATACGTCGCACTCACAATGTTGCGCAATTCCGAAATTTCGGCAAAAGGTGTGTTGCCTTTCTGTCAAGACACAGGAACAGCAACGATTGTGGCGAAAAAAGGTCAGCGCGTTTGGACTGGTGGAAACGACGAGGAAGCACTTTCGAAAGGCGTTTATCAAACTTACACAGAGGAAAATTTGCGCTATTCGCAAAATGCGCCGCTCAATATGTACGATGAAGTAAACACCGACACAAATCTGCCTGCGCAAATCGACATTTCGGCAACCGACGGCGGCGAATACAAATTTCTTTTCATTGCCAAAGGCGGCGGCTCGGCAAATAAATCGGCACTTTTTCAGGAAACAAAAGCCTTGTTAAATCCAAAATCGTTGGAAAAATTCTTGACCGAAAAAATGAAAACGCTTGGTACAGCAGCTTGTCCGCCGTATCACATCGCGTTTGTCATTGGCGGAACTTCTGCCGATGCTTGTATGAAAACCGTAAAACTCGCTTCTACAAAGTATTACGACGAACTTCCAACCGAAGGAAACGCGCACGGACAAGCTTTTCGCGATGTGGAAATGGAAGCGAAAATCTTGAAAGCCGCTCAAGAATCGGGCTATGGCGCACAATTCGGCGGAAAATATTTTGCACACGATATTCGCATTATCCGACTTCCGCGTCACGGTGCGTCTTGTTGCGTTGGAATGGCGGTTTCCTGCTCTGCCGACCGCAACATCAAAGGAAAAATCAACAAAGACGGCATTTGGCTCGAAAAATTGGAGGATAATCCTGCGCGCTACATTCCCGAAATTTTGCGCGAAGCAGGCGAAGGCGAAGCGGTGAAAGTTGATTTGAATCAGCCGATGGCAACGATTTTGGCGGAATTGTCGAAATATCCTGTTGCAACGCGTTTGTCGCTCAACGGTACAATCATTGTTGGTCGCGATATTGCGCACGCTAAATTGCAAGAATTAATTGATGCAGGAAAAGATTTACCGCAATACGTGAAAGACCACCCAATTTATTACGCCGGTCCGGCAAAAACACCGAAAGGAATGCCTTCCGGCTCGTTTGGGCCAACAACGGCAGGTCGAATGGATTCGTATGTTGACACATTCCAATCGCACGGCGGAAGTATGATTATGATTGCAAAAGGTAATCGCAGTCAGCAAGTTACCGATGCTTGCGCAAAATACGGCGGATTTTATCTCGGCTCAATCGGCGGTCCGGCGGCAATTCTCGCGCAACAAAACATCAAAAAAGTGGAATGCCTCGAATATCCCGAACTCGGAATGGAAGCCATTTGGAAAATCGAAGTAGAAAATTTCCCTGCCTTCATTTTGGTTGATGACAAAGGAAACGATTTTTTTAAGCAGATTAAACCCCTGTGTTTGTGTTAAATGAACAAAACAGCAAATTTAAATGTTATAGAAAACAAGAATTTTAATTTTAAAACAACTTTTTTATGAAAACAAAAAATCTTTTTTATGTTGCAATTATCTGTTTGACAGCACTATCTGTCATTTCGTGTAAAAGCGGTCGTAAGCAGAACGAAAATGCAGACCATTTCAGCCAAGTCAGCACGATGGGTTGCGGAACAAGTCGCACCGCGCTCGATTGGGGCGGAATTTATACTGCGGTACTTCCTTGTGCCGATTGTGATGGAATACAAACAACCATTGTGTTGAATTATGACAACACGTTCGAACTTCGGACTAAATATTTGGGCAGAAGTGCAGAGGAATTTGTTCAACAAGGCGAGTTTGTGTGGAACGAAATGGGAAATAATATAACGCTTTTGGGAGTTGATGCAACTGTCGCGCCAACTCAATTTCTTGTAGGCGAAGGCAGACTTTTTCAACTCGATATGAACGGAAACCGAATGCCTTCGGACGTTGAAGGAAAATACATTTTGGAAAAAGTTACCAACATCGTTGGAAAACATTGGCGACTCATCGAGTTGAGAGGCAATGAAGTGCCCGAATTTGAGGACAAATCGCGCCAACCGTATTTTGTTTTGAATGTCGAAAACAACACTGTGAACGGACACGGCGGTTGCAACAGATTTAGCGGAATGTACGTTATCAAAACCGGAAATCGTATTAGTTTTTCGCCGTTGGCAGCAACTCAGATGTTTTGCTTCGACAATATGGAAATCGAATCGGAATTTATGCAAATTTTCGAAATTGTTGACAATTATACCATAAACGAATATAATATATTATCGTTAAATCGAGCAAGAATGGCGCCGTTGGCTCGTTTTGAGCTGGTTTTGGAATAATGACTATTTGTTAAACCGTGATTTGCGGTTTCTTAAAAATTGGCAGGACTTGTTTTTTTTATAAGCAAATCCTGCCGTTTTTTGATGAAAAATGACTACTTTTGCACCCACAACACAACATAGTTTAATTTAAAGCAAAAAAAATGAACATTTCTAAAAAATCAGACTTTAAAAGTCTACTGATTTTGCTGTTGCTATGCTCGTCGATGAGCATTTCAGCACAGCGAGTTATTAATTTGAACAGCGAAGATGTCGGTTTGAATTTAAGGCGAACAACGGCTATTCCGCAAGAATTTTTGGAAGAGGCAAAAACCGCTCGCAGTTTTGCGATTAATCCTGCATTGCAAAGCGCAAATCACGTGTCTTTGGGCGACACTATCAACTTGCATCTTTTCGAAAACAGTATTCACACCGCTGTTGTACGCGATGTTACGACCGATGTGAATGGCAGTTTTACACTTTCATTAGATTTGCCCAATTATATGTTCGCATTTGGTTTTATTACCACAAACAAAGAAGGAAAATCATTATTTTCCGTGTCAATTCCCGAGCATAGCCAAAGGTTTGTAAGTAGAAGCGTTGCTGACTCTCAGACAAATTTTCTGATTGAACTTGATGGCAGTGCCGAACTTCCATCAGATGAGAAAGAAATACCAGCTGTGATATTAATGAGCGAAGAAGATTATAATCAAGAAGCTGACCTACGTATCCAAAGCAACGCGTCAAATCTACCTTGTACTTGGAATCGTGATTTAGCCGGCACAGACCCTGCAATCATTGATGTATTGGTTGTATACACGCACGCAGCAGCAGTATGGGCTCAACGAGAAGGTGGCATAACCAATACAATAGCAGGAGCAATGGATTTCACTAATCGTGTGGTGAATAATCAGAGAAATGGCGACCAAATACGAGTGGTACATTCTCAGCAAATAAATCACACAGAGTTAACGCATGATATGAGTGCAGACCTAAGAAGATTAACCTATGACTGGGTCGATGTGCACCAGCTGAGAAAACAACATAATGCCGACCTTGTTGTTTTGATAGGTGAATACCTTCCTCCAAGTCCGGGCGGTATTGCTTGGGTGTTGAGCGATGCTAACGAAGGGAGAGTTCATTATGGATTCAGTATTACTCGTGTACAGCAGGCAAGCTGGACATACACTTTCATTCACGAAATAGGACACAATATGGGTATGCGACATCACAGAGAGGATTATGCAGTAACTCCGAATACACTTTTTCCTTATGCCTTTGGCTGGCACTGGATGAGTGGCGGTACTCGTTTTGGTTCAGTAATGTCAACATTTCCCGGTCAAACAAGAGTATCCTTTTTCTCAAATCCAAATGAAACTTACAATGGTGTAGCAACAGGAGCAAATAATGCTAATAACGCACAAGTTTTCAGAAACACCAAGCATATTGTTGCTTTTTACAGCGAAAAATTGCACCATTTGCCCGATGCTCCGACTAATATTGTTGTGTCAAGTCCGACAGATAACGGCGCAACTTTCAGCTGGGAAGCCGTACCGAACGCAACGACTTACAGAATTCACACTCCAAATCTTGAAACCGGTAGCGGTTCAGTGGGTTGGACAGACCCAAGAAACTCTCGCCCTTTGAGCTCCACTGCAAGATTCCAGCCGTGTACAACTTATGAGTTTTGGGTTTCGGCTCTAAATGATTGCGGAGATATAGCAAGCAGTTCAAGATTCACATTTACAACAAGATGCATCAATACTGACCCAACAGTCATAACATCGGCAACAGTCAGCAACATCACACACAATTCGGTAATACTTAATAGTACCGTAACGCCTGCAAGTGGAACACCAATTCAAACACAAGGATTTAGGTACAGAAAAGCATCTGCCACTGGCTGGAACACAAGTACAGATGGCAGTTTGACAGGATTAACGCCTAATACGCAATACAGATTTCACGCTTTTGCAACAACGGCGTTGGGCACTTTCAACGGAAATGTATTGAGTTTCACAACATCTTCTCCTGTTCCGCCAACAGTTGTAACACAAGATGCAATCGTTATAAATTGTAATTCGGCAACGCTCAATAAATCGGTTACTGCTCAAACAGAAGCGATTACATCACAAGGTTTTGAGTACAAAATTTCGGGAGAGGAAAGTTGGTCGGTTTCAACAAACGGGGAATTGAGCGGATTGACGGAAAATGCACTTTATGTGTTTCGCGCTTTTGCAACAACGGCAAGCGGAACAGTTTACGGCAATGAACTCACATTTACACCAACTGCTACACAAACGCAAACCATTGATTTTCCTGAATTTGCTCAAAAAACTTACGGCGATGCAGATATTACATTACCGCAGAAAACAAGCGCAGGTTTAACAATCAATTATAAATCATCTGACGAAATGGTGGCTGTGATATCAGAAAATATTCTGACAATAACAGGCGTAGGTGTTGCCGAAATTACTGCTACTCAAAGTGGCGATTGTACTTACACGGCAGCAACAGAAGTAACTCGTACATTGATGGTAGGTAGAGCTCCTACGACCGATATTTGTCAAGTACTTGCTCGTCAACTGCATATTTTCCCAAATCCTGCACAAAACGAACTTTTCATACAGTCGGAATTGCAGATAAATAGAGTTGAAATTTATTCAACAACAGGTGCTTTAATGATAGAGGAAAATAATTTTGCAGAAAAAATATCTGTATCTGCTTTACCACGCGGAATTTATCTGCTCAAAGTTCACACAAATAAAGGCGTGATAGTTAGCAAGTTTATAAAAGAATAACGCATAAAGGCACGAAAGGGCGAAAAATTCCCTTAGTGGTATTTGGAATTTTCTTTATCGAAAACCCTTATTCCCTTATTTTCAATAAATAAAGGAATAAGGGATTTTTCTTGTAATGTTTCTAGCATTAAGGGTTTTTCTATCAACTGCGGGGAAATTGGCCCATTCGTCCTTTCGTGCCTTCTCCCTTTCGCGCTTTCGTTTTTTTTTGTATCTTTGTAGCTCGATGAGAAATAAACAAAGAACAAAAACAATTTCTAAAAAATCATCTGTTTTCGCGCTCCAATTTGCAAGCATGTCAAATGGAGCAATGTTCGCAATTACTTAAATATGAATCTATCTAAAACAAAAATTACGAAAAATCTACTAATCCTATTGTTGGTATGCTCGTCGATGAGTATTTCGGCACAACGAGTTATTAATTTAAACAACGAAAATGCCGGCTTGAATTTACGGCGAACAACGGCTATTCCGCAAGAATTTTTGGAAGAGGCAAAAATTGCCCGCAGTTTTGCGATTAATCCTGCGTTGCAAAGCGCCGAAAATGTGAGCATTGGCGATTTTGTAGCTTTGCAACTCTTTGAAGAAAGTAGTTATAAAGCTACTGTGAACGATATTATAATAGATGTAAACGGCAACACTACACTTACTTTAAACCTGTCCGATTATCCGATGGCATTTGCCATTATCACAACTTGTGTGGAAGGCAGGTCTCTTGTCAACGTCTCTATCCCCGAACTTGGACGGAGCTTTGGAAGCAGACACGGTATTGATACCGGTGGAGTTTATATGATTGAAGTGGATAGAAGCACGTTGCCGCTCTTCACTTGTGGCACATGCGGCACTTGCGCTTCACACCCTCTAATTTCGCAAGAACTTGAAATGCTTAGAATGGAAGTTGGCAAAAATACTCAAAACTCCTTGCAGTCAATCACTCCACACTCGGAAAATTGTCCTCCTGCTCCCGTTGCTTTCGAAAATCCGAATGCACCTGCTACCATTGACATGCTGATTGTTTTCACGCCTGCTGTACTTGAATCTCCTGAAGTGAGCAGACGCGGTGGAATAAACAACTATATTGCAAATATGATGGCTATGGGAAATCGCAGTTTTAGAGAGAGTAACACAGGCATCACACTACAACTTGCTCATTCGGCACAAGTGAACTATACTGAGCCCGTGCCCCACAATATGGAACGTACGATTTTTCGCTTAACAGATGCTAATAACGGTTATATGGACGAAGTTCACACATTGCGCAGGCAACATAATGCCGACTTGGTATCGCTAATAACCGTTGAAAATGACTGGGGAGGTATAGCGTGGCTTCTTAACAACAGAGCAGGAAGTCCCGATTTGGGTTTTTCTGTTGTTAGTGTCAGAGCGGCTGTTGATGACTTTCCCGTTTTTGCACACGAAATCGGACACAATATGGGCTTGGGTCACGCTGCGCAACAAACTTCATTTTTTGCTCGAGGAATTTTTGATTATTCGCTGGGTTGGCGTTTTGAAGGCAACGTAACCAATCCGTGGGGAAATAGGTTTCATACCACAGTAATGGCGTATCAGGGCGATTTTTACGGCGATGGTTTAATATCTCAGTTTGTTCATTTCTTTTCAAATCCGGATATATCTCATTTGGGTGCTACTATAGGTGATGTTACACGAGCCGATGCTGCACGAAGTTTGAGAGAAATTAAACACGTTGTTGCATTTTACAGCGAAAGAATAGCTTATTTTAGTAATGTTGTTGTGTCAAGTCCGACATATCATGGCGCAACTTTTAGCTGGGATGCCGTGCCAAATGCCGAGTTTTATAGACTTTATATTAGCACAAATCTTGGTTGGAGCTGGTCGGAAGTGTGGGAAAATTCAATCACTGTCGATTGGTCGCCAGACCTTCTATCTCCTTGCCTAACATATGAATTTTTCCTTTCTGCCATAAACGAATGTGGTATCGAAGCGAGAGGTCAAATACTTACATTTACAACAAGTTGTGATTTGATAGTTGTAACAGAAGCCGCTACCAACATAACTTGTAATTCGGCAACGCTCAACAAATCGATAATAGTAGGAGCAGAAGCTATTGTTATAGAACAAGGCTTCGAATGGACAATACCGAGAGCAACAAATTGGGTAGTGTCAACCGATGGCGAATTGAGCGAATTGCCGCCAGCCTTTACTGAAATAATATTTCGCGCTTTTGCAAGAACTGAAAACAGGATAGTTTATGGCGAAGAACTTACGTTTATGCCAACTGCCACACAAATACAAGTGATTGATTTTCCTGAAATCGGCACAAAAAATTTGGGCGATGCAGACATTACACTGTCCGAAAAAACCAATGTAAATTTAGTCATCAGCTACCAATCGTCTGACGAAAGAGTAGCAACAATTTCGGGAAATATTCTGACAATTACAGGCGCAGGCATTGCCGAAATTACAGCCACGCAAAGCGGCGACTGCGATTACATGCCGGCAACGGTAACTCGCACATTGACTGTGCTTGGTACAGCAGCCGGCATTGGCGAAGTACCTGCTCGTCAACTGCAAATTTTCCCAAATCCTGCACAATCCGAACTTTTCATACAATCGGAATTGCGGATAAATAGAGTTGAAGTTTTCTCAGCAACAGGTGCTTCGATGATAGAGGAGAATAATTTTGTAGAAAAAATATCTGTATCTGCTTTACCACGCGGAATTTACTTACTCAAAGTTCATACAGATAAAGGCGTGATAGTTAGCAAGTTTGTGAAAGAATAAAAGCAAGCTCCCTAAATCCATCGCAGGGGGACTTTCAAATTTTCTAAGGCTTTTTAAAATCCTCAGAGAAAAGGAAAGTCCCCCTGCGGGGGATTTAGGGGGCTTCTTTCTTTTTTATCATTTTTTTCGTACCTTTGCATTCCGATAAAAAATAAGCAAAGCAAAAACAATGAAGAATATCCGCAATTTTTGTATCATAGCGCATATCGACCACGGAAAAAGTACATTAGCCGACCGTTTGTTGGAATACACCAAAACACTTTCGGAAAAAGATTTGCAGGCGCAAGTGCTTGACAGTATGGATTTAGAGCGCGAACGCGGCATTACCATAAAAAGCAAAGCAATCCAAATGAATTATAATTTGGACAACGAGGATTATATTCTCAATTTGATTGATACGCCCGGACACGTCGATTTTTCGTACGAAGTTTCGCGTTCAATTGCTGCTTGCGAAGGTGCTTTGCTCATTGTTGATGCTACGCAAGGTATTCAGGCTCAGACTATTTCCAATCTTTATATGGCGATTGAGCACGATTTGGAAATAATTCCGATTATGAACAAAATGGATATGGAAAACGCGATGCCCGAAGAAGTGGAAGACCAAATTGTTGACCTGCTCGGTTGTAAACCGCACGAAATTATTCGTGCCAGCGGAAAAACAGGAATGGGCGTACACGATATTTTGCGCGCTATTACTGAGCGTGTTCCTGCTCCGAAAGGCGACCCGGACGCACCGCTTCAATGCTTGATTTTCGATTCGGTATTTAATCAGTTTCGCGGAATTATCGCGTATTTTAAAATCGAAAACGGAACAATTCGCAAAGGCGATTTGGTGAAATTTATCGCCACCGAAAAAGAATACTATGCCGATGAAGTGGGCGTTTTGAAACTCGATATGTTACCGCAGGCGAGCCTCAGCGCAGGAAATGTTGGTTATATTATTTCGGGAATTAAAACATCAAAAGAAGTAAAAGTCGGCGATACGATAACGCACGTCAAAAATCCGGCGAAAGAAGCGATTGACGGTTTTGAGGAAGTAAAACCGATGGTTTTTGCAGGAGTTTATCCAATTGATACAGAGGATTTTGAAGACTTGCGTACGGCAATGGAAAAATTGCAATTGAACGATGCTTCGCTTACTTTTGAGCCGGAATCGTCGGTTGCGCTTGGTTTTGGTTTTCGTTGCGGATTTTTGGGAATGTTGCATATGGAAATTGTGCAGGAACGCCTCGACCGCGAGTTTGATATGAACGTAATTACCACTGTTCCAAACGTTTCGTACAAAGTTTACACCAAAAAAGAGGAATTGCTCGAGGTTCACAATCCGTCGGGATTGCCCGATGTGATGGCAGTCGACCGCATTGAAGAGCCGTATATTCGCGCTTCGATTATCACGCGCACCGATTATATTGGGCAAATTATGACTTTGTGTCTCGGAAAACGCGGCGAATTGATAAAGCAAGAATACATTTCGGGCAATCGTATGGAGTTGATTTTTGATATTCCGCTGGGCGAAATTGTATTCGATTTTTACGACAAACTCAAAAGTATTTCCAAAGGTTACGCTTCGTTCGATTATCATATGAACGGTTATCGACCGTCAAAACTTATCAAACTCGATATTCTGCTTAATGGTGAGCCGGTTGATGCACTGTCGTCGCTCATTCATTTCGACAATGCTGTAACGCTCGGTCGCCGAATGTGCGAAAAATTAAAAGAACTCATTCCTCGTCAGCAGTTTGACATCGCCATTCAAGCAGCGATAGGTGCGAAAATCATCGCCCGCGAAACCATTAAAGCGATGCGCAAAGATGTAACCGCAAAATGTTACGGCGGCGATATTACGCGCAAACGCAAACTGCTCGAAAAACAGAAAAAAGGTAAAAAACGAATGAAACAAATTGGCTCGGTTGAAGTACCGCAAAAAGCGTTTTTGGCGGTGTTGAAGTTGGATTGATGGTTGTTTTTCATCAAGTCAAATTATTCTATACTATTTATTAACTTAACTCCGCCCGGATAAATAAAATTTCCTTGTTTATCAACAAATCCTTTTACTCCATTTTTTCCAATAAGAGCCAAACCATCAGAGAAAAAAGGAGCGAAAGGTGCTGAATGGAAAATAGGAGGAATTACTTCTTTGCCTGTTTTATCTACAAAACCAAGTCTATGGTTTCTTTGAAAAAAAGCCATACCTTCGTTAAAAGAACCCACACTAGAATAAATAGGAGGCACTATTTCTTCGCCCCTTTTATTAACAAAACCTCTTCTTCGGTTTTTTGTAATTTCAACAAATCCTTCTCTGAAAGAATGACCTATTCTGTCGTAAATAACGGGGACTACCTCTCTACCTCTATTATCAATGAAACCATACTTGCCGTTTCTTCTAACACGAGCCAAATTAACTAACTGCTCTCCTTCTCTATGCTCCCAAGGAAAATAACCTGCAGAATCATAAATGAAAGGAATTACCACTCTGCCTCTTCGATTAATATATCCCCATTTGCCATTTTTTTTAACAGCAGCCATTCCTTGTGAAAAATTCCGCACCCCATCGTAAATCGGTGGAATTACAACTCTGCCTCGTTTATTAAAGAAACCATACTTCCCATCTCTTCTAAACCAAACCAACCCGTCATTAAATTGTCGTCCGATTTCCCTATAATCATAAATGATAGGAATTACCTCTTTGCCTCTTTTGTTAATAAAACCCCATTTATTATTTTTTCTAACATGAGCCATTCCGTTGAAAAAATCATATGCTTCTTCATAAATAAAGGGCACTACTTCTTTGCCTCTTTTATTGATAAAACCTGCTCTACTTATTTCTCTACCGTTTTCATCTGTTTTCGTCTTATAAAGCGTAGCAAAGCCTTCGGAAAAACCTGCTGACCACATATGTGAATCACTATAAATCAGAGGAATTACCTCTTTACCATTTGTATCAACAAATCCATAACGATACTTCCAAGCTCCCCATTGGTTTCTTTTTGCAATACAAACAAGAGCAAATCCTTCACTAAAATCTTTTACCCTATCATAAATGACAGGAACTACCTCTCTGCCTTGTTTATCTACAAAACCATATTTTCCATTCTTTTTTACTATAATAAATCCTTCACTGGCAAAGTCTTCTATCCAATCATAAACGAGAGGAGTAATCTCTCTGCCTATTGTTTTATCAATTAAACCATATTTATCATTTTTAAAAACACGAGCCAAACCGTCAGCACCTTCAATCCAATTTTTTATCTCATCATAAATGACAGGAACTACCTCATTGCCTGCTTTGTCAATAAGTCCCCATTTTTCGTCTTTTTGAACAGGTGCTAGCCCATTTTCAAAATGAGAAAAGTCATCGTATCTTGCGAGTGCTTGTGCTAATCTTTCTTTGTCTAAGTTGTTGCTTCCAAATACAGTTAAACTATTTATACATAGGAAAAAACACAAAAGCAATAAGTTCATTGTATGTTTAGTCATATTTTTTTGCTTTTATTGATAATCAAATTTCGGCATATTGTCAATCGTAGTTGTTGTTTGTCGAACAGTCTGTCCGCCAACTCACACCTAACACTTAAAACACACGCAAAAATACAAAATAATTATACATATCTGCAACATTTTTTTTACATATCATTGATTTATTTTCCGAACATACGCACCATCAAATCTTGTTGAGTGAAAATTGATATTTCTTTCCTCTGCAAATTCGCGAATACGATTTGTGTACCAAGTAGTTATCGTTCTGTCTGTAATAATATTTTTCGGCTCGATACATTCGAGTAATCGTTCAATTCGCGGTCGAAGTCCGTTACCGATAATGAGATAATCCACTTTTAGCGGCTCGTCGGTAGTGTAATTTCGAGAAAAATCCTCCTCTAAAATAAAAATTCGCAATCCGTTGAAACTGAAACTGCCGTCGTAAAAAGTGTTCGTTTCGTTTATCATTGTCGGTTTGTTCAATTTATGATTGTTCCAAAACGATGAAGCAATTCGGCGCAATTCTGTGTAATCGGTCGTGTAAATCAGGTTGTTAGTGCCGTCAATGAAATTTATGTGCGTGTTTCGATTTCCGGAATAAACAATCATTTTTTGCGAATTGAGTGTGTTGTGCTTTATTTGTATATTTATTCCAAAAACAGCAATTACACAACAAAATCCGACAACGAGCGCGTTGTATTTTTTTGAAAATGAGTAATATCCGAATGCAAAAATGAGTACAAAAATAAGTATCGCCTGAATTTCATTTATTGCAATGGTAGAAACGGCATAAGGCAGATTTTCAACCACTACGACCGTAAAATTCATTATCCACAAAAGAACTTTGAGAGCGAAAACAACCACCGTCGATAAAATGGGAACAGAAGCCACAACTATCAGAGCAACACCAAGATAGAGAACAAAAGTCGCTATCGGAACAACAACCATATTCGACAGCAAAAAATAATTGGGAAACATCTGAAAATAATACAGCGCAAAAGGAATTGTGCCGATTTGAGCAGCGGTCGAAACCGAAAATAAATCCCA
>Ga0123355_10002539_pt1 | contig 25864 bp, 19 predicted proteins | sample TergutEmb28metaG_3_FD_89872 | JGI IMG/M metagenome (GOLD analysis project Ga0123355, IMG submission 89872) | Embiratermes neotenicus P1 segment gut microbial communities from Petit-Saut dam, French Guiana - Emb289 P1 | ecosystem: Host-associated > Arthropoda: Insects > Digestive system > Gut ...
CACCAAGAAGAATACTAGCCCAAGCGACAGTATTACACCTGCTACAGACACAACTAATGGTGCCATAGTAAAGTCGTCGCTGGTTTGCGGGTTAGTTCTGGCCGGGGCCTCTGGCTCTGGCCGTGGTGCCTCTGGGCGTGGCTCTGGTATATAAGGCGGTGGTGGTGGCAGTACAGGGCCATTTACGTCATCTAAAAGCAGTGGAAACGGTGGCCATGATGGAGGCTCTTGCAATGGTGGGTCGTCCGGAATGTAGATGAATGGCGGTTGTGATACGCCCGGTGGCCGCCATGGTGGTGGGAACCAGCCCCCGCCGCCGCCATTGCCACCGGGTGGCGGTGGCGGTGGCGGTACATGCACATGTGTAAAGCGTATCTCCTCCACTTTTGGGCTGCCAACTTCGCCGGCATATATGCCCACAAAAGCCTGCATAGTACCGCTAATACGCACAACAACTGTATACAAACGGTTGTCTATAGTAGTGTTTGCCATACTGGCGGTTGTGGTTTGTAATGTGAAGTGGAATGTGCCGGGGTGTGTAAAAGTTATGGGGCCAACCTGTACTTGGTTTGTGCCTGTTATGGTAAAGTCGATATAACTAAAACCTGCACTTTGCGGTGTTAGCCGGTAGGAAAAAGTACTGCCTGCCGGAGCGGTTTGGTGTACGGTTAAATTAACATCTGTTGTGGTGCTTGCATTTGCTGTTTGTGTAAACGCTATTGCAAGCATAAACCCGACGCCAATAACCGCCGTGCTTTTTTTGCCAATAAACACTACACATGCCAGCAAAATTAGCAGAAAAACAAAAGTCATAATAGCAACTTGCCCCCATCCTTCAAACCGCGCCAACATGTCCGGTATCGCATCGATATTGGCCATGGTGGGCAGTACTGGTATTATAGTCTCCCGCTCCACAAAAAATGGGTCGGGGCGAACTTCGTCTGTAATGCGTGCAATCAAAACGTCGCGCATGTGGGTTACACCCGGCGCACATGTGTTTAGCAACACAAGCCTATCATCTGTAGTAACTATCATATCTTCACGCAGGTGAATAGCCATGTCAAATATCATGTCCAAATGCGCTTGTTTTGATTCCTCGCCTGTTACATTGTAGCGGTAAACCCTGCGGTCGTGCGCGTTGACATGTATAAAGGCAAAAAACTCTAGCCCATGCTCTACGCCGTCAAAAAACAGGGTGCCGTAGCGCCGCTCATTAAAAAACGCAGCGTCATGGAACATACTTATTTCGCCAAATTTGACGCGGTTGGCCATGTGGTGGCCGTGCAGCACATTGTTAAAGTCCGTAAAACTTTGGCAGTTACGATAGTCTAGGAAAATTGCCCCGGCAAGGGAATGCCGCCCGGCAATATTAGTATTTACATAGCGCACATTGTCGCGACCCTGCACAACAGGGTAGTCTATATTGGTGCCGTATACTGTAAGCCACGCAAAAACGTCAGAGTTTTGGGCTTGCAGGCCAAGGAAGGATATACCGCCGCCTTCTTCGTCCATGTCGGGGCGGTAGCGTTCGTAACGGGACGAACAGGCAATGGCATGTATTTGGTTGGTATCCCATAGCGAGAACGCGCCAAATGCCATGAGTAATACAATTACTACTAGGACAGATGTGTTAATTAGCATGTCTACCGTGCGTATTGTCTTTAGTCCAAGTTTTTGTGCAATGTTCATGGTGTGTGGCTCCTTCCCTTTTATATTTTATGTAGGGGGAGGCAGCTTTCGCCGCCTCAATATATTCAGTTATTAAACTGCTTCTATAACTTCAACAAGCTCTTCTTCTTTGCCTTTGCGTACTTTTAGCACTATGAAGCCTGTAAGGGCTGCACCGGCAAGTACAATAAGGCCAATGAATGGTAGGTTGTTTAGGAACACGCCCATTGGTGTGCTTATTTCACGGTCGTTTGTAACAACTGCGCTGTTGTCGAGTTCATCGTCGTTACTTATCAATGCGTTTCTCAAGTTAACAAGATAATCAGCACCGGCCGCGGCATTCAAGTCCAGAGCAAATCCATCTTCTGGATTTGGATTTACTAGAGGAGGAGGAGGAGCTGCAGGTGTACGCGGAGTGCCACCAGAAGTTACAACAACACCCGTTGCTTCATAAGAAGCAATACCCGGAACTATAAGTTCTACCAAGTCGTAGGTTGTACCCATTGGCAAACCTGCAATGTAAAGTCTCTCGCCATGTGCAAGTGTGAACTCAAATGGATGTGGTTCGCCGGTGGCTCCGCCGATCTGGAAAACATCACCATAGTCATACTCAATAGGGTCGGTATCATCAATTTGTCTGTAGAACCTTGCCGTGAATGGAAAGTCTGGTACGTCTGGGCCATCAGTAATGTCCCATACATCACATGGACCCGGGGCACATTCAGTACATGTCGTTGGGCATGGGGTTGGGAAAACTGGCAAATGCAGAGTTAGTACAAATTCGAATTGACGATTAAGAGCACCGTCACCTTCTACTTGTTTTTCAATAAACAGCGCAGCATAGTCTTGTGGCTCGGTTGGGTCATAACATTCGTACTTTACAAATTGATTTAAAAATTGCATTTCGCTTCTTTTTTGTTCCATTGTGGCAAACGCCTCTGGAAGAGTACTTGAATTGAAGTAAGTGGCTCTAGTCATTGTTGCTGCTAGTACGCTCAAGTCGGTACTGTCACAGGTTGATGGGTTTGCGCAACCGTTGAGAGAACAACGATGGTTAACTACGGTAACAACCAATTTCCATTCAGACTCGTCAAAGCCCCATACGTGTTGTTTACACTCATCATCTTCTTCACAGTCAGCAGCGCAATAGTGATCGTCGTCACAGTCCATAAATGCGATTGCTTCTTCTGTTACATCAAATACCCATATGCCTGTACTTGGGAATATGGTACCGTCAAGATCTAAATCATAAAATGCATAAAAATGAGTGAAGCCGCCAGCAGTACGCACAAAGTCTGCTCCATCTGCGAAGTCGATTGTAACACTACCTGCGCCGTCTATAGGATCGCCACTATCGTCATACACGTTACCCCAAGTTACAGGGAAATCCAATGCGGCAATTAAATGTTCTTGGCAGGTTAGGTCATGGTCGGTTGGGTCGTCGCATTCACACTCTAAGTCGCTACCGTCTAGTTCATAAAACACAATGTTAAAGTTAAAGCTTGCTTCTGGCAGTGCTGTACCATATGGTACTTGTATGGCTTTACGAATAAACCCATGGCCGTCTCTGCCTGCGGCAGTTGGCGATGGACCTCCTGCTGGTATCAAGGTTGGCCCGGATGCAAACACAGCCACGGTTGAAAACAGCATTGTAAATGCTACAAGTAGTGCTACAATTTTCTTTTTGTTCATGGTTTTTTCCTCCCAGTTTTTTATTTATTGATATACAACCTCTTCATTGCTTTTGCGTACTTTTAGCATTACAAAGCCTGCAAGGGCTGCGCCAGCAAGTACAATAAGGCCAATGAATGGTAAGTTGTTTAAGAATACACCTGTTACAGGTGGCATATCAAGGTCGTTGATTACAAGTGCGTGGTTGTCGCGCTCTCTGTCGTTACTTACAAGTGCGCCATCAATTGCGATAAGGTATTCGCCGTAGTAGTCATGCGTATCATCAATGTCTACTGTCGTTGTTATTTCAGCTTCGGTACAAGGGGCAGTACCGCCAGATGTTACTTCCGCAGTTGCAGTGTGGTGAGGAACATAGTCTTCTGTCAAGCGGTAGGTTGTACCCATTGGCAAGCCAAAAATGTATAAAACGTCGCCATGGCTTAGGTAGAACACATCATCTGTACCGGTGATAGCAAGATTATGTGGGGTATCGGTAAGAAGAGGTACTCTGACATCATTTGATCTCATAATAAAAGCAGTGAAAGGGCCTTGTGGTACATCTGGGCCGTCAGTAATTATCCAGAAAGTACATTCTTCTGGATGGTCGGCATCACAGCCTAGGTCGCATGAAGTGGTTGGGAATACAGGCAAAGTTAAGTTTAATGTAAAGCGGAACATTTGACCGGGTTCGGCGTCGCCTGTTACTTCTTTTTCGATGCTTAGTGCTGCATCTTCTGGGTCTGGATCTTCTTCGTCATAGCAGTAGTATTTTACAAATTGATTTAAGAATTGCAACTCGGCTTCTTTATCACCAGTAAGACCTACTTCTTGAGGGCTTGACTCCCAATCAAAAGCTCTATCTTCGTATCTAATCATTGCTATGCCTCTGATAGCTGGCCAACGGTCACCCACATAATTACAATCCTCGGGATCAGCTGGGCATGGGTTTACAGCAGCGGTTGTGTCACATACGTGACTATCCATACCAATACTTACAACCATGAGCCACACAGTTTCGTCAAAGCCCCATACGTGTTGTCTGCACTCATCATCTTCGTCGCAGTCATCGTCACAATAGTGGCCGTCGCAGTCTATAAAAGCAGTTGCTTGTTCCGTAACTTTTATAACCCAGTGGCCTGTGCTTGGGAACATGTCCGCGGTAATACCCATGTCGCTAAAGCCATAAATATAAGAGAAGCGGCCTTCATCGCCGGCGGCGCCGGTGTGACGTATAAACATTGCGTCATCTGGGAAGCTTAATTCTACATAGCCTGCACCCAGAACAGGGTCGTTGTCTTCGTCAAAAACATTGTTATGGTTTGGTAGTTCAAGTTCACCAATAAGGCGGTTACGGCAGCTGTCCAAGCAAGGGTCGGTCTCGCCCCCACACTCGGGCTCACATGCTAAGTTGTTGCCATCAAGCAAGTAAAACTCGAAGTTAAATTCGAAGCGTACTTCTGGTGTTTGTGTGCCAAAGGGCACTTGTAAAGCTTTGCGGACAAACGAAAGATGTTCGATGTCTTCGGCTTCGTCTTCGCCAAATAGGTACTCTTCTAGGGTGAAAACGTCTGGTGGTCCTGTTTCATTTTCGACAGTGATAGTAAACCCCGGTGCAAAAGTTGGTGATGTGGTTACAAGTGTCAACTGTTCATTGACTCCCGGCTCGTCTGGCCCGTCTGCAAATACTGCAACGGACGATAGCAGCATTGTAAATGCCACAAGTAGTGCTAAAATTTTCTTTTTGTTCATGGTTTTCTCCTCCATTTTTTTATTGATACACAATTTCTTCTTTAGCTTTGCGCACTTTAAGTGTTACAAAGCCTGTAAGTGCAACGCCCGCAAGGGCGATAAGGCCAACAAATGGTAAGTTGTTTAGGAACACGCCCATTGGTGCTTGCAATTCGTAGTTATGGGTAACGCGTACAGCGTTTGTGTTTACAGTAATATTACTTACAAGGCCGCCGGTTACTGTCACGTTGTCGGTGTTGGTAGCTGGGGAGTTGGTAACATTGGCTGCAATATTGCTGTTGTCCTCATTACCTACTACGTTACCTTGTTGAACTATTGCGGTTTGTGTATAGTCTTCAATATTTGTTACCGTTAAGTTAAAGGTTGAGCCAATTGGTACCTCTACAAAGTGCAAGCTTTGGCCATGACGTAGGAAGAAAGTAGCGTTTAGGTCTAGTACCAAGTGATCCATATAGCTATTTGGGTCGGCACCAGGGTCTTGCGGTACAAATACAACGCCGTTTGCATTGCCTGCTGAATCTAGGAAGTTGTATGGTTGTGGTGTAACAACGACGCCGTTCATCATCAAGTATGCTCTAAATGTTGTTGGGGCATCTGGCAACAGCGGCGGTGTAGTTATTGCTATTGTAAACTCGTAAGGGTGGTTTGGGTTACCGTCGCCTGTTACAGTATTGGAAATATAAAGCGAAGATGCATCTGATGGGTCGTAAGGGCCGGGGCCTTCTGGTGGGTCAACGGTTCTTACATACCTGTTTACAAATTCCATGCCGGCTACTTTGAGTGGTGCTGGTTCTCGAGTTTCGTCCTCGTTCACATCACGGAAGAATGTGACATAGCGGATAACGCGGTTGCCTATTAGTAGACATGGGTCGTCACATAGTGGTGGGCATGGGGAAGGGCATGGGCCATCGCAGTCATCACATGGGTTGTCACAGCTGCTAACATGATCCACGCAAGGGTTTGCGCAAGCTTCTGTTACGCAACGATGGGTACCAACATGCACATACATACGGAAAACAGCAGTAGAATAAGATAGATGGTCGCGGGTGCTGTATGCGTCTATGCCATCGCAATCTTCACATTCGTCATCAAATTCCCAAGCATCGCCAGCAAGTAGTGCGTCTGCGGCGCAGCCTGTACAAAGGGTGTGGTTTGTGAAGTGACGCTCCCTTACTTCAAAACCAAACATACCGGCATGTGGGAAACGGGATGCATCAATTGGGATGCCCGTCTCTAACCATACATGTCTTTCGCCAGCGGGTGGTGCCTCTACAACGTTGTAGGAGTACCTAGTGTATGCTGGTATGCAATCTTCGCATTCTGGTAGACCGACACAAGCCACGTCCCCGCACGGTTCTGCTGGTACATTTACAGGCGCACCGGGGAATGAAATGTCCACGTCATCTACATATGGCTCGGCATCGCCGGGGTTAACCAAGCGTAGATTTGGAAAGTGGCCGGGGCAATCTACTACCGCACATGTACCCGGTAGGCTTGCACATGGTACACGCGTACCACTTAGCGAACCCCTTACATAGTCAAGCACAAAGTAAAACTCGAAGTCTGCTTCTGGTGTGTCTGTACCGGCAGGCATACGCAATGTTTTACGTAAAGACGCTGTGTCTGGGTCGTATGGGTCTACTTCGCCAACGGTACCGAGGTTGTGGTTGGGGTTAGCCATTACAACGGTAGACAACACCATTACTAGCACAACTAACATTGCCAGCAACTTGCTGCATTTCTTTAACATAATTTCTCCTCCTAGAGATTTGATTTTATGCCCCCCCGTAAAGAGTTGAGGCAATTTATTAAAACTGCTTACATGCCGCGCCGGCGTATAACAGTTATAACCGTACCAAGTGTATCGCTTGTATTTATTGGGCCGTATACACGGCTGTCTATTGCAGTTTGGCGGGCATCGCCCAGTACAAAGACTTGACCCGGGCCCACGGTAAGTGGGAACTGCACCCCGGTTTCTAGCCGCCATGTGTCTTGAAAGATACGCGGCTCGGTAATGCGGGAGCCATTTACTATAAGGCCGTGGTCGGTGATGTCTACCGTGTCGCCTGCTTGGGCAACTACGCGGCGTACTTGGCGCTCGCCTTCAAAGTTTAGCAGCAGCAAGTCGTCTATGTCGTAGTCGCGGCTAAGGCGGAAGAACAGCAGCACATCGCCATCGTTGACCATGGGTGACATGTGCGGGTCGTGTACCATGTGGAAACCGTAGATAAATGTGAAGGCCACTACAAACAGCAGAAGGATTACCGCAATTTTTATTACCAGAGCAATCAGTTCTTTGAAAACGGATGCCTTGCGCCTCACTACTACTCTCTTTTGTGTGGGTTGTGGTGTTGGCGTTTCCGGTGGTTGTTGCGGGGTTTCTTGTGGTTGTTGCGGGGTTTCTTGTGGTTGTTGCGGGGTTTCCGGTGTTATGGGTATCGCATCCTTTCGTGGTTGGAGACTGCGGGGCGAGCCCGCAATGACTGGGCTGTTGGGATTGCGGGGCGAGCTCGCAATGACTGGGCTGTGGGGATTGCGGGGCGAGCTCGCAATGACTGGAATGGCCGGAATGACGGTGACGTTGGAAATCTCGCTCTTGTCATTCCGGGCTTGACCCGGAATCTCACAATGGAAGCGACAGTACTACCACATCACCTCTTACAAATTTGCCCATGCCGTTTCCTCCTCGGGAGAAAGCCAGTCTTTGGCTAATGCATTTTCACTGGCGAGGGTTATCTCCCTAATAGGCGGCATCCTTTCGGGGTTGAGAGATTGCGGGTCGAGCCCGCAATGACAGGGCTGGCCGCAATGACTGGGCTGGCCGGAATGACAGGGTGTTGTCATTCCGGGCTTGACCCGGAATCTCACAGTCCCCACTCCAAACTTAAATCTATCCAGTTTGGGTTCTGGCTCTCTATCAGCTCATTCTTCCACTCTCGCTTCCAATTCTTCAACCGCTTCTCTCTTTCGATGGCTGCTTTAATATCTGTGGTGTGTTCAAAATATACCAGTTTATTGCAGTTGTATTTTTCTGTGAAGCTGTCTTTGTAGGCTTTGTTTTTGTGTTCCCAGACACGACGCTCTAAATTGCTTGTAACGCCAACGTATAATACATCGTTGCTTTTGTTTGCCATGAAGTATATATAGGCGTTGTTATTCATTGGCGGTGTCCTTCCGGGATTGGAGATTGCGGGTCAAGCCCGCAATGACTGGGTTGTGGAGATTGCGGGTCGGAGCCCGCAATGACTGGGCTGTGGAGATTGCGGGTCGGAGCCCGCAATGACTGGGCTGTGGAGATTGCGGGTCAAGCCCGCAATGACTGGGTTGTGGAGATTGCGGGTCGGAGCCCGCAATGACTGGGCTGTGGAGATTGCGGGTCAAGCCCGCAATGACTGCTTTGGCCACAATGACTGCGTGTTGTCATTCCGGGCTTGACCCGGAATCTCGGTTACGTTCTTTTGCGGCGGGCTAGGACTACAAATGCCGCCATGGCTATGGCCAGCGCCGCGCCAAAGAATATGAAGGTGATGCCTGTGTTACCAAATATGGCACCCGCAGGGACTACTGTCCCACGGTGGTTGTTGAAGGTAATGTCTAGGTTTTCCAAAGCGTCATCTACCAAGGTTGGGCCAAAGACGCGGCCAACAATTTCCGCAGGGAAAAGGCTTACTGTATTGCCGCAGTTCACTATTGTTGTGTGGTACAACGCATAGTCGCCTTCTGTTACTGTAATAAAGGCATCTGCCGGGACATCTCTAAATGTGATATGTTGCTCATGTCTTAGCCAGAAGTCGTACTCGCCATTTGCGTCCAGCTCTACAGTGCGTGGAAGGGGTGGCGGTACCGGCAGCAACGCTTGCTGAATGTCGCACAGGCAACCGGCAGAGCAACGCGATGCGTCTTCACATACTATTACATAGGTAATGGCTGCGTCTGACGGTAGCGGTGGAATTGGGTCGCCGTAACTGTCGGTAAGGGTTAGCGTAAAGCTAAAGCTGCGGCCAAGGTGCGCCATTTCACCAGTTACGGTTTTGGTGACGGTGACGTTGGTGACGGCCGGTGTCCAGCCTGCGAATAGGGTTACGTCTTCCCAGATGGGGGCGTTATCAATATCCCAAAGGGTGTATACTCCGTCATAGTAGGTGTACCAACGGTTTGTAAAGAAGTAGCCGTCTCTAACCGGGTCGTCGACCGGCCGGCTCACTTGGTTTCCGGTGACTACACCTACAACAATAGGCTCGTCGCTGTAGGTACCGCCGCCCAGTGGGAACCTGCCGCCACGTGGGTCGAAAGTTACTTGCCATCTATCACTGAATACAGCGTAGAATCTCATGGGGCCAGTTACGTACATTGCGGCGATGTCTGCCGGTGCAATTACAACGCGCTGCATGGTGTTGTGGTTGGCACACGGTGCGTCATCACATGCGCAGATGTATAGTACATCGTGTTCCCAGTGTAGGAACCGCCATGGCGGGCTGTTTACATAGTTTGGTGGTAGGCCAATTGGGTCGCCACTTGGGGTCACGCCTGTGTAGCCAGCATGGTCTGCCGCGGAACGGGATTGGCGCATACTACGAACAATTGTTGGTTGGTTGCCATCACCGTCGTTGAGCCTACCTGTGTTAGCGGGTGCGCTCGGGTCAATAGTGAAGGTTATGTTGTGGTAGATGAAGTCTATTGTTGGTTGTATTAGCATATTTTGATTTGCCGTACGACCCGATAGTACATCTGCCGTACTGTTAATTATGGTGGGGGTTTCTGTCCCTTGGGTGTCTCTCCAGTTGGTAACTTGTGCATTCCATGGGCGATTTGTTATTGTAAAGCGTGCTTGTGAGTCACGTATTACTGCGCTACCACTTGGAAGTGCCTGTGGCAAGTTTTGTGTTGCTGGGCCAGTAGTGGCCACGGCAATAGGTTGGTTGGTTGGGTTGGTTGAAACGCGTGTTTGCGTCAACTCTGCACTCATTTCACTATAATTCGCAGCAGTACCAAGTATGCTGTAGCTTACAGTTCTTGCTTCTAGCTGGTTACGAGTAATAATATCGTAGTTGTTCCAAACGTGGTTTTGCACTCCTACGGAATCTAATACTACATTACCGCTTGATACGACCATGCGTGGGCCAAACCATGTAGCACTACCTGTATTTGAAATGTTAGCCCGGTTTCTGGCCGCTAAGTTTTCATCTATAAGCAGGCCATTGGTTGCGCGGTTGCCACTAAAAGTGGTATTTGCGCTGATTACAAGAACGCTTGTTGCAGCGTTTGTCGGAAGGTTGTTGTTGTTGTTTTGGGGATTGTTGTGAGCGCTTCCTGAAGCGTTGTTGCGATTTAGTGCTACAGAAATAGCCCCGCCGTCTGTTGCGCGATTGTTTATAAAGTGACTGCTGGTAATGTGTATGCCGCGAGCATCACTCATTAGTGGAGCTTCTTGGTGGATTGCACCACCAATACCACCTGCAATGTTACCTTCAAATGTCGTGCCGGTTATACGCAAACCTATCAAGTTTGCGTTTGAATCAGCAGCAGCTAGACCCGAGTGTGCAATACTTAGCCCCCCACCATTGGCACGGGCAATGTTGTTACTAATTTGTGAACCCGCGTTCAAGGTAAAGTTTGTATCGCTGCGTGAGAATACACGCATACCGCCTCCGGTAGTTGCTTCATTACCGCTGATGTTAACAACACCTGTCATTGTTATATCTGCTGCGGAGTTAGAGTGAAGTCCACCGCCATTATCACGTGCAGTATTATTTAACAAGCGAATACTGTTGATATTTAGGCTTGCGGTACCAGTTCCACCCCAAGCAACGGAGATACCACCACCGTGATGCTCTGCATGATTGTTGGAGATTGTACCATTATTAACGTTAAACGTACCACCAACGTCAACAGCAACTCCGCCGCCGCCGCCACTATTAGTAGCAGAGCCCGAAGGGCGATGGTTAGCCCTGTTGTTGTTTATTATCGCATTCGCATTCATAGTGACAGTTCCGCTGTTTATGTGTATACCGCCGCCACGAGTATTGACAGCAGCATCAACGAAACCAGCTGTATTATCTGATATATCGCCACCATGCAATGTAACAGTGCCGCCATTTACATGGATGCCGCCGCCGGCACCTTGGCGAGTGGTATTGCCGTAAATACTACCGCCATTCATTGTCATGATGCCAGATGTATATACACCGCCACCATGTCCATCACCGCTACCCGTACCACGTGTATGATTATTACTTACAGCACTGCCATCATTCATAACAAACTGGGCACTAGAATTCCTTACCGCAACGCCGCCGCCAAAGCGGTCAGAGCCAGTAGTTTGAACCGTACGGTTATTATCTATTCTGCTACCAGCATTCATAGTCAATCGGGCACTTGCGCCGTTAACATCAACACCGCCGCCATATTGGGCTTGGTTGTTAGATACCAAGCTACCATTGTGCATATACACCTGCCCCGAGCCAGTAATACCTATGCCACCGCGGTAAGCTGTTGCCCCAGCACCTGTTTGCCTTAGCGTAACATTGTGCAAGTGTAAAGTGCCGTTACTTACTGTAATATGCCTTGTTGTGCCAGCAGTTCTGACAATATGAAAAGAATCACTTGGCGAAGCTGTAGCACTAAATACATGCACTGTCCTGCCAGCGGTAGCAAGGTTACCTGCCGCATCACCCAAGTTAAAGCCATTCATCAGTACAATAGCCCTGCTGGCTCCAAACGCATCCCTAAACTGAGCTTCATCGATAACATAGCGAATATCCGCAAGCAACCCAAGCGCAGTCAACTCATCCTGCAACCAAAGCGGCAAATCCACAAAGTTAGCAGGCATTATCCCAATAATACCATCACTAAGCAAAGCCAGATAATATTCCAGCAAATCTTCCAACTCATACATATCCGCATTCAAATCATTTAACTGCGGCTGTACTTCTTCAATATCAAGAGGCTGTATGTCCATCCTTACAAACGCAGCGGCAAAGCTTGCAACCTGCTGTCTACCTCTAAATACTTGTGTTTGTTCTTGTATAAACTCTTGCACGCGCAAAGCCAATGCTTCTACTTGCGCAACAACAGTGTCTGATTCTTCATGTAGCCGTCCTACTTGCTCGTTATAATGGTTCCACTCTTCCCCACATTCGGTCGTGTCGCGTGCTTCTGCAAATTGCACAAGTTCCTCAGCTAATTCCTCTATATACTCAGCCAATTCCTGTATCTGCGCTGTATACCCAGCAATATAATACAAAAACTGCTCCGTCTCCGGACACCTTAACTCCGGCACAAACCCATCGCGCAAGTACATATAATGCAACACCGCATTTTCCAGTTCATAAATACGCTGTTCCAATTCCTCTATCTGCTCGACAACGTAGGCAATGCCCCATTCCAAGGAAAAAATTGCAACGCTGTCTTCTTCTTCCCTTGCCTGTGCAAGCTGCATATTAAGCTCAAACAATTCGCTATTGAGCGTGATAAGCTGCATGTTGTACTGGGCTAGTTGGTAAAGCAACCCATCTATAATCGCAGTTAGCCTTGCGTACTCTTCCTCTGGGGAAAGCGGTGGCGGCAAGATATTGCCATTACCGTTACCGATGCACACGCATTCGCAGTCACAATCTCCGTCGGGAGATTGCGGGTCGAGCCCGCAATGACAGCAGGTGCAAGCGTTTTCGATGCACACGCATTCGCAGTCACAATCTTCGTCGGGAGATTGCGGGTCAAGCCCGCAATGACAGCAGGTGCAGTAATCTTCATTATCGTTTGCGGTGTCGTTTGCATTGTCATTAGCGGTGTCGTTATCATTAGCGGTTTCGTTTGCATTGTCGTTTATGTTTTCATTTCCATTATCATTTATGTTGTCATTATCATTTTGGGTGTAATAGTCGCATTCGCATTCGCAGTCACAATCTTCGTAGGGAGATTGCGGGTCAAGCCCGCAATGACAGCAATCGCAGTATTCTTCGTTGTCGTTGTTATTGTCATTTGCGGTGCTGCTGTGACAGTCGCAGTCGCAGTATTCGTCGCAATATTGCGGGTCAAGCCCGCAATGACAGTCTTCGTCGGTTTCGTTGTAGTTTTCGTCATCATTTTCATTATCGTTATATTCGCATTCGCAATATTCGTCTGGAGATTGCGGGTCAAACCCGCAATGACAGTATACGTCGTTTTCATTGTCATTGTTGGTGTAGTAGTCGTCATTGAAGTTGTAGTAGTCGTCATTGAAGTTGTAATAGTCATTGTCTGTATAATAATCGTTGTCTGTATATGGGGCATCGTCATTGCCGTCACCATAACCTTGGTAGTCGTAACCGCCGTACCCGTCTTCGTACTGGGCGTATTCTTCGTCCGCTACTATAAAGCTAATTAGCCTAAGTGGGGCATCCAAAACAAGAGTAGCAATAAGCACCCATACGGTGACTGCTACTACCCCGCTTGCAAAAATTGCAACTGTTTTTTTGCTTACCCTTTTGTTAGATTTGTTTGTCATAAAGACACCCCTCCAATATGTTAATGCTGTTTCTTATTCCGTTTTTTAAGTAGTATGTTTATTGCGCCTATTTCTTCCCTTGCGCGCCACATTTCCAGTATGCAAACTGCAAGGTATATGCCAGCGGCCATTAGTATTAACACCCATATTGGTGTTACGTAAAACCAAAGGAAACGCCAGCCAAAAACGATAAGTACTATTGCTACATATGAAACATCCGCAAGCCTGTTTAACGCGTTAATGCTGCGGTGCAACTTGCGTATAAGCATAAGGCCAATGTGGACTATGGCGTTTGCGCCAAGGACTTGAAAAACGTGACTGTAAAAGTGAATATCCCAGTCTTGCAATGCAACTATAACTGCAAGTACGGTAATGGCAAGGCCAGTTGTACAAAAAATGTTTAGCAGCAGTTTTTTCACGCCTCGACTCCTTCTTGCAAAGCTTGTCTTATGTTTTCCAAATATTTACGTGTTACAAAAACCTTTTCGCCGTTTTTAAGTGTTGCTTCTATGCGGCTGTTTGGCAGTGGTTTAATGGAGTCGAGTACGTTTATATTTAATATGAAGGATTTGCTTATTTGTACAAACCCCAAGGGGGCTAACTCTTCTGCCAATTGATAAATTCGACTGTCTGTATTATAAACTTCCTTTTCGCAATAGATAAAAGTTTTTTTGTCTACGCTTTCGAAGTAGTAAATGTCAAAAACACTAATAAATTTTTCTTCATTGCCTAAGCGGCAGGGTATCTTTTTGTCGATAGATTGTAATAAAAAAAAGATACGCTCAACCTGTTGGTTCATTTCTGCATATCTCACAATGACCTCGGGCCTTGTGGCCGAAGCGCATTTCTCTAATTTTACAATCATAACTCCCCCTGCCCCTGTAAACTATGTACAGCCTATTATACCTACTATTTGCCACAAGTCAACCATTATTTTGCCAAGATGCATTTTACTAACACTAAGATGCAGTGGTGGAATGCCATAAAATGTAATATGTCTGCTTTTTGTAAGGAGGCTTATTTTACGCGGTGTTGCGGAGTTTGTCAAGGGGTGGTTTTGGGGGGTGGGGTGGCGTAGCTTGCACGCCTGTAGTTATCTAGTTTTTCCACCAAACCATGCGCAATAAGTTCTTTCAAAATATTGCGAATGGTACGTTGAGAAAGCTCTAAATATTGTGCCAACTGTGCTGTCGTAACATTGCCATGGCTTGCTATATAGTCAAGTATATGCTGGTTTCTATCGGCATTTTTAATCGGCATTTTATCGGCATTCGTTGCCGATTGATTGCCGACTGCAAAAATTATGCCACTATTTGCAGGTTCTACTCCGTACGCAGAGTGCTTTACTATTTCAAGTTCTATAAGATGTTTGAAGCGTGCTGGGTCAACACTACGCAAATCTTCTTCGAGGAATAGCGCACTTAAAAGAAGATAATCGTCTGTCGTCATTGCATCTAATAGCTTGGCATCACTTTTCTTTATGAAAGAGAGCATCTTGCTGTCGATGACTTTTCCGCCAATAGTTAGCATAACAAAAAAGGCATCTGAACCGCTAAAATTAGGCAGAGGCTTTGCTTCTTTAATTGCCATTTCATAAATCAAGTTCATGCCTTGCCCAGAACGCTCAACAAGTCCACAGAGTCTAAAAATGTCCGCAATTAACCTGTTGCGAGCATTTTGTCTGTTCAAAATATTTTCGACTGTTATGCCACGCGGAAACCCGCCGGGGCTTTCTACAACAAGCCTGCTTTGGTACTGGCGAACGAAAATGCTTCCACCAAGTTGATAGTCACGATGACTTACCGCATTTAGTACAGCTTCGCGAACAACATCCTCGTTAAATGTGAGTATGGGATGCTTGTAAAACCCATCACGGTAATGTTGCTCGTCATTACGAAGATTTACCAACTCCCAAATACGGTCGTCATAGGAAAAAAAACCTTCTTGAAATTCTTCCCGCTGCGCCGCTGGTCCTGCGACTTCTTTAGATCGATATTCAAAAACTACCTCAGCATGTGGAAGCTGCTTTTTTAAGGTCGTGCGTTTGCCAAACAAAATGAGCGCGGCATAGGTAACACCTTTATCTGTTATTGCGCCGCAATCACAAAGCAACTGGCTATTAGAAAGACTTGTAATACGCTTATTCCTTGTGTGGTCGCTCCATTTTTTGCGAAACTTTTCAATAGCTGCGCCATCTAAATCATTTATTGTCGCTTCCGGGCAAATCTCGCTTGAAAAATCATATTCCAGCTCCATATAAATTTTGCGACGAACACTTTCCGACATAGGCACAAGACTGTCGCCATCGCGCCACCAAGCTATGCCATCAACTTGAATTGGCAAACCAACCGGACGGCTGGCTACTTCAAAAACAAGAACCCGCTTGCCTTCATACTCGTAGAGCTGAAAACCCACACAGACACGCAATTTATCCATTAGCCCATTTCTGGCGCGTTCTGGCTGATCAAAAGCGTTACTACCAACTATTTTACGAGGGCGTTTGTCACTTACACCAAGAACAAGTTTACCGCCTCCACAATTGGCTAAAGCGCAGCAATATTTCGCCGCTTCTTCAAAGTCATAACGGTTTTTTGCTTCTTTAAACTCAAAATGATTGCCTTCGGTAGCGTTTAAAAGTTCATCTACTTCGTGATCGGAAAACGGGCGCATAGCATCTCTCGCTCCTTTCGCAACAAAGATAAAGTCCTTCAGATAGTTTTGTTACAATGCCGCAGCAATTGCAGGAAGTTTTCCGGCTGTTTAAAAAGCATACGAAACATGGTGTCGCGGTGTGGTTTTTTTAGGCTACTTTTTGTTGTTTCCAATGGATTCCCCCTGCGGTGTATTTGTATGCATTATAGCATATGGGCGTAATTTAGGCAATTTTGCGTAATTGCGGTTTTGTCGAATAAACGAAAAAAACAAAGTTCAACTGAAGTGTGACCATGGTCATAGCGGTAAACTTAGTTTGTAAATTGAAGCCTGTAGATTCCGGGTCAAGCCCGGAAGGACAGAACTCTGGTGTATTCAGCTCAAATTAGATTCACGTGAGCACCTATAATTTTGTCCCCGCATACCCTACAATAACCAACACAAAAAAGGAGCAAACCATGCCACCCACCACACCAGCCCTACCCGAAACAGGCCGCTTGCAAATAGACGTTATGGCTTTGGACATTGCAAAGCCAATAACGAACGCCACCGTGCGCGTAACGCCGCGCGGCCGCCCAAGCGAAATTTTGGGGGAACTAGCAACAGATGACTCTGGCCAGACATACACCATAGACTTGCCCGCCCCACCTGCGGAATACTCACAGCAGCCATCAACCGAAAAGCCGTACAGCGAGTACGATGTAAGCGTTAGCTACGACGGTTACGAGCAAGTCATAGTCCAAGGGGTGCAAATTCTCCCAAACACCGTATCGTATCAAGATGTTACGCTAAACCCGCTAGTGGGTTACCAACAAGAATTCCCCGAGAAAGTCACCATAGACGAACATACCCTGTGGGGCGACTTCCCGCCCAAAATCCCAGAGGCAGAAGTAAAGCCGCTGCCGCCCACCACAGGCCTTGTGGTACTGCCCGAGCCTGTTGTGCCGGAATTTGTTGTTGTACATATGGGAATGCCCGCAAACACTGCCGCTCAGCGGTTTTGGGTGCCATTCAAGGACTATATAAAAAATGCGATATGTATAAAAAACCAAACAGATTAAAATGCCCTATCTATAAGGATTGTACCACTTGTCCTAATTTTTTTCAATGATATTGTCAAAATCTAATTGATTTTAATTTGTTATATTTTTTCGTTATTTATCCTGTCATTTTCCATACCCCAACCAATAGCATATGCGTTCAACAAAAAATATTCCTATTCGTGACTTCATCACAAACAGGAATATTTTTCTTATGTCCGCACTCTTTGTCGATTAAGGGGTAATGGGTTAATATGGCTATTCTTCGTAGCCCTCGTCCTCTAGCCATTCCAAATACGCAATCCTTTGCCCTATATGTGGATGGCTTGATTTCATTCGCTCAAATATACTCACGTTCGCGCTCATTGAAATTTTTTGCAGTAAATACATGCCCGATATTAATTCCCTGCCGTAGCCCATTTCATAAACAAATGTATCTGCTTCCTTTTCGTTATATCTGCTATTTAGCGCAAGTAATATTTCGCTTAGAGTTATAAATATAAATTCCAATATATTTACTGTCCACCTCGCAATAAATACAACAACCGAAAAGAAAATTGCTATCCCGCTGAACAATGAAACTATGTTTGATACAGTCTGCAAAATTCTAAGTATGAATTTAAAAATCCAAACAACAAAGGAAAACAGGAAGTTGCCTACTACTGATAATAACAATGCTTTCGTGTGTCCATGGTTCATATGCCCTAACTCATGGGCTATAATTCCCTTTAACTCGTCAGCCGTGAATGTTGACATTGCGCCCCTTGTAACGGCTATGGTCTGCCGTCCAATTGCAAATGCGTTTACAAACATTGCATCCATTATGTATATTTTAATACCCTTGTTTATTTTCGGACTAACTTCTTTTGCATACTCGTATGCTTCTTCAAATAGTGGCATTAAGTAGCGTCTTTCTTCTGCTGTTTGTGGCTCTCGGCAGTTTTCTAATAACCTTAGTAGCTTTTCTCCAAGCGGTGACAATGCTACTGGCACAGATATACCGTAAGTAATTGCTACGATAACGAAACTTAATATACTGGCTCCTAATATGAGCCATGCTAATATGAAGTACAGTAAAAACCAAACTAGATACAGTATGTTTGAACGTATGAATTTACTTGTTTCCATTTAGTGTCCTCCTCAAAATGGCTTATTAACATTAACTCTGCTGTTGTAGTTGATGTCTCGTGATAGGTAAAATCCTTTTCCTGTTTGCAATGTCTTTATATCGTCTGGATGGTAAAGAAATTCCCTTACACGTCTTGCACTTCCGAATCCTGTTTCTGACGTTTCCAATCCTCTTTGCTGTAACTGATGAGTAACATCCATTGTTTGCCTTGTGCCTAAAATGTTTGCCCATTTTTCGGCATTTACTCCGCTGTTTTGTCTCATGACTATGTAATTATTGCAGTTTTCTATTATCTGCTCTTTGTAGGCTTCGCCACATGCAAAGTCTAAGTCTGATAGGCTTTGTGTTGCAAGTACACATGTAACTCCTGCGCTCCTGCTTTTGTTTACTAGGTCGGTTAGTGCTGTTGTTGCATATACGTTTATCTTGTCCATTATAAAAAATGTTTTTTGTGGTTGTGCTTTTGTCTTGTTTGCGTCAAATAGTTTTCCGATTGCTTTTTTTGAGTCTATTAGTACAAGTCTTCCAAAGGCCGGGGATAATTCGGGGTATGTTAGCGGATTTAATATAAACAGTATTATTGCTTTTTCCTGCAGTGCTTGCGCTATGTCTATGCCGTCACTTGCAAATATCCCGCCAATCTCGCTTTCTGCAATTGTGCTAAATCTAGCCATTGAACCTTGCGCTATTTTTCCGCTTGTTCCTGCCAATTCGATATTATCTAGGTGCTGTGACTTTGTGATTAGTTCTCCCTCTAACAGTGTTTTGCTTAATAGCGCGAATTTATCTGCGTTTAAACATTTTATTATCCTTTTAAATGATAGTTCGTAGTTGCCTATTTTCAGTAATTGTAATGTCCTTTGTATGTATCTCTCGGCATTTAATTTATAGTGTTCCTCGCTCCAGTCGGTCATGTTTATTATCATGTCTTTTGCTACTGTGGGGGATGCGTCTTTAAAAGGATTGTAATGGTCTGAACTTTCTGGGTCTGATAGGTTTATTACATATACCTTCTTTTTGTTTTCATGGTTCATTGTGTTTATGATGTCGAGTATTGAACCTTGTCCGGTATCACCTTTACCATCAATGATCAATGCGGGGTAATCTTCGTCGATTGTTCTTTTTATGAAATTGGATATTGCAACAGTTTTTCCGCTTCCTGTTGTACCACATATGAACACGTGTTTTGCGTTATCTGGTATATGTATTGGTCTTTTTCCTGCATGTCCTATTAGCGTTCCCTCTTGTGGTTGTAATCGTTTAGGTCTATTTGCTCGTTTAATCATTTTCAGCTCTTTTCTAAAGTTGAACATCTTCCTTACTGGCCTATTTCTCGCTGTTATACCTACAACCCATAAAGTCGCAATTCCTATTACTAAAGCAAGTATTATATGTCCAAATCTATCTGCCCCGATTCCATAGGGCTTGTAAAATTTCCATCGTTTTCGTTCTCCTTTGTTCCTTGTATTTGGCCTAGTGCCATTATTTCAATGTTTGCATACATTGTTTTATTTTTCTGTAGTGTTTTCGCTATTTTGCATTCTAGGTCTGGTACTATCCATATTTGTCTATCGTAGTCCATAAAGTTATTGCTTATGATGTTTTCAAATCTGTTTTTCGATTTTAGAGCGAGCTCTATTTCCACGCATGTTGTTTTCTTTTCCTGCGTGAATACAAAATCCGGTCTATGTTTTCTGATTCCAAACCCATCTATTCTATGTAATTCTATTTCTGTCCTTATGTTCCTGTATTCTATTCCATGCACTTTGTTAAAATATATTGCCGTGTCCAGTACCGCTATATCATGTCTAATCTGTTCTATTCTAATTTTGTTCTTTGCGTTCCCCAATCCTTCTAATTTCGCCCCTTTACTCGTAATCCTGTATATCCCCGCCACTCCGTACAATACTCTTTCTCTGCGTATATACCCAGCCTGTACCAATTTTCTTAATCTTCTATCGCAAGCCCTCTGCCCACTAAACCCAACCAGTTCCCCTATATGTCTTCCCAGACACACTCTCCATCTATCTATCTCCCTTATTATCTTTCTATCTCTTTCCAGTACCACTAATTTACTACCCTTCTCATCCATCTTCTTCACCTTCTTCTACTTCTCTATTCACACCACCACACCCAACCTACTTCGTCTTACCCATCTTCTACCCTATGCTCCAACATTTATTTATATGACTACTTCTTCCAAGATGTAGTTACATGAAGAGAGCCTGTGGTCTCGCGTCAAATTTCTAATTTGAGGCGAGACCACAGGCTCTCTTCATGGATAAATAAATGTGGGAGCATAGGGTGATGGACAAAGATGCGTGATTTTTTCGGTATTTTTTTATTATTTTTTTCGGGTGTTCTTCTTAATAAAGAATATTTCGGTTACTGCTTGATGGAATGATTTCTCTGACGCATTTTCAGGCCTAGTCTACTCTTCTTGGTCATGTACTGGGTCGGATTCTGTTTAAAGGTTTTTTAGGCTCGTTTTGAATAGTTGCTCCAAAAGGCATCAGTGCAAGCTTACCCAATTTGAAACATTGTTTTCCGAATGGTATTCCAATGATTGTAATATGGAAAACTATGCCGTATATAAAGTATAGCAAGCTTAATAACAATCCACCGAAAATTAGCCACAGCACATTCATTATCGTGCTTCCTGCTCCTCCCCCATGAGTTATCGTTTTGCCGAACGGCCATAATGCAAGTTTCGCAAGTTTAAATGATTGCAAACCAAATGGTATACCGATAATAGTTATACATTCAATTATTCCAACGACAAACCAAAGCAATGCCAACCACAATCCACAAAGAAGAAGCCATAATACATTACCTAAGATTTTCACATACATTCCCGCTTTCTATATTTTTATTGTTTTCACCTAAATTAATGAATAACACATTAATTTGAAGCATCTACAAAAAACTCCCTGCCTTCATCCGTAATCCTAAACCAATACTCATCTATCTGGTTCATGTTTACTTTGTCAACACGACACCATTCATAACTAAGCATATCAGTAGTTTGTTTCGGAATACCAGCACATACTTTTCCTTTCTCTATTAATTTTAATATAATGGGTAAAACATTTTGCGGAGTATAAATCCCTCGCAATTCACCATCTTTATTATCCAGAATTCCTGCAATTATCTCTAATGTCTCATCGTCGTCACATAAAAAGGACAATATATCCAATATGATTCCCGTTTCCTCACTCATACTTTCTTAACCTCACCTTCTTAATAATACTGGATACGCCCTCGGATGCGGGTGGTTATCTATGCTTATTCCGTAAACAGTTCGTACGTCGTGTATATATACTTTCACACCTGTTGGTATATGTGTCCATTCCTCTTCGGTGGCAATTCCACCGGGAGCTTCTCTTGAAGTTGCTGGCTCACTTGCAGAATCTGTCATTTCCCAATTAGATGGATTTCTTCTAACGTCTTGATATTTTTCATAAGTAGTACTTGCGGTTGTTATCGTTATTGAGTCGTTTGTCCGACTACTAGTAAACATATTTCTTATTGCAACACCTGCATCAGAGAAAAGTTCCGCTAACGCTGGCTCATCATAAAGTACGTCATTGATTTGTGCTGCAGCAAAAAGTGCTATCGCAAAAATTATAAGTAGTGTTATTAGTTTTTTCAACATGTACATCACTCTTTTCTTATACATTTAGTATTTCGCAAGTCAATTCCTAATATTTTGTAAAAACAACATAATATATTCACGTCTATCAAAACGTACACTTTTTGACATTAGCCGGATTGAAGCGTTTCTTGTCTTAATACTCGTTAAAAACAACTAAAAATCATGTAAAAAGCGAAAAATCAATTGACTTTTCGCTATTTTGTGTGATACTATTTGAAGAAATCTGAGCTATCAAAAAGTGTACTTTTTGATAGCTCATTCTTTACCTTTTGATATTCTAAGTTCCCTCAAACGCCTGTAAAACGTAGCTTCTGTCAATCCTGTTTTTGCTATAATTTGCTCGAATGATAAAATCCCACGTTCCCACTGTTTAACAAGTATACTAAAATCTTCGGGGGGCTTTTTGATAGGACGCCCAAACCTTATCCCGCGTGCTTTGGCAGCTATAATGCCCTCTTTTTGACGTGTTCTGATGTTTTCGCGTTCACTCTGTGATACAAAAGACAAGATTTGTAATACAATGTCGGATATAAATGTACCAATTAAATCTTTGTGTAGTCTTGTATCTAAAAGGGGCATATCTATTACCGCTATATCTACTCCACGTTCTTTTGTAATAATTCGCCATTGATTTTGTACCTCATTGTAATTACGTCCTAAACGGTCTATACTTTTTATGTAGAGTAAATCCCCTTGTTTCAGCTTTTTGACGAGGGCTTTATAATGTGGGCGGTTGAAATCTTTTCCGCTTTGCTTATCTATGAATATTTGCTCTGATGGTATTTCTAATTTTTCCATAGCACATAGTTGTCTATCCTCGTTTTGGTCTGTACTTGAAACACGGATATAGCCATATGTTTTCATGTTCACGCCACCCTTCAATCAGTTTTACGATATTCCTATAGAATATTCGCGGATTTTATTTTATGATGATTATTTGGGATTATGATAAAAACATTTAGACCATATAAAAGCCTTGACAAGTGTTTTTCTTGTCAAGGCTTTTATATGGTGTCCCAAGCGGTAGCGCGGGAGCAAATTTCTTTTTGGGGTTAGTCAGTTTTTCATTCCTTTGAATACTATGTCATGTATTTTTATTTCGTTGAAGTATTGATTTTTGCCTGTTCTTTCGGCTAGAACAACAATCTTTTCTACAAACTGCATTAAAAATATGCGTTTCTCTGTGTTCGCAAGAGCGTCCCAATTCTCCTTGAAGTTTGTAGCAATTTCAAGCTTATTGTCTACTATGTCCTCTGCTTCAATGTTTAGTCGTTCCAGCTCAGAAGAAATGGCTTTCTTGTCGCTTTCGATACGTTTTTTCACTTTGCGGTATTCTTCTGCTGTAAAAGTGTTGTTTACGTAACAATCCAATGCTTCTCGCAATTTTGCCTCCAATTGTTTCAATCGGTCGTCATGCTCTGCAATTAGTCTACTATTTTCTTGTTTCTTTTGCGCTTCCTCATGAATATGGATAGAGTCACCATCTTCAAAATCCGTGATTCTATTTACATATTCACGAAAAGCATTCTCCAACCTTGTTGTACTCATAGAACTAGCGTCACAAGCATCTATCTCTGTGTTGCCACATTCATAATTTCCGTAAAATTTTTTAGTACCGTCTGCTAACGTTTTATATATGTTGTGGGGATGTAATTTGCTATAGCATTGTGCGCACACTAAGAATCCTGCAAAATAATTCTCTTCTTTTGGTCTCTTAGTTGGCGATATACGTTTCCCTTTTGCTGTTCGGTGCTGTGCCTTGTTGAATAATTCCTCCGAAATAATAGGCTCATGTTTTCCCTTTACGGTATATGCTTTACTTGGGTCCTCATAATAACGACGCACATCTCCCATATAGTTATTGTTTCTAAGAAGATTTTTGACATTACTAGTTCTCCATACACTGTCTTTCTTCGATGGAATTCCACGTCTGTTTAGCCTTCTTGCAATTTCGGTCATGCCTATACCTTGATTAGCGTACCAATCAAAAATCTCTCGCACTACTTGCGCTTCGCTTTCATTAATTGTTTGTATTTTTTGTCCATTTGGACGGTCATAACCATAACTACAAGTATGTGAACATAGTGTATATCCTTCATTCACTTTGCGTTCACGCCCTAAAATAATTCTTTCTGCTATGTTCTCACGTTCAAACTCCGCAAATATACCTATGATTTTTAAAAACATGCGCCCCGAAGCTGTTTGTGTGTCTATACTTTCCATTAATGAGTTAAAAGTACAATCATATTCGTTGAACAAATCCACAAGATAAATTAAGTCTGATGTGCTACGTGTTAGACGGTCAATTTTGAATACCAGTACATTTGTAACATCTCCATTCGTTACATCTTCAATTAAGCGGTTTATTTCTGGTCTTGCTGTGATGTTCTTGCCACTTATCCCCTCGTCAATATAAACGTCATGAATTTGCCAGTCCTTAATACGTGCGTAATCTTTTAGTTTTTGCTCTTGCCCTCGTATTGAGTACCCCTCTTTTACTTGTTCCTCTGTTGACACCCTTACATAAATTCCAGTTCCCATTATTTATCGCTCCTGTCATTATTTTTTGACAGGCGCATTTCTAATTGTTTTTGCTTTTTTCGACGCAAGGCGACTTCTAAAAAGAATTTTGTCATTTCCGATTGTAGCTCTTTTGGTAAAATGATTTTATCTTTTTCTTCGCGCATGGTGGCAACGCCTCCTTGCTAAAACATATTGCAAGGAAAGTTGTCCTATTACAAAAACCGCCAAAGGACAGGCCTTGTAGCGGTTCGGCGGTTTATACGCATGGCAAATGTCGCCTGCAACGAAATTTATGCCACATGGCCGCTTGAAACACTTCGCGCAAACATACTTGCCATACAATCGCTAACGCTAAACCGCGTTTTTACGGAATGGTATCGCGGGCAGGGGTACGACTTTACCATAACCAGCACAACCCAGCTTGACCAAAAATATGTACACGGTCGCAACATTTTTACAGAAATATCCCATGTTGTGGACGAAATTTTTACAACTTACATCACGCGCCCCGGCATTCGCCAGCCGCTTTTTGCCCAATACAACGACGGACGGCGCACCAACTACCCGGGTCGCCTGTCGCAATGGGGCTCAGCCGCCTTGGGCGAACGCGGCATGAACGCGCTCGACATCCTCAAATACTACTACGGAAGCGATATTTACTTAGAACAGGCGCGCAAAGTATCCGGCGTGCCCACGTCCTACCCCGGCACGCCACTGCGCACCGGCAGCACTGGCCCAGATGTCCGGCGAATTCAAGAGCAGCTAAACCGCGTTTCAAACAATTTCCCCGCCATACCAAAGCTGCGCGTAGATGGCGTTTTTGGCCCGCTAACAGAAGAGTCGGTGCGCATCTTTCAACGCATTTTTCACCTAGTGCAAGACGGCGCGGTTGGGTTTGCAACTTGGTATAGGTTGTCGCATCTTTATGTGGCCGTTACTAGGATGGCAGAGTTGTAAGCCCCAAAACTATTTTTGGGTGGCTTCGAAAGCTGCTATTCTCTGGCGGAGTTGCTCGTTTTCAGCTTGCAACTGCTCCATTATTCGTTTGCTATCGGCTCGCTCTTTATTATCAAAATAAATATTATCTTTCCTGCGTTGGTAGGCCTGTCGTATGATTTTATCTTCGCTTTGTCTTTGTAACGCAGTCATAGCCATTTGGATTTCCTCCTCTTCGATACATGCGGTTTCTATTATGGCCTTGTTGTTTATTTCCTTTTCGGTAATTACTGTTAGCCATTTTGCAAACATGGCTTCTTCGGTATCGTTTATACTTATGCTGTCGGCTTCGTTTA
>Ga0123355_10002540_pt1 | contig 25861 bp, 20 predicted proteins | sample TergutEmb28metaG_3_FD_89872 | JGI IMG/M metagenome (GOLD analysis project Ga0123355, IMG submission 89872) | Embiratermes neotenicus P1 segment gut microbial communities from Petit-Saut dam, French Guiana - Emb289 P1 | ecosystem: Host-associated > Arthropoda: Insects > Digestive system > Gut ...
ACGCTGGAGTCCCCCGACCGCTTTACGACAACGAACCTGACGCTGAATCCTCTTTTGGAATACACGCTTACAGGCCCGGCGATGCTGTACGTGGAATACATTTTGAGGCTGGATGACATGGACAGGGCCAGCCACACATTCGGTTTTGGCGTAACCATCCGGGCGTTCTAGGCGGACAGCCTCCCGCGGCGTGCCCGAAACGTGCCTGTACTGTGCCTGCTATGAACGGAACCTGCTTCAAGACAAACCTGCGATCGGCGCTTACCTCCCGCGGCCTTACGGTCAGGGAGTTAAGCGTGATAACAGGCATTGCCAAGGGCACGCTGGACTGCTACCTTGGCGTGCGTGCCTCGATGCCCCCGGCGGACATCGCCGCGAAGATAGCCACAGCGTTAGGCGTAACGGTAGAGTTTCTTGTAAGCGGCGGGCAGGAGGCGCAGGCACGGGAAAGCGAAAAGCGGGAAAATGCCATCGGCACGGTACTCCGGCTCTTGGTCGAGCTTGACGAGCGGGATGTGGAAACGGTGCTTACCGTTACGAAAGTGCTGAGGACTCAGGCCGAGCGATACCCCGCTTCCTCCAGCGCCGCTTCCATAACGCGGGCATAAAAGTGGATGGTACGCGCTGTATACCTTCGGCTCTGGCGGCGATGGCGACGGCGGCGTCCACAATGGGCAGTTAGGCCGCAGGTTTGCCATGGCCGTTACAATTGGAGGCCAACTGTGGGGCTGGGGAGACAACCGCTTTGGACAGATCGGCAACGGCAGCTCTCTTATCGGCGGCACCCCCGGTAATAATACCGGGAAGGGCGTACATGACGCTCTGAATGTTTCATACAACACCGTCGCTTTTTTCAGATTCCGCGAATGAGGGTATCGCCATACCCGAAAGTATAGTAGACTTATAGGTACTGGCGCAATATGGACAGAGAACCCGTGCGGGACACACCCGAAGAATTCCAGAACCTCACGACAGGCCGGTTTCTGCGTTACGCGCGCTACTGGACAACAAGCGACCGGCGCAATCCCGATACCCCCTCCACGCCGGGCCAATGGGAACTGGCGAAGGCCCTTGCCAAAGAACTGCGGGGGCTGGGCGTAGCGGACATCACGCTGACGGATCACTGCTACGTGATAGCCCGGATTCCGGCAAGCCCCGGAAAGGAGCATTGCCCCGTCCTGGGCTTCCTTGCCCATCTGGACACTTCCGAGGAAGTATCCGGAAAGGACGTAAAACCCTGCCTTGTAGAAAATTATGACGGCAAGCCCATCGAACTAAGCGGCGGGCTCTGCCTTGATCCGGACGAATACCCGGCGCTGGCGGCGCACAAGGGCAAGGCCCTTATCCACGCTGACGGAAGCACCCTGTTGGGGGCGGACAACAAGGCCGGAATCGCCGCCATAATGGGGGCGGCGGAGTACCTTTTGGCCCATCCCGAACTAGAGCGGGGGCGGGTAGAAATTATCTTTTCCCCGGACGAGGAAACCGGCAAGGGACTTCCGGAGTTTCCCGCTGACAGCATACGGGCGAACATCTGCTACACGCTGGACGGGGGCCCGCTTGGGGAGCTTGAATGGGAATGTTTTAACGCATGGGCCGCGAAGATACAGTTTACCGGGGTTTCCATGCACTTGGGGCAGGCCCGCTCCCGCATGGTTAACGCGACGCTTATGGCATCGGTGTACAACGCCATGTTGCCCAGAAACGAAAGCCCCGAAGCCACTGACGCCTATTACGGCTACTACTGCCCCCTTTCGATTGAAGGGAACGCCGAAAGCGCCTCTGTGGAGGTGTACGTGCGGGATTTCGACCTTGCCGAAGGCGAGCGGCGGCTGGCGGCTCTGGAAACATACGCCCGCGCGGTAGAAGCCCAGTTCCCCGGCGGAAAGGCCGAGGTTTCCTCGCGGCTCCAGTACCGCAACATGAGGGAAAAAATCAGCGAGCGGCCCGATGTGCTGGAAAAGCTGCGCCAAGCCTACACAAACACCGGCGTGGAGATTCGGGAACGGCCCATCAGGGGCGGCACGGACGGCTCCAAGCTTACCGAGATGGGCATTCCCACGCCCAACATCTTTACCGGGGGCCGCAACTTCCACAGCCGCCTTGAATGGCTTTCGGTTCCGGAACTCGCCGCCGCCTGCCGGATTGTTACGGAGCTTGTGCGGCTGTGGGCCGTGTAGAGCGGGGCTGCGGGCGTGAGCCAACGTTTTTTCCTCTAGCAGACATTGAATTTCCCGTCGACACACGCACTTCGCCCAGTTGACTTTTTTATCAAGTACGTGTATCATGCGAAATCATGTCCTCTAAGCGTCCTTTTGCGTCTAAAGCGGGTTTTAAGCGGAAGCAAGTACTCCAGAATGTGCTGTTGGCCGTTATCGTACTCGCGTTTATCTCCTCGTTGCCCATGCTTTTTCTGAGGATCAGGGAGCATGGCGGCAGTGATCGCAGGGAGCTTCAGGCGCTTTTCCAGTCCGGCGCGTTTGAAAGGGCCTTTGCCCAAAGCAGGGAAATGCTTGTCGAAAGGCCGCTGGATTTCTTTCTGCTGACCGTCAACGGCTTTTCGGCGTATCAAATCGCCGTCTCCCAGATAAACAGTTTCGACACCCTTTCGTACATCAATAACGCCATCTGGTCTCTGCGAAGGGCCATGCTTTTGCGGCAGGGAGCCTCGGACGGACGGATTTTTTACGTACTGGGAAAGGCCTACTATCACAAGGGGCCGGCGTACGCTGATTTGGCGGTAAAGTACCTGCAAAAAGCCAGAGCCGCCGGGTTCGCCGCCGCCGATATTCCCGAATACTTGGGGCTGGCGTACGCCGCGCTCCGGGATTTCCGTGGCAGCGTGGACGCCTTCGCGCTGGCCCTTGCGGAAGAGGGCAGGGAGCCTTCGGACGTGCTGCTTCTTTCCATTGCCCGATCCTACATTATGCTTGAAGACGTGGAATCGGCGAAGCGCTATCTTTTCCGCTGTCTGGAAGTATCCAGAGATTCAAGAACCATGACCACCGCGCGCCTGCTTTTGGGGAATATACTGTATCAAACAGGGGATGTCCCCGGCGCGGAGGCCGAATTTTTAAAGATTATAGAAGAAAACGGCGAAAACGCCGAGGCGAGTTACCGGCTTGGGGTGTTGTACGCCTCTGTGGGAGACATAACCAGAGCCCGCGCGGAATGGCGGCGGGCGCTCAGAGTCGATCCCGCTCACGGGCCGGCCCGTGCCCGGTTGAATTAGCCGTGAGAAGGGACAGGAAGCATCGGAGGAAGTATGTTTGGACGAAGTTCATCAGCTATCGGAATTGATTTAGGGACATGTAATACCCTTATTTATATAGCCGGAAGGGGCATTGTAATCAACGAGCCGTCCGTAGTCGCCGTGGAGAAGGGAACGAATAAAGTCGTTGCCGTGGGCTCTGACGCGAAACGGATGCTCTTCAAAACCCCCGGCTCCATCCACGCCATCCGGCCATTGAGGGGCGGGGTTATCGCGGACTTGGAATCCACGGAAAAAATGATCCGCCACTTTATCTCCAAGTCGTTGCCCCGCTACCGGCTGTTCAAACCCCGCATGGTGTTCGGCATCCCGTCCAGCATCACCGAGGTGGAGCGCCGGGCCGTGGAGGAATGCGCCTACAAAGCCGGGGCCAGAGACGTCGTGGTTATCCCCGAAAGCCTCGCCGCCGCTATCGGGGCGGAAATCCCCATCCACGAGCCGGCGGGCCACATGATCTGCGACATAGGCGGCGGCACAACGGAGATTTCCGTTATAAGCCTTGGCGATATGGTCGTAACCAACGCTATCCGGACAGCCGGGGATGATTTTGACGACGCCATCACCAAGTATGTCAGGAGCGAACTTAACCTTATTATCGGGGGCGGGGCGGCCGAGCGGCTTAAAGTGGAAATAGGCAACGCCTTTCCCGACAAAACAATCGAAAAGGTGGAAGTTAAGGGAACTGACGCGGGCAACGGCCTTCCCCGGCGGCTGGAAATTGATTCCGAGCAAGTCCGGGAAGCGCTGAAAGTCCCCGTGTTTAAGATCATAGACGAAATAAAAACGATTTTGGGCAAAACCCCGCCGGAACTTGCCGCCGATATTGTAGAAAGGGGCATCGTTATGACCGGGGGCGGATCGCTATTAAAAGGGCTGCCTAAACTTATTTCCAAGGAAACGGGCGTTTCCGTCATTATCGCCCAAAGCCCTCTGGACTGTGTCGCGCTGGGGGCCGGAAAGTATTTTGAGAACAGGGATCTTGAGAATCTTCACAATAATTACGACAATCTGAATAGTTAGATCATTTAAAAAGAGCGTTTAAAACCAAGTGGTGTCCGCGGGCCGGAAGGCTTGGCGGAAGAACAAAATAGGTACTCAAAAGGGATGCGTATGAGGTCAAGGGAAGAAAGGGCTCAAGAGGGACGAACCGGGATGGAGCTGTATGTTTTCATCACCCTCGCGCTGGTTTCTTTTTTGACGCTTTTTTTCGCGTCCCGTCCCGCCTTTGTAGAGTTCAAGAGCGTTGGGCTTACCATGTTTTCCGGCGTCAGGGGCGGCATTGACGAGGTTTTCTCCACCGTATCCCGGACGGTTTTGTCAATTCAGGAACTCAATTCCCTCAGGCAGGAGCACACCGAGCTTCTTCAGCGGATCGCCCACTACGAGCAGTTTGAGCGGACTGCCGCCGAGATACGGCAAGAGAACGTCCGCCTTAGGGAGCAGTTGGGCTTTTCTCAGGAACTGCGCCTCAGGCATATTCCGGCCCGGCTCATAGGCCGCGATCCGAACAACCTTTTTTCCGCCTTAGTGATAAATCAGGGGACACGGGCGGGGGTAGCCGTTAATATGCCCGTTGTCGCCGTTCATGGCGGGACGCAGGGGCTTGTGGGCAAAGTTATTCACAGCGGGGCCTTTGAAAGCCTTGTCATGCCCCTGTACGATTCCAGGTGCTTTGTGGCGTCCCGGTTTGTGCACTCGCGTTACGAGGGGATAGTGGAGGGCAGGGGAAGCCCGCGCGATCCCCTGTTCATGCGGTACATTATAAGCCGGGCTAGAGACGAAATCAGCGTTGGCGACATGATTATAACCAGCGGCATGGGGGGGATATACCCGCCGGGGATCAATATCGGGCGGGTTACCCGGATACATTTTCAGGAAACCGAGCTTTCGATGGAAGTGGAACTGGAACCGGTCGTGGACTTTTTCCGTTTGGAGTATGTGTTTGTGATTCACCCGGAAGAGGAGACCGATGGTTAAAAAGATTATATGGGCCACGGTTTTTATCATCGCCGCCACGCTGCTTCAGTCTACGGTTCTTTCCCGCTTGGCGCTGCACATTCGCGTGGTTCCGGATATAGCGCTGACCATTTTAGTCTTTGTCGCCTACATGAACGGAACCATGACCGGGCAGGTTACGGGATTTTTTTCAGGCTTCATGATGGATTTTCTTTCGGCGTCGCCCTTGGGGTTCCACGCCTTTGTCCGCACCCTTATCGGGGCGATAACGGGTTTTATAAAGGGCACGTTCTTTGTCGATTTTTTCTTTCTTCCTATGGCCCTTTGCGCCGGGGCCACCGCCTTCAAAGCGCTGATTTATTTCCTGCTCCACCTGCTTTTGGCCGGAGCGGTTCCGTTCTATAATATTTTCGGGCTTGATTTTTGGATTGAGATGGGGCTCAATGTCGTTTTGGCCCCCTTTCTGTTCGCTCTTTTAAGGTTATGCGGCCCCCTTCTGGTGGGTCAAAGGAGAATTGTCTAATGGCATCGGAACGGACGGAGAAATCCGAGATTCGGATCATTGTATTGCGGGTTATTTTTATCGCGGTGTTTGTCCTTTACGCCGCGCGGCTGTTTGGAATGCAGGTGCTGCGGGGGGATGTGTACCGGGCAAGGGCCCAAAGCATCGCCCGCCAGACCGTTGTTATCCCCGCTCAACGGGGCGAGATTTTCGACCGCCATTTCGACCAGCCTCTGGTGATGAACGCCAGCGCTTTCGCCGTCAGCGTAACCCCCGCCGAGGTTCCCCGCTCCCAAATACCCCAGCTCACCGCCCGCCTCGCGGCCATTCTTGGCGTTCCGGTACACCACATTGAACGCAGGCTTCCGCCTTCGATTTTCCACCTGTACCACCCCGTGGAGATTGCGGCTAATGTTCCCTTCGCTACCATAGCGGTGCTGGCGGAGCAGGTGGCCTCGCTGCCCGGCGTTTCGTGGCAGTCAAGGCCCGTGCGAAGCTATCCTGATATTGGCAGTCTTTCCCACATTATCGGGTATGTGGGAAACATCACCCGCGAAGAACTCACCGTGCTGTTTAACTACGGGTATCATCAGGGCGATATAATCGGGAGGGACGGCATTGAGCGCCAGTACGATCAGCTTCTGCGCGGAAGCGAGGGCCGGGAGACCAGAACCGTGGACGCGCGGGGAAGAATTGTGCCCGGCGGCGGCAGTGTCCGTGTCCCCCCGGAAATGGGCAGAAATCTGGTTCTTACCATCGACCGGCATATTCAAACCCTTGCCGAGCGGGCCTTGGGTAACCGTATCGGATCGGTGGTGGTACTGCGCCCTTCGACCGGGGAGATTCTGGCTATGGTTTCCTACCCGTGGTACGACCCCAATGTGTTTAACAACGCGGCGGATATGGAAATGGAAATACAGGCCCTGTTTAACCATCCCAGTAGGCCCCTTATTAACCGGGCCATTCAGTCGGCGTTTCCTCCGGCGTCGTCTTTCAAGATCGCCATGTCGGCGGCAATTCTGGCGGAAAACGCCTTTCCCGCGGGGCAGACCATCGACTGCCGGGGGGAGATAACCATCGGCGACCGGGTTTTGCGCTGTCATGTCCGCGTCCCCGGCCACGGCAGGCTTAATCTTCAACAGGCGCTGGCCCAGTCCTGCAACATCTACTACGCTGTTCTGGCAAGGGATCACCTTGGGGTGGATAGCCTTGTGCGGCACACACAGGCGTTTGGTTTTGGGAGCCTTACGGGCATCGACCTGCCCGGCGAGGTAAGCGGGTTTGTCCCCACGCCCCAGTGGAGGGAACAGCGTTTTAACCAGCGCTGGATGGCGGGGGATACCATGAATATATCCATCGGGCAGGGCTACACGCTGGTTACCCCCCTGCAAATGGCGAATATGGTGGCTATGGTAGTCAACGACGGGGTTATTTACAGGCCCCATGTCCTGAAAGAAGTCCGCGATCCCCTTACCGGAGCGCTGGAAAGCCGTGTCCAGCCAGAGGTACTGCACAGAAGCGCCGTTTCCCCGGAAGTATTCGCTCAGGTGCGCCGGGATATGCGCAGTGTTATTACGGAAGGAACCGCCCGCTATCCATTGGGCCTTAGAGCGGTGGAAATCGCCGGGAAAACCGGAACCGCCGAAGTTACCGGGTTTCAGGATAGCTGGCATTCGTGGTTCGCCGCCTACGCCCCTTACCGGACGGATAACCCGGATGAGCAGATTGTCGTCTCGGTAATTGTCGAGGCCGCCAATGAGTGGGAGTGGTGGGCTCCCTTTGCCTCCGCCGTTATTTTTCAGGGCGTTTTCGCCAATCAAACCTTTGAGGAAGCCGTGCGTACCCTTGGAATTCCCGCGCACCGCCGCAGGGGTTAGGGCTCCGTAGCGGGGATGGGGATATATGCGAGTTCGCGATTTTTTCGAGATTGATTTTTTCCTCCTCCTGTCCGCTCTTGTTCTCACGATTGTGGGGATACTGTTCATTTATTCTTCGGGGATGACGTCTTCGGGGATCCTTGTTTCCAACGAATACCGCAGGCAGATAGCGTGGGCTTCGGCGGGGCTGGCTCTCGCGGTAGTTCTGGCGATATTCAATTACCGCCGCATTTACGACCTGTCCGTGTACCTGTATCTGGTAACCCTCGCGCTGCTTATGTACACTCTTATCTTGGGCTGGGCGGGCCACGGAACCCGCTGGATCAGGATCGCCGGGTTCGCCATTCAGGTTTCGGAGTTCGCCAAGATTACCACCATCATTTTTCTGGCGTGGTACTTGGACATCACCAAAAGAAGCCAGAAAACGCTCCTTCGCTTTGTTGTGTCCTGCGCCATTGTGCTGGTTCCAATGATGATGATCCTGATTCAGCCGGACTTGGGAACCTCGCTTGTTTTTATCCCTATCCTTTTGGGCATGACCTTTCTTGCCGGGGTTTCCCTGAAGTACGTTTTTTTTCTGGGATTGACCATTTCAGTTTCGGGCATTTTCCTAATGCTGCCCCTCTGGCAAGCGTACATTATGGACAACGCGTATCCGGCCTTAATGCTGCTTGTGAACCGGCGCTTTGTGCTTGCCGCCTGCCTTATACTGTCGTTAATCGGGATTATAAGCTGGTTCGGCTTTCTTCGCTTCGACAAACAGCGTTTTTTCTGGATATGCTACAGCGCCGGGGTGTTCGCCCTTTCTCTGGGCATTTCCTTCGCCGCCCAGATGATTCTGCGCCAGTATCAGGTTTTGCGGCTTATCGTCTTTATGAACCCCAATATAGACCCGCGAGGTTCGGGCTGGCATATCATACAGTCCATTACCGCGATAGGCTCAGGCGGTCTTTACGGCAGGGGCTTCCTTCAGGGAACCCAGAGCCAGTTTCACTTTCTTCCCGAACAAAGCACGGATTTTATTTTCGCCATTCTTTCCGAGGAATGGGGGTTTATGGGCGGGGTGTTTGTGTTCATACTGTTTCTGGTTATCTGCCTTAGGCTTATCAGAATTATGCGGATTACCACCGATTCCTTCGCCTCCAACATCGTGGCGGGGCTGGTTTCCATGTACGCCTTCCATTTTTTCATCAACGTGGGAATGACTATGGGTGTCATGCCCATTACCGGTATCCCGCTGATGTTTGTGTCCTACGGCGGTTCAGCCCTTATTTCGGCCATGACAGGAATTGGGTTGGCTTTGAGCATTCACGTGCGAAGATACCAGTACCAGCGTTAGAAAAATGCAGACCCGGTATATCGATCCCCTTAAAACACTCGCCGCTTCCCTTTTAACGGTTGAAAAACCGGCCCGCTATACCGGGGGGGAGTACGGACGGCTTTGCCCGCCCGACCCCGCCGCGAGCGGGACGCTAAAAACCGTTATCGCCTTTCCCGACCTGTACGAAATCGGCATGTCAAATCAGGCTCTGCGTATTCTGTACAACAGCCTTAACCGCGCCGGCGGCATTCTGTGCGACCGGGCTTTTGCCCCGGCCCCCGATTTTGAAGAGCTTTTACGGGCCAAGGGGCTTCCGCTTTACGGCCTTGACACCGGGATTAGCCTTAAAGACACAGACCTTCTTATGTTTACCCTTGGCTACGAACTGGGCTTGAACGGGATATTTTCCATGCTGGACATTTCAGGCATTCCCCTCCGCTGCCGCGACCGCGCGGACGACGACCCTGTGGTACTCATGGGCGGCCCTTGCGTTTCAAACCCGTTGCCGTATTCGGATTTTATTGACGCTTTCTGGATCGGCGAGGCCGAAGGCGGTTTTTTTGATCTGGCTAAAGACCTTGCCCGGATAAAAGCGTCAGGCGGCGGACGGCAGGCGCTTTTGCAGCGGCTTGTCGGGCATGAGTCTGTCTGGACAAAAGGGAAGGGGAGGGCGCTTAGGGCAATAGACCTAGGCTTTTCTGCCGGGGAAAACGGCCCGGCTATTTTTCCCGTTCCCAGCATGAAGGTGGTTCACCAGCACGGCCCGGTGGAAATAATGAGGGGCTGTCCCAACGGCTGCCGCTATTGCCACGCCGGGTTTTGGTACAGGCCCATGCGCCAGAAAGACGCGCGCGTCATAGAGGCCGAAACGGAAGCCTTTATTCGCCGCGGGGGATACCGGGAAATAACGCTTTCTTCGCTGTCGTCCGGCGATTACGGGCATCTGGACAGCCTGATTGAACGCCTTAACAACACATACCGCGGGCAGCGCGTTTCCTTTCAGCTTCCTTCCCTGAAGGTTTCAAGTTTCTCCCTTAACCTGCTGGAAAAAATTTCACAGGTGCGAAAGAGCGGCCTTACCTTCGCCGTTGAAACCCCGGTGGATTTCTGGCAGATGGCAATCAACAAAAAAGTATCGGGCGAAGATGTCGTTTCCATTCTTAAAGAAGCCCGGCGCAGGGGATGGCGGACGGCGAAGTTCTACTTCATGATAGGGCTCCCGCTGGAAAGCCCGCGTGACTCAGGCGGCTCAAGCGGCGGGCGTGAGTTTGCGTCCGAAGAGGAAGAAATAGCGGCATTTATCGAAAGAATATCCGGGCAGACAGGGATGCGTTTTACGATTAACGTGGGAGCTTTTGTGCCAAAACCCCACACCCCGTTTCAGTGGGCGGGTCAGTTAAGCCGGGAAGAAGCCGAAAAAAAGCTGAACGTTTTAAGAGTCAGGCTTAAACCGCAGGGGCACAAAGTGGGCGTTCAGGACGCTCTACTTTCCGTGCTTGAAGGCATTATGAGCCGGGGCGATGAAAGGGCAGGGGAGGTGTTTGAAGAAGCGTACCGGTTTGGATGCAGGCTTGACCCGTGGAGCGAATACCTGAAAAGGGATGTGTGGGAGAGGCTGGTCGAAACGCACAAAAGCCTTGTAAGCGAGTTTTTGGGCGAGAAAGACAGAGCCTGCCCATTGCCGTGGTCGAGCGTAGACTCCGGAATGGCCGCGATATACGTGGAGAAGGAGTTGAGCAAATCCCAATACGGAGAATTAACTTCACAGTGTATACGAAATTGTACAAATCCTTGCGGAATATGTGAAAAGGGCGCCTCGAAAGCCAGTGTTGTACAAAATACCATACAGGATAAAGTGTTTTCTCAACCGCCCTTGCTCGCCGGTATCGCTAAAACCCCCGACGCAGCTACGTTTAGGATATTGTTTTCGTTTTCGAAGCAGGGGAGCTGTGTTTTCCAGCCCCATCTGGCCTTGCTGGAAATTCTTTCTATGGCTTTTGTGCGGGCGCGTATCCCGGTTCTTTATTCGCGGGGGTTTAACCCCTTACCTAGGCTGGATATCGCTTCTCCGCTTTCCTTGGGCATATCCGCCAAGGGGGAAATAGCCACGATAGACACGGAAGAATATATCGAGGCGGAACAATGTAAGGAACGCCTTAACGCCGTTCTTCCGGACGGGCTTTCTGTCTGCCGCGCGATGAATTTCCTTGTGCGTCCGGGAGAAAAAAAACATTCGGTTTCATCGCTGTTGTGGGGGTATGTGTACGCGGGAAGAGACGGAGCCACCGACATGGTAAGCGCCGCTGAGGAAAAGCCGTACCGCGCTTCCCGCCACGGCGCGGACGGGAGCGTATACGGCATGGAGCGCCTTTCCGTGCTTGCCCGGCCTCCCAAGGCCCCCGCCGCAGAGCCGGGCGTTTCGTACTTTGAAGTATACCAACGGCTGTATCCCCGCTAGACTTCCCGGATAATTTTAAGGTATTCTGAACCCGGATACGTTTATTTTAACGAAAAAATCTGAGGAGGATGCCATGAAAATCGCGGTAATAATTGAGGGAAGCACAAAGGCGAGAAACGTTGATGTTGTCAGGGCTGTGGAAAGCCTTAATCAGGGGCACGAGATATACAACTTGGGCATGAAGAACGTTGAAGGGGAGCCCGATTTGAGTTATCTTCATACAGCGTTTCTTTCGGCCCTTACGCTGAACCTGAAGGCGGTGGATTTTGTGCTTGGCGGGTGCGGAACCGGTCAGGGATACATGATCGCGGCGCATCAGTTTCCCGGAGTTTTTTGCGGCCTACTTATTGACCCTGTGGAAAGTTTTCTTTTTTCCCAAGTTAACGCCGGCAATTGCGTATCGTTCCAGTTGAACAAAAATTACGGCCTTGGCGGGGATTTGAACCTGAAATATATGCTTGAAAACCTTTTTAACGACACGTATGGTCAAGGATATCCCGCCGCCCGCAAGGAAATTCAGTGCACAGCAAGGGGCAGGCTGGAAAAGCTCTCGGTTGACGCCCACAAGTCCATGAAAGAAATCATTCAGGTGATGGATAAGGACGTGGTGCGCGCGGCGCTGAATTTTCCGGGCGTGCTGGATTTTATCAAGGGCAAGTCGCCTGAGTCAGAGCTTAAAGAGTATGTTCTTTCCGTCGCGGCAAACTGAAGCTGGGGCGGTAAATGACGCGGGCAACGCGTGGGTTGGGTTGCCCGGTTTGTTTGCCCCATAACGAAGTAGACAGAACATACATTATGCATAGTTGAATATGTGCCAAGAACGCCCTTAAATCTATTATGCTTTTACCCCACTCATACACATGCTCGTCTTGCCGCCCCCCCGCCCGCCGCTTCCCCCCCGCAATCCTTCCACCCGGCTGTCCCGCAGTCTTGACACCCGCCACCTTATCCGGGTACACTGACCATTCAAAGGGATATGCCTTTTTTTTAGTCTTGCGAGAGTGGTGGAACTGGTAGACACGCTAGACTTAGGATCTAGTGCCGCAGGCATGGGGGTTCAAGTCCCTTCTCTCGCAAAACATAAACACCATAGAGGGGAAGCCAAGTGACTGTAACAAAAGAGATTACCTCGCGGGAAAAATCGAGCGTAAAGCTAAGCGTAACCATCGGGAAAGACGATGTCCGCTCCCAGTACGATGAGATTTTGTCGGAATACGCAAAGACCCTTCAAATCCCCGGTTTCAGAAAAGGGAAAGCGCCAAAGGAAGTCTTGGTGCGGAAATTCGGGGACAGCCTTAAAAGCGAGGCTCTAAGTAAAATCATCGAAAAAGCCTTGGGCGAGGTGTTTGAGGACGAAGAAGCCTTGCCAAGAGAGTCAAGGCCCCTGCCCTACTCCACTCCAAAAATGGAAGATGAGCCGAAGCTGGACTTGGAAAGCGATTTGTCGTTTTCGATGGTTTACGATGTGCTTCCCGCGGTCAAGGTGGGAAAATGGCAGGGGCTTGAGGTTGAAGTCCCCGATGTTTCTGTTGGGGAAGAAGATTTGTCGCGGGAGCTTGAGGCAATCCGGGACCGGAACGCGATTGTGCTGGACAAAGATGACGGACAGGCCGCCGAAAAAGGCGATGTCGTAACCGTGGACTACCGCGAACTGGATGATTCAGGCCAGCCCCTGGCGAACAGCGAGCGGCAGGGCTTTAGTTTTACCCTCGGCTCAGAGCGCGCTATATACAAGTTTGACGATGAAATTACCGGGATGAAAAAAGGGGAACACAAGGAGTTTTCCAAAACATACTCCGGGGATTTTGAGCATGAAGAACTCGCCGGAAAGACAAAAAGGCTTACCGTAACCCTTACATCCCTAAAAGCCAAACAACTCCCCGACCTGGACGACGACCTTGCCCAAGACGTTGACGAAAAATACAAAACTCTGGACGATTTAAAGGCTGATATTCGCCAACGGCTGGAAAAAGACCTGTCCCGTAGGCTAAGAGCCATGAAAATCAACGCGCTTCTTGAAAAAATCATGGAAACAACGCCCGTGGAAATCCCTGAATCCATGCTCAGGATGGAACTGGACTCCCGCTGGAGAGACCTTGCCCGGCAGTTTAACACCGATTCAGCCGGACTGTACAAGGCAATGGGCAATTCCCCCTTCGGGGCCGAATCTGTCATCGAAGAATGGAAACCAAGCGCCCTTAAAGGCATCCATTCCCGGCTCATTATCGAAACCCTCATGGAAGACCTGAAGCTCGACGCCTCCGTCGAAGAAGTGGAACAAGAGATTGAAAAACTGGCCGGGACGGACGGCGTTACCCTTGAACAAGTCAAGGAGTACTACGGACCGGAGCGGCGGGAACGGGAGTTCCTGAAGGAAGAACTCAAAGAGCGCAAGGTTTTTGACCTTCTTCTCGAAAAAAACACCATAAAACCCGGAAAAAAAGAAAAGTATGTAGACCTGATCGCAAATAATAGGTAGATTATAGTATGAACGAAAAAATGAGCGCCCTTGTCCCCATCGTGGTGGAGCAGACCGGCATGGGGGAGCGGTCGTATGACATTTATTCCCGCCTTCTGAAAGACCGTATCGTGTTTCTGGACGGGGATATAACCGACCTTAACGCCGATCTTGTGGTAGCGCAGCTCCTGTTTCTGGACGGCCAGGACACGGAAAAGGACGTAAACCTTTACATTAATTCTCCGGGCGGCTCCGTTACCGCGGGGCTGGCGATTTACGATACCATGCAGTACATCAAAAGCGACATTCAGACCATCTGCGTGGGTCAGGCGGCCAGCATGGCGGCGCTGATACTGACAGCCGGAACCGCGGGCAAGCGCTACGCCCTGCCGTCCTCCAGAGTGATTATCCATCAGCCGTGGGGCGGCGCTCAGGGGCAGGCGCGGGACATCGGGATACATTCAAGGGAAATAATACGCCTTAAAAAGCTTACCACCAGCTATTTCGCCAAGCACACGGGCAAGCCCGTGGAGCAGATCGCCGCCGATATGGAAAGGGATTTTTTCATGTCGGCGGAAGACGCTGTCGCCTACGGCGTGGCTGATTCGATATTGACGAGGGAAAAACATGGCAAGACTTCGTAACGGACAGAACGATTTCAACCGTGCCTGTTCCTTTTGCGGAAAAAGCGCGGACATGGCCCGTAGGCTTATCGCCGGCCCCAAAGATGTGTTTATTTGCGACGCGTGCGTCGAGATGTGCCGGAATATCCTTGCCGAAGAGGATCAGGAACTCTCCACCCAGTTTACCGGGGATATTCCGGCGCCAAAGGAAATTAAAGACTATCTTGACCTTTTCTGCATAGGCCAAGACACAGCCAAAAAGGCCCTTGCCGTCGCCGTGTACAACCATTACAAGCGCATAGCCAATAGCCCAAAGGACGCTGGGGAAGTAGAGATAGAAAAATCCAATGTCCTGCTTATCGGCCCTACCGGCACGGGAAAGACCCTGCTGGCAAGGACGCTGGCGAAAAAGCTTAAAGTCCCCTTTGCCATTGTGGACGCCACCACCCTTACCGAAGCGGGGTATGTCGGCGAGGACGTGGAAAATATCCTTCTTAAGCTCATCCAGAGCGCCGGGGGGAATATCGCCGCGGCGGAACGGGGCATTGTGTACATTGACGAGATCGACAAAATCGCCCGGAAGGGAGAAAATGTCTCCATAACCCGTGATGTCTCCGGCGAGGGCGTACAGCAGGCGCTTTTGAAGATTATCGAAGGAACGGTCGCTTCAGTACCGCCGCAGGGGGGCCGCAAGCATCCCAATCAGGAGATGATCCTTATTGATACCACGAATATTCTGTTTATCTGCGGCGGCGCTTTTGTGGGGCTGGAAAAGCTCATTGAGCGCCGGGTCGTCCAGCACCCTATGGGCTTTGGAATGGACGTGCGGGAACGATCCTCGAAAAACCTTAAAGAACTGTACGACAGTATGCACCCGGACGATCTTGTCTATTTCGGGATGATCCCCGAATTTATCGGGCGCCTTCCCATTGTTGTGGGGCTGGAAGAACTTAAACGGGAAGAGCTAAAGCGCATAATAAGCGAACCGAAAAACGCCATCATCAAACAGTATCAGGCGTCCCTGGCTATTGACAAGGTAAAGCTTGAGTTTACGGAAGGGGCCATTGACGCCATTGCCGACACGGCGATTAAGCAGAAAACCGGGGCAAGGGGGCTAAGAGCCATAGTCGAAAAGCTTATGACCGACATCATGTTCGAACTTCCCTCGATGGAAGGGCAAAAACAGGTGATTATTACCCATGACACCGTGATAAGGGCCGAGCCGCCTGAGATAATTCCCCTTCTCCAGAAGAGCGCCTAATCCCGCCGGAGGTACGCGATGAAACCTTTTGGCGGTTCCAAGCCCAAAACCCCGAAAGAGCCTTCGGACGCGAAGGGCCCGGCGCTGGGCACTATTTTTGCGGAACTTTTGGGCAGAACATCCGGCGTTGAAGAGTATCCCCTTCTCCCGCTTAAAGACCTGGTAATCTTTCCCCAAACCGTAATGTCTGTGTACGTTACCTACAAGACGGGCATCAGCGCCCTGGAAGAAGCCCTAAGAAGGGATCTTAAAATCTTCGCCGTATGCCTTAAAAACCCCGATACCGGGGAGACGTGGGATGTCGGGACAGTGGTGCGTGTCGTCCAGAATCTGCGGCTGCCCGACAATACCTTCCGGGTGGTACTGCAGGGCGAGTACCGGGCGGCGCTCGCCGGGCCTTCCCGGCTGAAAAACGATTCGGCTATTGTAAAAGTGGAGCCGCTAAAGGCCGCCCTGCCCCCCTCTGCCCCAAGCGGCGCTGAGACCGATTCGCCTGAGGCCGCCGCCGTGGCTCAGGAAATCGCCGCCCTTATGCGGGCGGTTCAGAAATCCTTTGGCCAGTACGCCGAGTTTTCAAAAAAGATTGCCGGCGAAATCGTCGCCGCCGTGGAAAAAACCGACAGCGCCGAAAGGCTGGTCAATATCATCGGGAATGTCCTTCCGGTAAAAGCCGAGAAGAAGATCGACCTTATCCGCCTTGCCGGGCCCGCTGACAGACTGGAGAGACTTCTTGAAATTCTGGAGACGGAAAACGAAATCTTCGGGATTCAGAAAAATATTTCCGGCAAGGTAAAAAGCCGGATGGACAAGCATCAGCGGGAATACATACTTCACGAGCAGATCAAGGAAATAAACAAGGAGCTTGGCAAGGACGCCGCCGAGGACGAGTTCGCCGAGATGGAGCGGAATATCCAAAAGCACCGTCCCGGAGAGGAGGTTCTGGCCAAAACCCGCAAGGAAATTGCCCGCCTGCGCAAGCTCCAGCCATTTTCGCCGGAAGCCGGGGTGCTGCGAGGATACCTTGAATGGATCGCCGACCTTCCCTGGAGCGAATACTCCGCCGACTCTAGTAGCCTGGAAGAGGCCGAAAGGGTTCTTGACGAGGATCACTACGGGATGAAAAAGGCCAAGGAACGGATTATCGAATTTATAGCGGTGCGCCAGTTAAGCGTCCTTGAAAGCCGCTTGTGCCATCCGGATGCCGAAGAAGAGGCCCCCTCCCCTTCCCCGCCTGAGCCGGTAAGCGTAAAGGGCCCCATACTCTGTTTTGTCGGCCCGCCGGGAACGGGCAAAACCAGCCTTGGCAAATCCGTGGCAAGGGCGCTGGGCCGCGCGTTTGTACGCATTTCTTTGGGCGGTGTCCGGGACGAAGCGGAAATCCGGGGCCACAGAAAAACCTACGTGGGAGCGCTGCCGGGAAAGATCATTCAATCCATGCGCAAGGCCGCGACCATGAACCCCGTATTCCTTCTGGACGAAATCGACAAGCTTTCCCACGACTTCAGGGGCGACCCCGCTTCCGCCCTGCTTGAAGTTCTAGACCCGGAACAGAATTCCACGTTTACCGATCACTACCTTGAAGTGCCCTACGACCTTTCCAAGATACTGTTTATCGCCACCGCCAATTCGCTCCATTCGATACCCTACCCTCTTCTTGACCGGATGGAAATCATAGAAATCCCCGGCTACGGGGAAAACGAAAAACTTGCCATCGCGCAAAAATACCTTGTCCCGAAAGAGCTTGCCGAAAACGGTCTTTCCCGCGCGAAGATAGCGTTCAAAGACGAGGCGGTGCGGGAAATTATCCGGCACTGGACGATGGAATCGGGGGTTCGCAGTCTGGAGCGGGAAATAGCCCGCTGCGTTAGGCGCATTGCCCGGCGCGCGGTGAACAAGGAATACGGCAAAAGCCCGGACAAGCCTGTTGAATCGTACAAAAAGACCGTCAGGCAGGCAGACCTTGAAACGCTTTTGGGAAGGCGCAAATATAAGAACGACGTGGTGTTTAAGGAGGCCCGCGTTGGGGTTTCCTACGGCCTCGCGTGGACGGAGACGGGCGGAACGATGCTGCCGGTGGAGTCCATACTGTTCGCGGGCAGCGGGGAATGTATTATTACCGGCAATTTGGGGGACGTGATGAAAGAGAGCGCCCGGATTGCCCTTTCGTTTTTGCGGAGCGTTCAGGATCGTTACCCCTTTAAAATCAAGGACATGGGAAAAACGAATTTCCACATCCACGTGCCGGAGGGCGCGATCCCCAAAGACGGGCCTTCCGCCGGCATTACCTTGGCCGCTTCCCTTCTTTCGACGCTGTGCCGCCTTCCGCCAAAGCCAGCCGTCGCCATGACCGGGGAGCTTACCCTAACCGGGCGCATCCTTCCCATTGGCGGGCTGAAAGAAAAACTCCTTGCCGCCGTTAGAAACAACATGGAAGAAGTCCTGTTGCCGGAAGACAACCGGGAGGACTGGCAGGAACTGGACGACGACATCAAGAAGGCCCTGAACATTCACTTTGTGGGAAGCGCGGTGGACGCCTTTGACATTATCTTTGGCAGGGGCGTGAAGAAAAGAAAGGCCCCCCGCCGCGCGTGAGCCAACAGTTCCGCCAAAAGCCCCGGCAGGGGAGGATATACGTTTTAAGAATCCCGCCCAAGGAACACGGCTACGGAGCCTCGGTCTCCTTCGCCTAAGAATTTGGGCAAATGGATTCTTAAAACGTATATCCTCCCCTGCCGGGCATTGTACCGATGGCTCACGCGCGGCGGGGGCATTGATGGAGGGAAGAACATCTGTGCCCGTTATTCCCGGTTCCTCCGGGAATAACGCCGGAGTATGCGCAACCCGCATACTCCGGCGTGGCTCGTTCACACGTTTTCTAATCGTCTCCCCACCGCCGGAGAACCCACACAAAGTCCTCGCCGGGCCTTCCGGTAACCGCGGTCAGATTCCAACGTCCTGACAGAATCGGGTCAGGCCCCATTGTACCAATCACTGTATTCCAGCCCGGCCTTAGTTCCATGTTAAGCGTTATAACTTCGCTCCATCCGTTGTATTCGTCTTGATATATGCCTATGCCCCTAATAGTTCCCGCAATGTTGGCGTACACAAACACAACACTTGTAAAATCGTATGCATCAGGGTCTGGGGGAATCATCCAATTTAAAGAATAACGATCTGCATTATGAAAGGATCCTTCCCCATCCATTGAGATTACCCTTAAGCCTGTTGTAGCACTGATACCGCTTATGCCGCCGAACCACCAATCAGAAGCGGATATCAACAATTCTTCCCACGGGGTTCCTAGCCTAAGATTTAGGGTATCGCCGTCCAGCCTTATTTCCGAACCGGGGATAACGAGGGATACATCTGCTACAACCTCATCATCCTCACGAAATATCAAAAAATGGGTAAAATCCATAGTTCTGTTAACCGGGTTCCCGTCCTGATCAACAACCCCTGTAAACGTCATGGGCGGCGCGCCGGGGGCAAACGTGATACTGCCGTCTCCAGCGGGCGGTAACCCATTTCCAGCATTGGTACTGCCGGTGTCGCAGGCCGCCATTGAAAGCCCGATTGCCGCAACCAACACGGCAATCCCAAAAAATTTAAATGGGTTTTTCATATAAAACACCCCTTGCATTGTGACCCCGCCTTCCTTTAAGCGGGTAATCACGTGATTACCCGCTCATACAAGCAGGGCATACATAAAAGCCCGCCGCAATCTTGTGCTTTGGGCTGTTATTACGAAGAGAAATCTGAGGCAGTTCCAAAATGTCATATTTTGGAACTGCTACCTTAGATTTAATGGAAAAAGCGGAGTATAGACGCTTTTTTCCAAAGCATATTCCTAAATTAACCAAGTTTTGGAATATGCTCAGATTCCCTTCTGCGATGCCTGACCGGGGTATGAGTGGGAAAAATGGAAAATTTTGGGTAAATTTTTTTAAGGAAAGGATCGAGTGAGTCTTATGTGTGTGTGTGTGTGTGTGTGTGTGTTAATGGAAGAAAATGTGCCAAATTAGGCGAATTCGGGCAAAAGCCGCCCAGATTCGAGAAATAGCCTTGGTTGTTGGCAGTTACACCACGCATCATGGGGTAATACTAGCACGGTAATGCAGGTTGTGTCAAGCCTCCTACGGAGGCTTGGCTCTTTCAAGGAAAAGGTTGACTGCCCGCTAGCGCAGGCGGACGGGTCAACCCTTTTTCGAAAATGCGTTTTCCCCCCAGCAATGCCCCGCCGCGCGTGAGATAAGCGGTACAATGCCCGGCAGGGGATGATATACGGTTTAAGAAGCCATTTGCATGGCATCTCCGCGAAGGAGACCGAGGCTCCGTAGCGGGTTCCCCATGCGGGATTCTTAAACCTGACTCTCCTCCCCTGCCGGGGCTTTTGGCGGGAATGCTCACCTCACGCGCGGCGGGGGACAAGGCCGTTGTTTTTTGGTGGAAAAACTGATACCGTAAAGACAATGGCTGTAAGAGACAAAGGCGAAGCGGGCCTGCTTACCAGGGACGAGGAAAAACTAAAAGAACCCAAGGATTACGCCGTCATCCTTTTGAACGATGACTACACGACACGGGACTTTGTCGTTGAAGTCCTGATGCTGATTTTTCACAAAAGCCCCGAAGAAGCCACCCGGATTATGCTTAACGTCCACCGCAAGGGACAGGAAATGGTAGGCGTGTATACATGGGACATCGCCATCACCAAGGCGGATCAGGTACACGCCATAGCAAGGGAGTACGACTACCCTCTTCGCTGCGTTGTGGAAGAAGCGTGACCCCCTGTTCATTTACCGCAAAGGCGTTTATGCTTGTTATAACCGCGATATGGAGAGAAAGATGGAAATTTCAGGGCCTGTAAAAAATATAATAAACCGGGCATATAACGAGGCCAAGTCACGCAACCACGAGTACCTGACCCCGGAGCATATACTGTACGCCGCGCTGGAGTTTAACGAAATCCGGTCTATACTCCACGCCTGCGGCGCTGACCTAAAACACCTGAAAGACGGGATGGAGGATTTTTTTGAGCAGAAGATTCCCGTCAAATCGGGGGTAGACCCCATCCAGACAGTTAATTTTCAGAGCGTTATCGAGCGGGCGGTGATAACAAGCCAGGCAGCCCAAAAAGGAGTGCTGGACGCGGCGGACATTCTGGTGTCGCTTTACGATGAGGAAAAAAACTACTGCGCCTATTATCTACAGCAGGTAGAGAACATAAAGCGCTATGACCTGCTTAGCGTTATTTCCCACGGCTACGGCTCAGGCCGCGCCTCTTCCCGGCCCCCGGCAAACGACAGCGAGGACACCGTCCGGGACGGGTTTGCCGAAGAAGACCCTTCCAAAAACAAAGGAAGCAAAAGAACCGCTCTGGAAAAATTCGCCACGGAACTCACCGCCCTCGCGCGGGAAAACCGGCTGGAACCGGTCTTTGGCAGGGAAAACGAGCTTGACCGCACCGTTCAGGTGTTGTGCCGGCGGCTGAAAAACAACCCGATTCACGTAGGCGACTCCGGCGTGGGAAAAACCGCCATCACCGAAGGACTTGCCCAGCGCATCGTCGCCGGGCAAATCCCCCCACCCCTGAAGGATTTTTCGATATACTCGCTTGACATGGGCGCTCTTGTGGCGGGAACCAGATACCGGGGGGATTTTGAGGAACGCATCAAGCGGGTCGTGGAAGAACTGCTCAAAAAGGAAAAGACCATCCTCTTTATTGATGAAATCCACACGCTGGTGGGAGCCGGATCGGCTTCGGGCGGAGCGCTGGACGCATCGAACCTCCTTAAACCTGCCCTGACAAGCGGGCGGCTTCGCTGCATAGGCTCCACCACACACGAGGAATACAGCAAGTTTTTCGACAAAGACCGTGCCCTTTCCCGGCGCTTCCAGAAAATCGACATTAACGAGCCCGGCGAAAGCGACGCCATACAAATCCTTTCCGGGCTGAAGAACAAATACGAGGACTATCACAAGGTACACTACTCCGATGAAGCCGTGGAAGGGGCCGTGCGCCTGTCCGCCCAATACATTACCGAGCGGCGGCTGCCGGACAAGGCCATTGACGTTATCGACGAGGCCGGAGCCTTCGCCCGTATTCAGGCCCACAAGCTCGAAGCGGACAGGGACGATTCGCCCGGCAGCGTGCAGGAAGGCTCCGTCAAGGTAATCGAGATTGGCCTTCCGGTAATAGAAACCGTCATTTCAAAAATCGCCCGTGTCCCTGAGCGGTCGGTGTGCGAAAACGAGAAAGACAAGCTTCGCTTTCTGGAAGACCGCCTTAAAACCCGGCTCTTTGGGCAGGACGAGGCGGTCAAGGCCGTGGCCGCCGCGGTTAAGCGATCCCGCGCGGGCTTCAGGGACGCGAACAAGCCCGTGGCGAACTTCCTCTTTGTCGGGCCGACCGGGGTAGGCAAAACGGAACTGGCCCGCAGCCTTGCCGACATTCTTGGGGTGTCCATGCACCGCTTTGACATGAGCGAGTATCAGGAGAAGCATTCCGTGTCCCGCCTTGTGGGAGCGCCGCCGGGCTATGTGGGCTACGAGGAAGGCGGGCTTTTGACGGACGCTATCCGCAAGCAGCCCCACGGCGTTGTGCTTCTGGACGAAATCGAAAAGGCCCATCCGGATATTTACAATATCCTCCTTCAAATTATGGATTACGCCACGCTCACCGACAACAATGGACGCAAGGCCGATTTCCGCAACGCCGTGCTTATTATGACAAGCAACGCCGGGGCCAGAGACATAGGCAAAAGCCTTATCGGTTTTGGGGAGCGCTCAATGGACGAGACTGCCGTAGACGGCGCGGTTGAAAAGACCTTTACGCCGGAATTCCGCAACCGTCTGGACGCCGTAGTCCGCTTTGGCCACCTGTCCAGGGAAGTCATGCTTTCTATCGTTACCAAGTCCCTTGATCTTTTCAGGGAACAGCTCGCGGAAAAGAACGTAACGCTGGACGTCAGCGAAGCCTGCCTTGACCAGCTTGCCGCGGACGGGTACAGCAGGGAATTCGGCGCGCGCAACGTGGGGCGGCTTGTGGAAGACCGGATTAAATCCTTCTTTGTAGATGAAGTCCTCTTTGGCCGCCTCCAGTCCGGCGGGCAGGCGCGGGCCGATTATGTTGAAGGGGAATACCGGATCGAGGTTTGCGAGTATGAGCGAGCCTAAGGCGCGTAAAGCCCGGCATGGCTTTTAGCGATCTGCCCCTGCCAAACGGCCCCGATCCCGGTTTCCCGTACCTCGGCGAGAGCGAGCGCTTCGCCTTCCCCGATCCCCTGAAGGCGGCGCATCACAGCGTTGTCGCGTGGGGGGGCAATCTTTCCCCCGGAATGCTCCTTTCCGGGTACGAGCAGGGACTTTTCCCGTGGTACACCGAAAACGAGCCGGTCATCTGGCACTCGCCCGATCCCCGCTTTGTGATCTTTCCGGAAAAACTCCACGTTTCCGCCTCCATGAAAAAGGTACTGAAGCGGGGGGAGTTTTCCATAACGTTTAACCGGGATTTCCCCGGCGTTATCGCCGCCTGCTCCGCGATACAGCGCCCCGGCCAAACGGGAAGCTGGATAACCTCCGACATGATAGCGGCCTACACGGAACTACACCGGCTGGGCTGGGCCCACAGTGCCGAGGCGTATGTTGAAGGGGAGCTTACAGGCGGCTGTTACGGCGTGCGCATGGGGAACGTTTTTTTCGGCGAATCCATGTTTTCCCGCGCGCCAAACGCCAGCAAAGCCGCCTTTCTTACCTTTGCCCGCCTCCTTTTTGACGAGGGGGTGCGTTTTATCGACAGTCAGGCGTACACCAGCCACATGGAAAGCCTTGGCGCGCGGGAAATACGCAGGCGGGATTTTATCGCCCTGTTAAAAGACGCGCGTGAGCCCCCGCCGCGGGTGAGCATTCCCGCCAAAAGCTCCTGCAGGGGAGGATATACGGTTTAAGAATCCCGCATGGGGAACCCGCTACGGAGCCTCGGTCTCCTACGCTTAAAAATCTGGGCAAAATGGCTTCTTAAACCGTATATCCTCCCCTGCCGAGCATTAGGCCAGAGGCTCACGCGCGACGGGGCATTGCTGGAGGGGCTCCGCAGAACATCAGCCCACGGCATTTGCTACCCCCACTCGTTTACTGCCGACGTTTTTGAATTAGCTGACACTTCGGACTGTACCTGCATACTAATAAAATATATCATTGCTCCTGTCTAAAATTTCTCTTCCCTCTAACCTGCCTTCAACAAAGGTGAACGATATCTGGCTTAGATTATCTACAAAAACAATTGCTACCATTGTTTCGCTTTCTTCAAACTCGTAAGTAGGTATTGATATTAAAGTAAGCGTATCTTCAATAAGCGTCCAATTAAATAAAATCCCGTGTCCATTTCTAATACTAAAGCTGCCAGTATTATTGGGCCAAAAATCCCACACAAACCACTCCCCACGGTCTGTGTTCCAATGTCCAAGAAGCGGAGAGACATCATCGGGTATTTCAGGAGATAAAAATCCGCCAAAAAGCCAGAAATCCCTTACCCTATCATCTGGTATCCCATTGAAACCATTGCCTCTATACCAGTAGGCTGTCATTCCCCCAATGGTTTCTGGAAAAACACTTCTTTTACTTATACTGATACGTGCGCCATATAACCTGATGCCAAGTCTGTTACTTGAAGTAGAAGGAGTTTCTCTCATGATCAAACCGTCTCTCGCAGTAACATATCTAACTGCTGTAAATTCAACCGCAGATACTTCAGTAGAGGAGCTATTTTCTCCAATAGCAGGAAAAGGTATTTCCTCCGTTGCTTTTTCAGCATTTGTTCTAGTACAGCCTACTGTAAAAAGGCCAACAGATAGTATAAAAATTGGAAAAAACATACAAAGTCTATTTTTTGTTGTCATATCAAGCTCCTTATCGTAAAAATGTAAATTCCAAATCAGGAAATAGCGACAAAGGATCTATCCTATTCGTACCCCTCTCTCTGGAATTATATGCGGTAACAGTCGGGAATACTTCAAAATGCAGATGAATGCGACCTTCTGAACCAACATCACTCATGGTTGCTATTTGCTGTCCTGTTTGTACTTCGCTATCATTCTGAGCAATTGTAGGAATGGCTATATGAATATACCGATATACTCTTCCGTCATTCCCTGCAACTGTTATGCAAGAGGATTCAGATCCTCCTAATATACCTGTCATTGTAACTCTTCCGCCCATTGCGGCGTAAATCGCATCTCCTCGTTGCCCTCCAATATCAACGCCTTCACGTCCGAATTGCACCTCGCTTCAATCGTCAACGGCTGGCCTTCAGAACACGTTGTTGTCTCATTGCCATCTCTGTCATAACACGCTACCGACAGTATTTCTTTCAGTAGTGGTTCGGGCGCTTCCTCTTCTTCGTATACAGAAACATGTTCACTTTCCGGCCCTTTGTTTTGGGGCGGCGGGGCGTGGCTCGGCCCGACAGCTCTGCTACCGCCCAATGCTTCCACCGCTTCATCGCCTATCATGTTGCGCCGTATGTCAAACTCTGTCGTATACCCGCCCTTCATACTTAGCTTGTGTTCTACTTCTTCGGCTATGTATTCCCCATCATATCTTATCCCGGCATACTTGATCGTTACTACCGCCCCAGCTCTAAGCCCAGCGTCTCCTTCGGCTTCACCGTTGCCTTTAATAAAATCAAAGCTCTTCTCGCGCAGTATCGCTTCGGCTACTTCTTCCGCTTCCGTCCTGTCTTGAACACTTGGGTCAACTACCGTCTGTATGCTATCTCTGGCGACTCCGGCGTATACAGATCGCCAGTCATTCGTGCCTCCTATCTTCAGCTTCACGTCTTCAAGCTTACATTCCCCCATAAAGCTTTCGCCCGTCATCCGGTCATGGCTTATCACCTGTACCCCGGTTGCCTTACCCATATCGCTCATGGTTACGTCAAGCCCTATAAGGCTTTTGCCCCATTCATAGATATGCTCGTCCCTGTGCATGGTCTCCACCAAAAGGGGGAGCGCAGGGACTGGAAATGCGCTACGTTTTCTTGTTGTCGCCGTTAACATTACTTACGCCGCTCCCCCTCACTCCAGCCTCCTCGGAGCGTTGCTCCTGCGGTGGCTTACGAATTTATGATAAAGCATGCGG
>Ga0123355_10002541_pt1 | contig 25857 bp, 18 predicted proteins | sample TergutEmb28metaG_3_FD_89872 | JGI IMG/M metagenome (GOLD analysis project Ga0123355, IMG submission 89872) | Embiratermes neotenicus P1 segment gut microbial communities from Petit-Saut dam, French Guiana - Emb289 P1 | ecosystem: Host-associated > Arthropoda: Insects > Digestive system > Gut ...
AAAGAACGCGACCTTCCTCCTGCGTATCTTTAGGCGCACAGCACCTGCAACGCAAAGGCCAAGCACAAAATACGCCGTAAGATGGGCACCCTTTCTTACTATAAGGTTCAAAACATCAGCTTCAAGCGGTATGAAGCGTTGCATAAACAACGCCACGCCCATGCTTGCACCGTCGCTGCCATACCCGTCGATAGAGGATGACCAGAAAATAACGCCGGCAACAAAAAGCGACAACATCAGCCATATAAAAAATGCTATACTGGTTTTCTTCATATACTTATTATATAGCAAATTATGGGTTTTGTCAATTTTGATTATTTGACATAATTATTGTGATGTGATATCATGTAACAAATTTTATATGTGTAAGTATAACTTTTCGAAAAAATTAGGAGGAAATAATCAATGCCGATAGGTTTATTTATTGACCATCGATATCTTTATAATGTTGTTGGCAGGCAAAAAACCGATTACTTTAAACTTAGAAATTTTGTTGAAAAAGAATTGAATGACATTGTAGACGAAGGATATTTCTTTAACGCGGACGACGACAAAGACGCCGCCGCAAAACTGCACAGCGCACTCTCCTTCCCGCCGCCAAATGGCCCCGGATTGCGCGTAAAGACATACTGGTTGCAAAAACGTCCGCTCTTTTGGCCGGACAAAACGCCGGTTATGCACCCAACGAAACAAAACTTCCAATACGAGCTTACCACCCGAAAAGCCGTGGATGTCGGTCTCGTATACCATATGACTCGCTCCTTTATGAACCGCAAATGGGACAAGCTCGTACTTATAGCCGGCGACGGCGACTTTTACGAACCCGTGCAGGGATTGGTTGAGCAGTATAACGTTGACTTATATATTATGGGTAGCATAATCTCCGTATCGGATGAGTTGAAACCCTATGCACGCAAAATTTATGAGATGGACAAAGAACCGCTCCTTACGTCTTTGGCATATACAAAAAATTGACAGAGGTGATCTTATATGGCTTGGCAATGGTGGGATGATTTTGACCGCAGATTATGCGGCAAGTGGCACAATGCGGAGGATTCCATATTTTTTGAGATATCCTTCGATGGCGATGCGTCCGGTGTGCAGGTAAACTTAGGCTGGGGTGACGAAAGCTGCCCACAGTCCGTGTTTTATGTGGAATGCGGCGATGCGTCTCTTTACTTCTTCCACAATGACAGGCACTTCCGTATGGAATATATTGTTGCAATCGATGGAATGGATACCGACCGGCTGCAATGTATCCGTATACAGAAGTCCAGCGGGATGAATAAATATTCCACTTACAAACGCATCTCCACATCTCTTTCCGACGAAGATAAGGAGATGTACAAAAGCAGGTACGTAATCGCCCCAAAGATAATTGACAAAATCGACATCCTTCGCGAATATGCCGGCTACGGTGATATCGCAGGCGATGGGTTGTTTGCATACAGGTTTGATGAGCGCGAAAATATGCTTGATATAATAGAAAAACACGGACTGGACAAATTGGTGGCTGGCAAAAGCGACTCAGGCGCGGCCATCGCCTTGATGGGTTGGCTGTGCGGTAACTACAGCCACGGCAATCCGCCCGGCGGGCTCAATGGCGCAAAAACGCCGCAGGATTTAATGAAAAATGCGGACGCATGGGAAAAGCGGACGAACTGCCGCGGCCTTTCGCTTATCCTTGCCCAGGCTATTCGGGCTTACGGCATCAAAGCCTTCCACGTAACGTGTATGCCATACGAGGAGCCGTTTAACGACTGCCATGTCGTTGTCTGCGTGTACTGTAAGGACTTAGGGAAATGGATAATGCTTGACCCAACAAGTAATCTGTACCTAACCGGCGCAAACAATGAAATCGTTGGGATAGATGAGTTCCGCGATATCCTGTTGAACGGCGGGGAATTAAACTTCAACGCTGACGCAATCTGCCACTGGGATATCACTGGTTATTGCAACTACATGGCGAAGAATTTGATCCGCATACAGCGCAGCTATATAAACGGCTACGGCGTTGACACGGAGGGCTGCGTAACCTTAGTTCCCGAAAAATACATACAAAACGAAGCAAAACTTATCGCCAAAATTGATAGCCAATGCAATTTTATAACATCTAGAAAATATTTTTGGCAAACATAAAAATCACTTGACAGGTACACCGTGTCGTACTTTATGATTAGTTCGGGGGGAGAGAAAACCTATGGACCAATTACAGACTATCGGCGCGGTTTCTAAGACTTTAGGCATATCCAGCCGTATGATCAGGTATTACGAGCGCGCAGGCCTTCTTGCAAGCGGCCGCGCAGACGACTATGCCTACCGCGTATACGATGAATCCAACCTGCGCCGCTTGCGGCAGATCATTATCCTACGCAAACTCCGCATACCCATAAAGCAAATCCGCGAAATTTTTGATAACGAAAACGCGGCGGGTGTTATTGATGTTTTTGAGCGGAATATCAGTGATCTGGATGAGGAGATCACCGCCCTATCCACGGTTCGTTCGATACTTCAAAAATTGGCCGCCGACCTACGCGAGCAAGCTAATGTGAAACTGCAGCTAGACATGCTGGGCGATAGTTCCGTATTCGGTATCGTGGAAAGCATTTCTCTTCCCAATAATATAATCCGGGAGGATAAGATAATGGATGACTTAACCAAAGCTGACCAGACAATTAGCAAATTGACGGACAGGAATGTTAGGATCGTATACCTACCGCCTTCGCCGGTTGCGGCATACCAATGGAAGGGTCACGAACCGGAAGCCCATGTCGGCAAGGTTATGGACAAGTTTGTTCGCGACAACGGCCTGCACAAAATCAAGCCGGATATAAGGCATTACGGCTTTAACTCGCCCGACCCAGACGAGAACGGCGTACACGGATACGAAATGTGGGTAACGATACCAAGCGGTTTTGATGTGACACCGCCGCTAACTAAAAAGCATTTCACCGGCGGCCTGTACGGCGCGCATATGATATCTATGGGTGCTTTTGAAGAGTGGGGCTGGCTGTTTGAATGGAGCAGCAACAGTGCTAAATATGAATACCGCTCGGACACATCAATGGGTAGCGATAATATGAACGGTCTGATGGAGGAGTTTCTCAACTACCATACACGCGTTTCCAACCCGGCATCCAAAATTACGGACGCGGACACGCAGTTAGATCTACTGATCCCAATCAAGGAAAAGGAGGATAAACTTGACTAGAGACGAAAGCCTCCGGGCGTATGAAAATGAAGTTAAGGAAAAACTTAGCGGAAGTCTACTTGCGAATATGTTGGATTTATTGGCATTCTTTAAGGAAAACGATATCTATCCTGACCATGACGAGTTTAACTGTATCAAATATTCCGGCGAGATGTTATTTTACATCGGGCTTGGAAAAACCATAAGTTTTTACTCCGGCAACTATGATTTGGATTATATTGATGAAACTGCAGAGAAAGACGAAACATTTGAGGCCTTTGTACATAAAGCCGCTAACCGATGCGTAAAGCACAGCGGCTGCCTTGAAAACCCCGGCCTGCGCCGCGCTGCCTTCGGCCAAGTGTACGAAAACAGTTGCCGCTCGACCTATTGCTTTAAGGTACCTCCGCTTAAAAACTTTGTATTCATAAAGCGAGTAGCAGAAATTCGCAAGAGGGATATCGACAATATGCCCGAAAACAAACGCGCGTTGCGGGCTGATATCAATGAAATGCTTAGCTATTCATTAAAAAGCCTGTGCCGTGGATTTTGCGGACTATCTATATGATAAATATGAGCTAAAAAGCGGCGGGCCGAAGTTGTGGACGGTAAGCTGCGGCAAGCGCGACCTTTGCACCATACGCCTTGAACCGGAAAAATGGATGATCACGCTGCATAGCAGCGAAGTTTTTGAAAACCCTAAATTTGGTGATTATGATAAAATAAAAGAATTAATTAACGCAATATAAAAAACGCCGCCAAATCCACCTATCTGGATCTGGCGGCGTTTTTTATTTCCTGCCACCGCTCGCGGTCTATCTTTATCACATTCTCCCTTTGTTCCGGTGTATTGTTTATAAGCATTTTCGCAAAATGCCGCGGGCTGGTCAACATCTCTGTTAAAAACGTATGCCCAAAAGAGAGCTTTATCGCTTCAACTCTGCTGACTTTGTTGAATGAGCTATGCTCCGCACTTATATAAAAACCCTCGGGTGCGGGTGAAAACATCAGCATGGTTTTTATTTCGATATTCTTTAACGCGCTCGAACCAGCCAGCCCTTCTTTTTCATTCCGTAGGTTAAAGCGGATTTTCTTTTCCCTAACCGTGTTCCACGATGTTACGGGCGCACCCAGCTGGCCGCTGGCCACACGGCTTTGCAAGCCGCCGACGCGTATGTTATACACCCACATGTGCGGGTGGGCGTATACCTCGCATGTTTTGCGGTAAAACATTATCAATTTTATCAAATACAGAGTGCCGTTATGATACACAAATAAATCTGACGATTGCCCGCGCACGCCTGCCCAAAAGGCTTTTATAGGATTGCATGACACACGAATTTTCCCAGTAACGCTCATCTTGGCAAGCCATAAGAAAAGCTTAATACGACTGTTCAGACAACGCAAAAAATCAAAGCCCCAGTAGAGAAGGGCATAAAACCCAACAACGCAGGAAATTACGATTATAGTTATTTGCACACCGGTTGTATTGAGCCATTCCATAAAACTTACCCTGCCTTCTTCAAAAGCTCCCGTTTCCTATCCTTCTTCTCCTTAATTCCTTTCCACTTTCCCCTGTCAAAGCGTATTTTTATGATAAGGTTACGCAAGGATTGGTCAAAAAAGAAGGAGGCCCACGCACCCATCAGCCCAAAACTAAGCCCCCATGGCCCATGCTCCCCTAGAAGCCATATAAACAGGTACGCAAGCGGCACACGCAAGAGCCAAATACCTAAAAGTGACGAATAGAACGGAAACATCGTGTCGCCCGCTCCGCGTAATGCACCCGCACGGCACATCTGCACAGACTGGATATACTGGATGGCGGCTATAAGCGCGAAAACAGGCAGAGCGGCACGTATTACGTCCTCATTCGACGTATAAAGCCCGATAAGCGGCCCCCTGAAAACAAATACGGATATTGCCACGACGAAGGTTGACAGACGTGCAAGGCGGGCGATATGCCTCGTCCGAAGCTCTGCAAGGGCTGTGTCGCCCTGCCCGACGGCCTGGCCGCAAAGGGTCGTTGCTGTTATGGAAAAAGCCATCGAAACGGAGAATGCCATGCCGTTTATGCTTATAGCTATCTGGTGCGCGTCAAACGTAGCCGCTCCAAGGGTGTTTACGGCGCGTTGGAATAAGAGTAACCCGCTTTGTAGGAACAACTGCTCCAAACTTGCGGGGAAACCAATAGACATCAACAACTTGATGATATTTGCTTTAGGCAGCCATGAACCCCGTAATTTTAAGCGTATCGTGGCTCTTTTACTGAAAAATACGTAACATAGCGGAATGAGAGCAGATACAAAACGTGAAAGCGTTGTTGCTATCGCCGCGCCGCGTACGCCTTGCAAATGCTCCGGTACGCCGAAGTGGCCGAATATGAATATATATCCCAGCACAACATTTAGCCCGTTGGCAAAGAGATTATAGTACATAGGTATCTTCGTCTGCCCTGCGCCGCGAAGTGCCGCTGTAATGGCTTGATTTATCGCCAAAAACGGGATGGATATGCAGATAATACGGAAATAGTCCGTCGCTAGTTCCGCCATGCGTATGGCGTCATAATCAGCCGTGCCTGCCATAAACGCCATAACATTTGGTGCGACAAGCACACCCACCGCTCCAAGGATTACGGCCAAAAACACATTAACCAGAAGCGACTGGCGCAGAACGTCCGACGCTTCCTTCCGCCTACCTTCGCCTATCCGCCACGCAACCAGCGTCGTCGTGCCGATGTTGACGGCAGCGAAGAATGATATAAGTATAAAAAATGGCTGGTTCGTAATGCCCACGGCGGAGATATTGCCCGCACCCTCAGCATCCAGGTTACCAACCATTATCATATTTACCATACCGTACAGAGATGATAAAAACAGCTCCACAAAAGCAGGGAAAGCCATAAGCATAATGCTTCTATACATCGGCTTAAACTCTTCCCCCGTCATCTCACGGAATATTGTTACAGGATTGTATCTCTTAATTAAATTCTTCACTTTGACTCATCCTATGGCTTTGACACCATTCCAATACTATGTTATAATTATAGCACACAACGCTAATAAAGGGCAAGGCATTTTTAACGAAAGACGGAATCAAATTGCGGGATAAAGGATTTACGACTTTCCATTCACATATTTTTGGCATAGTCTGGCTGATCGTATTCATATATTCAAGCCTTTTTTTTAGGCAAGTTTTTGGTACGGTAACGGCATCATTTTTGGGCGCACAAATTGCCGGCGGGTTGTTGCCGATTGTGCTTATGCTGTTATTTATGCAGGGTAGAGGCGTATCTTTTAGCGACATATTACCCTTCAGGCGGCCGGATACAATGTTAGTTTTAATGACAGTCGCTCTTGGCTTACTGATACAGCCGCTTGGCATGGCTGTATCAGGCTTAACATCCCTCTTGGGGGCAGACACTGCGCCGATGGACGCATTGTCAACCATTATGGACACGCCGCACTGGCTTGGCGGTTTTATACTAATCGCTGTCGTGCCGTCTATATTTGAAGAGATTGTGTGCCGCGGTGTATTTCTGTCCGGCTACAGACGTGTGGACGCACACACCGCCGCCGTTGTAAACGGCATAGCGTTTGGCCTTATGCACCTTAACGTACGCCAATTTATGTATGCCTTTGTTTTGGGATATGCGATCGCGTTTTTAGTCATCCGCTCCGGCAATATTTTATACGCGATACTGATGCATTTTATCATAAATGGCAGCCAATTTTATCTAACGCATCTACTTTCTAGGAATCCAGTTGATGCCACACAGATTGCATACGGCATGACGGAGGACGAACTAACCGCGGCGGAAGCGGCCGGGCTAGTAGGCACTTTATTTATATTGGCTGGCTTAGCTTTTATATGTATGCTTGGTTATATGGCTGTATATAAACGATTTATAATACGTTGCAACCGGCTTACGCCTGACGTATTGACTTTAGCAGATAATACCAACGACAAAATCCATTACCCCTCATTAATCCTTTTCATTGCTTTTGGTGGGGTGATAATTTGGGGTTTGTAAAATATAGAGGACTGTTCGTAGAGCGTAGTTAATTCTAAATAATTCCCCTATAGTTGAATTCGATAAAAAACCGGAAGCGGCTTTTGCCACCCCCGGTTTTTTTATGTCAGCAACAAAACCTATTACCGACCAGATAAATCATTTAATTTTGCACGAGCAGCAGGAATCTTGCAAAAAGCGCCGCAACCTCCGCCCTGGTAGCTGTGTTGTTGGGAGCAAACGTACCGTCCACGTGGCCTTGTATAACGCCGGCGGCCTGCATGGCGCGCACCGCTACCATTGCCCAGTAAGCTATATCATCAGCGTCGGAGAAAGTCGTTACTGGAGTTATTGGCGTAAGCGCGATCCGCTCAATTGCCGCAAAGTTGAACAGAAGCACCGCCATTTCCTGCCTTGTGATAAGTTCACTCGGCTCGAAAGTACCGTCGCCGCGGCCGGGGCAGATATTATTTATCGCCGCCCAATTTACGGCCCTGGCGTACCATGCGTCTAGATTGACATCGCTGAATATAGAAGCGTCAAGCTCCGGTGCGTTTAGATCCACACCGGCCATGTTTGCAAGCACCTGAACAAACATACCCCTCGTCATACCAATTTGTGGGCTAAACTCATATTCACTAGTGCCGTGGAACAGGCCGTTTGCGACAACAAACGCCACCGCATCGGCATACCAGGCATCCTCATCAACGTCGATGAAAGATAGAATTTCAATAATATCCTGATCCTGTTCATCTTCGGCTTCAGCCTCGTCTTCCGGTTCCGCTACGGGTTCATCTTCGTCATCATCGGCTTGCGGCTCGATAGGAGGAACCGGGTGGGGCGCTTGGTTCCAGTAGTATTCATCATGCTCCTGAGGCAAGATATGCCAAATAGCAAATACCTCAATATCGTTGGTCACGATGGTTGAACCGGTAAGCCATTGGCCGTTTCCATCCGCCTGCGTGTTCCATCCTAAGAAGACTGCACCGGGTTGTATTGCAGATGGCAAGTTATTTCCAAAGGAATTGAAAATGCCGATAGGTAAAACTTGCATTTCAGGCGTACCGCCGTTGCCGTTAAAAGTTACTTCATGAATTACTATGGAAGCTTCCGCGTAAACAAACGGATGTGCAAGGGAGCGGTTTGATGCGCGCCCCGTGGTTATAGAATTCCACGCCGCACCAACAGCATTGCTAAACGCGCCGAAACCGTCAGCGCTCGAAACAAATAGGTTTACGCTTACAGGTGTCGTTAAGCTTGCCGGATCAATAGCCATGTCAATACTAAACGTACCGTCCGCATTAACAGGGAGCTCTATATTAGTGGTAGCAAGAGGGCCTCTCAACCATACATTGGAGTAGTTAAATACTGCGGAGTTGGCATCAGACATAACAACCGTACCTGTCCAACTGGTTATCCCTCTCAAACCGTGTGCTATAGCCATATCGTGCCCAAAGCTGTTTACGCGGCCGGTAATCGTTACGAACGCGTCCCCTTCTGCATAGGCGAATACTGTTCTGTCGTAAATAATGGCTGGCCTTTCACTTTCAACAACAAAACCATGCGTAAACACGTTAACTTCACCAAATATAGGATCATCCACAACACCAACGAGATTATACACGCCCTGCGGAAGTAAGTTGCCGCCTGTAACCGCCAGCACGTGCGGGAAACCGGTAATCGCGCCGACAGAGCCGCCTAAGATCGGTTGTAACATTGAACCAAACCACGAATGCACGTTCGGCGCAAAGTTTGGCGCGGTTTGCGCGAGGAACTGGCGTGCTCCGCCGCCGATAGGCTCAACATAGAAGCGCACAAGCCTTGGCGTGTTCGTTACATCGCTGAATCCAAATGTGATTGGCGAAACGTTGGAGTGGGTTATAATAGAGAAACCGGCACCGGCACCGGGAGACAGATGCTCCCTAATATCCGCAACGCCGCCGCCCGGTGGTGTTACGTTGCCGGAGATAATCGGCCTCCAAATACCGCTTCCAACAAGCGGACCCGGCGGGGTAATTACGGACACCCCAAAGTCTGAAGATGCGCCGTTTATGAAATTTACCGTGAACGGCAGGATATCGCCGCCCGCAATAGCCGGAGTTATACCTAGCAGGAAATTATAATCAACCACCAACTCATTTTGCGAGGTATCTAAACTCCAAGATAACGCCGGAACGGTCTGCTCATCAAACGAGAGGTACGTTATGCCAGCCGCACCCGCCAAACGTATGGGTACTCGAAGGTTTGCCCAAACACTGCTGTGGTGATAGAAGTTTACAAGTGGCAATACGCCTGGGGTGCCCATGTCCTCATACGCTATCATCGCCGGTTGCGGCAATGAAACCATATTGGCTGTAAGCTGCGTCGGGAAATTGGGTGGGACGAGCCTATGCCCTTCCCCGTCCATCACCATAAGGTTTACCGCGGTAGGTGTATGCGTGCTTGCCGGCGGGATGGGTATATTTACACTGAACGTGCCGTTTGGATTTGGGAAAAATCCGATATTGGGTCCCGTATCCTCAAGATATATCCATGTCAGTTCATAATCTATTGGGAACATTGTACGTTGTACGGGATTATCGTTCCAAACCCAAACTGTCCGCAGGTTATGTAACATCGCAAGGTCCTGCGCTGCGGATACGACTTGACCGGAAACAGTGGCGCTTGTGTCGCCGGCAGACCATTCAAACGGGTTTTCGTCAAACACGATCGTTGGCCGCTCATCGGCAACAACGAATATAAACGGTATCTCAAGGTCAGCCATGCCGTGTCCATGCACCACAACCGCTGTAAGGTGATACGCGCCGGCGGCAAGGATGTGGGCTACGCTGCCGTCGATCCTGTGTACGCCGCCGCCTTGGTGTGTTGCGCTCCAGTCGTAGCTATCGCCGTCTTCATGCACAACCGCGCGGATAAGGTCAAAGAATACGGAAGTGGAGCTTGGCGCACGTTGTATCGTTTCAACTAGCCTATTTTGGGAGGCCGCCGTGCCGTACGGGCGTACGTAGAAGCGCACTTCCCTCGTAATGCCTAGCGGGCAGTTAAAGTCTATCGCAAGGCTTGATGTGTTGGATGGCGTGATGAAGATAGAGTCGCTGTTTGGGTTTTGCGTAAAATAGTCTACCGCAACTTGCCCGGCTGGGATCGCCCTTGGATCCGGCTGCATGAAGTTATCCCTGGTCGTAACGAAGTTAGACATAATCGGGTTAAACAGCACCTCAAAGCCTGTATTGCGCGTAATCGGCTGTGCCTCCGCAAACATCGCGCCAAAAGGCACTCTCAACGTTTCAGGGCCGTTTGTAAAGATGATAAAGCCCTGAGCATAACCTGCGTTCGCTACAACGCCGTTAAATGTGAGGCTTATGCCGAAGGTACCGTCAAAGTTATTTTCGATATTGACGTTAAAGTCGTCCGTATGGTCAAGCGGTACACCCCAACCTTGTGCCGGCGGGCGAGTGGGCGGGCGGGAAAGATCCACTGTCGGCATGATTACTTGCGCGGTGGCCGACCATAACCCGCCAGCGTTATTGACCGTCGCGGTTATAGTGTCCGTCGTAACGGAAACGCCTGGAGCAAATAAGTTTAGGCCAAAATTAAGGGACGAGATCGTGTGCTCTGCCCATTGACCGCTGGTTGTACCTATGAGGTTTCCGCTACCGTCCGGGTCAAATGTGCCGCCAAGCCACGGTACATGCTGGACGACCGTAACGAACGCGTTGCTCATAAGAGCGGCGATCGGGTTTACCATACCTGCGCCGGTTTGAAGCACGCTGTAATGCCCACCATAACCTGTAAGGGGTACCGCCGTGTTCATAAGCCTTGACTTAACTTCCACAACCCTATCATAATTGCGGGTTGTAAGGTTAAACTGTTCTATAACAAGGGCTGCGATACCGGCGACGGCCGGAGCTGACATAGACGTGCCTTGAATTATGTCATAAATGCCATGGATATGACCCGGGGCATTGTTGATATTGTTTGCAGACATAATGCCGTGCCCAGGCGCAAGGATATCCGGCGTGATGTGGAACGACTCCGCGACGGGGCCGACGGAGGAAAACGGGATCATGATATCTTGCGCAAGCTCAAGGGGTTCGAACGTTCCAAACTGCATCGTGCCGGTGATTGGCATTGCCGATATGAACGCCGGCATCATGCCGGGCAAGTCGAAGGCGGCGCGCGCGCTATATATTGACATTTGGAAGAACGGCACGTGGCGGTCGGCACGGAGGCCATCTACCCAGCTAAGATAGGTAATGCCATTTACGAGACCCGCAGCACCTGTAAATTGGTTGTTTACCATGATGATAGCCGACGCGTTGAGAGCATCCGCCAATAACGACATATGGACGAAGTTCATAACCCCTCGGGTTAGAATCATTACCCTACCCGTTAAATCCGCACCGCTGAGATATTCGTTTCTGAAGTATGTAACGAAGTTGTCAGGAATAATGTCGCCAGGGAAGTTTTCCGGTCCATATGGGAGCTGGCCGAAGAAGACATAATCAGCCCATATATCCTGTAAGAATCCAAAATTATCCGGTGAGAGTAAGGCATTGTAACCAACGAATACAATGTCTGCCTCATTAGCATCAAAAATTGAGTTGCGATGGAAACCCAAAGCCCTGGTACGCGTAATTCCGCCGCCAAGGTCTACACCGTCAAGGACATGGCGGTCATGCCCGCCGGAGAAGGCACCGCCAACGTCTATAACAAGGCTTGCCACGCCAGGCTGCCCAACGGAAAACCAGCCGCCGACGTTTAAATGAGCGTTTTGGCCGGAGACGCCGTCGCCGTCGTTACCTGCTGCGGTGACTACAACCATGCCGGACAGCGAAACAAGGTTGAGCGCTTGCGATAGTACATTCCAAGCGTTGTTGTTGGGGCTTCCAAGCGAAAGGTTTATTACGTCCAAATTATTGTCGTAAGCCGCCTCTATTGCCAGCATTATGGAGTTGCCGGCAGACGAGCCAGCATTGTTTAAAACGCGGAGGGAGTAAAGATAGATATCCGGTGCCATGGCAATAACTGTGCCAGCAACATGTGAACCATGCATGGATGACGCGCCTTCACCGCCGCTGGTACCCCAGCCCATCTCACGATCCGCAATAAAGTTGCCGCCTGGAAGCGGGCTGTTTACGTCCGCCGGGTTTATCCTATACTGTGCGAAGGCTGGGTGGCGGTGATCTATACCCGTATCAAGTACGCCGACGCGAACGCCGCGACCTGTAATTTCAAGCTGGTTGTGGATGAAGTCTATCCCAAAAAGCTCGCGCGCCAAACGGTTAAAGTCGCCGTCCCGCACGTATCCGCTTGTGGCAGCCGCGCCGAGTGCGGCAACCGGACTCAACGGCATGAAGAAGTTGGTTGTAACATATATCTCTTCGTATACTGGATAAGTTCTATCATCAACAGCATCGTAATGATTCGGGTCGCCTTCTTCGTCATTATTTGTAGGTTCTTCATCTTCGTATTCGTAATTATCAGCCGGTTCTTCAGCTTCATTTCCATATTCATAAACCGGATCTTCGATTTCGTACTCTATAAATCCGTTATCCAAGTCTTTATTTTCAAATTCCGCTTCCAATTCAAAATAAAGGTCTGAATCATTGGCTTCATCGTTAAATAGATATGGATCCGTAAACACGCCGATCGCATAGAACGTAACGTTAGGCGTAACGGCAAAAACCTCCGGCAACGCCGCGATTTCGTATACCATCCACGCCGGCACGCGAAGAAAGAGGCCGTTAAAAAGCGTATGGTGTGCTCCGATAACTTCAATGACATGATTGTCAAGCCTTTGTACGACCATTTGCTCTTCAAAATTTCTATGTCCGACCCAGGCCTGCTCATCGAAAAATCCGCGCCCGCCTCGTGCAAATGGGTTTATAACCTCCGCAATAAGCTCAAACGCAACCGACGGCGGCGTCCTAAACTGAACGACGATTTCGACGATCTCGTACGGGCTATCAAAGGCGTATGCGCCTTCAAATCCTATAACACCTATCGCGTCGTCCATAACGGTATGAAGCAGCGCACCCATGTTTTGGCGCGTTGTAAAATCGCCCTGCACTCCAAATCTGGACGGGTCGCGCCGCTCAAACCCAAGTTCCAAGAGCATTTCCGCCGTGACAACAAAGTCCCCATCCAACGAAAGCTCCAAAGCCGCCTCGGTTGAAACTCTTCCCAAAAAGTCTCCCAGAAGATAATTAGCCTGCGCAAAGTTAAACTCGCCGTCAACTACGAGTTCATCCAATTCAACTGCCAGGTTTTCGTTAATTACTCCTCTTTGATACGGAGCCTGCGCCGCCACGGTGCCGGAAAGTGCACCGGAGAAGGCCAAAATTATTGCCAGCGAAGAAGCCAGCAATTTCGTTTTCCAATTAGTCATTTTCTTCTCCTTCTTCTTGCGATATGATATTTTTTATTATTCAGTTACGTTCCTTCCACAGCCTCCTTTATGAACTGAATCATATTATGTAATGAATACATTAAGTGCCCCCACAACGTTCGGCACTCACAACAAAGGTATAAAAATAAAAGGTAACTGCGGGTCTAAATATCAAAGACTATACAGGATCCATCACAATTTTGATTGCCCCTGATGTATTAAATTTAAAAGTATGGATATGTTAAATAAATTCGATACGACAGAGATGAGCATACCAGAATGGTTGCTCATTTGTAATTAGAAGCTCTAATAAAGAACACTTTTGTGATACCAGCATTCTTTTATCTGATTTAGGTTTATGTACTGTAAACCATCCAAATGCAGTTGAAGGGATTTGAACCCCCACGGGCTAAGCCCACTAGATCCTGAGTCTAGCGCGTATACCAATTCCGCCACAACTGCCGGTTTTTTCCTGTTGCAAGTTATTATAAATTATATCATCCAAATTGTCAAGAAAAATTTTACCTAAATTTCAGACAAATTATAAGCAAATTATTAATTTATTTTTACCTTAAAGATATCTATTTCGTATTCAAAACCCGACAAAAAATCAATCAATTCCTGCCCGGCATCCGCACCAAGGAGGAATACGGCGGTTGACAGCGCGTCGGCCATCATTGCCGTAGGCGCGGTTACAGTTATAAGTGAAACATCCGAAATATGCGGACAGCCCGTTGACGGGTTTAATATATGATGGTAATTTACGCCGTTGTGTACAAATGCGCGGTGGTGTGCGCCGCTTGTCGCCGCCGCGCCGCCGAAAAGCGGCAGAACACGCAAGATTTCACCGTCCGCGCCTTCCACGCCCACAAGCCAAACACTAGTGCCTGGACGTGTGCCAATCAATCGTATGTCGCCGCCCGCGTCAATAATGGCCGCAGTTACGCCAAGTTCCTTTAAATACGTATACGCGGCGTCGGCAATAAAGCCTTTTGCGATACCACCTAGGTCTATACGTACTCCACAATATTGCTTGGTTACTGTGTTATTGGTATAGTCCAGCTCCAAGAAACCCATTCCGACAAACTGCAGGGCATAGGAAATACTGTCATGCGGCGGCGGCATTGCGCCGGGTATAAAATCCCACAACGCGCTTACCGCGCCTACCGTAACGTCAAAAAGCCCATCCGTAAGGATGTATATATCCTTCGCAAAACGAAGTATCTCTATCGTTGCGTCAGAAACGGGTACAGCGCAACCCGCGGCAGCGGTATTTATGCGGTAAACGTCGCTATTTGGCATTGTTTTACTGAGAAGCTCTTCCAATGTTCGCATATATGCAAATGCTTTGTGGATCGCCGACTCCTCTATGCCTGGCGGCGGGTTAAAAATTGTGATAACAACGTATGTATCCATCATAAACGTGCCCGCGGATATGAAAGCCCCCTCCACCCCGCGCCGGCAGGACGGAAGTATAAGCAATGCAACCACTAAGATAACGATACGCAACCTATGTAAATTACGCATTAAAACCCCTCGTTACAATAATATCCCTATACCCTAGCCTTTCCTTAATCCTTCTTGCCGCATTATCGGCGCTCTCTCTCTCAATAAAAACACCAAAAACCGTCGATCCACTGCCGGACATGGACGCACCCAACGCGCCATATTCCCTGCAAAGTTTCTTAATTTCATAAATAACAGGGTAAATTGCGCCCGTTATAGGCTCAAATACATTCACAAGCACCTCTTCACGGCAAATTTCATGTAAATCACCCGTTCTTATGCCATATAAAAGCCTCTCCATATCCGGCCTCTGCATCGTTTTTTCACCAACGGAATATTTATTGAAAATATCCGCTGTGGACACGTGGACGGGCGGCTTCACAAGCAAAAACCACGCAGGCGGAAACGGGTTCAGCCTCCTCAACCGCTCGCCGACCCCCTCAGCAAGGCATGTCCCGCGCGTTAAACAAAAAGGCACGTCCGCACCCAATTCAAGCCCAACTTTATATAACTCCGCCTCATCCATATTCAATCCATACAAATTTCGCAAAGCGATAAGCACAGCGGCCGCGTCGGAGCTGCCTCCGCCAAGCCCGGCCGCAACCGGTATATTTTTCTTAAGGTTGATAAAAATACCTGTGTCTATGCCGTACCGTTCCCTAACTCGTAATGCCGTTTTATAAGCCAGGTTTCTCTCGTCTTGCGGTAAGTTCGCGTTTTCTACGCTAACCTTTATGCCGTAATCCGGCTTATCTATCTTTTTTACAGTAATTTCGTCGGCCAGATACACACTTTGCATAACGCTTACAAGGTTATGGTAACCATCCTCACGCTTACCTAAAATATCCAACCCAATATTTATTTTTGCCCTCGCGTAAAGCTTAGTTTCATTCATATTTATATTCTCTCAATAAAAAATTATGTTGACAAATACCGTGAAAAGTGGTAGAATGGGTATACTCTACTAGGTAATGGGAGCATAGCTCAGTTGGGAGAGCGCCAGCTCGACAAGCTGGATGTCGTTGGTTCAAGTCCAACTGTTCCCATGGTTTTCTTTTTTTCATAAGATAAACCTCCTTTCTATGTAATGAAACAGGAAGCAAGAGAACCCGCATTCTCTTCGCTTCCTGTTTTTATTTTCTTATTCTTCCATAGTCTTCGTTCTGGAACGTTGCGCCATGATTAAGTTATAGTAAATGCCCTTTTTCTTTAAAAGCTCCACATGCGTGCCGACTTCCGCAACCTTACCCTTCTCCAGCACAACGAGGCGGCTGGCGTTTCTAAGAGTTGACAGGCGGTGGGCTATTGCGATAGTTGTTCGGCCTTTTATTATTTTATCCAAACTGTCTTGAATGATGGATTCCGTTTCAACGTCCAGTGCGCTGGTTGCCTCGTCCAGTATAAGGATACCCGGGTTTTTAATGATGGCGCGCGCGATGGAGATGCGTTGGCGCTCACCACCAGAGAGGGAGTGGCCGGATTCGCCGACCATAGTGTTATACCCGTCCGGCGTTTCCATTATAAAATCATGGGCATTGGCGGTTTTAGCCGCAGCTATAACCTCAGCAAGGGTCGCGTCGGGTTTGGCGTAGGCTATGTTCTCAAAAATCGTACCTGCGAAGAGAAAGTTATCTTGGAATACGACGCCAATATTTTGGTGCAGATATTCCTGTGAAAAATCGCGCAGATCTGTGCCGTTTACTGTGATACGGCCCGTGTTCGGATCATATAGGCGCATAACCAGGTTTATGAGGGTAGATTTGCCGACTCCGGACTTGCCGACCAGGCCTATCATCTCGCCCGGCTCTATTGTTATGGAAACGTCCTTAAGTACCGGTTCGTAACTCTTGTATCCAAAAGAGACATCCTCAAACGCCAAGCGGCCGGCAACAGGTACGTTATTGGGCTCGGCAGTTTCTTTAAGTTCGCTTTCTTCATCCATAATCTCAAACACCTTGACCATAGATGTTAGGCAATCCGCGAGCCAGCGCGGAAAACCAACGAGCCAGCGCAGGGGTGCGTAAATAAAACCCATAAACATCGTAAACTGGACGAGCATACCGAGCGTCATATTGTTTGCCGGATCCAAAACCATACGCGCACCGAAGAAGAGTATTAGGAACTCACCAGCACCCGTAAGGAACGTTAGCATTGGGAAGAGCTTTGCCCAAAGGATTTCGTTATCTTCGGAAACTTCCGCAAGCTCGCGGGATACGTCAGCGAATTTATCGATCTCCTTTTTCTCTGTACCAAAGGCCTTAACCGTGCGGATGCCCTTAATAATGTCGTGGAGGATTGATTGTGATTTTGAACCTTTGCGCCACTGCCGCTCCATACGGATACTTATAAACCGCCAGAACTTTGCCATCATAACGGCGACTATAGGCACGGGCAAAAACGCGAGAAGCGTAAGTTGCCAGTTGGTGAATAAGAGGATAATGAGTACGACGATGAACATAATGAACATCTCAATAGCCCATCTGCCCCAGTCGCTTACAAAGCCGCGGATAACGGCCGTGTCGTGCATGACGCGGCGTATCATGTCGCCAGGTGTTCGCTTGGCGATGCCAGACATGGATAGTGTCTGTATCTTCTCATAAGTCTTCACCCTCAAATCGTTGGTGAAGAGTATCGCCGTCTTGTTAAAAATCCTACTGGTGAATACGAAAATCAATTGCCCGACAAAACGCGCCGCCAACATGGCAAGCCCAAGAATAATAATATCACGCGCCGTACTGCCGATAGGGTTTCTTAAATGGTTGTCGATGAGAAAGCGGTTAAGGAACGGCGTGACAAGGAACAACAGGCTAGATATAAGCATTACGGCCTGCGTAATCGTAAGTTTTTTTATGTATGGTTTGAGGAATGCCAAGGCCTTACCCATTACATTCATGCGCGAGTAACAGAAGAGGCATTGGTTCATCCCCTCTACATACGGCCTGCCGCACTTTTCACACACGCGCTTTTCAACCTCGTCGGGAATGATGGCAATGCCATTTTTGACGCGGTAGTTGACTACGTTGCAAAAAACGCCAGCCAATTTAAGCCCGGAGTTTGTGAAACGACAGAGGACAACTTCGCTCCCGTCCCTCATCTTCAAGTACAGCGCACCGCATCCAACGCCTGATTTGACGAGCGCCTCTTCGACAGCATCGGCATTATAGTTCCTGTCACCGCAGGTTATCTTGCCGCTTTCGTCGAAAATAAGTTCACCGACGGTTGGTTGCATATTTGCATCTAAATCATAATTGAATACATGTTGTTTCATAAAATAAATACCTCTATATTGCTTGATAAATTAGTGGTTTATTACCATAACCTATGCTTGCTGTTCCGATTTTCAAGTTCTCTTTTCAAGATTTTTGCTTTGGTTTTTGCTTCACGTTCGATTTGTTTAATTAATATAAGATGCTCGGTAAAATGCCTCACATCAGCCTCATTAAAGCGGTGTTCGCCGTCAACGAATTAAGATTTCAATAATCCGGTACGCACAAAACGCTGAACCGCTCGCCGAGTTAGCCGCGCTATTTTCGCGGTTTCTTTGATTGTATAGAGCTTTTCCATAAACAACCATTCCTCCCGTGGGGCGAACTCAATTCGCCTAATACCCGCACGGTTACCGCAACCCCCGGCAAACACAGTTCGCCCCTACATACATTAGAACAAGTACGGCTCCAATCTCTTACGGCTAGCCTTATCCAACTTCTCAATATCCTTCACCAAATAACGGTTTCCATCCACGTCAAAGATGATGACTGCGCCGTTGCCTAATGGGCGCACATTTTTGCTAACATCCTTAAGCGCACAGCTCTTAGTATGCGCCTTATCGCGGCTTTCGCCGAGCAATAATTCGGTATAAACGTAACCCAATTTATCCTTCACGGATTTTATTTCTAAGATAAATGGGCAGAAATAGCGTTTATCCAATTCTTCCGTCACAATTTTGAGGTTATCGCCGCTGAGTTCGTTAAGGCTGCGGATAATGCCAATTTCCTTATTGTCATTATCGTAGACCGAAACGTACTCCGACGCACTACCGACAGGCAACGCACGCTTAAGCGTTACGTGCGGATGATCCTCGTTTCCGTACTTCAAGGCGCAGAAACCGCCTTTAGAAAAGTAAAACTTCGCTTTATTCACGTCGATGATTCCTAAGTCGACATTTTGTATTGAGCCCAGTTCGTTCATAAAATTTGTTCCCCCAAAACATTATCCCGACTAAGGAGAGAAAACTCCCCCCAGCCAAATTTAAAATAAAAATCTACATAACCAAACGGTTTACCTTGGTGCTTTTAATTAATCATAAAACAGAAAATATTATAATTTACGCAGTTTAACCGCGCTTTCTCCTCCTGTTTTATATCCGTATCAATCCATATTTATAACCTTCAAACCCTCCATCTGAATGTTATAGAGTTTGTGGTATTCGCCCTTCTTAATTATAAGCTCTTCGTGCGTGCCTTCCTCAACTACCTTACCTTCCGAAATTACGCACAGGCGATCCGCATCCTTAAGGGTAGATAAGCGGTGTGCGATGGCAATTGTCGTTCGCCCCTCCTGAAGTTTATGTAAAGCGGCCTGTATTTTGCCCTCAGTTTCTGTATCCATCGCGGCTGTCGCTTCATCTAAGATGAGTATTTGCGGGTTTTGGATGATCGTACGCGCAATGGAGAGGCGCTGCTTCTCCCCGCCTGAAAGGTCCTGCCCGCCCGCGCCTACGCGCGTTTCGTACCCATCCGGCAGGTTCATGATAAAATCGTGCGCTGAAGCGGCCTTAGCGGCCTTTATAACATCCTCAACCGACGACTCCGGCTTGGCGTAGCGTATATTGTCCATTATGCTTCCGATAAAAAGGTAAATCTCTTGCGATACTACACCAATGTTCTGCCTAAGCTGCGCAAGCGGCAGTTCCTTAACATTCACGCCGCCGATGGAAATACCGCCTTCGCTCACGTCGTATAAACGCGCGATAAGGTTGGCCATCGTAGATTTTCCAGCACCAGTTTTGCCGACAATGCCGAGCATCTTGCCGCCGTATGCCGTAAGGGTAAGCCCCTTAAGCACGGGCACAGCCGGCTCGTACTCAAACCAGACATTATTAAGCTCTATATCGCCATTAAGAGATTCTACGATAACCGGGTTATCCGGTTCCGTAATTTCGGGTTGGCTGTCTATAACCTCGAACACGCGTTGAGCGCTGTCAACACAGCGCGCCCACCAATTGGACACCCAAGACAGGAACTCCAGCGGCCCATATAGCATTGTTAGGTACGCGATAAACGCCATAAACACGCCAAACGGGATATCGCCCTCTATTACGAAAATACCACCTACGATCGTAACCGCTATCTGCCCCATAAACATAAAGAAGTTTATGAGAGGAAATGCTGTAACCGCGAGGTTCATGCTAGATATCTCCACATTGGCCTGCTTTAGCCCCGTGGCTCCGAAACGCATCCCCTCTTCTCTTTCCCTCGCAAAGGCCTTTATAACGCGCTGGCCGTTTATGCTATCGCCGACCATAGAGTTGAGCTGGCTGTCATACACCCAAAACCTGTGGTGGAAACGACGGAACAGCCCCCACAGCGTACGGAAGAGAATGATCGTGATGGGTATAGATAAGATGCTGATAAGCGCTAACTGCCAATGCATGATAAACATTAGCGTAATAACGCCGATGAACATCATCAGGTTAACCAATATATAAGGCAGCCCATCTACAAAGAACCAGTAAATATTACTTGCGTCCCTATCCACGCGGTTCATAACCGAACCCGTGCGCTTGGACGTATAGAACTTGATTGACAAACGTTGCATGGCTTCGAATATACGCATCTTAAGGTCATATATAATCCACGGCATAGTTTTTGCCAGTACGATGGAATGGAAGACGCCCATAAGCACGCCCATCACTCGTGTAACGAGTATGGCCAATACAATAAGGCCTACATAACCGTACCACCCGCGGTCACCATCCGTCAAAACCTCATCAAACAATAAAACCGTACTTACGTATGGAGACAGGATTTGGAATCCAGTACCCAAAACCATGGCGAATACGACTAGCGCAACCTTTTTCTTATAATACTTGAAGTAAGCCATAAGACGCGCAGTGATATTGCGTTTATCCATACATTTGAGGCAAAGCTTACGCTCCGGCTCTGGGTAGCGAGTACCACATTTGGGACAGAAGAGGTCGTCATCGGACTTAACGTCCTTCAGCGGCTCTTCACCATCGGCTAGGTTTTTTATAACTTTACACAAACGCTCCACCTGGGACAGGAAGCCGACTGAGAACGTGAGGATGAGCTCATCCTCACCTACCCACTCGCCGCTTTCTCCATCTTTCTGCGCAGCGTTATAAAGCCTGCCCGTGGAGATTTGGCGTTCAGTTTTAAGCTCCTTCAGGCCGCTTAACTTAAATGTAGTAAGCCCTTTTTCTTCAAAGGCCGCGACAATACGCTTTGCGCCCTGCGTTTTAACGACCTTCTCTACGCCATACAGTATGTATAAATTTTCCTCATCCACGGCGACGTACGCGTCAGCAAATCCGCCGTCAGCCGCCAAATCAGTATGGATTGCGTATAGTATTTTTTCGGTATCTATCCCGTTTGACGCAAACGGGTTTTTCATATATTCGGGCATGTGCCGTTTCCGTGACATAAATCAATTTCCTCCCGTATAAAGCATACTCGGTGAGTTTACCATGTTTCCTCCGTTTTGGCAATACGATTTTTAAATTTACCTAAAATTGTCATACGTTTGACATATTATACATAGCAAAATGCCGTTTCAGGGCATATTTTCACTATAATATTCACACAAATATTATATATTTTTCTTATTATATTAGTATAAACTGCACAATGATATCTTGATTATTCCAATGGTTTTCAAAAACATATCGCAAAATTCAGCAAACATATGAACGTTTGATGGTAGTCTAGCTCCCTCAAAAACAACTTGACAAAACACCTATTCACAGGCATAATATAGAAGGTATTTTTTAAAATAAATAAATATGACAAAGATTGGTAAAATGACTTACAGGGAAAACAAAAGAAACGGTGACAGGCTCTCACCCCTTGCGTACGGCTTCATGCGCGCAGGGCGTGATGCGGAGGCCGCACGCGTCGTTCTCCGCCACGCTGTAGCCAGTGGCATCAATTATATCGACACCGCGTATATGTATCCCGGCAATGAAGAGCTCTTGGGTAAGTTGCTTGAAGAAGAGGGTCTGCGTAACCGTGTAAAGATAGCCACAAAGCTTCCGCCACAATCCGTAAAGAAGAGTGAAGACTTTGAGCGGCTTTTTTGCACGAGCCTAAAGCGTTTGCGCACGGATTATATAGATTATTACCTAATACATAACCTAAACGGCATTAAGGAGTGGGAGCGGCTTTGCTCCCTCGGCCTGCGCGAGTGGCTCGCCGATCTTAAATCAAGCGGCCGTGCAATCAATGTCGGGTTTTCCTTCCACGGCAACTCGGATTTGTTCATAAAACTTGTTGATTTCCATGACTGGGACTTTGCGATGGTGCAGTACAATTATTTAGACGAACACACCCAGGCCGGGCGTAAAGGCGTTGACCATGCCGCAAGCAAAAACATCCCGCTTATGATTATGACGCCCCTGCGCGGCGGCGTTTTGGCAGATAAAATGCCGGATGAGGCCGTCGCCGTTTTTAAGAAACACAACGCCGACAGGTCACCGGCTGATTGGGCGTTGCGCTGGCTTTGGAATCAGCCGGAAATATTAACGGTTTTGTCCGGCATGAGGACGATTGACGAAGTAAATGCAAATATAGCCGCCGCCGTAGGGGCGACCTGCGGTCGCCTCACCACAGACGAACTAGCCGTATACGACGAAGTGCGCGAAACCATGCGCCGCATAACACGCGTACCATGCACATACTGCGGCTACTGCCGTGTCTGCCCTAAAGGCGTGGACATCCCCACCTGCTTCGACGCATACAATCAGCGCAGCGTGGCAAAAGGTTTCCGCCGCTGGCATATTTGGTATTTCTATATCCACCGCACCATCAACAAAAATGCCGGTCGTTGCAACGGCTGCCGCATGTGTGAAAAACATTGTCCGCAGGAAATAGAGATTGCGAAAGAACTCGAGAGCGTTAAGAGGGAAATGGAAGGTATACTTTTCCGCTTCGCGCGGTTTGCGGCACGGAAAATAATGAGGCTTGATAAATAAAATAGTTGCTGATACGCAACAAAAAGTGGATATCCATGCCATTTAGCGACCAATTAAGAAATGAACACAAAACAAAAAGCGAGCTTGAAAATGAAGCTCGGATAGCTCGGTATAACGATATTATTAATCTGAAAGACCGTATTATCAATGAATTTAAGCATTTATGTTTATCAGCAACACGAAATAGCGAAAGATGTATATCTCACGTAGTCGACGTATGCCCTCATGATAGAGAATATGGAGGATATGGCGTAATTAAACAATATGATTTAAATGCCGCAAAAGTACTTTGCGAAAAAATAAAATCCGTACTTGCTCATGAAAACTTTGAAAAATTAAATGTTGGTCTATTTCACTTTACAGTCGACAAAACATTTTATTTGTTCGGTTTATTCCCTATAAAATATGAAATAAAAGATAAAAGTGGTAATCTTTTTATGCGTATAGATGCATCGTGGTATACTTAGTCGAAAGTTTTATTGCTGATAACACCGCCGTAAGGGCGGCAATTTGCCGCCCCTACCTCCGCGGCACAACCAGCCACCAACAATATTTTGATATACAAGAAAAAACACCCAATGAATAAAGCCCTGCCTCAACGAAGAAAAAAGAACCGTTTAGCAAATTACGACTACTCCCAAGCAGGGTATTACTTCATAACTATCTGTATAAACGGCATGAAACAAATCCTCGGGAGCGTAGGGGCGGCAATCTGCCGCCCGGGGCTGGAGGTTATTTTAAGCCCCCTTGGACATACCGTAAATGAAGCTATTCAAAACATACCACAAATATACTCAAGTGTATGCGTTGACAAGTATGTTATAATGCCGAACCATATGCATTTAATCCCAACCCTTCAGGATAGCAAGCGGCAAATTGCCGCCCCTACAAATTTACATGATGTCATACAACCGGTTGCCACTCCCACGGTTCATCAAATTATCGGCGGGATGAAACGTGCTGTTTCTATAAAACTTGGCAACTCCATCTGGCAAAAATCCTTCCATGACCGGATAATCCGCAACAATACCGAATACAAGAAAATATGGCAATACATAGATACTAACCCCGCAAAATGGAAAGAAGACAGATATTACGCCGATGATTCTATCTCTAACGCATAAATCTCACAAATATGGTAAATAATATATCCGAAACCAAAATAAAGATTGGCAAGGCATATTTTTACCATTTGAGGAGGATGAAACATTGAAAGCAACAGGTATAGTCAGAAGAATCGATGATTTGGGAAGGGTTGTTATCCCTAAAGAGATTAGACGTACGCTTAGGATACGGGAGGGGGACCCGTTGGAGATATTTACAGACAGGGAAGGCGAAATTATTTTGAAGAAATATTCGCCCATCGGCGAGCTGGGTACTTTTGCCCGCGAATACGCCGACTCACTGTCACAGACGGCCGGGCATATTACGTGCATCGTAGATAAGGATCAGATCATCGCCGTCTCCGGCGGTGCCAAGCGTGAACTGATGGACAAGACGATCAGCTCAGCACTTGAGAAGACGATAAACAACCGCTCCACCGTTATCTCGTCTAGGAGTGAGGCCGGCTTTGTTCCGGTACTTGACGACGACAACGCGGATATCTACAGCCACGAGCTTATAACGCCGATCATCTCCGAAGGTGACGTTTTGGGCGCAATCGTTTTCCTCTCCCCTGACAAAAAGATGGGTGATGTTGAAAATAAGCTGGCGCAGACCGCCGCCGGATTCTTAGGTAAACAAATGGAACAATAAATATCTTAGGGGGACTTCCCCCTTACTACATAACACAAGGAGATTTAAGTAAATGAAAATGACATTCCGCTGGTTTGGCGAAAACGAAGACAGCGTAAAGCTCTGGCAAATAAAGCAAATACCCGGCGTAAGCGGCATCATGGGCGTTTTAAGCCACAAGGCTGCAGGCGAGGTTTGGACGGACGGCGAGATCCAACAATACATACAACACGTACACAAATCCGGGTTAGAATGCGAGATAATCGAAAGTGTCAATGTCCACGAAGACATAAAGCTTGGGCTTCCGACGAGGGATGCGTATATCGCAAACTATATAACTACGATAAAAAACCTGGCAAAACACGGCGTAAAGGTTATTGTGTATAACTTTATGCCGGTATTTGATTGGCTGCGTACGGATTTGGCGCGCTTGATTCCTTCTGATGGGTCTTTTTCGCTTTATTTCGATGAAAGTGAATTAGGCGAGATGGGGCCGGCGGAGCTAGTGGCGAAAACAGCAAAGGACAGCGGCGGCTTTATTTTGCCAGGCTGGGAGCCAGAACGCCTAGCCGAACTTGAGCTTACCCTTATAAAATATAAAGACGTTTCACCAGACGATTTGCTCTGCAATTATAAATACTTCATCGACGCAATCATGCCTACATGTGAAGAAGTCGGCGTAAAAATGGCCGTCCACCCGGACGATCCGGCTTGGCCAATCTTCGGCCTGCCGCGTATCGCACACACTCTTGACGGATTTAATAAAATCCTTGCGTTCAATAACTCACCAGCTCATACGCTTTGCCTATGCACCG
>Ga0123355_10002542_pt1 | contig 25854 bp, 28 predicted proteins | sample TergutEmb28metaG_3_FD_89872 | JGI IMG/M metagenome (GOLD analysis project Ga0123355, IMG submission 89872) | Embiratermes neotenicus P1 segment gut microbial communities from Petit-Saut dam, French Guiana - Emb289 P1 | ecosystem: Host-associated > Arthropoda: Insects > Digestive system > Gut ...
GGTTGCGTAATCATTGGCGGCGGTGTGTTTACGGGATCGGTTGTTGATAAATCGGGAAACGCCGTGTATGTACCTGAAACTCGAATTTCAATAAAATTTCCGTCGGTAGAAGGTTTCAAATCTTGAATGGATAAATCCGTTGCGACCGGAATTCGATTGGTGTTGTTCAAACCTTCTGCAACAGCGCGGACAGTAGAAAAAACACGCATACGCGGGCTGCCCCAAATGCTTCTGCAACCCACAGACAAAACTCCCGTTTCATTCGGTCGGATATTTCGTATAAAATTATTATTTGACACCATTAAATTGAAAATTGACGCGCCGCTGTTGGATTCGTAAGGCAAAGTGCCGAATCGAATTTCCTGAACCGTCGTATTTCTGCGAAGCGCGTCTTCAACCTGCGCTTCGTTGTAATTCAGCCTGAAATATCCGTTGACAAAAACTTGGTGTCCATTCCTTACCCAGTTTCCTGTTCGATCGCTATATTGACCTTGAATAATGCCGTTCCCGATTTGCAAAGACGGTATCTACGTACCATATTGAAACTCTGCATTCATAAATTTCGACCTCCGAATTGATTGATTTTAATTTGTTATTTATCTCTACATCTTATGCGACACTTTCATTTATGCGAAATCTTTATGTTGATTTTGGCATTATTAAATGTTATAATGATGTTTGAATAAGTTATATGATAGGAGAAAATCTATGAATGCAGCAATAGAGGCTTGCGGATTGATAAAAAATTATAAAGTAAGAGCCAAAGGGCAGAACACGATAGTTGAGGCTGTTAGGGGCGTAAATCTTTCTGTTAAAGAGGGGGAGATTTTTGGCTTTCTCGGTCCAAACGGTGCGAGAAAAACTACTTGTCAGCGTATGCTCACAACATTACTCCCGATTGGCGGCGGTGAAGCATATGTTGCCGGATATAATGTCAAAAAGCAACCGGATAAAGTACGGAAACATATAGGTTATGTAGGACAACTTAGCTGCTCTGACTTGCCCGCAACAGGGCGGGAAAATTTAATGCTTGCAGCACGGTTGTATGGAATGACAAAAAACCAAATCACAAGCAAAATTGACGAACTATCTCAATCCCTGAACTTAACGAAATATTAGATAGAGTTGTTCGTACATATTCGGGCGGTCAAAAACGGCGGCTTGAAATCGCTTGGGATTATTCACGAACCCAAAATCCTATTTATGGACGAACCGACAACAGGGCTTGACCCGCAAAATCGCGCTAATCTTTGGGAGCATATTAGGCACTTGAAAGAAAAGGGAATGATGGTTTTTCTCACAACTCATTATTTAGACGAAGCCGATGCCCTCTCTGACCGCCTCGCTATTATTGACTTGGGGAAAATTGTCGCGGAAGGAACTCCCGCCGAACTTAAACGGCAAATCTCCGGCGATGTTGTTACAATTCAATTTAAGAGCAAACTTGACGCATCGAAATTAATAAGTGCCATAGAAAACGAAGAATTTGTGAACGAACTTCAACATACCGGAGTTACTGTAATATTATTCGTAAAAGACGGAACAAAAAATATGCCCGAACTATTTGAGATAATGAAATCATGCGGCGTGGAATCCGAATCGCTCTCGCTGTCCGCACCGACATTAGATGATGTGTTTTTGAAACAAACAGGTCGAGCATTGCGTGATACAAAAGGGGGCGAAACACTATGAGAATTTTAAGAGATACAGGCTTATTTTTCAATCGTAATATGAAAGAATCGCTCCGGCAACCGATATGGGTTTTTATGAGTTTAATAACCCCTCTTATGTACATAGCGTTGTTTGCTCCAATTTTAAGAAATTTCGGTCGAGAGCCGCTTGAAACTTATGAGGTTTTGAATAGTTTTGTACCGGGTATTTTATCGGTGTTGGCGTTCGGTTGCGGCATGGGCGCGGGTTGGGATGTGATTTTCCAACTTGAAAGTGGCGTGATTGAGAGGTTGCGAGTTAGCCTGGCAAGCCGTTTTTCTATCCTAATGGGACAAGTTTTGAAAGACATTGTTGCATTTCTCGTTCCGGCATTACTTGTGCTTACGATTTCTGCTTTTTTCGGTTTTTATGTGCATATCGGTGGGCTTGCGGTGCTGTTATTTTTGCTTGTTCTGCTAACTACCATTGTATCGGCGTGGACAAGTTGTATGGGGTTGATATTACGAGATATGGGAACGCTTGCGGCAGTAGTAACAGGTCTACAACTTCCTTTAACACTATTATCCGGCGTGTTGTTGCCGCTTTCATTTGCTCCCGATTGGTTGCGAGGATTAGTGCACATAAATCCAATGTACTATACTGTGGAGGCGTCAAGAGTGTTGTATAGGGGCGATATTAACAACTCCGAAACAATCGTGGCTTTTGCTATAATTATTCCGTTAACGGCGGTGGCTCTTTGGTGGGCGACAAGGGTTTATAACAAGGCGGTTGCGTAAGTACGTTGAATTGAGATTTTGTGAATTATATTCATATTCATTCAGATTTTATAAATTTGGTGATTTGATATATAAGAAAATATAAATTTTTATGTGAAGTTAAATTAACTGTATTTGTTGATTTTATTAGGAAAAAGGAGACTTACTTTTCAAAATTTGAGGAAAGATTTTAATATTGACTTTTTTCGTGATTTTGTGATAAAATATATTTTGAAAATATTAAACTTAAACACCATCGAGAGGAAGATGTCAATGAAAAAAATGTTAAGTTTGCTAGTTAGTTTGATTTTACTCGCCGGAACACTCGGCTTTACCGCCGTGTCGGCGAATACGGAATACGTTATTCCGGGGCTTGAATGGGCAGGAGTACAGGTTATTCTAAATCACGCGCCAACCGGGTGGGCAACTACTATTGTAGATGGTGAGGAAATCATTTTCGTGCAACACCCGGAGTTAATTCACGAAACGATGGTGTCGCTTATTCACAACGGACAAGCACCTGATAGCGGCTCAATTGCTATAGAGTTGCAACGCCGAAACATCACTCCTATCCGCCGTGCGTTCCTAACAAGCGACGGAAACTGGGAAGTCACTCAGCGTGTAGGAGCCGGCGGAAGTTTGTCAAGCAGTTGGATGCCCGAATGGAACGCGCTTAGTGTATTGGATTTTGGACCTGCGTTTGAGCGCGGAGAAGCACTTTCGTTAGTAATAGCGCATAAAGAAGGGAATCTAAGCCGCGACAACTGGGATTGGAGCGCACAGACAATTCGCCGAACCAGAATAATATTTACCGGTGGAATACCGCAATATCCCGGAACAAGCACACTCGCTAACGTAACGGTTGGAACACCACCAACCTCAGCCGAGAGATTTACGGTTGCAACGCAACCGCCGGCAAACAGCGGAAACAACAACACTCCAACACCGTCGGGCGAATGGCGCTCGCCATATCCGTTCGGATGGGGACTTGTGCAATTTGTAACATCCGTTCAACCTCTTGATTGGAGAATTGCGTACGACCACAATGATACTGTTTGGCACGGTCATCCTATAAGACTTGATGTTTTGGTTGACGCTCCAATCGGACAGTTCGGATTCGATCTTGTTCCGGGAAGTCAGCGCGACGGTTGGGTGTCGGCCGGCGCTAATAACCAAATGATATGGGATGCGGACGAGAATGGCAGTAATTGGAGAATGGAATTTCGCGCCGGCGGAAGCGGCGGCGGAGCTCCGATTAATCTTTTGTGGTTTACTTTAGGACAACAAACAGGCGACGACCAACGAGATATGATATTGTTCAAAGAGATTCGTGTGTGGAATACCGAGGGCGGAACGATGTTCCAAGACGGACGATTGCCGCCGCTTAACGGCGAGATTATCGCGCAAATGCACAATGATGAATTTGTTGCAGACGTGCCTGATACAATCAGCGTTGTGTTGAACGGAAACCCTGTTGTATTCGATGTTCCGCCGCAAATTATCGATAACCGCACAATGGTTCCGCTTCGCGCGATTTTCGAGGCAATGGGCGCGAATGTTGACTGGAACGGCGACACACAAACGGTTACCGCGGCAAGAGGCGGCACGACCGTTGTGATGCAAGTCGGAAACAACGTTATAACTGTCAACGGAAACGCTATTACACTTGATGTTCCGCCGATGATTGTGGATAATCGAACGCTTGTTCCGGTAAGAGCGGTTGCGGAAAGTTTTGGCGCTGACGTTGAGTGGCGTCCTACGACTCAAACGGTATTCATAACGGCCGCGCCTGTTGCACCGCCGCCCGTTACGACAACTGCGTCGGAATTTGAGTTGGAAGTATTCCGCCTTGTAAATGTTGAACGTGCAAACCACGGACTTCCCGCGCTTATTTGGCACGATGAATTGGCAACCGTTGCCCGTGCTCACAGCGCGGATATGGCGCATAGGAACTTCTTCGACCACACGAATCCTGACGGAGTTGGGTTCGGCGCGAGGATTACCAATGCAGGAATCACTTCATTCGCCCGAGCGGAAAATATTGCGATAGGAATAAGGGCGGCAGAAACCGTAATGAGCAGATGGATGGATTCGCCAATGCACAGGGCGAACATTCTCAGTCCTTCTCTTACTCACCTCGGAGTTGGGCATTACGCAGACGGTAATTATTGGACACAAAAATTTATTGGGATTTGATTGTGATTGCAAATTAAGGTTGAACATTCAAAAGCGTGTTGCATTGCAACACGCTTTTGCTGTTATCACATCTACATCTGTTTCATTTGCGCGGCAATCATACGCTTAACCATTTCTCCGCCGATTGGCCCGCCTTGGCTTCCATTTTCATAAGAAGTCAAATCACCTTTGTAGCCGTGGTTGTTTTCTTTGCAATATTGAGTCAATCCTAAATCAGCAGCACACTCAAATTTGAACTTTTGCATAGATTCTTTGTTTGTCATAAAAATAAACCTCCCAAAATGATAATAAGTTATTCACTAATATTTTTCCTGATTTAGATAAATTTATGATGTATTATATTTGCCAAATTTGAATATTTTTGGTTGTGCAATCCTTAAAATTATGATAAAATATCAGCAGAGGTGGTACTGTGGAAATCTATCCTAATCCAAATTGTAAAAAAGTTCGAGGCAGTCACGTGTTAGCGGTAAGTTGTGCTTATTGCAAAACTTTCATTGCTCATTACCAAAAAGTTGGCGAGAGTAATTTTGTGAAAATGTACAATGAGCGCATTATTGACGGCGTGATTGATTTTTCAAAGTATCACGGCGCAATTTTCTGTCCGAATTGCAATGAGAGAATCGCGACAAGATATATGACCAAAATTGATAAAAAAGAAGCATATCGCCTTGTACCATCGGCATTTCATAAAAAGAAAGTGTAATTTAGAGCATTAAAAAACCTCTCACTTCCAATCGATACACAACGTATAATGAGGTTGAAGGGAGAGGTTTTATATGTATAATTATTACTCCACAGATTTCGGACCGAATCCGTTTGTTGTGGATATAACAAAAGCGACGCTTAACAACGATACATACCGCACAGCGTTGTGGACGGGAAAACATTTGCAGCTAACCGTTATGAGTATTCCGGTCGGCGGCGACATTGGATTGGAGATTCATCCAGACACCGACCAATTCCTAAGAGTTGAACAAGGCAACGGTCTGGCTCAAATGGGAAACAGTAGGGATAATTTGCATTTGCAACAACCTGTATTTGATGATTTTGCCATATTTATACCCGCAGGCACTTGGCATAACATAATCAACACGGGTAACAAACCGCTGAAACTTTATTCAATTTACGCGCCGCCACATCATCCGCGCGGCACAATCCATCAAACCAAAGCCATCGCGGAATTGGCAGAGGGGCATTAAGAAATTATCGGTTAAACAAAAATCAACGCGGCTACTTTTCGGGGGGGGAATGTGGCCGCGTTGATTTATATATATAAACAATCCATCAGGATTGACTAACACAAAAGGCAGACTGAATTGTCTGCCTTTTAGGGATATAATATCATAGCAAACGCTACGTTTTTAATTAAATTAAAAATATATGCCCTGCTGGATTATTATTTGTTATTAACACATTTTTATGCTGCCAAATACTACCCTAAATATTCTTCTTTTCAAGCATTTTAATATTTTTTCTTAACCGATAAAATCTATATGTTCCAACGATTATAAATATCGGAGAAACGATACACAGCAGAACTCCGGCGAATGTCGCAATTGTAACATCTACAAACTCAATAAGACCAATGCCTGCCGCCAAAAGAGAAATAAAAGTCCGAATTTGGGCTAAGTAAGTTCTTTCGTTCGCCAGTTTTGTTCGGTCCAATGCTAAATAATCGCGTAAATTCATATCTTCGTAATTTTTCTGATAATGTTTCATATGCCGCATATCACCTCATCGAATATTATCCGAATTCGGTGAAATAATTATTCCATATTATATAATTTAGTATATTTACCGCGGTTATCTCAAATAATATTTATGAAAAATCGAGATTACAAGGAGAGGTGCATTATGGCAAAAGACAGTCAAATTGATTCAAAACAAACTCGCAAGAAAAAATCTAATGGCAACACAACTTTCGCGTTGGACACAGCCGATAACGGTAGCCGTAATCCCAAAAAGCAATCCGGAAACCGCAAAAAATCAAATGATGATAAGAAGTAAATAATAATTATGCTAAAAAAATTCGCGGATTCTTATCCGCGAATTTTTTTGAATCTTTCCTATTTGACTGTCAAATTTAATTGTTCATTTTTTCTATTGTTTAATTTTAATTAGCTATTTTCGCGAAATGGCTACATTTGTAGGATATGCGTACAAATATGGTTGTGTGACAAAAAAATGTATTTTTCGTTTTTTTACGCAACGTCAAAAAAGCCCAACATCTCAAAATGTTGCGCCGCCGTAATTTCCTATCCAAATTCCCGCAACCTATCCTGCCCAACTCTCGAAAAACTCTGCCGCGCGATTACGCGCAAATATTTTCATTTTCGCCATTTGTTTTTGTAAAACATTTTCGGTAACTCGCAAATATCGGCGCGTCGTATTGATATTTTTATGACCCAAAATGTCCGCCAAATCGGAAATTTGATTCCCGCAATCCAAAAAGCGTCTCGCGAAATAATGACGCAGATTATGAGGAAATACTTTTCGGGTATCAATCCCGCAGTTTTTCGCGATTTCTTTCATTGCGCTTGCGACATATGAACGGCTGATAGGATTACCACTACGTCCCGTGAACACCGCGCCGCTTTTTATGCTGTTCTCGCGGCAATATGTCAGTAAATATTGACGGAGTTCTGTATGTATTACAACCGTGCGAATCGTTCCTTTATTATTGATAACAGCTTTTCCGACCTCGACGGCGCGGACGGTGATAAATTTTAACTCGCCGATTCGGATTCCTGTGCAAGCGAGGGTCAGCATTATTAGTCCGATTTTGTTCTTTCCTATGTTAAATGCGGTTTGCAATAATTTATCAAATTCTTCTTCGTAAAGTTCGTTGTCGGAGATTGTGTGTTCTTGGATTTTGAGTGTTCTCAATTTCAAATCGTCTAATTCTAAAAAATTCAAAAATTTATTTATGGCGGCAATGTTGCGGTTTATACTCGCCGGACAAAGCCGCGCGGTTAAAGTTTCCTTATAATCAATCAAATGTTCCTTTTTAATTTCGCCCGGAATTTTTTTCAAATATCCGAGCAGACCCAAAATGTCTTTGCGATAACTTTTGATAGTGTTCGTCGCTAATTCTTGGCGTTTTAAGTGTGAAATAAACTCCTCCGATTTGTCTGTCAAACTAAATTTTGTCATAAAAAATACACTCCTTTTTATAAAGAGTGTATCAGAAAAATCGACATATTGCGATAAGTAAAATTATCGCAATTACTCGCTTATTATATCACCTTTTGTTTCGTATGTCAAGAGTAATTTTATGCTATGTTTGAGAAATTATTCAAAAAAATTTTTTGCTTGATAATTCCCATAGTTTCGGCGTTTTTTCGATTTCTATTCATTGCGATAATTTTACTTATCGCAACAAAAGCAACAAAAATTACATTCATAAGGAGGCATCAAAGTAGAACAGAACATATTTTAATTTTTTGCAAAAAATTAAGAAAAAACAAAATTCAAATTAAAAGGAGAAGATTTAATTATGGTTAAATCAAGAAAAGTTTTAGCAATGTTGGTTGCTTTAACAATGGTATTGACAATTGTGCCGATGTTCGGCGCGATTGGCGTGAGTGCGGCAGATTTAGAAATAACTATTAGTGTTTCCGGCAGAAACCAAGTTGAGACTGCGGTTACTGAGGCACTTGGCGGAATCAACTTTAACGATGTGCGTAAATTGACAATAATTGGTGAAGATGGTAGTGACCTTGCAGCGGGTGATGGAATTTTTATAACGGGGTTGCCTAACGTAGAAGAAATAGTGCTTGTTGGCGTGGGGAGCATTCAAGCAGGCGGTTTCGAAAATGCTACCGTGCGTTCTTTGACTATTGATGGCGGACCTTTAGGTTTATATCCGGAAGCGAGTATAAATGCGTTTAGAAACACAACGTTTAGCGAACTCGTCATTCGGAATATTGGTCAACTTTCCGGAGGTGCTGGCCTTAGAGACGCTAATGTAGAAACTCTTGTATTAGAAGGAATTAGTGATATTGCCAATGATTTTATGACCGGGTCCGTGGGTGGCACGAACTCTGTGACTAACTTAATTATCGACGGCGGGGTTGGTGGAGTATACCCGACTATGACTGCAACTTCTTTTAGGGGTATTACAATCGATACTGTAACTATCCGAAATGTTGATAATGTCTTGGCTTTGGGATTGCGAGACGCTACTATAGATACGGTGATTTTTGAAAACGTGGCGGCTGTTGCCTCTGACTTTATGACAGGAACCGTAGGTGGCACGAATGCACTGCCTAACTTAATTATTGACGGTGGCGTTAGTGGGGTATACCCGATTATGTCGTCGACGGCATTTCGCGGTTTGGCGATTGAGAATGTGATTATTCAAAATGTTGACAATGTCACAGGTGCTGGTTGGTCGGGTCATAACGTTAGTACAATGACGTTGTTAGGCGTTGGTGCTGTGACCGCTGACTTTATGACAGGAACCGTAGGTGGCACGAATACACTGCCTAACTTAATTATTGACGGTGGCGTTGGTGGGGTATACCCGACTATGTCGGCACATTCATTTCGTGGTTTGACAATTGATACTGTAGCTTTCCGTAATATTACCAACATTCCACTCACTTCGGGATTCAATGATGCTAATGTTACTTCTATGACGCTCTCAGAGGTGACGAGTGTGTGGACTACTGCTTTCGTAAATATGAACAACGCAATACTGGGTACGCGGATAAGGGTATATCTTGAAGCCGGTTCAGAACACTTGGACACTTGGTTTAACAACCGCGGATTTTATGTAGTTGGTTTCAGCGATGACCCATATTACACTGAAAACGGAGACTGCGACTGCAACGACTGTGCGGATTGCGCGGAAGTAACGTTCACAGCTACAGGACTTCCGACAGGCGTAACATTCGCAGACGGCACACTTACAGTTGCATACGACGCTGACGTTACTGCGCCAATCGTAATCGACGCGGTATTGACAGGTTGGGATGCAGACAACAAAACAGCAACTTATTCTAACGCTGACGTTGCAACTGCAACTTGGGCAAGTCCGTTGGAAATCACTCTTGGAACGGAAACAGGAAACTCTGTAATTTCGTTAGTGAATGGCGGAGAAGTTGTTGAAACGGTATCAGTAGTAGTTGAGGCGGAAGCGGGTGCTTTGCCGACAGGTAGTGAAAACGTACAATTCCTAATCGTAAATCGTGACGGAACAGCAGTAACAGGCGATTTGACACCGGGCGGAGAGTATAGCTTGCGAGTGTTCGCATACGATTTTGACGTAAGAACAACTGGATTCCACGCGGGAACTCTTGCCGCTACTGATGTGATTGAAATTGACGGAGTTCGATTGAACACAGACATTGCAGGAATCAACCGCCCTTGGGCTGATTGGGATACGGATTATTCAGTTTCTACGGGTGTGGTATTCATTCCAAGTCCCAGTGATTTCCCGGTAATGACATATGTTATGTCGGTAGACTTTACGGTTGTAGGTGACGATATGACAAACGCGGTATTGTTCACTCGTACTGGCGGCGAATACCGAGTTGTGGACTATGATGATGAGAGGGGCGGAAGAACCGTGCCTATAATCATTGCCCCGATTCCGACAGCGAATATTGAAGAGGGCGAAGTACCTCCACCTCCCCCACCGGTAGGAATTTCATTTGATATTACAGGAACTGCAATTCTTATGGGTATTGATGTTGGCGGCGCTTTTGATGACGCTGGAATCAGAGTTGAACTTGTTGACAGAACAGACATCAGAAACTCGCTTTTAGACACACTTACAGCGGCTAACGGAACATTTACACTTCAAGTTCGCGGACTTGACATCGACCTTGAGGAAGAATACGACGACGCGCCGAGATATATGTTGAGATTCTCAAGAATCGGAACAAATGGCGGAGTACATCGTAATGCGTCTTACCTTAATTCTATACTTTACCTTGACGGAACAGATTTGGTAATTCTTGAGGTTGCTGAAGAAGCAGACCCGGTTAGCTCGTTCGCGGCTCCCATTGTTCGATTGTTCCCGGGTGCATTTGAAGCTCCCGGAATCGACAAAGAAAGGATTAATGCGGTAGACCACAACATCATGAGAAGAGTTATAGGAGATGATACTATCAGCGTTGACGATGCCGAAACTACAATTTTCGATATCAACGGAGACGGTTTTGTTTCGCCGGGAGACTATGTCATAGTTAGAAATTTTGGAACTCCTACCATAAGAGAAAACGGTGTTGATGGCGTATGGGTAATGGTTCCGTAAATTAAGTTTTATAAAGCATTAAACAGTTAAGTATTTACCCTTGTGGGCGGCGGTTTTATCCGCCGCCCACAAACAGGGTGTATCTTTCAAATTACAATTGTGAAAATTGTCATTTCAAATATACATTCTCAAAATTAAAAACGAACGGAGCATAAAATATGCGGTACAAACAATTTACGATAATACTTCTCATATTCACGTTATTGATTACGATAATGCCGACAACCTATGCGGCGGCACAAGCGGAAATAATTATTGAAATAGAGAGAATAACCGAAACCGGTGCGGAGCCGAATATTGAAACTTTGGAAATAGGCGACTTGATTCGTGTAACAGTAAGTTTCGTGAATTTTCCGGGCGTTATGAGTATACACCCGTCATTAAGTTTTAATCCAAACATTTTACAAGTGGTTCACCCTGTTACAAAGGAAGATTTGCATACTGATGTATGGCTTAACGGGTGGCATCTTAACCCGGATTTAAGGTTTTTCGTTCCCGGAACTGCAATCGGAGGAGAACCGGGAGAATACAATTTCGGTGGCGTAATTCCTCCTGCAATTCCCAATTTTCCTTTTGTAAATAATGTCACGGGTTTAATTGGAATGCTTATCAACAGTCCCGGATTCGCCCCCGCGCCGATAAATGGTAGACAGACAATGTATGCGGTATATATGAGAGCGATTGCGGCGGGCAGTACAAATATAAGAATGTCAAGCCGTGCTGACGGGCCTGCGCCGGGCAACAATGCCACAAATTGGTTTCACGACCCAAACCTATACACGACACACGGCACAACACCGCAATATACAGACCCGTATGTGTCTTTTGTGATTGCGCCATATATTTCACCACTCGTACTATTGCCGGAATCGCAAGCTGAAATTTTTAGATATTCAGACGGAAAGAGAATTACAAATTTTGAACAACTGAGCGGCGGAAATGAAATCTTCGCAAGCCTTGACAGAACAGGAATTAACGAATCGGCAAGGCTGTTTCTCGCGGTGTTTGATAACGGAAGATTTATCGCGTCCCAAAATACAAACGAGGAACAAACACAAAATATCAGATTACCCGATGATATACAGAATGTCACAATAAAGGTTTTCGTATGGGAAGATTTAGGCACGATGAATCCGATATTTAGACAAATAATTTTGAAAATTAATGCCTAATAGGCTTTTAATATATGTAAAAAAATATTTCACTATGTAGGGGGATAAAATTATGCAATTTAAAAAATTCACGGCAATACTTATCGCGTTTATACTTTTAATCGCGCAATTCTCAACGATGTACGCGGCGACGGAACCGGTTCCATTAGAAAACGGTTCTGACCCATTGTTGTATACCGTCTTTTCAAGTGTCGGTATTGATGGCAACGATGAAGTTTATATCGGTTCCCCCATAGGCACAGCCTTTGTTGGGGATATTGTCGCGTTAAGCGTACACGTTGAGTATATACCGGAAATATCAAGTATTCACATCCCGTTGTGGTTTGATACAACGAGATTTCGGTTGTTAAACACGAATACTTTACAGCCGTTTGTGGTTGGTATGCCAGTTGCACAAGGAATGATACAAAATGAATATACCAACTTAATCCTCTTTCAAAACCAGTCTTTGATAGGAGGTTTGCCAAGGTTCGATTTGGTAAACGGATTTTTATCTATCTCTTGGATAAACCCAAATGTTTCTACAATGAATAATGGTGATAAAATTGTTACTTTCATTTTTGAAATTCTTCAAGAAGCGCCGGATAATTTTAATTTACTTTACGGAATTGCTGCGCAAACTCAACCTGTTCCCGGCACTAATATATATGAATCGTTTTCGCCGGGCGGCATAACAATACACGGCACTTATGACGATAGAGGCAATTTCCCACGTGTTCCGTTTGATGTTGATTTAGATACCCTTACAATTGCGCGTGACATAACTCCTGCGCCGGAGTACGTAATAGTCCACTCCAACCTTGACGGAACGGCGACTGTGATAGTTACCGGAGTTGTGCCGGGCGCGACAGTCATTCTTTATGACGCAGACGGGAACACAATAGGAGTTCCCGCAACCGCTAATGAGGACGGTTACGCCATTTTCCAAGTTCCGGCGAATGATATTCCTCCTAACAATAGATTTTACGCAACAGCGACAGATCCGCCTCGAACTGAAAGTGTAAAAACAGGCGGCGAACCGGACGAGTTTTATACCGAATGGATTATTGTGTCCCTTGTAGACCCCACTCCGCCTATTCCTGTTCTATTTGGAACACCGGAGGACGAGATTACGTTCCCCACTCAAATTGAGGGACAAATCGGAATGCTTGTCAGAAACAGAGTAACCGGCGCGGAAATAGGAGTATTTATACCGGACGAATTGCCAAGTGCGATAGATTTTGACGGATATTTTGATGTTGCAACGCCGCCCGGTTGGGTAAGCGCGGATTTTGACCCGGAAGAACCGGGCACATATAACTTTATCGGAACTCCTGTGTTGCCGAACGGTGTTACGAATCCGAGAAATTTGACGGCAACACAACAAGTTATTGTTTTACCCGAAGGCGTTGGAAACAATTATCACGCCGTTATATTTATAAACAACGGCGAAATTTTCGGCGATATACAGATAGTTCATACGGGCTACACGGCGACAGAACCTACGCCGCCTGCTGATAGAGATGGTTACACATTCACAGGTTGGCACATCAGAGTAACAGACGGAACACTTGAAGAATTCGATTTTGATACGCCTATAACCGAACTTACAATTTTGTTTGCGGGTTGGATTGCTGACGAGGAATTCATTGTAACGTTTAATAGGGGAACAAACGGCACAATGAACCCCGCAACGCCCGACCCTGTAACTGTGTCGCGAGGGGAAAGTGTGTCGTTGACTTTGATTCCGACGATTAGTGCAAATAATAACTACACTTTCTTGGGTTGGTCGGCGGACGGCGGGAACACGGTTCTCAGCAGAACCGCAGTTTCTGAATTACCTATAATTGCTGATACTGATTTTGTGGCGCAGTATCAAAGAACTACTACCAACATTACAGGTGGCGGAGGCGGAACGCCAATGTCAACTATCACAATAAATTGTGTGGACGAAGAAAACAGAATTATTTTCACTCAAACTATTGACCGAGTTGCGATTGGTTCACAACAGACAGTAAATGCGCCGGATTTAGAGGGTTTCATACTTGACGATGCCCGTACAAGAACCATAACAATTGTAAGTAATGCGACCCAAAATGTTGTTACGTTTAGGTATATTACCGATAATGGCGCACAAGTTCCTCCGCCCCTCGAACGCTACCACCATTTCCGTTACCTTTTCGGGTTTGAGGACGGTACAATTCGCCCCGACGCGCAAATTACGCGTGAAGAAGTTGCAACAATTTTCTTCCGTCTTTTAAGAGCAGACGCGCGTATGCAATTCCGTACAAATTGGCACTCGTTCCCCGATGTTGAATCGTGGAGGTGGTCGAATCAGCAAATAGCGACAATGGCAAACGCGGGAATTTTACAAGGTGATTGGTATTACGGAACTTTCCGACCCGGTGAATCAATAACCCGCGCGGAATTTGCGACAATCGCAATGCGATTTGATAATATGGGACTGAATTACAGCCATAATTTTGATGATGTTGTCGGACATTGGGCGGAGCGCCATATAGCGGCGGCGGCTAATCGTGGTTGGATTCTCGGTTATCCCGACGGAACTTTCAGACCCGACCAACACATTACTCGCGCGGAAGCGGCAACGTTGATTAACCGCGTATTGGAACGTGTTTTAGATTCCCACGGGTTTTTGAATTGGATGGGGATTGATTGGCCGGACTTAACGCGATACCATTGGGCATTTTACGCAATGCAAGAGGCGACGGTTTCTAATGAATTTGAGCGAAGATACCCGAATAGTTCGCTTAAAAACTGGACGAGACCGGGCGAAGACTTTGACTTTGGTGAGGTTTTATTTCTCAACTATTAAACATTATAAATGATTAAATTTTCAAATATATTTGTGACAGAACGGAGCTAATAAAGTGATGAAAAAGATAATATCAATATCAATAATTTTTACATTGATTTTAACAATGTTGACAATTGCAACTCCTGTATTTGCGGCAGATTCTGCGATTTCAATTGAACTCGACAGAACCTCGGCGCAAGTTGGTGATTTGATTACTGCTACTGTAAGAGTCGAGAATATTATGCCGAGATTTATGGTTGTCCCTATTCATTTCAATCCCGATGTGGTTCAAGTGGTTGATAACAATGGAAACCTTGTGTTGTCGGGTGTTAAGACTACTGCACAGGTGAGGCACGGGAGTGCCGGGCTTATTCCCGGGCAGGCATTAAGTGACGAGATTGACGAAAATTGGGAGCCGCTTTTTTGGAATGGTGCATTTTTTGTGAACCCTAATTATCCCGAAATTGATAATGAAAACGGATTTATTCGCTTAATTTTCGAGAATCCGATTCCTCGCGCAATTATCAATGAAACTCTTGTAACCATACGTTTTGTGGTGGTTGGCGCGGGTGACGCCGACATTCGATTTGCGGTTCGCGGCGACGTGGCATATGATTTAACAGCACCAAACGGCGCAGAATTTTTACCTTTTGAGCCTGTAGACGACAGGGGCGTAGTAAGAGAGGAACTTTTCTCGGTTGTAAATACGCAACCATTGACAACAACAGCAAGTGATGTTCCCGTAGCCCCACCGCCTGTACAACAACCGGGAACAGGGGGCAATAACAATAATTTTACCACCATTACCATAGCCCCGCCACACACTGAGAGTAATATTTTAGAGTATACAATATCCGAGCGAATGATTGAGCTTAATCTTGCGCGGGCGTCGGGTGAAACCGAAAATGTAATGATTATCGGTGTTGAGGCAGAAAGTCATATTAACACGATTATTATTCGGACTCCTGTTTCGGCGGTTATGTTGATGTTACAAAACACAATATTCTCAACTGAATTCAACACGCCGCTTGGAATAATCGGGTTTGAGCATATTGATATTAGAGATAATATGACATCGACATCACAGTATGTTATCGCAACAATTTCGGTAGACGAATATTCTGTAACCATTGACGGTGTTCCGCTTGTGGTTGGTAGCGAAAACGGACAAATTGAACCGCAACCGCCGCAACGCCCGGATTTCTCTGACTTGCCTCCGTCGTACTGGGCTTATCAATATATTATGTCGCTTGTAGAGCGTGGTATATTGAACGGAGTCAGCGCGACACAATTCGCGCCGGACTACAATGTTACACGCGAACAATTCGCGCGGATGCTCGTTCTTGCGCTTGATATTTATGACGCGAACGCAACCGCGAATTTCCCCGACCTTGCAACTAATCATTGGGCGTACACATCCGTTGCAAGCGCGGTAAATGCGGGAATTATTCTTGGTCACTATGACGGAACTTTCGGAACAGGGAACAACATCACGCGTCAAGAAATGGCGGTTATGGTTACACGCGCAATTGAAAACCTGCCGCAAATCAATGCAACCCAAGCGTTTATTGATAATGCTGACATCGCATTGTGGGCTGCTGACGCGGTGAGTGCTATGCAACAAGCAGGGATTATTAACGGTTTTGAAGACGGAACATTCCGCTCGCTCGATAACGCGACACGCGCGCAAGCGGCGAGAATTATTTGGGGAATGTTTGAGTTATAAGCCAAGCGTGGAGGGGGGGTTATTATGCCTATTCAACCTATACCGATTCTAACGAAAATTTTATGCGAAGAAGCGCAACAAGTTTGTACGCCGGAAATTCGCGAGATGATTTGGCAGAAAATTTGCGATTTGCTTGCAAAGGGTAATGGATATGCTGAGATAACGAACTGAAATAATTGCAATCGCGTAATGCTTGTGTTGCCGTAAACTTTCTTTTGGCTTGTGAAGTTGATGTGTAAGGGGATAGAAACTAATGATACTTGAATTTATTTTCGTCACTATTCTTACTGTTGGCGGAGTTTTGACTATAGTTTCAGCCAAAAAAGTTGCGAAACAAAATATGACGTCACCAATTAAACTATTAAAAGTTGCTGAAAAATGCGTTGAACGGTTAGCGGTTAAGTACCGAGTTACAGGCTTAGTTTTTTTAATTCTTGGGATTGTGGTTTTCAGTTTAGGAAAAGGAAGATAGATATGAACTGCAAATTTGGGAGTTGTTGTTGATGAATATTTTAGAATTTTTCGGCGTTCCGGCAAATTGGAGGAAATTTCCGTTCCGAACCGACGTACTCGGATGGTGCAAAAAAGATGTTCTCGCCTATTTGGAGGAATCCGACGAAACTGCGGCAGGGCTTGCGGTTGTGCTTAACGAAGAAATTGATTCGCTGAAAAATGAGAATACACAGTTGAAAACAATAATCGAGAGAATTTACGAGTCGGAATCGGCGAATGTGAAAACTCGGCGACCTTGCGTAACTGAAACTGAAAAACTCGCAGCTATTCGGAAAGAAATTACAAACCTTCGTAAAAACGCAACCGCCGCGATTAGTAAATTCGAGCGAGAATTGGCGGCGTTAGACATGATTAACTAATTTTGCTCATTTTTTCCAATCTTGTATTGGATTTATGAGGTTTGTTATAAGGGTTGCCTCCCTTGTAACTGACTGTTTTGTTTTTCTTTTTGACTTTAGAAGTGTGATTTTAAGGGACTTTAACCGCGATTCATACCGCGAGTCTCTCCCCTTAATATATCTACACTTCAACGCGGCAGCACAATTTAACTCATTGCGTTGTGTTGTCGCACATTCTTTTTTATTGGCTGAAATGAGGAAGGGGTGGTAGCATTGTCAACTTCAAAATTTGATTTAAAAAAAATACGCAGAGAAAATGACTGGACACAACAAGAATTTGCCGATAAATTGGGGGTTTCTCGTTCATATATAGCAACGATTGAAACCGGACGGCAAGATATTTCTATCAATGTGCTTCACAGTATGATACAAAAACTTGGTGTAAGATATGAAGATATTTACGCAGAATGATAAAAATAATTCGACGCGGCAACACAATTTAAGTATTCGTTGTGTTGCCGCACATTCTTTTTAGTCAAATTGCCGGGAGGGATTTTTATGACTAATAGCACATTATGCGAACGAATCCAAATGATTCGCGATAATTTCAAACTTACACAAACCCAATTTGCCGACAGACTTGATGTGTATGAACAGATTGTTTTGTGTTGGGAAAACAATTCCATTTTGCCGTCAAAAGAGCAGTTGGAAAAAATCGCTGAAACATTTGAAATTCCGGCGCATTGGCGTTATTGGCTTTTGGACGGACTTAAAGTTACCCCCATTAACTCAAAAAAAATAGCATTAGGCGCAAGGATAAGAACTTTGCGTAAAAAGAATGTAATGACACAAGAAGAACTTGCGTTCGAGATTGGCGTGGACAGAAGAAGTGTTATCGCTTGGGAACACGGCAGATTTACGCCGGAGACATCAAATTTACTGAAAATCGCGAAGTTATTTAATGTGTCGCAGGCTTGGTTGGCAGACGGAATCGGGTCGGAATACGATAAGTTCGAGAGTGAATCTGTAAAATTCAATGAACAATTTGTCTTAACTTTGCTGACAACATTACCCGTGGAAAGTCAAATAAGATTAGTCGAACGTCTTGATGTTTTGCACAGAGAGGAAATGTTTGTGTAGATACAAACGCCCGAAAAATGGCACGATGAACAACAATGTTAATTTGAGTATATTTTTTATACTCAATTTATATATCCGGCGCGGTTTTGGGGGGCTTACATACGCTTTTTCGCATAAGCGCTTGTGTTCTCCTTCCCCCAATATCGCGCCGTGGAATTTAAACAATGTGGGAAAGTGGTGATAACATTGAAAGTTGTATTAGAACACGTACAAAGCTCACAAGAAGAGCAAATAATAGTAAAATATCATCAGGTTCGTCCCGGATTTTTGAAATTATTAGATTCAATTTCGGTTGAGCCGCCGCAACAAAACAACCCGTTGACAGCATATCGCGGCGGTGATATTTACCCAATTAATCCGGAGGATGTTTTTCATATCAAAATGATTGATAAGAAACCAATTTTACATTGTGCAAACGAAAAGTACGAGTCGGCGCAAAGGCTTTGTGAATTAGAAGAAACCTTGCCGTCACACGATTTTATGCGTGTTTCAAAATCGACTATTCTGAATTTGAGGAAAATAAAATCGTATACTCCGATGTCACACGAAAAATTAGAAGCTGTTTTACAAAACGGCGAAAAAGTGATTATCGCGCGGTGGTTTGTTAAAGATTTTAAGAAAAAATTAGGGATTTGAGAAAGTAATATAAATAGCTTTACTAAACGGGTGGCAGACTGATATGTCGTCCGTTTTTTATCTCTTTCGCACATTCAAAATTCCATTTTCTGAGTGAAGCATATATACCCATATCATTTTTCGCGGGTACCTTAAATCTGTTTTAAATGTGTAAACCATCCCCCCCACCCTCCCTGCCAAAAGTGGAAAAGTGTTATTGTGCAGAGAGGATATGATGTGTATGATTAGCACTGAAAGTGGGTTTAGATTAAACAAAGAATATATTTTAGAACTTGTGACAAGACGCGGTTGGACAAAGAGGAAGTTTGCAATTCAGTTAAGATTAGATTCAAGTGTCATTTATTTGTGGATTAATGGAAACAGACCGGACTCTTTGGTTTTGATGAGAGAAATTGTACGACTGTTTTCTGATGAACCCTTAGATAGCTTGTTTCTAAGGAATTAAATTTTACTTTAACACTTTTCCGTTTTTCCATTTAATCTTTATTTTATCTTGTAATTTTTATGACAATATGCTAAAATAAAATTAATTTAGAATCTGTATCCGCTATAACATTTGAAAAATGTTGTGAGATATGTCTTGCAAACGAGGAATTTGTAGCAGGGTTTAACCGTTTGAATAATTCGAGTTTAGGTGTCAAACAAACCGGAATAAATGCGTTGGTGGAAGAGGCTTGTGGATATGACGCAGACAAGGAAGCAATGTCAGAGTTTGTTAAACTTGTATGGGAAACTATATGACTTCCGATGATTATAGGGAATGTAAGTTAAAAAAAGGTAGAGGAGAACGCGAATGGCTAACGTAAAAATATTTGCAAAAACAATTGAAGATGAGGCAAAACGGCAAGTCGAACTATTATCGGAACAAAAATCGTTTTGCGACCAAAAAATTAGGATTATGCCCGATGTTCATGCCGGAAAGGGTTGCGTTATAGGTTTTACTTCCACAATCGGCAAGTATGTAATTCCTAATGTTGTCGGCGTTGATATTGGATGCGGCATGTTGACGGTTGAGCTTGGCAAAATTGATTTAGACCTGAAAATGCTTGACGCGATAATCAGACAAAATGTTCCGAGCGGCAGACATACTCACGAGGGTAGAGTTTGCAGGTTTGAAAAGCTGTTTGACTTGAAATGTTTACGTGAATTGAAAGACACAAAACGCTTGGAGCGCAGTGTTGGTACGCTCGGGGGCGGCAATCATTTTACAGAAATTGGAAAAGATGAAAATGATAATCTCTATCTCGTAATCCATACCGGAAGTCGCAACCTCGGTAAGCAAGTGGCAGAGTATTATCAAAACTTGGCTTACGATTTGCTACGCGGCAAAGATAAATTGCTTGAAGAACAGGAACAAATGATAGCTGATTATAAGGCGCAAGGTCGAGATGACGAACTGCAACAGGCGATTAAAGATTTGCGTTCAAAATATAGAGCCAAGGATACGGATATTCCGAAAGACCTCGCATATCTGACAGGCAAGTATAAAGATGCCTATCTGCACGATATGGCTATTTGTCAGCAATACGCCGTAGTCAACAGAGCAACAATCGCTAAGATAATCCTTGAAAAACTTGGCTTAAATCCGGCAGACTTTCAAAGTTTTGAAACCATCCACAACTACATTGACCTCGAAAGCAACATCATCCGAAAAGGTGCCATACGAGCCGACGCAGATGAAAGGCTTCTAATTCCGCTGAATATGCGTGACGGTTGCATTATCGGAATCGGCAAAGGTAACGCTGATTGGAATAATTCCGCGCCTCACGGAGCAGGTCGTATTATGAGCAGAATGAAAGCGAAAGCAACGTTTACAATGGAAGAATACCGCGAGAGTATGGAAGGGATTTTCACGACAAGCGTGTGCAAGGATACCCTTGACGAACTGCCGATGGCGTACAAGAATATGAATGATATTATCGACGTAATCGGTGATACGGTTGAGATTGTTGATATAATCAAACCGATTTACAATTTTAAAAGCAGCGAATAGGAGTCTTGTTACGATGAATAACGGCGATATGATTTTAACGAAACGCTTTGCCGAATTTTATCCGGAAAACAGTGTTTGGAATGACGAACCTATCACTGATAATATGATAAGAGCGGCGATTGAAGCCGGAATGCCCGAAGTGTCTACTCCGTTCGGAAACGAAGGCATTATGTCCGAACAGAAAAATATTGCTGACAGACCGGATGAGTGGCATATTGGGAGGATTATCTATTTCATCAACCACCCGGAAGAGATAAAAGATATTTGGATAGATAACGAGTGCTACCATAGTCGCTATCCTAGAATGAGTTGCATTCTTCCGAAACCAAAATTCCAAAGCAAGCGAGTGATAACTAAAGTTATCGCTCTATTTTTTTACGAAAGTGTCATAACTCACAAGTATTGACACCGAAATAGCGACATAACAAAATCGCTACTTACAACGGTGTCATATCTTAGGGTCATAAGTGGAAAGGGGATTTGTATGATTTACGGTTACGCAAGAGTTTCAACCAAAGGTCAAGCAAAAGATGGAAACAGTTTGGAAGTGCAAGAAAAATTATTAAAAGAAAACGGCGCGGCAGAAATATTTGCTGATAGTTTTACAGGAACAAAAACGGACCGTCCCAAATTAAATGAATTATTTAGCAAATTGCAATCCGGCGATATATTTATCGTAACCAAACTTGACCGCATTGCGCGGAGCTTATCGCAGGGGAGCGAATTAGTGAACAGTTTAATTGCTCGCGGAGTTAAAGTGAATATTCTTAATATCGGAGTTATGGATAACACGCCGTCGAGTAAACTAATCCGCAATATCTTCTTCGCATTCGCCGAGTTTGAACGGGATATGATTATTGAACGTACATCTGAAGGTAAAGCGATTGCTAAGCAAGCATCGGATTTTCGAGAAGGCAGACCGAAAACGTATAGTAGCAAGCAAATAGCTCATGCGTTAGAATTATTGGAAAGTAAGACATACAAGCAGGTCGAGGAGCTAACTGGCATATCCAAAAGTACGTTGATTCGAGCAAGGCGAATATGTAATGTAGTTGCTTAATTGAGCCGTTTCTTTTGAATTGCTTTCAAATATGATTTGTATAGTTCTTTCTCAGACTTGAAGAACATAAGTTCGGAGTTTGAAAGCATTTTTCGCTCTGCCTTTAAAGATAACAATTCTAATGTACACAGCATATCAGCGGCTTGAAATAGCTTGTAATTCGCAGGGGATACTTTTCGGAATTCCACATTGTTCGAAAATATAGTAAATAAGGTAACAAGAGCATGCGTGAGTTCCCTTTGACCGTAATCGTAATAAACTACAATGCGGTCATACTGCATCAACGTTTCCATATGTTTGTTAAAGAATTCTGAAAATTGCTTTGTAATTTGTAGAGTTAGACCAATATCCTTATCTAAATGTTTCTTTTCCATAACAATTGAATGATATGTAATATCCGTGGTACGAACAAAGTTGTAAAGGAAATTAAACGCTTGCTTTCTTTCAAATAAAGATAAATGCTTATGGTCGTATTCTCTGCGAATAAGTGGTCCCGTATGAACGGTGTAATCCGGCATTCCCGCATTGCGAAGTGAATTATTTAGTTTGTTGATATTTTCGGTTATATCTACTGATTGATCGTGAAAAACCAAAGTCAGTAAATAAAAAGGGGAATGAGGTTCATATGCTCCGAAATCACCTGATTCATCGACAAAAATGCTAAGTTCTTCCACGAAATCACATCCTAAACGCAAAAATGGCGGGGTAACTCCCCGCCGTGGTGGGACCCGGGCATTTCAGCCAGCCCCAGCAAGTGGTCAAAGCCACCGCTTGTTAATTACATTATAGCAGGTTAATCTGAATTTGTCAACAACAAATTTCAGATTTTTTATCCTGCTAACTATATTATATGTCTTTTACAATAAAAAATCAACAGTTAAATTTTGGATTTTACCGAAGTTGTTCGAACGAACCCTTTAATATCAGCGTTTTTGTTGATTTTGGCATACAAATTTATTCGATTATACAGCTTTTGGACATTATTCGAGCGAACCCTTGTATGTCAAGCTTTTCGGGCATTTTAATGTCCGAAATCACCTGTTTTTATGATTTTGACCACTTTCTAAATCGCAAAAAGCCCGAAAACAAAGGCTTTTCTCGAAGCGCTTCACGAATAAAAAACATCTAAAATCATAAAAATGCCAAATTGAAAAATCCAGTAATATCAAGGGTTTTAGCAATTTGTTAAATTTGAAAATTTCGAAATTTCAATTAAAAAAGTAATCGAAATAAATTTGAAAAAATGAATTTTTTCATAGCAAAGTAAAATGTTGAGGCATAATTATTTAAAGTTAGATGTGGTTTTTCAACTATTGGAAAGTATTTTAATTTGTATTGACTTTTATTGCAACACATTATATAATGTAGTTATATGAAAATAACAAATGAACTCAAAAAACAAATTAATACCATATTCAATGACAATTCTAAGTATGAACACGTTTGCAGTCATGAATTGCTTGAACTGTCGGAAATTGTTGATAACAAAAATGATAAACAAGTTCTTTCGTTGTTGGGCAATATTATGAATTTAGGTTATCAAGAAAATTTGGAAAACCCTTTTATAGCATCATCTATCGTAATCGGTGTGAATTTTACCGATTTCAAGCCTGCTGATTTTGAAAACCTTGAAAAAATAATTGATGATATTGAATCGCCGCTTTTGTTGTCCTATGTAGCGAATATTCTTTGGCATTACACAAAAAAATACGAATATGCCGTTAAATCAATCAATGCCTATAAAACTCTTTTTGAAGAAACGTTTGATGTAGACAAGTGGACAAAGTGTTTAAAACATATAGAACGTGCATATAAACTTGCAAATAGTTTGGGTAGAAAGAGCGAAGAATATCTGAATCTTCACGCTTATATCCACGATCGAATTATAGAAATAGACGGCACAGATCCGCTTTTTTTGTCAATCAAGTTAATAAAATTGCTTTTGCCAAATAGTGATAAAAAACATTTAAATGATTTTATCAAAATTTCCGATAAAATTATTGCTAATGCTCGTGCGAAGAAACATATTAACGTACATAGAATTGATGCCGCTTTTGATTTGAAAACAGATTTGCTGAAAAAATTGAGAGATAATGATGCGCTTTTGAAAGCATATGCAGATTATGCAAAATATACTGAAGAAATGGCTGAAACGCATAGTTCGCATTACGCTGTAATGTTGTATAAAAAATCTGCATTGCTATACAAACAAGCGAAGCAAACCGAAAATTTAAATAGGATAATGAAGTTAATTGAGCCGTTAGAAAAATCACAATTAGAAAATATGCACACTTTTTCTCAACAAATTGATTTATCTGATAGCTATAATCATACAAAAGAGTTTATGGAAAACCGTAGTTTACAAGAACAAATTATTTATATGTGCTCAATTACAAAATTTTATAAAAAACAAGAAATTGAGGACAAGCTTATAAGCGAATGTTCACAATTTATTATTCGTAGCCTGTTCACTACTTCTGTATTGGACAAACACGGCAAAACTGCATTTTACCTTCCGCCGATTGACTTAAGCGAGCCAAAGAAAGACCCTGACTTATTTGAATTACATATGCACAGAAAGGCGCTAGAACTTCAAGATCTTGATGGTTTATTTTCAATAGGCATACCATTGGATTTTATTAAAGAATATAATACAAATATCGACTTCGATGATTTAAATTTTTTGATTGATAATAATATTCTAATTCCTGACGATAGAAAAAACATTTTCAAAAGAGGAATTCTTTTAGGATTAAATGGTGATTTTTACACAGCGCTTCATATTTTAGCCCCGCAAATGGAAAATTTTTTTTAGAAACCTTGCAAAAGAATGTGGAGGAGTTGTGGTTAGGCTTAATGATGATATGAGCGAAGACACAAACCTTCTTACAACCATTTTCAATACGCCGGAACTAAATGATTGTTACGATGAAGATATTTTGTTTGTTTTTAAAGGATTATTAAATGAAAAATCCGGGGTTAATATAAGGAATAAGATTGCGCACGGAATTATGGATTCAGATGAATGTAATTGTGGAACGGTAAAATATTTTTTTGCTGCTACTATAAAATTATTAAGTTTGTATTCCGAAGAATGTCATCAAATATACGAAAGGCTTATTGAAGAACTAAAAAGAGTTCCCAGAGAACAAGAATGCGCCGACAAGGATGATGCACAAAATTTGGAAATTAACAATTAGCCACTCCACCGCGTCTTCCAAATCTTTCGCGTGCCTCCTTTTTTACTTGACTGAATATGAATTTACGGTTCTCTTTTGTCACTTTTGTCACTTAAATTCCAATTGATTTTGATTTTTATAATAAGAGGCTTGACAATATTAATGCAATCCAATATACTGTAAAATGACGTTGACAGAATAGTTAGTCGTTAGCATATTTTTTAATATTGTCTGTCAATGTCTGTCAAACACAAAGTTTTAAATTTCTTGAAACGCCTTTGTTGTTGGGGTTTAGAGCGGTTTTTCAGAGTGAAGCGCAACACCTTGCCAAGGTGAAAGTCGCGAGTTCGAATCTCGTCTTCCGCTCCAACGAAAACCCCTTGTTTCAAGGGGTTTTTGCTATTTCACCCCTA
>Ga0123355_10002543_pt1 | contig 25847 bp, 23 predicted proteins | sample TergutEmb28metaG_3_FD_89872 | JGI IMG/M metagenome (GOLD analysis project Ga0123355, IMG submission 89872) | Embiratermes neotenicus P1 segment gut microbial communities from Petit-Saut dam, French Guiana - Emb289 P1 | ecosystem: Host-associated > Arthropoda: Insects > Digestive system > Gut ...
GTGACTGTCACGTCGGTGCCCACCCCGTACAGGCCGTGCAGCACGCCCGCCTGGGCGTTGCTGACCCCGGCGGCGGCGGCGGTCACCGTCGTGACCAGGCCCACTCCCAGTGCCAGCCCGAGTCCGATCACGATCACCTGCCGCGACCGCGATCGGACCTCGCTCCCCAGGTACCTGAGAAAGAACATGGCTGCTCCTCATTAAGATTCCGTAATACCGTAGCTTCGATATAACGGTATTACGGAATCTTAGAAGGAGCTTGAAGGCGTGTCAGAGTAAGCTCCGTGCGCCACCACGGCAGCACAGGGGCACGACCGCGCGGAGCCAGGCCGGAAGCCGCGGCCTCTTACACGAAGGAGACGGGCGGGGCCGGCGGGCCGCCCGCCACGATTTCCTCGCCGCGGCGGAGCACCGGCTCGTGCCGGTTGTCAGAGGTGAGGATGTAGAACCGCCCTGACCTGATGCCGTCGACCACGATCCCGGCCACCTGAGCCGGGGACGCGCCGAGCGCCGACAACTGGTCGAACCGCTCCGCGGAGGCCTGCTCGGCCGCGTCGCGCACCACGGGAGGCCCGGCCCAGGCCGGCCGGTTTCGCGAGGACGTGCCGAAGTTGGTCCGCACCGCGCTCGGACAGAGCACGGACACGCCGACATGCGTGACCCCGAGCGACCTCAGGTTGAAGTGGAGCGTCTCCGTCAGCGCGGCCACCGCGTGCTTGGACACCCCGTACGGCCCGAGTGTCCCCGCGAACACGCCGAAGATCGACGACGTGTTCAGCATGTGGCCGGTGTCCTGGCCGAGCAGCACCGGCATGAACGTGCGGACGCCGTTCATGACGCCCTCCAGGTTCACTCCGAGCACCCAGTCCCACTCACCGGGCGGGCATTCCCACAACGGCCCGTGCGGGCCGCCGACGCCGGCGTTGTTGCAGACCACGTGCACCGCGCCGAACTCCGCGAGCGCCGCGTCCCGCAGTGCGTCGACCGCGGCCCGGTCGGACACGTCGGTCACGACAGGGAGCACGGCGGCGCCGGTCGCGGCGACCTGCTCCGCCGCCTTGGTTAGCGCGGGCTCCTCCACGTCGGCCATGACAACGCGCATGTCCTCGGCGGCGAAGCGCTCACAGAGCGCTAGTCCGATCCCGCTCGCGGCGCCGGTGACGACCGCCACCCGGCCGGCCGAAATGGGGTCTGGGGCGGGAACCACGGGACCATTCGAGGCGACGTCATTGACACTCATACTGAGGGTCTAGCCGGTCCAAAACGGCGGAAACCTGCGGCTACGGGGTAACTGGGACGCTAGTGGTATGGCCACCATTGAAGTGCAGCAGCGCTAGTGCTCCGGTCGCAAGCGTTAGCCAGCGGGTGAGGGAGTTGCGCGGTAGCAGCGCCAGCGTGACCCAGGCGATCGAGGAGTACCAGGGCAGCGACCAGGGCGCGACCACGATCCACGCGAACGTCAGCGCGCAGGTCGCGGCCACGACCGTGGGCACGTCGGGGGAGAGCCTGTTGTACAGGTACCAGGCGAGCAGCAGCATCAGCGGCAGCCATGCGAACGCGATGACGTGGGTCACCAGAGCCTCCGCGCCGCTGCCGACCGTCAGCAGGGCGATCTCCTGCACCGCGCGCCAGATGGTGGGTGAGATGACCATCGTGGACATGGTGCCCATCGGCTTGAGCGCGACGAAGCCGTAGCTGAAGTAATAGAGCGCGAACAGCGTGACGCCGGCGATGGCGCCGATCCGCAGCAGGCGGCCCCAGTCCCGGTCGTGGATCAGCGGGATCGCGATGCCGAGAGCCACCAGGCCAGCGGTGATCTTGACACCGCACACCACGCCGACGAGCAGCGCCACCACCACGTCGTGCCACAGCTTGGTGCAGCGGCGGGACAGCACGATCGCGGCGATCGCGAACAGTGCGACCAGAGCGTCCATGTGCCCGCCCATGACCAGTTCGACGATCAGCAGCGGGTTGGCGACCCACAACAGGACCGCGCGCACCGGGTTCTCCGCGGTGCGCAGCAGGATGTACCCGGTGGCCAGGAACGAAGCGCCGATCATGACCATCAGCACCCAGATCGTGAGCCATGCTCTGGCGCCGCCGATCGTGGCCGCTAGCAGGTGCATCCAGGTCGAGACCGGGCCGTACACCGACATCTGGCTCCGCCACATCGGCGCGACCAGCATCGTGTACGGGTTGCTCGCGCCGCCTGGCAGGTCTGACGGTTTGAACGTGTAGGGGTTGTAGCCGAGCGCCGCGATCCGGCCATAAGTTGCGTAGCTGGCAACGTCGGAGGAGCCAACCGGGGTGATGTTGACGACGACGGCGACCACGGCGGCGGCCGCTGCGAAGACCCGTCGCGGCCGCGGTGACCAGCCACGGCTGTTTGCCCACAGCATCATCGCGAGGCCAAGGCAGCACAGCGCGATCGACGCGTACATGATCGTGTCGGCGACCCAGTCAGGCAGGTGCGGCGCGCCGAGGTCGCGGGCGAGTGATGTGAGGGGAAGCAGCACGGGCGGCGTGGCCACGCTGGCCGTTGGCGCGGTGGCACAAAGCCCGACAAAAGCGACGCCGCCGAGGCCGAGGGCGCTCAGCATTACGGCCGGCAGCGGCCGGGCGAGCGGGCTGTGCGACAGCACCCGGATGAGGACGCCCATCGCGTCTTCGACCCGGCCGCCAGTGATGGGGGGCTCGGCGAGCCGGGGCACGGAGGGCGCGGACGGCACGGTCTCCGTGGACGGCGCGGATGGGCCGGAGGAGACGGCCTGGTCTGTGAGCATCGCTTGCGCGGAGGTGGCGGAGGTGACGGCCTGCGGGGACGCCGTGGGTACGCCGAGATTCGGTGGGCCGTCCTTAGTCAGAGCCCTCGCGGGCCCGGCGGAGGAACTCCCGGTATCCACGGCTGCCACTCCGGACTCCTCTGTGTCTCCGGACTCCTCTGTGCTCCCGGCCTCTGTGCTTTCGGCCCCGACTGTCACCGCGGTTGTACTGGACCCATCGGCGGAGTTTCGCTGGCCAGCGCCGTCGCGCTGTGGCGGATCCACCAACAGGGTCATGCCCTAGCCTCCTGGTACGGACAGATGCTCGCTATACGGGTGTCATGGCTCGCCAGGCCCACGCACGCGACAAACCGCCGACCTACCGCGATAATACCCCGCAGCATGTGACGGCACCTGCTGTGAGACGCCCGCTTTGTAGTCTTTGACCCCAGTGAACACAACCACATGCCAGTGCCCGGCAAGGGTCGGCGACATGGTTTCGTCACCGATGCGTCATCGGTATGTGACTGCTTTCACAAGACTCGTCACAAATTACGCCGGTATCCTCGCGGGCCGGTCCGGGTCGGCTGTGAAAACTCTCTGAGATTGCCGAGCGACCTGCTGAGCGTCGTCCCGATGGCCGGCGCACGCCCAGCCGGTCGGCAGAATGGAAGGCGTGGCAAACAGGGCTCGTTTCGCCGCCGCGATGACGGCGATCACCAGACGGCTGCCGTTCGGCCTGTCCAAGGTCGTGGCGCCGAGCCTGGTGGGCTACCTGCTGATCAACCTGTGCACGTTCTTCCTGGATCTGGGGCTGCTCGGCGTCTTTCACGGCGTCCTGCGCTGGCCGATCCCGGCCGCGGTCACGCTGTCGTACGGTTCCGCGTCGGTCGCGAGCTACCTGCTCAACCGGGTGCTGAACTTCCGCAGCCATGCCGATGTCGGCAGGCAGTTCCCGCTCTTCGTCGCGGTCAGCCTGAGTAACTACCTGATCTTCGTCCTCGGGCTCACCGACCTGCTTTCCGCGGTAGGCGTCTACTACGAGCTGTCCCGCGTCATCGCCGCATGCTGCGAGGCCGCGTACCTGTACTGCATGATGCGCTGGGTGGTCTTCCGCGACACGCGTGCCGAGCCGGATGCGGAAGAGCCGTCGGCTACTTCTTCGGCTTCGGCTGCGCCGCGTTGATGTCCCGGTGGACCAGTCGCGCCACGGCCTGGATCGTGTTGATCCCGTAGCTCTCCGTCGGGTTGTCGTCGGTCAGCACCGCCATCATGTAGTTCCGGCCGTCGCCGGTGAACGCGCCGATGGAGTTGATGTGCCAGCCGGTGTTGTCGGGCAGCCAGCCGTTCTTCACATGCACGGTCACGTAGCTCGGCGCGCCGGCCGGGGTTCCCCAGCGCTGGTATGAGACCACCTGGGACATCAGGCCGAGTTCGTAGGACCGTGCGGAGGAGTTCAGCACCGTGTTGGATGCGGTGAGCAGCCGCAGCAGCAGCATCTCGTCATGCGCGGTGATCTGGGTCAGCCCCCAGTAGCCATCCTGGCCAAGCTCGGTCTGGCTCATCTTGGCCAGGTTGAGCAAATGCTGCAGCCGGCTCATGCCGACCTCATCCCATAGGTAGGTCGCCGCATCGTTGTCCGACTGCGTGATCATCAGGGTGGCCTCATGCTTGTCCTTAGTTGACAGCGGCTTGTTCGTCTCCTGATGCCAGCGCAGCAGCGCTGCCAGGATGATGGCCTTCACGACGCTGGCCGAGTCAAAGTGCCGTCCGCTGTTGAGCAGGCAATCCACCCCGGTCACCCGGTCGTACACGGTCACCGCGTGCTGGCCGGCCCGGCCACGCAGTGCGGCCCCGATGTCGGCCGACAGCCTGGCTGCCAGCGCCTTGTACGCGACGGGGGCAGTGCAGAGGCCCTCGCGCACCGTCGCATTCGCTGTCATCACATTCGCCGTCGCGCTCACCGTTACGGGCGAGGTCGTTGCGGCCAGTGCCGTCTGCTCACCGCTCACGGCCGGGGCGATGACCCCGAGAGCCGTGACCGTGGCCAGTCCAATCGTCGCTGCGCATGCCACCAGCGCTCGCATCCCCATCGTCTTCATCGCCAGCCCGCTCCTTATCTCGTCAGCACTCTGACCTCGGTAGAGGCGCCACTGATACATCACTGAGCCGCGGCAGCGGAAGTGCCGATAAGCTGTGCGGCCATGACATCCAGAGCGTCCGTGTCGCCCGTTAATCTCCTGATTCGTGGCGGTTACCTCCTGACGATGGACTCCGCCGGCGACATCCCTGGCGGGGATGTACACGTTCGTGACGGAGTAATCCACGCAATCGGCACAAACCTTGACGTTCCAGAAGCGGAATTGGTTGATGCCGCGGGCAAAATAGTGCTTCCGGGATTCATCGACACGCACTGGCACATGTGGAACACGCTCCTGCGCGGGATGTCCGACGGCCGGCCCGTGCCAGACGGAGCGAACCCGGCGCGTTTCTCGCCAGACCGCTCCGGTTACTTCGCCACCTGCGTGGGGCTCGGGAGGCACTTCCTGCCCGGCGATACCTACGCCGGCACGCGCCTGGCTGCCGCCGAGGCGATCGACTCGGGCATCACCACGGTGCACGACTGGGCGCACAACATCCGGGGCCGGGAATGGGCCGAGGCCGGGCTGCGGGCACTGGCGGAATCCGGGCTGCGGGCGCGCTTCTCCTACGGTTATCCGACCGGCCACCACAACGACCGGCTGATGGCCCTCGATGATCTGCGGACCATCGCCTCGGCGTGGCCGGAGTTCCACGCGGACGGGCGTATCCGGCTTGGCATGGCGTGGCGCGGCACCGGCGGCTCCAATCCCGCGATGCAGGTCCCGCCGTCGCTGTACACCGAAGAGATCGCCGCGGCACGCGCCCTCGGGCTCCCGGTGTCCGTGCACGCCTGCGGCCCGGCGCACGCGGCCGGGCAGATCACGACCTACGCCGCGGCGGGACTGCTCGGCCCCGACCTGCAGATGGTGCACCTGAACAACGCCTCGCCCGCGGAGATCGCGCTGGCGGCCCAGGCGGGCACGCCGGTCTCGGTGTCTCCGTGGACCGAGCTCGAGATCGGCTACGGCCAGCCGGTGACCGGCGAACTGCTCGCAGCAGCACTGCCGGTCGGCCTCTCGGTCGACACCACGATGCTGTGCGGGAACGCCGACATGTTCGGGATTATGAAGGTGACCCAGGCATGCGCCAACGGCCAGGCTCGCGACGAGTTCGCGCTCACCCCGCGCGACGTGCTCCGGCTGGCCACCATCGAGGGCGCCCGGACCCTGGGCCTGGACGCGATCACCGGCTCGCTCGCTGTCGGCAAGCGCGCCGACCTCATCGTCGTCTCGGTGGACGCGCCGAACCTGGGCGTGCCCACCGAACCCGCCCGCCTGCTCGTCACCGCCGCGACGCCCCGCGACGTGGAGGTGGTGATAGCCGATGGCCGGATCCTCAAGCGTGACGGCGAGGTGGTGGCCCTGGACGTTCCGGAGGTAGTCGGCGCCGCGCGGGCCGCCCTGACCGGTGTCCTGTCCCGCGCGGGGGTGTAGCCGCCAGCGTTGCGGGGGAGTCACGAGCTGGCTACTTAAGGTCACGGCTACGGGGCTTGCGATTACTCGCTGTACAATGACTTGGCTTGCTTGGTTAGCCGGATATTTGCTGAGATAAGACCGCACGGCCGGTTCCGGCCCTTCGATTCGCCGATCCCCTGGAGTGCTATGCGTGTGGCAGCCCGGTTGCGGTTCGCGGGGCTCGCGCTGGTGTTGGGGGCAGCGGCCGTCGGGGCGGCGAGCTGCTCGGCCGCTCCGGGTGTGGCCTACGCGCAGAACTCGCCACCGGCCGCCGGCACTTCACCCGCCGCGGCGACCGGGCGAGCGTTCACCCCGTCCGTCCCAGCCGGATCGTCCGCCAGCCGCTCCGGGTCTCCTGCGCCGTCGGGCCCGGCGATCCTGGTCGCGGGCGCACCCAAGGGGGTCAAGGCCAAGGCGGGCATGCTCGTCGACGCGGCCACTGGCCAGGTCCTCTGGGCCGAAGACCCGAACACGCCTCGCCCGATCGCCTCGATCACCAAGGTGATGAGCGCGCTGCTCATCCTCCAGGCCGGCAGCCTGAACCAGGAGATGACGGCGCCCAAGGCCGTGGTCCCCTATGTCGCCAAGTACGGCGCGAACGCGGTCGGCCTGAAGCCAGGCCAGGTCTTCACGGCCGACGAGCTGCTGCACCTGATGCTGGTCGGTTCGGCCGCCGACGCCGCCTATACCCTCGCGAACTTCTACGGCCCGGGGCTGCCCGCCTTCATCGGGAAGATGAACGCGGAGGCCGCTAAGCTCGGCCTGACCGACACGCACTTCACCTCACCTGACGGCCTGCCCTACCCGACAGAGACCTCGACGTATTCCACGCCAGCCGACCTCGTGAAGCTCGGCGAGATCGCGATGAGCTACCCGGAGTTCCGCTCGATCGTGGACCTGCGCGTCTACAACCTGCCCAAGGGCGACGGTCACAGCTTCTACTCGGTCTCCAGCGACGACGCGCTGCTCGCCACCTACCCGGGCGCCATCGGCATCAAGACCGGCTTTACCGACGCGGCTGGCCACACCCTGCTCTTCGAGGCCGTCCGCGGCGGGCGCACCCTCATCGGCGTGGTCCTCGGTTCCCCGCCGACCGGCTTCGCCTCCGCCGCCCAGGACGCAGCCAAGGTCCTCAACTGGGGCTTCGCCCTGAAGCAAACCGGCTGACCGTGCCGGGCGGCCGGCCCGTCATGCCCACCGCCTCGTGGTTAGTCCCGCTGGCGAGAGCTGCCGAGCATGATCTCGTCCCAGGACGGGACGGAGGAACGCCGGCCCTTCGCGTTCTTCTTAGCGGCCGGCCGGGTGCGTGGCGCGTCCTCCTCGGTGACTGCGGGCTCGGGCGCGGGCTCAGCCGTGGCTGCCGCTTCCGGTTCGGCCTCCGCTGCCTCCGGCGCGCTCGCCGGGACGGCCGCCGCGACGGCCGGCTCGGCCGCTGGCGCGGTCGGCTCGGCTGCTGAGGAGATCAGCTCAGGCTGGACTAGCGCGTCTGGCTGGGTTTCCGCTGTCGCCACGCCCTCGCGGGTCGCGGCGGCAGCCGAGGCGGCTGTCGGCTCGGCTGGGGCGGGAGCCGACGGCTGGGCAGCGGGCGCGAGCTCAGCCTGCTCGTCAAGCTCATCCTGCTTGTCAAGCTCTGCCTGCTTGTCAAGCTCTGCCTGCTTGTCAAGTACGGTCGGCTCGGGGTCTTCGAAGACGACCGGGCGCGGAGCGGCAGGCCGGGCGGACCGCCCCGGGTCACCGGATTCGGCGGGGTCGCGATAGTTGTCATCATCGCGGTAGCCAGTCCCGTCGCGGTAGGACCCGAGATCCCGGAAGTCGGCGCGATCGCGGGAACCGGTGTGGTCCTGCTGGCCCGGGCGGTCGTGGTGGGCAGGGCGGGGCAGCGCGGGGACGGCAGTGGATGCGTGCGGAGTCTCCGGGCGGTGCGTCTCCGGGCGCTCCTGCGTCCGGGAACGCTCCCCGGCAAGGGACCGGTCTGCCCCAAGCGAACGGTCCGGGATGACGGACCGTTCCGGCCGGAACGTGCGCATTCCCGCACTGGAACCGGCGAAGCCGCCGGAGCCGCCCATTCCCGCCGCGGCGCCAAGGCGCGGCGCGAGAGGCGTCACGGTGGCCTCGCCAGGCATCGCGACCGGCTCGGCCGGCAGCTCAGATTCAGGCAGCGAGAGCCGGGCGGCGTTGTCGTCATCGGGCACGACGTGACGACGGCGCGGGTCAAAGACCCATTCGGCGATGTGCAGCCGACCGCCCGACGGGAACGTAAGCGTCACCTGCCAGCTGCCGTCGCCACGCTTGCGCGAGTCCCATTGGGCGTCCTCCGGGTCGGTGCCGGCCCTGTTCAGGCGTTCGACGACGACGTCACCAAGCCGCTGGCCTGGACCGGGAGAGTCGCCCGCCCGGCGGACCGAGGCGGCCTGCGCCTGGTCTGCGATATAGGCACGCTCGGCAAGGACCGGGCCCTCGAACCAGCGAACGCGCTCGACCGGGATACCTGCGGCGTCGGCGATCTCTTCCGCCGTCTCGCCGGCGCGGATCCGTGCCTGGATCTCCTTGGGTCGCAACGGACTCTCCACTTCGATCTCGTACTGGGCGAGCCTGGAGGTCTGGCCGAGAGCGACCGCCCGCAGTCGCTCGTCGATCGGCAGGACATAGCGCCCGCTTCGTCCCGGGACGGCGAGGATAGCGTAACTGCCATCCTCGCTGACCGCGACGAAGCGCAGTTCCTGCATCGGCGTTCCTTCCATTGCCCCCGCGGTCGCGCCCGCCGTATTTCAAGTCTGCCTGACCGCGGGTAAACACCTAGGTCTTGAGTTTTCCGGTCAGCATGCCATAAGGAAAGCACCCCGCCCGGCATGTCCGGAGGATCATGGTTGCATTTGTCAACTCCGGGCTCGCTGACGGGGTGCTTTAACCGTACCCGCCTGGTATCCCGCGCGCCCGGCACACTGCCTTCTCTTTAACCGGGCGCTATGACCTGCGCGGCGAGGCTCCCGGCGGCGCGAGACTAACGCAAGGGGGACGCGAAGTCCCCCGCGCGTCAGGGGCGTCGCGGCGAGGTGTCGCTCGCCGGGGACTGACCGTCCGGCGATTGCTCGGCCGTCAGCCCCAGAGCGTCCGCGCTGGCGGCCACCGAGTCCGACCCGCCGTCCTCACCGTGGCCGGCGGTGAGCTTCGACGGCCACCAGTTCCACTTGCCGAGCAGCACGACCGTGCAGGGCACGAGCACGGTGCGGACCACGAAGGTGTCCATGATGACGCCGACCGCGAGGCCGACGCCGACATCCACGATCTGGCTGCCGCCCGAGCCGCGTCCGCCCACGATCGCGAACACCGCGAACGTCCCGGCGAGGACCAGGCCGGCGGACGTGACCGTGGTGCCGGTGACGCCAATCGCCTTGGCGACAGCCTCGCGCAGCGGCATCTTGTGTGCCTCTTCTCTGATGCGCGTCATCACCAGGATGTTGTAATCCTCGCCGAGCGCGAGCAGGAAGATAAACAGCAAGAACGGCAGGATAAAGGTGATGCCGCCGGAGTTGCCGAGCCAGATGAACACGATGACGGCAAGCCCGAGTGCGGCAAAGTAAGACAGTGCCACCGACGCGATCAGGTAAAGCGGTGCGACCAGCGACCGCATGACCAGCGCGAGCAGCACCCCGATGACGATGATCGCGATCGGGATCACGTGCGCCAAGTCGGAGTTGGATATCGCGCTGATGTCATACAGGGCCGGCGCCTCGCCGGCGACGCCGTAGTCGGTTGCGTGCAGCGTGGGCACGACCGCGGCCGCCGACGAGCGGATCGCCGGAACGGCGTTGAGCGCGGCGGTGGTGGACGGGTCACCGGCGGTGAGCGAGGTCTGGAACTGGATCGTCTTGCCGTCCGCGGACACGAACTGCATCGTTGCCTTGTACAGCTGATAGGCCTGGGCCCACTCCGCAGCCGAGACCTGTCCCGCGGCCGCGGCCGGCAGCGCCGGTGCCGTCGCGGGCAGCGGCCCCGAGCCGAGCAGGGCGTGCAGCTCCGCGTACTGCGTCGGGGTGAATCCGGTGGCGCCGACCGGGTTGAGCGGCCCGGTCACCCCGGAGAACACTGCCTTGTCCGCCTTGAGCTGAGCGGTCGCGGCGGCGATCGCCGTGGCGTCGTCCCAGGCCGGGACCTGGAGCTTGTAGACCAGGTTGGTCGGGTTCGCCGCCGTCGCCGGGAAGTACTTGTTCAGCAGGTCCGTGCCGGCCGCGGAGTCGGTGCCCGCGGGCGCCGAGATCGTGCCGCCGAACCCGGCGCTCTCGTAGGCGGTGACAGCGGTCGCCAACGCGCCGAAGACGATCAGGCCGGTGAGCAGCGCGGCGGCGGGCCGCTTCACGATCCTGGCAGCGACCCGCCCCCAGACACCGCTGGTCTCCGAGCCCGCCTTGTGCTTGGACGGCCAGAACGCCGCCTTGCCGAAGATCGCGAGCAGCGCGGGCAGCAGGGTCAGCCCGGCGAGCAGCATGACCGCGATGCCGATCGCCAGCGGGATGCCCAGGTTGGAGTAGATCTCGAACGTGGCAGCCAGCAGGGACAGCAGCGCCGCGATGACGGTGAAGGCAGAGAAGGTGATGGACTCGCCCACCTTGGTGAGCGCGTTGACCACGGCGTCCTTGGAATTGTCGCCGAGCCGCAGCCGCTCGCGCACCCGGAAGACGAGGAACAGCCCGTAGTCCGTGCCGGCGCCGAGCACGAGAACGATCAGCAGCAGCTGGGACAGCTGGGAGACCTTGAGCCCGTGGTTGGCGAGTTCGCCGATGATCGGCCCGGAGATCGCTACCGACAGCAGCGCGGGGATCACCGTGATCAGCGGCGCGAGCAGCGACCGGAAGATTATCAGCAGCAGCACGAGGATGAACAGGAACGCGATGTCCTGGACCTGGTTGCCGGTGTCGCCGGACTGCTTCTGCTGGTCGACGTTGATGGCGAGCTGGCCCGCGAGGTGCACCTGCATGCCGGCCGGCGGCGACGCGTCAGTAATGGCCGTGCGCAGATTGCCGATGAGGTTGTTCATCGCGGTCTGGTCGCTGGTGTTCACGGTCGACAGCACCTGGATCTGGGCGGCCTGCCCGGCCACCCCGCCGGGGCCGGGCACCGGCGACTGACCGAGGTTGCGCACCTTCTGCACCGTCGGCACCTTGGCGAGCCCGCTCATCAGCGTGTTGGACAGCCAGTTCTGGTCGGTCGTGCTGAATGACCCGGTGCTGACCGCGGCGACGACCGGGACCGGGGTGGTCGACAGCGACAGGCCAAGCGGTGCCGCAAGCGTCGCCGCCTGGTTGCTTGGCGAGTTCGCCGGGAGGAAGGCGCTGTTGTTCCCTTGCGTCACGCTGGCCAGCGATGGCAGCGCCTTCGGTATGACCGCGGCGGCCACGACCCAGGCAATGACGATCACCCAGCGGAACTTTACGGAAAACCGGCCAATGGCCCGGAAGATGTCATCGACGTGCACCCGCCCAAGAATAGCGGCCCCGGTACAGGCCACTGCCGCACCGGGACCGCTATCTCAGCCCGTTCTCAGGAATCTAAACGAGAACTTAATCACAGACCGCGACGTCAGGCCGCGAACTGCGACGCCTCGGTCGAGCCCGCCAGCGCCACCGTCTCCGCGTTCGGCGAGATGGCCTGCGTCACCAGGTCGAAGTATCCGGTGCCGGCCTCCCGCTGGTGCCGGGTGGCGGTGTAGCCGTAGGACTCGAGCGCGAACTCGCGCTCCTGGAGCTTCACGTAGGCGGACATGTCCGAGTGGGCGTACCCGTGCGCCAGCGAGAACATCGACTGGTTCAGCGCGTGGAACCCGGCGAGGGTGATGAACTGGAAGCGGTACCCCATCGCCGCCAGCTCCTTCTGGAACTTCGCGATGGTCGCCTCGTCCAGGTGCGCCCGCCAGTTGAAGGACGGCGAGCAGTTGTAGGCGAGCATCTGCTCCGGGTACCGGCCCTTGATCGCCTCGGCGAACTCCCGCGCCACGTCCAGGTCCGGCGTCGAGGTCTCCATCCACAGCAGGTCGGAGTGCGGAGCGTAGGCGAGCCCGCGTGCGATGCACGGCTCGATCCCGTTGCGGACCCGGTAGAACCCTTCCGCCGTCCGCTCGCCGGTCACGAACTGGCGGTCCCGCTCGTCCACGTCGGAGGTGATCAGCGTCGCGGCCTGGGCGTCGGTCCGCGCGATCACCAGGGACGGTACGTCGAGCACGTCGGCGGCCAGCCGTGCCGCGTTCAGCGTCTTGACGTGCTGCCCGGTCGGGATGAGCACCTTCCCGCCGAGGTGGCCGCACTTCTTCTCCGACGACAGCTGGTCCTCGAAGTGCACTCCTGCCGCGCCGGCCTCGATCATGCCCTTCATCAGCTCGAACGCGTTCAGCACGCCGCCGAACCCGGCCTCCGCGTCCGCCACGACCGGTGCCAGCCACTGCTGACGCGGTGCGGTCGAGTCGGCCGCGCGCTCGGACCAGGCGATCTGGTCGGCGCGCAGCAGCGCGTTGTTGATCCGGCGGACCATCTGCGGCACCGAGTTCACCGGGTACAGCGACTGGTCGGGGTAGGTGTGCCCGGCGAGGTTGCCGTCGGCCGCGACCTGCCATCCGGACAGGTAGATGGCCTGCAGCCCGGCCTTCACCATCTGCACCGCCTGGTTGCCCGTGATGGCACCGAGCGCCCGCACTGCGTCCTCGCTGTGCAGCAGCTCCCAGAGCCGGTTCGCACCGTGCCGCGCCAGGGTGTGCTCTTCGACGACGGACCCGCGCAACCGGATGACGTCCTGCGCCGTGTACGTGCGCTCGATCCCGGTCCAGCGCGGGTCGGTCTCCCACTGAGTCTGCAGGTTGGCCGCCTGCTGGCTGATCGTCTCCATGAACGTGCCTCTCACTCCCGATGTCGTGCCCCGGCCTTCCCGGCAGCCTGGGGGCGCATCTCCACCGTGCGGTACGCCACCCCTCGCAGGACAGGACTAAAGTCAGTCAAAAAATTTAATATTTTCCAGAACCGTCTCGTGTTACTCTTTTTCACAAATGAAAGAACAGCAGAAATTGGTAGAGACCGAAGGTCTAGACCGCACGATTGACACCGCACTGTTCGGCCAGCGGCTGCGCCACGCGCGGCGGTCGCGGGGCCTGACGCTGGCCGAGGTCGGTGAGCGGGTGGGCCGGACCCCGTCGGTGCTCTCGCTGATCGAGAACGGCAAGCGCGAGCCGCGGCTCTCGCTGGTCGAACAGCTTGCCGCCGCTGTTGGCGTCCCCGTGACCGAGCTGCTGAAGAAGCAGCCGCCGAGCCGCCGCGCCCAGCTGGAAGTGGCCCTGGATCAGGCGCAGCGCGACCCGTCTTACAAAGCGCTCGGGCTGCCGGAACTGCGCGTCGGTACCCGCGTGCCGACCGAGATGCTTGAGCACCTCGTGGCGCTCGCTGCCGAACTGCGAGCGCAGCACGCCAAACCGACCGCGACCCCGGAGGAGGCGCGCGCCGCCAACGCAGCGCTGCGTGGCGCGCAGCGCGACCGCGGCAACTACTTCGCCGACCTGGAGTACGCCGCCGCGCAGGCGCTGGAGCGGGCTGGTTACGCGGGCGGCGCGCTGACGCAGGGCATGCTGCTCTCCCTGGTGGCCAAGCACGGCTTCGCCGTGCGGTTCGTGCCCGACCTGCCGCGCTCCGTCCGGTCGCTGACCGACCTGCGGTCCAGCCGGATCTACGTCAAGCAGGAGCCGGTCGGCGGTCATTCCCCGCGCACCGTGATCCTGCAGGCGCTGGGTCATTTCCTGCTCGGCCACGGAACCCCGAAGGACTTCGCCGACTTCCTGCGCCAGCGGGTGGAAGCGAACTACTTCGCCGGGGCGGTGCTCGTCCCCGAGCGGGCTGCCACCGAGTTCCTGCGTGCCGCCAAGGACCGTCGTGACCTGGCTGTGGAGGACCTCGTCGACGTGTTCTCCGTGTCCTACGAGATGGCCGCCCACCGGGTAACGAACCTCATCACCCACCACCTGGGCGTGCCCTGCCACTTCGTGAAGAACGATGCGAGCGGTGTCATCTACAAGGCCTACGAGAACGACGGCGTGCTCTTCCCCGCCGACGCGACCGGTGCGATCGAGGGCCAGCGGATGTGCCGTCAGTGGTCGGGCCGCCAGGCGTTCGCCGCGGCGGACCGGTTCTCGCCCTTCTACCAGTACTCCGACACCCCGTCTGGCACCTACTTCTGCGTCGCCCAGATCGACGCCCAGGCAGGCGAAGCGGGTTTCGCGATCACCCTTGGCGTCCCGTTCGACCACTCCCGCTGGTTCCGCGGTCGCGAGTCGACGATCCGGACCCGCTCCTCCTGTCCGGATGGCGAGTGCTGCAAGCGCGCGCCGGCCGCCCTCGCCGAACGCTGGGAAGGGCTGGCCTGGCCGAGCGCCCGCGCCCACTCGCACGTCCTGTCCGTGCTGCCCTCCGGAACGTTCCCCGGCGTGGACGACGTGGACATCTACGAGTTCCTCGACCGGCATGCCGACGAGTGACCTCAGCCGGCGCCCGGCTCACCCGCGGGCGGGCCTGCGCCGCGGTGGCCGCTTAGCCGCTGGACGTGTGGGCCGCGTGGTAAAAGCTCAGTAGCAGCATGCCGAACATGACCAGCATGACCACGGCGACCAGGGCCATCAGCACGAGCACGTACTGACTGCTCTCAAGCCGCCAGAACGCCCGCTCCTCCTGCACCTGCTGTACCCGGGAGCGCGGCCCTGGCTGCCAGGCCGGATCCAGGACCGGCGACACGACCGGCCGCTTGAGCGGCTCCGGTTCTCCGGCCTGATCCGGGACCGGCTCTGCCACCGGCTACCTCCCATGCGAAATGCTCTTATCGTGACGGACCGCACCTGCCGTCGCGATGAGCATAGAGCTTTCCGGCAACGCTGTCATGGCGTCGCGTTTGCGCGGAGCCGCCGGCCAGGGCAGAGCATTCTGGCCGGCGGCTCCTTATGCGTCTCTCCTGCGGAGGATGGCGAACGCTACCGCGATCAGGGCCGCCGCCAGCACCAGGTAGATCCCTGTCTCGATGCCCTGGAACGGCCAGTAGCGGCTGGCGGGCTGATAGCTGGCGAACCCCCGCCAGCCGTGAGCTTGCATGCAGGAAAACACGGCGGACAGTGAGCTGGTCTTCGACGGCGGCGCGGCGCTTCCGGTGATCAGGCTGGCACAGGAGGCCGGAAGCGCGGGGACCAGGTCACCCCAGCCCTGCGACACCACCTGCCCGGTGCTGCTGACTGCGCCCTGGCTGAGCACCCAGGCCGACCCCGGCGGCGTGAACGCAGAACCGGTCAGGCTGTAGTACGTCGTAACCGCAGCCATGTAGTGCGGCCGGAGGACATTGGCGACCACCAGCCGCACCGCGATGAACCCGCCGATCGCGACGGCAATCGCGGGCAGGGTCCGGCGCGCGACGGTGCCCGCGGCGATGCCTAGTGCCATGGCGAACGCGGCGTACCCGATCGGCACGATGCCCTGGGTGTCGAACTGGCCGGGGGCGAACTGGCTGGCGAACTGCGCGTTGCTGGGCCCGGACCACCAGGTGGTCAGGGCGGCTATCACGCCGCCGCAGGCGGCGGCCGCGAGCAGCAGGTACCCGACCTTGACGGTCAGCCAGCGCGTCCGGGTCACGCTCTGCGCCCATGCGAAATCGCTGGTGCGAGTCTCGAGTTCATGCGCCACTAGCGGAGCGCCCCACAGGATGCCGAGCACCACCGGCAGCAGCAGGCTGAGGTAGGGCAGGTCACTCACCACGCCGTTGACCAGGTTCACCTGTTGCCGGCATGCGCTATTGCCGGCGCAGGTGGTGAGGATGGTGTGCCAGTGCGACGCGATCTGCAGGCCGTCCACCAGGATGACCGTGGCGGCGGCGGCGAGCAGCGCGACCGCGATCGCGCCCTGGGCGCGATACTGGCGCCAGACAAGCCAGGTCACCGGCCCTCTCCCATCGTCGTGAGGTGCTCGTCAGCGGATGTCTCGTCGGCGCCCATGTAGGCCAGCACCAGCTCCTCGAAGCTGACGTCCTCGGCCTGGTACGCCGGGTCGGTGACCGGGCCGTTGAGGCGGACAAGAAGGCTGGACTGCCGGACAGTCGCCACCGTCTGCACGACCCTGTGCGCCTGCTCGATCCCGGCGGTCTCCTGGTGCGGCCCGACCAGGACCTTGTGCTCCGCCAGGAGCGTGCCGATTTCGCCGCACAGCTGGACCCGGGACTCGGACAGCAGGATGAGGTGGTCGCACACCCGCTCCAGGTCGGTGACCAGGTGTGAGGACAGCACGACGGTGAGGCCGCCCTCAGCGTCCGCTACGGCGGAGGTCAGCGTGCCGAGGAAGTTCCGCCGTGCCAGCGGATCCAGTGCCGCCACCGGCTCGTCGAGCAGCAGCAGCCGGGGTCGCTTGGCTAGCGTCAGCGCCAGTGCTACCTGGGCACGCTGGCCACCGGACAGCGTGCCGACCCGCTGGTCAAGCGGAATACGCAATTCCGCCAGCCGGGTGTGCGCCAGCGAGGCGTCCCAGTTCGGGTTCATGTGCGCCCCGATCGTGATGTGGTCCTCGGCGGTGAACCGCCGGTACAGCGGGATCTCCTGGGCGAGGAATCCGATCTCGGCGAGGAACGCGGGGTCCTGCCGCGGCGTGCCGCCCAGCACGGAAGCGGTCCCGCCGGTCGGGCTGGCCATCCCGGCGAGCATCCGGAGCAGCGTGGTCTTGCCCGCGCCGTTCGGCCCGACCAGCGCGGAAACGGCGCCCTCGGGCACGCCGACCGTGCACTCGGTCAGCGCGCTAACCCGCCGGTACCTCTTGGACAGCTCGTGTGTCTCGATCGCCATGCTCATGCGATCTCCTCCGATTCGCCGTCCGCCGCGTCCGCCGCGCGCAGCGTGTCCCGTAGCAGCGACTCCATCGACTCGTCGTCCAGCCCGGCTTCGCGTGCCTCGCGGACCCAGCGGGCCAGGCCGCGCCCGAGCCGGGCATGAGTGCCGGGCGGCGGCCCTGCCGGGCGGGTCCGGACGTACGTGCCCTGCCCGGCACGCACCTCGATCAGGCCCTCGCGCTCCAGGTCCCGGTAGGCCTTGAGCACTGTGTTCGGGTTGATCGCCACCGCGGCCACCACCTCCCGCACGCTCGGGAGCTGGTCACCCACGTCCAGGACTCCCATTCGCAGCGCCTGCCGCACCTGCCGCACGATCTGCAGGTACGGCGGGACCCCGGTCCGTCCGTCCACCCTGAAGCTGATCATGTTCGCCCATTCAGTGTTCTAGGTAACTAGCACTTTAACTCACTGAGAGACTCCGCGTCCAGCGCTTCGCCGGGGACCCGTGGCTCGAGGTGGGGCTACGCTGCCGCTGCGCTTAAAGCTGGCCAGGAATGGTGAGGCCGGTCTCGTAGGCGACCACGACGAGCTGCGCGCGGTCGCGGCAGGCCAGCTTGTCGAGCAGCCGGCTGACGTGGGTCTTGACCGTGGCCACCGACAGGTACAGGGCGGTGGCGATCTCGGTGTTGGACTTGCCCGCCGCCACCTGCTTGAGCACGTCGAGTTCCCGCTCGGTGAGCTGCCCGAGGGCGTTCCCGGCGGGCCGCGCGGCGGCGCGGGGCTGGCGCGCGAACTCGGCGATGAGCCGGCGGGTGATGGCGGGGGAGAGCAGGGCTTCGCCCGCGGCGACGGTCGCGATGGCGTCGAGCAGCCTCTCCGGTGGGGTGTCTTTCAGCACGAACCCGCTGGCCCCGCTGCGCAGCGCCTCGAAGACATGCTCGTCTTCGTCGAAGGTGGTGACGATGAGGATCCGCGGCGGTTCCGGCTCGCCGTCCAGGAGGACCTTGGTTGCCTCCAGTCCGTCCATGACGGGCATCCGGATGTCCATCAGCACCACGTCCGGCTTGAGCGCCCGGCTCTGCCGGACCGCCTGCACGCCGTCGCTGGCCTCGCCGACCACGGCGAAGCCGGAGACCGAGCCGATCAGGACCTTGAGCCCGGCCCGGACCAGGGCCTCGTCGTCGGCGATGAGCACCCGGATGTCGTGCGGCCCCTCGGCGATCACCCCAGCCCCTTCTTCGCTTCCTGACCGGTCAACTCATATCTTCCTGCTCGGCGGACAGTCCGCGCGCGTGGTTGGCGGCCGGCAGCCGGGCCGTGACGATGAAGCCACCACCCGGGACTGGTCCGGCGGTCAGCGTGCCGCCGAGCAGCGCGGCTCGTTCCCGCATGCCGCGGATGCCCAGTCCGCCGCTGGCGGCAGGCAGCACCGGGTCGGCACCGCCGTCGTCGGTCACCGCGATGGTGAGCTCGCCGTCGCCGTGGTCGATCTCGACCCTGGTCCGTGCCCCGCTGGCGTGCTTGGTCACGTTGGTCAGCGCCTCCTGCGCGATCCGGTACGCCGACAATTCCACTGCGGTGCTGTAGGCCCGGGGCTGCCCGGTGCTGTGGTAGCTGACGTCAAGCCCGGCCCGGCGGAGCCTGTCGATGAGCCTGGGCAGGTCGCTGAGCGTGGGCGCCGCCGCCTCCCCGGTGTCCTGCGGGTCGCGGATCTGCCGGAGCAGCTTGCGCAGCTCGTCAAGCGCGGACCGGCTGGCCGTCTCGATGGCCGTCAGAGCGGCGCCCGCCTGGCCCGGTTGGTCGGCGAGTACCAGTCGTGCCACCCCGGCTTGCACCGCGATCGCGCTCAGGCTGTGCGACACGACGTCGTGCACCTCCCGGGACAGCCGCAGCCGTTCCTCGGCCCGGGCCAGCTGAAGTTCTTCGATGGCCTCGCGCCGCTGTACCCGTTGCAGCTCCTGCCGGTACCCGCGCATGCCCCGCACCATGTCGCCTGCCACCCAGCCCGCAATCGCCGCGATGAGCTGGACCGCGTCCTGGTCGTGATGCGGATGCAGGTGGATGGCGATCGGGAGCGAGGCCCAGGTGGCGGCCCCGGCCACACCAGCAGCCGTCAGCGACCAGCGGCGGTTGGTCCGGTCGGCCGCGGTGAAGACCGCGATGGCCAGGTTGGGCCCGGCATTGCTGACAAACGGGGTGAATGCCACGTCGGCCAGCGCCGCGGCTACGTAGACCGCGGTCAGCACCAGCACCACGGTGACCGGCCACCTGCGGCGGACGATCAGCGGCGCCGCCGCCAGCACACCGAAGGCGGTCGCGGCGGCCGGCTGGCGGGCCGACCCGGCGCCGAGCAGGACCGGCACGGTGAAGGCGGCGAAGCAGCCGACCGCAATCGCCCAGTCGACGAATTCCGGGGCGGCCCGGCCGGTGACCTGCTGCCAGAGGCGGGCGACCAGCGGCGGACCGAGCACGTCGGATGGGTCCGTGAGCACCATACGGTGACCATAACCTGGGTCCTCGCGCAGGCGGATCCGTCACGAGTCGTGCCCGGACATCGTTCTGACGGCTGACGGCACGACCGGCCTCAATCCGCGGACGGAGACCGGGTCGAGACGCCAGGCCGACGGCAACCGCCTGGTCCGCCGGCAAGCCTGGTCACATGGCAAACAACGCGCACACCACCGACGAGACACCCGCCATCAGCAAGCCGGCCTCCCCGGTCACCCGGCAGATCTCCCTGCGCCTATCCGCCTGCGCCGCTGGCCTCGCCGCCGTCGGCATCGCCACCGGCGTCGTCCGGTACCTGCACCGGTCGCCAATCCGTGAAGTCCACGTTCCCGGCACCTCGGCCTGGGTACCGCAGCTCATCGTCGCCGCCGTGGCCGTTGCGCTATACGGCGTCGCCCGGTGGCGGCACGATCGCCGGTTCGGCCGGCGGAGCGGACGGCTACTGCTACTAGCCCCGCTGGGCCGGAGTGCCGCGTCCCGACTGGCGGCAACGCTGCGCCGGGCGCCGTGGCGATCAGCGGCGGCGCTGCCGCCGCTGATCGTGATCGCCTACGCTTTCTGGCGCATTGGCGACCAGGTCACCGGGGGACTCGACCCGAACTTCACCGTCAATGCCTGGGGCGGCCCGACCTACCTCGGTGCGATGGCGTGTCACTACCTGGACGCAGTGGTGGGGATCGGAGTCAGCGCCTGGCTGCTCGACCTGATCCTGCTCCCTGCCGCGTTCGCCGGCCGCGCCCATCCCGGCTCGGCGCGCCAGGCCGGGGCCACCATCCGCTGACCATGGCGCTAATCGAGAAATACGGGTTGTTGCGGCGGCGGGAGCACTTCGCCCGCCACGCAACAACCGTTCCCGGCGCGCCTTACACCGGGCGATCGAAGTGCCTCGGTAAGCTCAGGCTGTGGCGCAGCACCCGTTCGACTTCAATGATTTCAAGGTAGCCGCCCTCTTGCCGGAGATTACCCGGGACGTCTACCTGGATTTGCCTGAGGACATTTCCAGGGAAATCGAGGTCGTAGATGGCTGGATGGTCAGGTGCGAACGTCCGACCCCTAGCCACCGGGCGATCGCGGTCAACCTCATCGTGGCCTTGCGACAGGCCGTCAAGCTGGCCGACGCCGCGGACAACACCTGTCATCGCGTCTCTGGCGACATCGACATGCTCATCTCGGAAGGGCCGAAGTTCCACTTCCGCAGCCCCGACGCCTTGGTATACCGGTGCATAAGCGAGGATCGGGGTCGATGGGGCGACCGGCCGTACGCGTCGGATTGCGTCTTGGTGGTGGAGGTCGTCTCCGCTGATTCGGTTACCACCGACGTCAGGGACAAGCGGGCCGAATACGCCGCCGCGGGAATCCCGCATTACTGGATCGTGCGAATGACGAATAACAACGGGCCGGCGATCTCGATCGAGCGCTTCTTCCTCACCCTCGATGGCCAGTACATTTCCGAGGAGCTCCGCGTCCGCAGGCGGGACTTCCACGCGCTGGACACCGCCAGCCCTTTCAGGCTCAAGCTAACCTGGGAACAGCTGGACGACGGTCTGTAAGAATGGCGGTTGGTTCGGAATGCCCGCGGCCAGCTCAGCCTGCGCTTCGACGCTGGCGACGCTGCCCTTGAGGGCGCCGACGGCCCTCTGGAGGGCCTGAGATCCGAGCTTGGTGCCCAGCGGGCGGGACGGGGTGCCGCTTGGCGCTGGCCATGTCATTGGCCTTCCGTGGATGCGGGCGTGACCTCGTTGACGGCGGCGAGGGCGTTGAGCGCGCGCGGGTATCCGATGAACGGCAGGATGACGGTGATGACGCTGATCAGCGACTGCCGGTCGTTCCCGACGTTGAGGTTGGCGGCGACGTGGCTCCGGACCTGTGGGTCGCACCCGCCGAGTCCCGCGAGCATGGCGAAGGTGAGCAGCTCACGAATCGGCACGCCGATCCCGCTGCGGGCGATGTAACCGCCGAAACAGTTGGCGGATATGAATCGCTGAAGGTGCACCTCGTCCTCAGCCGCCGCCGCGTACATGCGGCCGACCTGATCTGCCCCGATGATCCGCTCTTGCAGCGCCCGGCCCTCGGCTCCTCGGTTGCCGTGCGTTGCGGCGGTCTGTCCGTCGATCGGCAGCCGGACGCCGTGGGCAGTGAGCACGTCGTTGGTTGCGCCCAGGAAGTAGAACGCCTTCCCCATCCCGGCGTAGGGGACTGCCTGGTAGACGATCTCCTTGACTTCGACGGGCGTGATCCCGGCGGCGAGGGCGGCACCGAGCATGACCCGGTACTCGCTTACCGCCTGGCAGCCGATGAGTGCCGCGAGCTGCACCAGGTGCCGGGTGCGGGTGTCGAGACTGCTGTGGGCGAGCACCTCCTCAACGGCGAAGTTGTCGAAGATCTCAGTCAGATCGGGGTCGGTGACCTTGAGAATCGACGCGTGGCCGGGGCGCAGCTCCTCGTGGGTCTGGTGCGCGGCTCCCGCCATCAGAGTGCACCCACCCGGACCAGCGACTTGATGGCCCGCCGCTCATCCATGGCCCGGTAGGCGTCGGCGACGTGGTCGAGGTCGGTTTCGTAGTCGAATACCCGTCCGGGGTTGATGACACGGTCCAGGACGTCGCCGAGCAGTTCGGGGATGTAGATCCGGGCGGGGGCGGGGCCGCCCCGCCAGCCGGTGTTGCGGAAGAACGTCTCGGCGAAGGGAACCTGGCCGTGCGGTACCCCGACGATGCCGACGGTGGAACCAGGGCGGGCGACGGCGAAGGCGGTGGCGATGGACGCCTCGGTGCCAACGCATTCGAGCGCGGCGTCGGCTCCGATGCCACGCGTAAGCTCAAGAACGGCCTGGCTGGCTTCCTGGCCGCGTGCCTCGATGATGTCGGTGGCACCGAACTCGCGAGCCACCTGCTGGCGCTCGGGATGACGGCTCAGCGCGATGATGCGGTCGGCGCCAAGCCGCTTGGACGCCAGAACGGCGCACAGTCCGACGGCGCCATCGCCGACCACCGCCACCGTGTCACCTTTTTTCACTCCGGCGACGACCGCGACGTGATGCCCGGTCGACATCACATCGGACAGGGCCAGCAGCGAGCGAAGCACCGCGTCCGGGTGCCCCGATCCGGGGACAGGAACCAGGGTGCTGCCGGCCAGCGGGACGCGCACCGCTTCGCCCTGGCCACCGTCGATCTGCCCGTTGCCGAAGTTCCCGCCCGCGGCGCAGGAGATGGTCGAACCGTTCAGGCAGTGCGGGCAGGACATGTCGCTATAGATGAACGGGGCGACTACCAGGTCCCCGGGGTTAACCCCCTGCACGCCGGCGCCGACCTGTTCGACGACGCCGATGAACTCGTGGCCGATCGAGCCGACGGCGTGCGGCGATTCACCCCGGTAGTACCACAGGTCTGATCCGCATACGCAGCCCAGCACCACCCGCACCACGGCGTCGGTAGGCTCCTGGATAACCGGGTCGGGCCGCTCGCCCACCTCGATGATCCCAGGGCCGTTGAATATCGCGGCTCTCATGATTAAGAGCTCCCTCGCTTCAGACGTTTGCTTGCCTCATCTCCAGGCAACCACTGGGTCGGCTCCGCAGGGAGGGCCAGTCGATCGGGGTACCGGCAGAACCCCTTTCCCGCGCGGGCCTGGCGTCATGCCGGGTCCGCTGGGGAGCGGGCCAGTTCTGACGGGCCGGAACCCCGGCATTGCCGTGGTGATGGCAGACGATGAGTGAGACGGCTGAACGTTCAGAGACCGGCGTGCTCCCCGCCGTCCGCTGCTGGCGATGGAGCCGCGGCGCCCTGGTCAAGGGTTGCGGCCCAGGAGGCGAGGAGCTTGAGGGCGTCGTCGGAAGGCGTGCCCGGCTCGGCGGTGTAAGCCGAGATGCGCAAGCCGGCGTCGGCGGCGAGGTCGAGGGCCTCGTAGGTGAGGGTCAGGTCGCCCACGGCCGGGTGATGGAACCGCTTCACGCCGGTGCGGTGGAAGCGGACGTTGTGCGCAGCCCACCAGGTACGGAAATGCTCGCTGCGGGTGGACAGTTCGCCAATGAGGTTCGACAGGCCCTTGTCATGCGGATTGTGCCCTGCCTCGGTGCGCAGCATGGCCACAACGTCCTGGGCCTGGCGCTCCCAGTCGACGTAGAACTCGCGTGCGGCGGGATCGAGGAACAGGAACCGGGCGTTGTTGGCCGGCTGTGCGGGGCTGGCGAGGACCGGCGCGAACACAGCCGCGCCGAGCCGGTTGGCCGCCAGGATGTCCAGCCGTGCGTTGCGGACGTAGGCCGGGGTCATGGTCATCGAGTCGAGGATCCGCCGCACGCTGGGCCGCACCTCCCGCGGTGCCGGGCGGCGGGGCGAGCGGGGGGCGGCCGGGGTGGCGGCGCGGGCCAGATCAAACAGGTGGGCGCGCTCCGCCTCATCCAGGTGCAGGGCGCGGGCGATGCCTTCCAGCACGCTGTCGGACGCCCCGGCTGCCCGGCCGCGTTCCAGCCGCACGTAGTAGTCAATGCTGACCCCGGCCAGCAGCGCGACCTCTTCCCGGCGCAGCCCGGCCACGCGGCGGTTGCCGCCGTAGACGGGGAGTCCGGCCTGCTCCGGGGTGATCCGGGCGCGGCGCGAGACCAGGAAGTCGCGGATCTCGTTCCCGTTGTCCACAACCCCAGGTTACGGCCGGGCCGGCCAACCCTGGGGGGTCCTGTCAGTACCCGGAACCCGCCGCTGAACACGGCCTCGCCCAAGATCTGCTCATGACGCGGATCCGCGCCGCGTGCCGGGTAGCGGTCAGACCCGCTCAGATGGCTTCCAGGCGGCGGCCCTTCGTCTCTTTGCCGAACAGCACCACGGTGACCACTGCGACCAGTGCCACCCCGCCGACGAGCAGGTATACCGCGCCCACGCCCAGCGCGGTGAGCAGCACCGGGATCAGCGAGGGGCCGATCACGCCGGAAAACAGCCGCCCGATCCCCTCGGTCATCGAGGTACCGGTGGCGCGGACCGCAGTGGGGAAGCTCTCGGCGGTATACACCTTGACGGCGGGATCCACGCCGATGCCGAAGAACGACATGACGCAGCCGATCGCGAGCACTGCCGCGGGACCCCGGGTGAACCCGAAGATCAGTGCCGCCACGGCCGCTATCGTGCCGAACGCGATGATGACCGGCCGCCGGCCCCAGCGTTCGACGAGAAATGCCTCGGCCAGCTTGCCGGGGATCGACACCAAGACGATGACCGATGTGAAGGCGAACGCGGAGGTCAGCGAGAAGCCCATCTTGCTGACGACGGTCGGCATGAAGGTCTGGATCGAGTAGAAGACGAAGAACAGCCCGCCGAACGTGGTGCACAGCATCGCCAGGCGGCCGCCGGAGATCCGGGCGCGCGGCGCGGCCAGCTGGCCGCCCGGTGCTGGGGACAGCGAGGGCGGCGGCAGCAGCTCCCCGCGCTCCGCCTCGACCCGCGCCTCGATCTCGCGCAGCACTTTCTCGGCCTCGCTGATCCTGCCCTTGGCCTCGGACCAGCGCGGTGACTCCGGCACGAACTTCCATGCGAGTACGGCGAACACGATCGGGATGCCGCCGAGAAAGAACATCACCCGCCATCCGCTGCTGTCGGCGGTCGGGATCAGCATCAGCGCCAGCAGCGGCGACAGAAAATAGCCGACGGACAGGAACGTGTCGGCGATGCCAGTGAACTTGCCGCGCGCACTGGGCGGGCACAGTTCGCAGCCGTAGGCGTAGGGCAGCGGGAAGACCGCGCCCATCGCGATCCCGGCCAGCACTCGCAGCGCTATCACGACACTGATCCCGGGGGCGAAGCCGGTGGCGAAGGTCAGCACGGAGTAGGCGATCGTTCCGGCGATCATCACGCGCTTGCGGCCCACCCGGTCGGCCAGCCAGCCGGCCGGGACGATGCCGATCACGACGCCTGCCGAGGCGGAGATCGAGGCGAGGCTCTTCATGCCCGTGCTCAGGTGATACACGCTGGTCAGCGAGGGGAGAACGCTGCCGGTCAGGCCGATGTCGTAAGACTCCACCAGCCAGCCGAGGAACAGGACGGCCATCACCCCGGTCAGCCAGCGCGACACCGGGAGCCGGTCGAGCCGATCGGCCGCTCTAGCGCTGCCGGTTACCGGGATCAACTGACCTGCGCTCATCGCATCTCCTCCGCTGGTTGCCTCGATGGCA
>Ga0123355_10002544_pt1 | contig 25834 bp, 17 predicted proteins | sample TergutEmb28metaG_3_FD_89872 | JGI IMG/M metagenome (GOLD analysis project Ga0123355, IMG submission 89872) | Embiratermes neotenicus P1 segment gut microbial communities from Petit-Saut dam, French Guiana - Emb289 P1 | ecosystem: Host-associated > Arthropoda: Insects > Digestive system > Gut ...
TAGCCAAAAGAATTCTTTTATGCGGACTTATTGTTCTTTTATCAGTTCTTTTCACGCTATGATCCTCGTTATAGGGGCGCACCCATCGCCTGTCGCACCCTATTTTTTACTCATTTACCTGTGCCACTATCTCCCTGAGCTCAAGCACAGTCAACACCAGTTGATCCCACTCAGGCCACTCTCCGCCACTAGGCTCAACGCCGTCTGCTCCAAGCACAACTCCGTCATCACCCAATGCATCCCAAAACGCATAGATTTCGCTGTCACTATTTTCAAGTGCTGCTCGAAAGCCTTCGGCATATTCTACCATATTTTCAGGAATAATAACAGGTTCATCAACATTTAAGTAAAAATTCACAAGCTCAATTATAGTGGAAAGCAACAACATAAAGTTATCGTCAATAGCTTCCATCCGTGCCAAAAACAGCAAAGTGGCAAGTGCTTGCGTTTCGTTCATTTCATTCTCGCCGTCATCATCGTCCTCAGGCTGACCATCATCAGCATCAGTATTTATGACTATCGTTCGAGTTTCGTCATCCCAGGTAAATGGCACTCCCAGAGACTCCATCACGAATCGAAGCGGAACAAATACCCTGCCCTCTACCAGTGTTGCCGGAACATCAATAAGCACAACTCGACCGTCTACCATAGGCTCTCTACTACCCAGAATCAGCTCAATGACTGTATCGTCTTTAGTTACGGTTACTCCTCGTCTATCTGCTTCCCAAAGAACATCCGCACCCACTGCCTCAGATATTGCACGCATCGGAACTAGTGTCCTGCCGTCTTCAATTCTCGGTGGCACGTCAAAGGTCATGAGTGAACCATTAAGCTCGACAAACACCAACCTGGCAGCTTCATCTCTCCTTTGAGCATCACGTCTTGCCGCCTCAGCAAATCCGAAGTCCAGCAAAATTCTTGTGTCTGCAAAACGACGGTCATTGTTCGGTGAATTCATTACTACAGTTATTATACGTCTTCCGCCACGAGTTGCAGTAGCTTGCAAGCAGAATCCTGCACGAGGTAGCGTGCCCGTCTTAAATCCATCAAGCCCTGCAACCTGACGGTTGTGTATAAATCTATTTGTATTTGTTTGATTTTGTCCGCCGATTGTTCTGCTGGCGGTATTGGTAATACGCAATATATCAGGATATCTGTGTATAAATTCATACACCAACCTACCCATTGCATATGCTGTTGTGTAATGATCGTGAGCGCCGTGGGAATTTGTAAATGCTGTATATATTCCCAGATCTGCCGCAGTTTCATTCATTCTTCTGACAAAAGCCGCTTCAGTGCCGCTTATATGCTCGGCTAAGGCTATACATGCCCTGTTTGATGAAGGAAGCATAGCAAGGAATATGAGATCTTCCACTGTATAATATGCTCCCGCTCTAAGCAGACGGCTGCCCGGATTATTTTCTGACATTCTCGCCGCATTTGCGCTTATGCGAACTCTTGTGCTTAGTGTCAGATTTCCTGCCGCAATTTCTTCATAGGCAATAAATGCTGTCATGGTCTTGGTCATGCTTGCTGGAACTCGCCTTGAATTTGCATTGCGTGCATATAGCACTTCGCCTGTGTCAAAGTCAATGACTATCGCCGCTTGCGCCGTTACTCCCTGCGGTGTGGGTCCTGTTGATGCCGTAGTTGCAATCGGCACAAGTGCTGTGACCATCACTACTACAAGCAGTATTGCTACAATCTTCCTTTTTAGCATGTTGTTTTAAATCCTCCCCTTTAATTTTTCGTGAATAATATAGAATATCTTACCGATTTTCCATAATTTGTCAAGCATTAATAAATTTGAGTGACATTGACCAAAACTTGTTCATATGATATTCTTGCGGCAATCAGAGCGTGAGTTGTCAAGGGTATTTGTAATGATTTTTGAGTGAGCGTATGAAACTTCGTTGAAATTTCAATGGGCGCTTTGCACCTGCGGCTTACGCCGCTAGTTCGCCTTTGGCGAACTCATCTTATTATAGGGCGACAAGTCCCGTTCTAGCGAATGAGAAAATTATTACAAATACTCGCAGACACCAAATTTAAGGAGTTTTCATTCATGCTTAAGCGGATAGCAGTGTTTACAATAATATCTATACTACTTATCTGCATGGTGACAGCTTGTGCGGACAGTGAAATTTCGCCCGTCACGTCACCCTATACGCCCTTGCCCTACCCACCTTCGCATTCTAATGCAACCCTGCCTGAATATATCGATTTATACACTCCAAGCTCAGACACACCGACAAAACCCTACGCATCATCGGAGTATGGCCCAGAAACATATGCAGATATAACTGAAGATATCATAGCAAACTTCTTCGACCCTATAGAAGCCCCATTTTCAGACGATATAATTGAAGTTTTAGATCAAATTGCCTTGAATATGCTCCTTGGAAATCTCGAAGATGTAGCGATGCTGCTTGAATCGAAGATCGAAACATTGCACTTGACTATAGATACATATGCACCTGATAATTTCTTTATTTACAGAGATATATTTCGCTTTAGCAGCTATCCTCGTCTCGATTACCTAAGCGTAAGTCTAAACAACATACATGACGGAAGCGGAATTTACGAAGTAGTTAGCATTCAGGAGTCGGTAATATATTCTGATAGCTGGGCATGGCTAATACGCACAATTCCATATGTCGGCGGGTTGCCAAACGGAATGTACGAAGTGCATCGCTTTTCAGGTGGAATCTTGTACTTAACTACATCAGTGCCGGTTGTAGACGGCGTTTATCATGGAGAACATGTGAGCACGGCAAGTGGATTTGTGATTACTCAGAGATATACAGACGGCATTCTCCAATCAATAGGACCACCCGATGAACATGGCAATATTCCCACAGGTGTCATCGCGTTTGGTGTGCAGTGGATGGACGATTATGTAGTTTACAATCCTCCGAGCCATCATGAATTTATAAATCCTCAATCTGTTGAGAATATATCTCATGTTGCACAATAGGTTTTTAGAGATGCCCGATTACCCTTCCAATCCAATGTACTACACGCCTGAAGCCATGTAAAATCCGTTTCTTCTTCATTTTCGGACTAGGTGGGCTATCGCCCACCGTCGCCCTCAAAAATCGAATAAGATGAATTTTCCGTAGCTTCAGGTCGCAGAGTTATTCGGCAGAGATTTTTATTCTCGCCGAGAAAGAGGACACAGCCTTGCTGTCGCAAGGCAAGGACGATGACGATGGTGAGGATGAAAAGTTCAACGAATAACCGTGTTGTACATTGGATTGGAAGGGTAACTAATCATCATCTTCCAGGCGCTCTACCAAAGCCTTAAGTGCTGCATAAGAGTTAAAATTCTCAGGAATAAGCTCCTCTGCAGGGATTGCCACATCAAGTTGGTCGTTGATTTCTGCTACTAGAGTAATAATGTCAAATGAATCGAATATTTTATCATCAATCAGTGTCGTGCAGGTTTCAAAATCAACCTCAGGATGCATTTCCTGCATTATTTGAAGTAAACCGTCCATTTTAATGACCATTCCTTTCGTATCTATTTTGACTTTTTGGTGGTCGCTTTATATTTTTCTAAAAGCCCTACACGGTCAAACTTCCCACCCGCCGTCATAGGTAGGCTTTCCACAGGAAAAATTGCATGCGGAACCATAAATCTCGGCAAGTCAGCCTTAAGCTCTGCCATGACAGCTATCTTATCAGAATCCCCTTGAGGCATGTAGTACAAAATAATACGGCTCTTTTCACTATCAAACACAGCGCAAGCCATCTGTATGCTGTTACAGTTGTTTGCGACCCATTCTATCTCCGCAAGCTCTATCCTTTGCCCCATATGCTTTATCTGATGATCCTTACGGGCTATAAAGTACAGCTCTCCATTTTTGCCTATATACCCCATATCACCTGTTCTGTATATCGTGTCAGGGAAAGGAGATAACGGATTTTGCACAAAGGCAGCTTGCGTGCGCTCTATATCACCGAAATACCCCAGACTCAGACATGTGCCACGTATACATATTTCCCCCGCTTCCCCTACGGGTGGGCGGTTATTTTTGTCGTCTATCAATACAATTTCAGTATTCACAAATGGCCTGCCTATAGGAATACTCTCATCAGCGCCGAAGGTTCGGTCAGCTTCATAATATGTAGACATGCCTGTCGCCTCTGTCGGTCCATAGAGATGTATAAAGCGTGCTTGTGGCAGGGCTACACGCCAGCTGTTAAAGTGCTTAATGGGAAAAACTTCACTACCAAATGCTATCGTGTGCAGAGTATGTGGCTTAAACTTATCCAGCGTACCAACTCCGGCAACTAAGCTCAGAGCAGATGCTACCCAGCATATGGTATTGATATTGTTTTCATTTATATATTCGACGAGCTTTACAGGGAACATGAATAATGACCTTGGTATCAAATATGTCGTTGCGCCATATTTAACCGTAGGATAGAGCTCTTTTAGGCAAGCATCCAGGTATAGTGGCGACTGATTGCCAAAGACCGTATCCGCACCAATATCTAGAACATCGGACAGGCTGTCTATATAATCAATTACTGAGCGATGACACGCAATTACACCCTTAGGAATGCCTGTAGATCCTGATGTAAATACAACATACAGAGGGTCGGTATCCACAGCTTGCTCACGTATCTGCATAAGTGCAGTATCGTCTATTGGATGTAAAGAAATATCTGAAAATAACTTACACGGCAATCCCCATGTCTCCGCTAGAGCCTGCGTAGTTTCGTCGCATATTATGAGCGGTGGATTTACCGTCTGCAAGATAAGCTGTATACGGAAAGCAGGCATCTCTACATCTATTGGGACATAATAGTTCCCGCCATATACCGCACCAAAAAATGCGGCTATCATATCAGCACTTTTTTCCATAAATACAATCACAGGCTGTCTGTGTATGTCATTTTCCTTCAAAAAAGTACCTACAGCTCTTGACGAGCAATACAGCTGATTAAATGTAAGCTCCCCGCTATCCCCGACAAATGCAGTTTTGTCGGGATTAGGTATTTGCTTCATAGTATTTTCTAGATATTCCAGTACATTAATCATAGTTCCCCAAACTCCTTCAATATAGCCGTGGCGAGCACTTCCATCGCATCAATATATTTATGCCTATGACCTTTAGCTGCCAAGGTCAGCTCTGTGCATCCTAATATAACTCCTTGCGCACCTCTATTGCAAAGGTTTTTTGTCAAATTTTCTAAACTCAAGGAGTCTACTTGTGCTCCGCACTTCACTTTATAGATAACATCCATCACATTTGCTTGCTCACTTGGCTCAGGCTCTATTACCTCTATGCCCTGTGCGGTAAAAGCATTGCGCAATACTCCCCCACGCAATGTGCCGTCTGTACCCAGTATGGCAACTTTCGTGTGCCCTAGTCCTAGTGTATGCGATACTGTTTCATCTAGCATATTAAACACAGGCACAGACACAGCCTGTGCTATATCATCGTAGAAATAATGAGAAGTCACGCAAGGCACAGCTATTGCCGAAACCCCGACACTCTCAAGAAGCCGGACTCCGTGCAAGAGAGCCTCAAGAGGACTGTCGTCGCTTTGACCTGTTATAAATGCAGTGCGATCAGGTATAGAGGGCTTGCTATATATAATCGCATCGATATAATCTTGCTCTTTTGACACTTTCTGCATTCCCATCAGAAGGTCATAGAAATATCCCGTAGCCTGCACACCCATGCCACCCAGCACCCCTAAAGTCAGCCGCATCATGGTAATTACCGTTCCTTCCGTATTTTTCATTGAATTGCATTAATATACAATCTCCGGGTAGAGGGTCGGGTCAAATGTATAGAAGTTCGCCATACCTGTGTACCGCAACATTATTGCCGTAAACTCCACTGCTTGAGAGTTGGTAAACATAAATCTATCTATCCGCGCCCTTGTCGGCACTGTGTCGAAATGATGCCAGCCCATATCATCGGGATTAACGAGGTTCCATCTATGTCTGGTGGGGGTGCCCGGAATGCGATCTATACGCATATTGGGTATCCCTGCTCGTGTTAGCATCACTTCCGATATAGAATAGAAAATAAAGCAATTTCCCCTTCGATGATTAAGGGCTTGCATAGCGCCTTCATACACCGATTCACGCCCAATGTCTGCTGCGTAGTTTACATTGCGGATAACCCAAGTAAATATGGCACGTGTCTCTTCTAACTGTGTCATATCTTCACGCAGAATCGTCGCAAGGATAGCATCAACTCTTTCATGAACTACCGCAGGATCAACATTAATAACATACACAAACGCAGAAACTTCCGTCCGCAAGCCTTGGGCATCTTCCGCTGCATACACAACGGTATATCTGCCGTTCACATTTGTATTTACATTACTGCTATCTACCGTAAATTCTATCGTCCGCCCAAAAGCATCCTGGGCACTTACACCTTGACGGAACATGACTGCGCTTCCTCTTACAACTTCCAAATTTCGCACCCCGGTAATCGTCGGCGGAATATCATTTGACAGCACGTTAAATGTCGCTTCATATACTGCCCTGTTTCCGAAAATATCTTCCAAGGCAATCTCTACAGTCTGCGGACCACTCGCAAAAACATAAGGTTCTTCTACAAAACCTATATAGGCAATAGGTGATGCATCATAAACATTTTCTATAAAATCCTCAACAGAAATCGCCTCGCCCATAGCTATGGTAGGGATTGCAAGCTTGACCGTAGGTGGCGTGGTGTCTGCTATAATAATCTTAGAGCTAAAATCAACACCATCGACAGAAATATATATAGGATGCTCGCCTACTTCCAAGGTGCTAATATCAGGTATTTCCTCTAAAAATATCGGCGCAACCGGTAAGCTTACGGCATGAGCATTTGTTAGAAAATCTATAGGTTCAGGTGTCACGGAATTAGCATCTGCAAGCTCAAATTGCAGATAATCCACCACTCCTAAGACATACATTCCGGTCATAGTGTTAAGGCTGTTGTTGCCACGTGTGAGCATAAGCTCGACATCATGTCGCCCCGGTGTAGAAAAGTCAATACGCCCGGGATAGGCAAATGCCACTGTCACATCTGACATATCTTCATCTTCACCTATAAACTCATTTATATCGACCGCACGCCCTGATATGGTGATAACATGATTGACACTATAGTTAAAAGGGTGATTTCCAAAAATCACTGCTACAGCAAAAATACCAATTAAACCTGCAAGTGCTATTGCAAGAAAAACTGAAATCATTTTGCGGTTGCGCATAGAATGTCTGCGCATATGTCATTTCCACCCCTTTTCGTATAATTTTGTTTGTCTCAGAATCTAAACGTTGTTAATAATATTAATCCATAATCAGACCGTAAAGTATCGAAACTACCATGTCATTTTCAACCAGGAAAGAAAGAGTCGTACCACTGCGTGTGTAAACAAACATATTTGCCTCATGCTCATAATCGCTTCCATAGGCTGATATAAGGTCATTAAAGCTGCTCCCCAAGAAGATACCGCCTGCCGTGCTTACACTGTCATCACGCACCATTATCGTATGCACATAATCCCTGTCGTCTACAGGATATGTATGTATTTGCACAGCAGCAAACTGGAAAATACGATCAATTCCGTCAAATGCACAGCTTGGAGCCTCGAAGACACCAAATGGCTCTCCCAGAGCTTCAAGCACATCCCCCATATAATCATCCATGTTGATAATAATGTCGCCTGTTACAAAAGCAAATCCGGATTCATCGACTGTCTGGTTTGATGGAGTTTCTGTATCGGCGACGTCGTTTTCCGGCTCATCAGCGGGAGTTTCTGCACTGACATTTCCGCTTTCTGCTTGTGGCAGATTCTGCGCCGATTCCGGTGTGCTATTTACTTCCGCATCACCGCAAGCTGCAAAGATAAGCACAGTCCCGGCAAGTATAGTCATTAAAATATATTTTTTCATAAAGTCAAACCTTTCTTATTTCGCCCCTACAAAAATGGGGAAACACAAATTGAATCGAACCCACTACTATTCTATCAGAAAACTTTGTATTCGTCCTGTTTCTGCAATTTCAGCGAGTTGCCTTGCAATAACACTATGGTACAAGTCGCTTTTCTCATTCCACACTGCCGCTGTTGAAGGATCGTCACGGCGGTCAACCAAGTCAAATTCTTCTTGCAAAATTTGCCCGAAAAACTGCGACAGCTTCTCCGCACCAAACACATTTAGATGCAGTCCCGCATTAAATGTATGCTGGGAAAAATCCAGCCCTATATCGTCAATATGCTCCAAGAAATTAATATATAGCAAATCATGCTTCTCGGCATACACTACGATTTGGTCGTTCCACTGCCTGTGCCAGTATGGAAACAGCGATGGAGCTTTTATCAGCACCAAAGGCACATCATGTTCAGCACATAACTGTATTATACGATTAAGATAATAATACGCCTTGTCGCCGAATTGATGATTTGCAAGCGGAAGCGGGTCAGGTATCCACCCGGCAGGCATCACATCACTACGAATCATAAAGCCATTTATTGACACACGAGGATTACGGAAGAAATATCTAAAGTCCTCATCGGATATCTCTCTCCAGCGATCTTTATATCTAAAAAACGGCACAAAATACGATAGCAGGTCTTCATCCTCAGTCCGTGATGCCATAACAGAGCGAAGCCACGACGGCGACATGCGCATACCGTCCAGTGTGAGACGATTATATGCTTCGCTTTGCGGTTCATTATACTGCATAGCAAGCACATTGAAAACAACAACAGATGGAGTATGGTGGCGCAGAGTTTCTTCTAGAAGATAATACGACTGCCATATAAGCTGTTGAGGGCTGCCACGTATAGCAGATGTTATGCCAAATTCTTCCCATAAAGTAATGGGCGAAAAATTGGCATAAACCTCGCAATCACCGATAAAAATCACATCTTGATCCATCGATGTACTATACCATTCTCGTATTAGCCCGCCCTCTAATATAGTAGTTGCATATTTAGGCACAAGCAATCTTTGCACCATGAGAAACACAAGCACAAAAGCAACTATAGTTATGCCATATCTAATGATTTTACTGCGCATTATGTCCTCCTTGGTACATTTTTTTGAAGTTTCCATTGTGATTGTATTATCAAAACACCCGCCGTCTGCGGACGGCACCCTCTTTTCTAAAGAGGGCAAAGAGAGCTATTCCCAACCCATGCCCTCTTTAGTAAAGAGGGTGGTCCCGCAGGACCGGGTATGTTTGTTGTTGCACATTAAAACTGATTGTATATAAACTGCCGGGCATCATAACCATGTCCATATGCCCCAAATATAAGCACCATAAACAATATCAGACCATAAACAGCATAGCGGGCAGGCCATGAAAAACTTGACTGCAACCTATCTCGAAAATCTATATCCCCACGCCCCATGTAGCTTATCCAAAACACGAACACAAGCCCCAATCCTGCACTGACATAGTCACTTATCGGCAATGTAAGCTCCGAAACACCCCTTGCCAAAAATCCTGATAAATCAAGATTTGTGACGATAGAGAGCATCATTCGGAAAGTATTACCCACACCCTCATATATATCGAATGAGCGTATCATATTCATCAGCCAAAATGTGCGAAAAATCTGCCCGGCACGGAAGATATATGACTCTGCTGCCTTTGGAAATCGTCCATGAAATCTAGCATACAGCGGTGCAAGTTCTAGTGAAATCATAATTACTATGCCATTTGCCAGACCCCAGGCTATAAAGTTCCACGTTGCACCATGCCACAAACCCGTGAGAAACCACACCCAAATCAGAGACACATGCACAGGCAACCGCTTGCCTATCCCCTCACCGAAAATGCGCCGGGTAAACTTCGAGAAGTTTAACATATTTTTCCCAACGGACATCGGGTAAAACACATAATCTCTAAACCATGAATACATAGTCATGTGCCAGCGTTGCCAATATTCTTGTATGGATCGGGAGTAAAACGGACGGTTAAAGTTCTCCGGCAGACGTATGCCAAACATCTCTGCGATACCTATTGTAATATCAATACCGCCCGTAAAGTCACAGAATAATATTATCGCATACAGGGCAATGCTAAGTAGATAAAATGCACCCTGAAACTCCTCAGGACTTCCTGTAAGTACACTAAGAGCAGGCCACAGACGGTCTGCTATTACCAGCTTTTTGAAAAATCCCCACAGAATCCTTTGTGCTCCACGTGTAAAATCTTTGCCGTTTATCGCCTCTCCATTATATAAGGTCTGAGAAAGCTCCCCAAATCGGCTTATAGGCCCTTGTATTATCTGAGGAAAAAAGGATACAAACAGCGCAAGCTTCAAGGGATTTTCTTCCGGCTTTGCCCTTTCTCTGTAGACATCGACAAGATATGCTACTGTCTGGAATGTATAAAAAGAAATTCCCATCGGCAATGCAAAGCGCATAAATCCAAACTGTCTGCTCGCACCAAACATGGCTATAAAGGCATTCACATTGCCAATGGCAAAATCAGTATATTTTACCATCGCAAGAATGCCCAGGTTAATAAGTAGGGCGACGATGAGCCACCTTTTGGTAAGTGATTTGGTCTTTGCCTTATATTCTTTGCGAACCGCTTTATCTTCCGTCACAGCCGCAAATTCATCTCTTTTGCGCCACAAATTACGCATCCGCATCGTGCAGAAATATGTAACTACAATGGTTGCGCATATATAAATGAGGAAAATCGGTCCGGCAAATCCATAAAAAACCATAGATGCCACTAGTAGCACAAACCATCGGTGTTGCTTGGGGACCAGGCTGTAAACCAGTAGTAAAATGGCTAAAAATGAAATAAAAAGCGACGTGGTAAAGAGCACTTTATAATGACCGTTCCTTCCGTATTTCTAAGGCGCAAAATAACCATGAAAGCGGTTGTTTTGTTCCGCTTAATTTTACTGTTTTTCCACCATTTGTCAAGTCTTGGGGATATTTGCACTAACTCAGGGCTATTTACTGTTCACAGTACGCTTATCTGAGAGATGCCCTGTGACCTTATGCTGATGACAAATATACAAAAATGCGCTATACTAAGCGAGTAACAAAGGGGAGTTTGATATGGAAATTAAAGATAACAAAACCACAGCACCACTTGAGCATTATAAGTCTCTATATAGAAAACTCGATCCCAATACCGCTGCTGCTCGGTGTGGCTTGGTATATGAGAGCGGAGAGTTTAGAGTTGTGTATTTGGGCAAGCAGGTAAATATCACATTTCCGGAGTTTAGTGTGACTTACGCTGTAAGTGGAGAGAAGCTGTCGGATGAGGCTGGGATCTTGCTGATTCGATATATTATAGAGGGCGCAGGCGGACATGGGTCAGGTAAGTTTGTGTCATATTCGGAGATACCTTGGGGGGATGTCTACCTTTCTAATTTTAAGGGTAGATGCATTATGAGGCTGGCTTTTGGCTTTGGCTTTGACCTTGAGCGTTTTGCTAAGGCTTGCCGTGCACTGGGTGGAGTGCCTGCCGAGGGTGGAGATAGTGCATTTGATATAGAGTTTATTGACGGATTTATAATACGGGTGATTATTTGGACGGCTGATGATGAGTTTCCGCCGAATGCGCAGATATTATTTTCGGATAATTTCCCTATGGGATTTACTGCTGAGGATATAGCTGTGGTAGGTGATGTTCTTATTAGCGCGATGAAAAGGGCTTGAGTTGATTTATATTAAGAGACGAAAAGAAGATACCGCACTGTAAAATGTGGTATCTTCTTTGTGATATTCGTGCAAATCATGTGGCTACTTTTTCAAGTGATCACTGTGATCACTTAGTCGGTAGGTTTTTAGAGATGCTCATTTATTAGTTAGATGCAGCTTGACCTGCTACGATGCCTTGTTGCAAGGTGAGCATGAGTGAAAGTCCGCTGAAGTACATAGGTGCTATGTATCTGCGATTTGACATTTCGCCGACTGCGAACAGACCGGGGATTATTTCTCCGTCAGCATCAAGCACTTGATAATTCTCATTAACAATCACGCCACCTATAGTTCCCATATCCATTGGGAAGAAGCGGATTGCGTAGAAAGGACCTTCTTCGAGAGGCACGACGTTTAGAGTTCTGCCAAGTCTATCTGTTGCAGTGCCTGCTGCTACGGCATTGATCTGGTCTATTTCTGACTGCAATGTATCTGCCGGTACGCCCATTGCTTCTGCAAGTTCGGCGACGGTTTCACCTCTAAAGGCATCTGCGTGATCAAGGTTAGCTTCTGCTTGTGCGACTCTGTTTTCGAAAGGTTCGCTACTATCAAACACTAGGAATGCTCCGCCCGGAGAATAGTGAATAGTGTAGTTATATATGTAAGTGTAGTGCTGTAGGGTAAATACATAAGGCTGCTCTGTGGGGTCGCCACTGAAAGCCGGTACACGAGCTTCTTTTACAAAGCGCTCACCGTCAGAGTTTACCAATATACCCGGAGCTGCACTGTTTACGAGCATTCCGGCAAATTCGTTGCGGATACCAAGGCCAATCAGCCATTGGTCAGGATATGGCACTGCTCCTACTGCTTCTGCCATGATCATACCATCACCCATGTGACCGTCTGCTGCCATTGTATATGGAACATAGTCAGCAAGCTCCGGAATAAAGCGACGCACCATATCTGCGTTGCGAGAATATCCGCCGGTAGCTAGGATAACGGCGTGGTTTGCCAGATATTCAACCGGTCCTGCCGGGCTGTCTGCGATGACACCTGTGATTCTGCCAGCATTGTCTTGGATGAGCTCTAAGCCACGAGTCAAGATATGGATTTCAACTCCATGCTCTAAGGCTTGGCGCTCTAGTAGGTCTACAAGTACAACTCCGGTCCATGTGCCACCTGTCCAGCCTGGAGGTGCTGTAGGTGAGAGCATACGTCCGTCAGGATGTGTGTTTACTACATGGCCTAAGTCTAACAGCCAGTCAAACATTTCACCGGAACGGTCTACCATTCCTCTGATTAGTGATGGATCATAAAAGCCCATTTGTCTTGGGTCTGTTGCTTGCATTCCTACCCAACCTTCATAGAGCATGTCGTGGCTTGGACCACCGCTGTATAGGTTTTCCTCTTGCCAGCGTGAGCCTGCAACAGAAAGTCCGCCACCAAAGTTGGTAGAGCCGCCTAAAGCCGCTAGTTTTTCAATCAGGATAACTGATGAGCCGTTTTGGGCTGCTGAGATTGCAGCGACTAAGCCACCCATACCGCCACCGACAACTATAACATCGGCTTGGGTGTTGTCGGGAAGTGGAAGTGCTGTAACGCCGAGTGGGCTCAGGTCTTCCGGGTTAGCTCCGGCGGCAATGATTGCATTGCTAACAGCATCAAGTAGCGCTGTGGATGAATAGGTTGCGCCGGATACTGTGTCCAGGCCGACTGATTGGGATTCGAGAATTGCAGGTATCAGAAGGGCAAATGCGATGTTGGCAAAGGCTTCTGTTTCATTGTGTTCAGTTACTTCGACGTTTAGAATATGGGTTGCATCAAATGTTACTTCGACAGTGATGTCTCCGTCATAGCCACCGACTCCGATACCGACAAATGTGCCGGGTGTGAAGATTTCCTCTGCGGTTGGTGGTTCCGGTTGTGGTGGAGGCGGTGCCGGTGGTGGGGGTGGTGCTGGTGTTGGTGCGGGTTGTGGTTGCGGGTCAACCGGGACGTTAGGTCCTGTGTCATCCGCTGCGCAGGCTACTAGTCCTATTACGAGGACGAGTGCAAGCAGTAGGGCGATAATGGTTGAAATTCTTTTTTTCATTCGTTTCTCTCCTATTTATTAATATGTAATAAATTAACCCATTTTTACGAGCAAATTATGTTATCATGCAAGATCTGTGATGTCAAGATTTTGTCTATGGCAGATTTTGTCTTTGAAAAATATGTATTGTGCTCCTGCATTTATAGGGCGCACCTGCAAATCCCTCTTGACTTTGGCACTATGTCGTGTTAAAGTTCTTCTTTATTACAATTTGTCAAATCAGACAATTTTTTTGCATAATTCCCTTATGTTAATGGTATGTTTTGACAAAAATGCAGGAGTTTTTTTAATGAAAGGAGTTTTTTTAATGAAAATGAGCAAATATGTGAAAACGCTACTGGTATTTCTGCTTATATTGATAATGTCACTGCAGATATTTACCCTTCCCGTTTTCGCAATCGACGTAAATCAAAGCGAAAACAGGACGGCAGAAGAACCTGCTGAGGCTGGGGGTGAAGATGCTTACCCTGACCTTGACGAAGAGCAGAGTGAAGATGCTTGCCCTGACCTCGATGAAGAGCAGGATGAAGATGCTTATCCTGACCTCGATGAAGAGCAGATTGATGAGAAACAACCTGACGTGTCAGCTCTTGTTCAGTCTGCCTCATTCTTGTCTGAAATTGATATTGTAAATGTTGAAGTTTTATTCGGCGGCGAATATCAAGTTCGCTGGCGTGTCGGTGATGACCATCCCAACTATGATTTCAACTTTACCCGCTTTACCGTCTATGACGGTGTCGATGAGGCATTATTCCCCTCAGGTGCGGAAGAGGTCGCCGGCAGATTTTACACCACAGCCCGAAACGCAAACATGCAAGACCCAAGGCTTTTCACGCTCCGCTTCACCATCCCGGCGAATACCGTTGCAGATCCCAATCAGTTTGACCCTGCCACGCTTAGCTGGACATATGGCGGTCGGGCGTTAAACACATGGACCAGCACGTTTGCCAATGCTGCTACTGGTGATCCCGGCTATAATGGAAACCTTGACCGCATCCAAGTATATGGAACCCCCACGTTTGTGGTGAATGCCGATGATAGCATTACTGTAACGGCAAGACTGCGCTTTGGTTCTTTTGCTAATCCCATGGCAATTACTCCGCTAAACAGACCGGGTTGCATATATTGGCCTTCTTCGTGGTTTTTAAACAGACCTTGGGACACAAATACGCCTTATTTCAGCATGAACAATCCCGGGCTGGTTCTGGCGAACTTAGTCGGTTACCATGAGTTGGTAGTCAGCTATGATGCAACTGCTCTGGCCGCAAGAGAAATCCGCTTGTCCATAAATGATGTGTTTCAGACATGGGCAGAGCTGGACGCATTTGCTGCGAATCATCCTGCAAACTCGCCAACCGGGCTGGATAATTATGGTCCCCATAACAGATTTTTACAAATTGAGACCGCCGGTCAGTCATCTATGGGCAAAGAAATATGGACTGCCATTATTTCAGATTCAGCTGCTACTGTCGATCACTATTTAAGTGTAACGCATCCTCTAATGAACACCAATCCGACAGAACTGCAGCGTCAGCTTGCTGCAGGCTCAGGTCCGAATCAGCACAGGGGCGTATTGTTTTTCAGTATGAACCACGGCAACGAGCTGCCTGGTCCAGCCACCACATATGAACTCATCCGGCGTTTGATTGAAGAAGAAGAGCTTGTCTTCACGAGAGCAATCAACTATAACCGTATGATTCCATTCCAGTTTGCATACTCGACTATTCTCTCCGGCTTTAGATACAGAGTGGGCGACGATTATGAAGTCTTGCGTCTTTGTGTAGACCGTTTGTTGGAAAGATATATCATCGTTCTGACCTTTTGGGGCAACCCGGACGGCTATGCAAACATGTGGAGAGGCACCTATTACAACTTTGATCTAAACCGTGATGCACTCTTTGCTGTCACGAGTGAGACACGGGCTATCCAAAGACTTTTATCCAGATGGGATCCTATCACCATGATGGAATTCCACGGCTACTTCCGTAACTTCCTGATGGACGGCACCACACCGCCTTACGCCCCATTCTTTGAGACCGATCTAATTGAAGCAAATATGATTGATATGATCGATGCTTTGGGCATGTCCATCATAGGCAGATCGGCTATGAATTTGTATAATGTGCCAAAAAGAGATGCCGGCTCCGGCTGGGATGGTGGAACCCCTGTGTTTACACCTTCCATGGCCATGCTATTCGGTACATTGGGCGCAACACTTGAGATTCCGGACAACACCCAAGATGCATTCGATGCCCAAATGCAAGGTCTCTACGGCTTCTTCTACCATGCCATCGCCGAGGACGTATGGTTCAGCCTGATGTACAACAAGGCAGAGTTCAAGCGCCGCGGCGTGGAAAACTTAGACCTGAGAGACCTCGTAGATCCGCACATGGTAACCGTACATCCCTTTATGGAAGAGATTAGAAATGAACCTCGCGTACAAGGATGGGCTACGCCGATGCCGGTCAATCAAGTAGTTGGTCGTCCGAGACTCTCAGATGGTGCCGGCGGATATCTGCCTTTCTTCCCCGAATATTACATTATACCGGTGGACAAGCTCGTGCAAATGAGTCCCGGTGCAGCTTATGAGACACTATATTTACTGGCAAGCGCCGGTGTACGTCTGGAGAGAACGACTGTTCCTGTGACATATGATGGTGTTACATATCCGGTCGGTACCTTTATCATAAACATGCATCAGGCGCATAGATCCTTTGCCCATGCCGTGCTATACGACGGCTACGATGCCTCTGTCTATGTGGCCATGCATGAACAAATTGTTGTGAGTTTCCCTCATCTGAGAGCTTTCCAAACGGTAGCAGTTCACACGCCGGGCGTGTTTGCAGGACACACCACAGTAGCTCCTATGTCCGACGTAGCACCAACAACAGCCAGAGTTGACATTACAGGTCCGGGCGAAGTTGTTGTCATTCGAAATGATAGCCCGGATGCCATCCGGCTCGTGAACAGAATGCTGAGAACAGGCAATACCGTACATATGATAAACGGCTCTGTGTACAATGCCTATCCCGGTGATTTTGTTGCAATGAGAGCTGACGTTATAGCCGCAGCACAAACGGCAAACAACCAAATCTTTGGTCCCTTGGCTCTCACAGTAAACGGCTTTGGCTGGGGAGATGCTTTCCCAGTAAATTCAGAGCAAATCATAACTCCGAATATTGGATATTGGTACTGGAGTGCGATTTGGTCTGACACGGTCTACTATTTCCTTGTGCAATACGAGTTCGAGTTCCATGGTCGTGTAACAAACACTAACACGGCAAGACCGGGCACCAATGTATATTTGTTAGCGGGAACCAGTGTCGCCGGCGGCGCATTAGCACAAGACATTCGCAACGGTGTACCTGCCATATTGGGGTGTCAGCAAGCTCAAATGACCAATATTGTGACAGACCCCGCTAATCGGATTACAAGAAGACTAACTCCCGGCGAAGGATTGTTGCGCGCAGATTTTGCGGTAGATAATCTCCTTACCGCAGGCTTGAGAGATCAGCAGTCGGTATACCTCATGCAGGTCGACTCTGACCAGTTTCTGACAATTCCAACTTGGATGGAGTCCTTAGTCACCGTAGACGATTCTGATGATTTCTTCATTGCGGGCAGAGAAATGGGCGCCCGGACAGGGCAGCTAAGCGACTTTAGAGGCGGAACCATAGTTGCATCCGGTATTTACACTACCAATGAAGGTGTTGATGTTCCAATCACTGCATTGTCTCCGAATATGTTTGAACGCGGGAGCATGCATCTGTACTATAGAATCCTAGCCACCGGACTGTTCGCCAAAGCATCCGGCATATTTGATGGTGACTATACCCTGCTTCCGGAAATACCGGGTGCGGGCATTGTCAACGGTGTGGTGAGCTGCGAATCGAGCAGTGCGCCAATCGCAGGAGCACTGGTTTTGGTCTTCAACGTCACCGGTGCGGAAGTAGGACGCGCAACAACAGATTCAAATGGGCTCTATGAAATTCCAAACTTGCCCGCTGGTATCCTCCATTTAGTCGTGCTTCGTGCCGGCTATGAAGGTCAAGAGCGTGAAATAACTATAAGCGCAAATGAGATAACACACGCAAACGTTGCGTTGGCAGAAGATCCGGCGACAGCCAGCCATGCTTTCACGCTGGTCGTAAACATACTCGGCGGTCCGACAAATTTGGAAAATGTGACAGTCCAAGTGGTCGGTGGTGAGCAGCTAACACGAGTAGGGAACAGTTCTGCCTGGGTGCTACACAGTGCAGCTTCGTTGACTGCGACTACCTTGATTCAAGCAAGTGCACCCGGTTATCACATAGTCCAAGCCCCGGTTGGCAGCGATTCTGCTGGCGTAGCGACAGTATCTTTAACCCTTGTGCCGATTTCACCTGGCGGAGGTGGAGGCGGAGGCGCAGCGCCGCCGCACCGTGACGTAGCTCCACCGTACACGTACACGTATGAATACCATGAGGCTTTCATGCAAGGCGATCCAGACGGCAGATTCAGACCGCGCGCAAACATCGCCCGCGCAGAAGGCGCAGCAATCTTGGTACGCACAATGGTAGAAGACTTTGACAGAGACGCCACACCTCCAAGCTCCCCCGGTTTCTCTGACGTAGCAAGCACCGACTGGTTCGCCCGCTATGTAGCCTGGGCATACGCAGAAGGTTTGATACAAGGTTTTGGCGATGGCACCTTCCGTCCGAATGCTCCAATCACCCGACAAGAGTATGCGGCCATGGTTGCGAGAACCGGTGAGATTCGCGAAGCGGGCAACCTGAACTTTGGCGACGCGAACCAGATTAGTGGTTGGGCGCGCGACTATGTATACACAGTAACACGGAATGGTTGGATGATCGGAGACGGAGGCAACTTCCGTCCGGGTGCGCACATCAACAGAGCGGAAGTAGCGACGGCGACGAACCGGATATTAGGACGCGTAGACAGCAACTCAGCGCTGGCGGCAGCGAATCTGCAGAATCCGGCAGCGACGAGAAACTTCCCAGATGTAAGTCCTGGCGCGTGGTACTTTGCGTCTGTAGTGGGTGCAGCAAACGATCACCGCAACCGCATTTGCGACGATACTGACACCATCCTAAAAAAATATATCCTGCCACGCTAGAGTAAGTTTGTTCGCTTGTGATTTGAGTAATTAATATTAAGTTTGACATGCAAAGAGGGGTGCTGTTCAATAATGAACAGCATCCCCCACAATTTGGCTTGCGCCCTCATAAGCTGCGAGGGTGACTCGCAGAGCCGGGTGTTTTGGTTCTAAAATATATGGTTATTTAGTTACATTTCTTCAGAAGTGCTTCCCACTTCTTGTCAATAGCATTCTGAACATCTTCAATCATCCACTCTGCGCCCGGCTCGAACATATGACGGAAACGTCCTTGCGGTCTGAGATAATCCTCGATAGGCAACTTGTTTTTAGGCTCATAAGAAAGCTTCCACTGCCCTTCAATGACCTCATAAAGTGGCCATACGCAAGTCTCTACTGCGAGATTGCAGATTGTCATAAGGTCTGCCGGGTCATAACGCCAACCACGTGGGCAAGGTGCGAGAACATTCAGGAATGCCGGACCCTCAGTATATATTGCTCTGTGTGCCTTCTCGTGCAGATCTTTGAAGTTCTTTATAAAAGTAGTCTGAGCAGCATAAGGAACATTGTGAGCAACGATGATTTCGGTGAGATCCTTCTTCCGTTGCTGTTTACCCGCAAGCACTGAACCGACCGGAGCTGTCGAAACCTCCGCAAACTTAGGAGAAGATGATGAGCGCTGAATCCCGGTGTTCATATATGCTTCATTGTCATAACAGACATAAACCATGTCATGACCACGCTCGAGAGCACCTGAAAGACTTTGCAGACCGATATCATAAGTACCGCCGTCACCGCCGAAAGCAATAAATTTGTACGACTCATTCATACGGCCTTTTCTTTTAAGTGCCGTGTAAGCAGCTTCTGCACCTGAGATAGAGGCCGCTGCATTTTCAAATGCCGAGTGCATAAAACTCTCTTGCCAAGCAGTAAAAGGATACAGGAAGCTTGAAACCTCAAGACAGCTTGTAGCCACTGCACAACATGAACGGTCTTCCTCATTTAAAGCACGAAGTACACCACGCACAGCAACACCTGCACCACACCCTGCACACAGACGATGACCGCCGACAAAGCGTTCCGGTTTTGCTGATTCGATTTTTAGATTATATGCCATTTTGTTACACTCCCCTCACGCCGACATGGCGATAGATTTCGCCGAGATTACCTGTTTTGACAATTTCATCAAGCTTATCATATACGTGCTTTATATCTTCAACTCGCACATCACGACCGCCTAGACCATAGATAAAGTTGATGATTTGAGGACGATTTTCAAGGTCATAACACGCATTGCGCACATCTGCGAACACCGGTCCACCGACTGCTGAGAAACAATCAGCCTTATCCATGACAGCTACAGCCTTCAGATGGCTGAGTGCCTTTTTGATTTCATCAATAGGGAACGGACGGAATACACGAAGCTTAAGAACGCCGACCTTCTCGCCTTGGGCACGCAACTCGTTGCAGACATGCTTTGCTGTTCCTGCGGTTGAATTAAGTACGACGATAGCACGTTCGGCATCTTCCATCATATATTCCTCGAAGAGTCCGTATTTACGACCCGTAAGCTTGCCGAATTCTTCAAATACATCAAGTATGACCTTCTTAGACTCAACCATCGCACGAGCACGCTGATAAGCATGTTCAAAGTAGAATTGCGGAGTATCCAAAGGACCGACTGAGACAGGACCACCGCCCAAGAGTGACCACGGAGGATTGTACATGCCGACAAATTCTGCGACTTTGTCATCTTCCAAAAGTTCGATATTCTCGATAGCATGAGAAGTTATGAAACCATCTTGACAGACCATAACAGGGAGCATTACATCTCGATGCTCTGCAATGCGCACGGACATGAGCTGATTATCATAAGCTTCTTGGTTGTTTTCTGAATAAATCTGAATCCACCCGCTGTCGCGTGCGCCCATTGAATCACTATGGTCATTGTTGATGTTAATCGGTGCGCTCAGTGAGCGGTTGATAACGGCAAGAGTTACAGGTACACGAGTGCCCGAGGCAACGTACAGGAGTTCCCACATGAGTGCCAAACCGCAAGCTGATGTGGCTGTAGCAGCACGTCCGCCCGAAGCGGCAGCCGTGATGCAAGCCGACATTGCGCTATGCTCTGATTCAACGGCAACAAATTCGGTCTTTACAGTACCATCGGCGACAAATTGTGAAAAGTATTGAGGAACTTCTGTTGACGGCGTGATAGGATAGGCGGCTACGACATCTAAGTCCATCTGCTTAAACGCTATCGCAACCGCTTCATTGCCGGAATGTCTCTCACGAATAGCCATTATTTTTCCTCCTTTTCAAAGGTGATAGCGTCGAAAGGACAAACCTTGTAGCAAACGCCGCAGCCTTTACAATGGTCAAAATCGAAATCTTTGCGCTTGCCGTCTTCGACGGGAATTGCAGAGTCGGCGCAGACGGGGAAGCACAAGAAGCATTGCTTGCATTTATCCTCTATCCATCCGGGGGTGAAAATGCGCCAGCCGCCCATGTTCACCTCAAGAGACGTCCCGCCTTTGACTATGGTTCCGCCATGCGTGACTTCATTCCAGTTTTGGTTTAGTTTAGCATCTTTAATATAAATCATAATCCCTTGACCTCCTGCATACCGCGTCTGAGAGCCTTCATATTACCTTCGATAACCGAGGGCTTATTCGCAAATTTATGCTCCATTGACTGCTGCATATCCGCGATGAATTGATCTTGCGGGATTAGACCGCTGACTTTGACAACGGCACCAAGCATCGGGGTATTCGGAAAATTCTTACCTAACTCATCTTCTGATATCTTTCCTGCATCAACCGTGTATACGGCTCCTTCATAACCTACGAGTAAGTGCCTGAGGTCTTCCGGCGATTTGGAAGAATTTATCAGGATTGCGCCGTCTTTTTTAAGACCGTTTGTAACATCAACTGCCGTGAGCAGAGTAGAATCAACTACCACTACATAATCCGGCTCGTAGATGTTGCTGTGTAGCAAGCACCGTTCGTCGCTGATTCGATTGAAAGCGGTAATTGGTGCGCCCATTCTTTCAGGACCGTACTCGGGAAATCCCTGTACATACTTTCCTGTGTTAAATGCAGCATCAGCCAATAAAAGAGCAGCTGTTTTTGCTCCTTGTCCGCCTCGTCCGTGCCAACGTATTTCTATCATATTTGACAAGACTTTTTACCACCTTTCAGTTTAGCTGAGGGGAGCTTCGCTCCCATCGGTTTATACTAACTTCCATACGATGAAATAAAAAACTCTAATGGAAGCCTAAATATATTTTATAGCAGAAGTGAGGGCGTGTCAATTATTGGAAATATGTAGATATGCAGAAATAAGTTACTATTCACGGTGTATCACCCTATGACCTTATAATGACTTATATAACGACAAAATCTTGACATCAAAGACCCCACATGATACCATAACACGCTTATAAAACTAACATAAGGAGAGAAATAAATGAAAAAGAGAATCTCATCCATTATCGCCCTACTGCTCGCACTCGTCCTCGTAATAGGACTGGCAGCCTGCGCAGCGGACGACAATGGAAACAACGACCCTGTTGTAGAACCCCCACCACCAGTCGCAGAACCCCCCGCCCCGCCACCAGAGCCACCAGCTCCGGAACCCGCTACCGGAATCTTTACTCCGGGCACATTTAGCGGTGTCGGTATCGGCTACGGCGGAGAGCTTACAACGCATGTAACATTTGACGACAACAACATTGTGAGCATCGAAATCGGCGACCACAATGAAACCGCAGGCTTCTCTGACATCGCATTTGCCATAATGACAGCTGCAATCATCGAAGCTCAATCTACAAACATCGACACCGTGAGCGGTGCTACGCTGACTGCAGAAGCAATCTTAGAAGCAGTAAGCGATGCCATCATGCAAGCCGGAGCTGACCCAGCTGCCCTCGCTTCCCTATTGGGCGAAGGCGCAGCTGTAGAAGTTGGAAATACCCAAGCCGACGTAATCGTAGTTGGTGGCGGCCTTGGTGGTCTGGCAGCTGCCGTTACAATAGCAGAAAGTGGTGCATCTGTTATCTTGATAGAAAAGCTAGGCATCGTCGGCGGTTCTTCCGCATATGCTTGGGGCGGAATCGGTGCGACAGAGACCAGCCTACAAGCTGCAAACGACCTATATCTACAGACCAACGAAGCCTTCTTTAACGACTGGCTTGCACCTCAAGCCAACAGCCTATGGGATACCGGCTTCCCACTGGAAGACAGAGTAGAGACACTCATAGGCAACTCTGCCTCACGAATCGAATGGCTACTAGACCTAGGCTTTGAATTTGCCAACGTCACCGCCCGTTCCCACGGTCCTGCAGCCGGCATGAGTGGTGCCCACACCACCAACTTCCTGGCAGGCATTCTTGAGGACTTGGGTGGAGAAATTCATCTTAACACCAGAGGTCTTGAACTTGTGCAATCAGACGGCGTTATCACCGGTGTCATCGCCGAAGGTCCGTCCGGCACAATCCTATACTCCGCCAATGAGGCAGTTATCCTCGCCACAGGTGGCTTCTCCCGCAATGAAGGCTTGATGCAACGCTTTATCCCTCAAGCGGTAGAATATATCCAATTCTCTGTCACAGCTCCCGGAAGCACAGGCGATGGAATCATCATGGCAGAAGCTGTGGGTGCAGTCGCATGGAATGATCCTTGGCTTATCGGCTTCGGTCTGATTCCTGCCGACGAAGACAATTTCCCGTGGAGTCTGTTCCTAGGCGGAGCAACAGGAAACGGTCATATCTTCGTCAATCAAGAAGGTCAGAGATTCACCAACGAAGCAGGTGGCTTCTCTGTGAACTACAACAACGCCCTGATGGATTCTCCGGGCGGCTCAATCCTGATTTTCGACAGTAGTGAGCGCTTTGAAAGCCTAATTCCTGAAAGCGATGATGTCATTGACGGCGTAAATGTATTTAGTGCAGACACCGTGGCAGAGCTGGCAGATGCTCTTGGCATAAGTGCTGATAATCTGCAAGCAACTCTTGACCAAGTAGCTGATGTCTATGCAGACAACATCGAAGACCCAATGGGCAGACCACAAGCACTTGCTGTGCCGATTGCCCAAGCACCATTTTTCGCCGTGCGCTACTTTGCCTTTGATATGGGTACTATCGGCGGAGTAGTAACCGACGTCAACTATCAAGTCTTAGACAGTGCAGGAAATCCAATCCCCGGTCTTTTCGCAGTCGGCGAAATGTCTAACCGCCCATACTGGGGTCAAATCTATATCGGTGGCACATCTTTGCTCAACGCACTCTCAAGTGGCATAGTTGCCGGTACTACAGCAATCAGTGGCTAAATCAAAGCACAAATAACAAGCATCACACAAGTGGGAGCTGTCGTAAGACAGCTCCTTAAAGTTTATAGATTGTCAGACTGAGAGAAATTGTGCGAGACGAAGACGAGAATTCGAACAAAAGAGGGAGCTACCTTTTGGTAGTGAGCGAATTTTGGAGAGTTCTCGGCGATGTAAGTGCCGTTAGGCACGGTCGCGCAACTTTATCGCAGTCTGTTACTTAAATAAATCGGCATCAGTGTGTGGCAAAAAACATGCCGCTACAAATTCGTCCATATACCCCGGATGTGAGCTCAATTCCAAATATGTCATATTCCGTCCGGTTTCATACACTTTCTGCTCTGCCATGTCAGACTGGAGCATAGCACAAGCCCCTGTAAGTGCGCTATTTCCAATATACTTATACTTATCCTCAGGCACATTAGGAAGCATACCTATAGATATAGCATTTTTTATATTTATGCCACCACCTATTCCCCCCGCTATCAGTATCCTATCAATGTCACTCATTTCCATATCAAGCGAACTCACCATTGATCTGATTGCTGAAAATATTGCACCTTTAGCACGGATAAAGTTATCTATATCCGTCTCTGTAAGCTCGATATCACGCATTGTCGCAGATTCACTGCTAAGTGCCAGCACATACGACGACTCGTATTCCCCACGCCTTATGCGTGGACCATCTCGCTCTATCTTTCCTCGTGCATTAATTATGCCACATCTAAAAAGCTCACTTACAGTATCTAAGAGCCCGCTTCCGCACAAGCCTGCAGGAGCAGCCCCTCCGATTATATCTAAAACAGGGTTCATCGTTTCAGCATCTATCGTGACTGCCTTTATTGCTCCTGATGTTGCCCGCATTCCACAGCTTATGTCTCCACCTTCAAATGCAGGTCCTGCCGAACATGCACAGCAGAGCATAAAATCACTGTTTCCGAACACCAGCTCCCCATTTGTTCCGATATCGAGTAGCAATGTCATTTCATCATCAGCCCACATCATTGAGGCAAGCACACCTGCCGTGATATCACCACCTACATAACTACCCACATTCGGAGCGAATACTACCGGCGCACCTGATGCTATCGGAAGCCCAAGAGAGCCTGCTGTTTCGCCTATTAGCTCAAGAAATGTAGGAACATATGGCTCAAGCCTGATAGACTCAGCATCTGCGCCTACAAGCAGATGTTGCATCGTCGTATTGCCCACGATAACTGCACGGGTAATGCTGTTAGAATCTATCGATGCATTTCGGCACAGCTCATCTATGAGCGGATCTATAGTTTCTTCACGGATAGCACACTGAAGGCGCTCCTTACCGCCGGGCTTAGAGCTCTGGATTATGCGATTTATTACATCTGCGCCGTAGCGTATCTGCCCATTGCCAGCACTTGCACCGGATAAAATCTTAAATGTCTTAAAGTCAAGCAGCACACAAGTCACGGTAGTCGTGCCAATATCTATAGCCAAGCCAATTCCTTGCTCCTTGATTCCTCGCTCGATTTCTGATGCAAATATCGCTGACATTGCAGCATCATAGCGACGAATTTCAGCCTCGCTTGTAAGTCCGGCTGTATGTATGCCGGATCTAAATGCCTCTGCCGCATCCGGAACAAGCAGTGTCGCATCGCCTGAAACGTTACATTTACACGCAAGTCGCCACCCGTCATTAATATCA
>Ga0123355_10002545_pt1 | contig 25833 bp, 11 predicted proteins | sample TergutEmb28metaG_3_FD_89872 | JGI IMG/M metagenome (GOLD analysis project Ga0123355, IMG submission 89872) | Embiratermes neotenicus P1 segment gut microbial communities from Petit-Saut dam, French Guiana - Emb289 P1 | ecosystem: Host-associated > Arthropoda: Insects > Digestive system > Gut ...
ACGACCAATGTGGTAATTCAACAGAAAAGTCGCAAGCTCCTGATGATGGATATATTAATGTCTGAAACATGTTGGGTACATAAGAAGTGAAATAAAATAGCAAGTGACATCAAGTTGGTCTTTTATTCTTCAAATATTACAATGATGCACGGTCCTGTAAGCATAAGATTAATTAATTTGACGTTCTACAAAGGAAAGGTTACAGTAGAGTGTTGTTTAAAAATTCGTGAGAATCTTCAGAGATCTACATTCCCAAATTTTGCTGAGAGTTGTGGCTTGGTTCTGATCATCTGCTGATTTGTGTCTTATACATGTAAGTGTGTAGTGCATGTCTAGTCCAGTGAACTCACATAATTAAAGATAAAATCTCCCTCTCATTTTCTTCCGTCAGCCTCTACCGTAAAGGAATAAGTTTTCTTGTCCGAATAAAACACAAGGCCCAACTCATTCTTTGATGTCATCTGTTATGTACTACCATGCCTATAAGCTGTACGGTTAGACCTATGTTAACGGTCAAGGCATTAAATTATGTACCAGAATATGTGCTAAAGAATTTCGTAACAAAAAAACACCAGTTGAACAGACGTTTATACTTGTTCCAGAGTGTTGTGGGGAGGAAGGTGAAGCAATTACACAGTTCCTTGTGTTTCTGTGTCGCCTACGGAGCAATGTATGAGTCCTCGTACGAATAAAATTTGTTTTAAGGTAGTCCAAAATATATGAAGACAATAGCTGGGAAATTTTACGCAATGTTGAACTGTTATAAAATATACGCCCGGCACTCGTTATTTGTTTTCGTGCTTGCAATGCATGTGACACATAAAGAGCTGGCGATTTATGTTAAGGCTGAAGTTAGTTGTTGACTTGGTTAGGATCAGGTAGAAAAAAAAATCGCTTAAATAATTTCTTTTCGAAAAAAAAGGAAGAATGTATGCCCGCTCAACAAAATAACAGTACCACAACGCAACACTAATTTTTATTATCAAACCCAAAGTCGAACCACTTTTTGTACCGATATAATTTGACTCATCTTAAGGATACTTTTCTAATGAACAGAAATAAAATTTAAATAATTTGTATTTTATGAGATCTTAATTAAGAGTTACCTCCATTAAACAGTAACTACCTCTCTGATATTCATTCCCCTTACTTCCGTTCATGACAAACTTCACTTACTTCGAAATGCATTTTAGCATTATCTCTCTTAGTACTGAATTAAAAGATAGTTCTATTGTATAAAATGTGTAGACATGCAACAAATTTGCATGTTGTGTCTTACAAATAATTTCACAGTTTGTAAACACAGTAACAGAATATCAACATTTTCCAATAAACAGACATCATCCACACTCTTGTGATCGCGATGCTACATAACGAAAAGCCGCCGATATTTTCTTCTATTTTAGCATATGACCTATACAGCAGGCAGCTGAACCTTAGCCTCTTCCAAAATTGTCTTCCACTCTTCTCGTTCCTGTGACTATCGTTTCCAGTTCCTCACGTCTATATTCCTTAGATCTTCCGCAACTGACTCACGTTACCTCAACTTAGGTTTTCCTACACGTCGAGAGTCTTCGGGTTTAAGAACAGTAAGCTTTCTGCAAGGACCCTGTTCTTGCATTCTAAAAAGGTGTTCCAGCCACATCGGTATTCCTATTTTATCATTTTAACTATTGTCTATTTCATCGTAGAGCGTATAAAGCTCATTAATATATCTTGTATAATCCCATTTGCATTTTTAAGATAAAGTCTTTCAAGAAAGATTTAAAGTAAAAGTGATCCCGTTACAGGTCCGCTGTGGCTCAGAAGGTGGGTAGAGGTATAGTTCCACGTTCCCATGACTGCGGTAATAGAAGGGGGTGAGTGGTTAGCAGCACGCTCCGACCGCACTTTACCCCCAGGAAGGATCCGTACCCATTTCACAGGAGGCTGGGTGGACCCCAGGGCCGGTCTGGACGGGCGGAAAATATCGTCTCTACCGGGATTCGATCCCGAACCTTCCAGCCCGTAGTCAGTCACTATACCGACTGAACTACCAGCCCACCTTTCAAGAATTTTTCAGCAAGTAGCTGCATCAAGCAAGCCTTTAAACCACGCGGAGGTAGCGTCTGTCTTTAAACCGTCACGGTCTTGTCTTATACAAACATTTTGGTTCCTAACAATGTCTAGCACCAAACGTAAAATCTATTAATGTTGTGAAATCTTTTTCACGAACTTACATAGTTTTTGGCAAGGATAAAAGCGACATTTCCACGAATCCAAGTTTATATTTACTGGTGCGTGGAAGAGATGAGAAATGGATACAATTTTGTTTGGAGGGGGGAGTGGGAATCTGACAGGAAGACATCACTAAGAGAACCTTAGATTAGATGGGACGAAAATGTTGAAGCGGGTGTTAAAAAATGAGAGGGTGTAGATTGGATACAAGAACCTGCCCTTGGCTCGTGATAGGAATATTTAGTGTGATCTTGTGAAAAGGGTAATACGTATTTCATGTTCTTATGCAGCAGGAATTTTACAGCATCGCGTATAGAGATTGTTTTCCATGGAGTATCTTAGTACATGGATTTAGTTGCTATTATTTCCTTGCCTTATTAACTTTTAGTAGCTATAAATATTCTATATTCCATACAGCTGGCATCTTTTCTTCGCTAAATTTACTAAATGTAACAACTGTCGTGGTACGTTTATCTGAAAATGTGTTTGGCCAAGTGTCATTACATTGTCACCCATTTCTCGTGTAGTCATTTCAATAACTGCTCCACGATGAATTCAGATATATTCCTCGCATATTTAAGAACAGAGAAATGTGTAAATTACGTCCTGCCAGATTGATTTATCCTTCATTTTGTATGTTCACTGCCGTGAATTGTCTCTGGTATATCAAGCTCTGATCGCGCCTGCCATGTTAACAGCCTGATGTCCACTGAAGCGATGGAGCTAGTGTCTTATAGTCTGTTCTCTTAACTCACATTCCATGGACATTCTTTATACATGTCTGCTTTTTATTCTGTTGTGAACCGGAATGTCTGCATGTAAAACGTTTTTGGACCAGGCGTGGGAAACTGCTTTTAAGAAAAGGTAGAGACAGTAGTCGATTCTTTCATTAGAAAGTTTTTCTTCTCCTTCCACTTAGAAACAAAATTTAACTGTATTGCAATACAACAACAGGAATTCTTCTCAATATAATATAATGTATCTTTAAATGTGTCTTCTTTCTCCTAAGTGGTTAGCTAGCAGATAACATTGAATTACTTCTCCCTTCTGTTTCTCCCCTCAGGTATCCTAACAATGTACTGCTCTCAAGAAATCACATATCCATACACACAAAAGTGCATGCAAGTTCTAGAATGTAGTCTTACGGGTTATGCCAGTTTGTCCTTTGGTAGCTTGTTCATAATGTTTCGGAGAAACTACTGCCCCTTTAGTGTTAAAGTATAGGAAATACACAATAGTGCCTTTCTAAAGATCTCTTTATTTTAGGGTCTTTTCAATACGTCCATTTATTTAGTATTAAGTAAATTGCACTATTAACTATAATAAAGTATTTTACTTTGCAGGCCCAATAAGGCATTGAACATAAGTACAAGAAACACATGTAATGGAAGAATGGACGGAAATTATTCGGTCATTAGATTTAGCTCAGTGTATGTATATATATATAAAACAGACTCTTTTTATCACCAGTGTTCAGCTAACGTAATACAAACTTTTTTAATTATACGTTTGCTCCGTTTGAATAAAAAAAGTATCATTTAATTAGCACACCAACTAATGCACGTATATAAAATTTTTTACATTAAACATTTAAAATCACTCGAACATGTTTCGATTCTAAGATCATCTTCAAGGAGCTACACTGTTCCTTGCTAAAGTCACATTTTTAAATTACACCCACTTATTTTCTTATATTAATTTAGTGTTTTGGCAGCATGCTGACACAACACTATGCTGCCACAACACTAAATTAATATAAGAAAATCAATCAGTGAGTATATTTTAAAAATGTGACTTAGCAAGGAACAGTGTAGCTCCCTGAAGATGATCTTAGAATCGAAATATGTTGGAGCGATTTTAAATGTTTTAATGTAAAAAATGTATATGTGTAAATTAGTTGGTGCGCTGATTAAATGATTCTACGAAATGCACGGTGCAACGATGAAGATAAAAATATTGTAATTACTTGGAATTAATAACTTTCATGTTGTGAAGAAATAAATGAATAAGCTTACTACTCCATAAAAATGGAGGTCCAATATTTATGTTAGGAAATTTGGAAAGAATCATCTGGAAAGTTTCGGTAACGTTCGCTGAGCAAAATGGTGTTAGCGGTACCGGTGTTCTTAAAACGGACGGATGATGGCGTTCCTGATTTTGTTACGACATGTTCAGTCGTGTCACCCAGGCAGGTACTGAAAATTTCATTCTGTCAGTCAGTAATTTGTTCCGATCAATTAATTCATTTAGTTTATCCAGCCATTTATTTCAGCCAGTTACTACAGTCAATCGGTCCCGTCAGTCCAGTATATCAGTCAGTCCAGCCACTAGTTTCTCCCATCAGTTGATCTAGACAACTAGTCCATTACGTTGTTGGTCCAGCCAGTTAGCTCACTCATTTGGTCCATAAAACCAGCCCAGGTGGCCTGTTCCAATAGTTCAGTGAGTGAGCCACTCAATAAATCAATCGATCGATCGATAAGTCATTAAATCAATCATGCCTAAATAATGTGTTTATATGGTCTCAGTTGCAGGAATAGCCCTAATTTCATGGTAATATAACTGATCCATCAGAAGAGCGTCACGTGATTTTACCAAGCTCAGTGACATAAATCTGAGTTGAAAAAGAGTAGGAAGCCTTTGGAGAAACACTTTCATTGAAACTGTCTGCATAAGAAATTAAACTTGGACTTTTAGAATACATAAATACATAAATTGGAATGCATACCAAGTCGTGAACATGCAGGAATTTTACTTCTTTCGTCTCTGCAGCTTATCTTATATAAAGATCCATGTTTATTAAGTTAAAACCTTAAACTGCAATCTAAGCAATATTTGTGGAGATGGACGGAGGTTCTGCCGGTATCTGACTGTAAATGTGAATGAAACACCTACAGAGGGACCTCCTCAATTTGTTGTCTCGATATTGAACATGTTGGGTGGTCTAAGTCACAATATGAGTATTGACACCACACATCCTCTTAAACCGGGCCTGTAACTTCTTAGAGGACTCCAACTGGTGCTACGTGACAAAGAAAGAACAACATAGCAAGCAACTTCAGAAAAATAGAGCGATTTATCAGAAAGTTTTACGAAGAAGTGGAGCAATACACATGTTACTTGATTTGAGAGTCTCCGATGTAGTGAGCATTAAAAATGTCCTTAATTTTTTAGCATTCTCTAGCTTTGTTTAATATATGTTTTACCAGTTTCTTATTCTCACTGACGTATAAGAAGCCATGATGGCCCCGTGGGGGATTAGAGGTATATACTCTTTCTTTACCTTCGGCCCTAGTTGTGGGTGGGTGGCCAACATTATGCTGCAGCCGACTTGGTGTTCATTGTACAGGAGGCTTGGTTGGCCCCGGGGCCAATCTGGACGGTTGTGGAAAATCTGCCCCCTTCGAGATTAGATCTCCGGACCGTCCAGTCCGTAGCAAGTCGCTATGCCGACTGAGCTATCACGGCCCACATTATCTACGCAAAGGCAAAGCAATCCCTATACACGCCTGGACAGGCCCTGAGGTTTCCAGGAGGTTGAGGCTCACAGATTTCATGGCAATCCGTACATGAAGGTGGTAAGGTTGTCAGCCCTACACATCGGCAGCCTTTACCGCCAAAAAATATTCCTGGTACTCATTTCTATTAGCATGCAGTACACCTTCATTATGCATTATTACTATTATCATCACCATCATAACCATCATCATCTCCTTTATGCAGGGTATCTATACTTATATTCCTGAGAAAAAGTATGTCCCTAGGGAATACAGTGTTGCAGCTATTCTCTTATTACTATTCACGGTGCTTATATCGTCAGTTTCCGTGTTGAATCTATTGTATTTTTACATTAGTACTATCCGAAGTATTTGTGCAGTGCCCAATATGGCTGTTTTCTATAGTTCCTTGACTTCATGTTTTCCTGGTATTTTGGTCACGTATTTTCTGAATGACTTTGAAATAGTCCCAGTCGCCCCTGTTATTACTGGTATCACCTTTGTTTTTACATTCCACATGCGTTGTATTTCTATTGTAAGGTCCGTATATTTTAGAATCTTCTCGGATTCTTTTATTATTATTATTATTATTATTATTATTATTATTGTAGAATGTTGAGAACTGAAATGTTAAGGGGATGATGGAGCTTGCAACTCCATATTTTCTCACTCCTCCCACCGTAAAGTTTCCAAAATACAAGGTTTTTCCCTACAATACGCAGGAAAATTGTTACAACTTCTATAATTTTATCAAATATGACTCTACGTATGAAGTTCACCAAATCATTAACATGTGGTCCTTTGTTCGGGTTTCGGGACATAAGTTAAATATGTGCAGAAAATATCGCGGGAGACAGACTTCAATTCTGCGTGCTACATGCGGCCCACAAGTTTTATGTTTCTTAACGCTGAATTAAGATGCTTTATCGCCCGCTTCACTTCAGAACACACCAGCTGCAAGATGCCATAACATCAAGAAGGCCTGGAATTAAAATAAACATGTAAAACTGTGGTTTACGATGATGTCAATTTGTGGGACTAAAATATAAATTTCTTATCAAAAACCTAAACATAAAAAATCCATTAGAGGCTCCGTAGGAATTAAGCGTATGCTCAGGTTTTGTCAGAACAATTCAGAAGAAGCATATCCATAGTACAAAGATTCTTCGAAAATGCGGCGAAGTTCAAATATTTGGGAATGTTAACAGGCAGTTTAAATTACGATCAAGATTAAATTAAAAGCAAATGAAATTCATGATATGTGTGCTATTATTCAGTTAAGCATACTTTACATTCTTCTTCTTACCTAAGACATAAAAATTGTACTAATAAAGATAACTTTATATGTTGTTTTTTACAGAAGTGCAAGGCTGACCTTACGAAGGAAGCTCAGACATTGAGGTTTTGTGAGGACAGGACCCTGAGGCCGAGACTAGAACATCTGAGGCATCAAGTAGCAGGATACTATTTCTGCTTTGACGAAGTGGTGCGGTTTGCGTGGTCAAAGGATCCTGAGAGCCACGGCAGTAGTAGTATAGCTACTGGCAAGGTATCTAACGCCGGACAGGTCGAAGGGAAAACGAATACCCTGGGCCTTCACTTTTGGGTTTGGGCGTGATACTAACAACCTCATCCCGTAAAATAATTTAGGTCAAGGAAACCTAAAAGATTCATTGGATGGGACTGATAAATAGAAATAAATTACGTAAAGGGGTTTTGAATAATGTGTTCTTACTCAAAGATCGACAGCCGTAATAGGCCTTGGCCATCTCTATGTGTTTTTTATCACACTCAGACACTCCATACTCGGTAGGATTCTTCTGGACAAGTGATCGCCCCGTCGCAGAGACCTCGAACTGATAAAAAAAAAAAAACTCACAACAGGCAGACATCCACGCCCCCGGGGGGATTCGAACCCGTTATGCCACAAGTCGAGCAGCCAGAGACCCATGTTTCAGATGGCGTGGCCACCTGGAACGGCTTTTATATATGTGTTCCAACAGATATTACTACAGAGATAAATCAAGTAGTATGAGTCAGAAGTACGTAGTAGGTGCAGCACGCATCAACACCACCTCCACTAGCAGTAGCAGCAGCAGCAGCAGCAGCAAAATGTACAAACCATTTCGGGCTTTTCTATCTTCATCAGTTTTGGTCTCCCAGAACACGATGAATGCATGAATAATTTTGGTACTAAACCTGAAGAAAAGAGATCAGTAGGAAAATTTGGGGGTGTTATAGAGAATAATAACAAAGTACAGTTTAGACAAGTAAGATATGGGACTGTGGCCTAGATTAAACTGGCTCAGGAATGGATCCCGTAACAAGTTCTTGTAACACGGTGACAAAAATTCTCATTCCATATATAGCAAGAGTTTCTTAATCTCCTAAGCGACTATAACGTTGTTAAGCACCGCTCTGCTGCCTAGAGTTAGCTGCTTATTTGCAACCAGGAACCAGCCTAAGTTAGTTGATTTCACCTATGGGACACCGACAAGCAGACATTCCTCCACAAGGGGAGCTGCAGCTACAACAGCTAGTACAGGCTAATTGCGTCACACCAGCCTGTTTAACCAAAACACATTGTAGACACCATAGCTATAACATGTGTACAAGGTATTACATTTTCCATTGAAGTATAAGGCAAGGTTTTTGCGCTCACCAGCCTTAATTTTTCGCTCGCCACGGAAAATCGGACAATTTTTGTTAAGCCTTGTTGGTAAAGGGGAAGTGGTGGTCATGACTGTGCCGTGGATAATGACGGCGAAATCGATTTTGTTTCTGGTGATGTCATCATGGGAAGGTAGGTTTAATCGAAGGCTTTGCGCACATCCTTAGTAATTTGATCTTCGATGCGAAATATGACATTGAGCCTAAGGCTTAAGGAAAAACAGGTAAGGAGAAGTTATTTTTAACAGTAAAATTATGTATAAATAGCTTGAAAAATAGCGAATGTACAGCACAGCAATATTGAGTGTGCACATAAAATGTTGGACCAGCTGTAGACGGCAAGAAGAAATTTCTAAAGAAAAGGAAATGTAGCTGTAGTATCATTTTACGTTGTTCTGGCTTTACCAATGTCATTATTATTATTATTATTATTATTATTATTATTATTATTATTATTATTATTATTAGCAGACGTACTGCGAGAAGCAACAGTTGTATGGCATAATAGGCTACTGCAGAATCCTTGCTAGTAGCAGCAGTGAAAGAAGTAGTAGTAGTAAAATCAGTAGAATGAGCATTATTTGTTCCAAGGTCAGTGGGTGACAGCAATACTAGAAAATCACTAAGAACAGTACACTGGATCATTAGTAGCAATAATAATAATAATTATAAGTTCTAATTTTTATCCATGGTGCAACAGCCCCTATTGAGCCAGGGCCTCCTCGTCATCAAGGCTTCGCAATCACACTCAGACACACAAAACTCGGTTGGACTCCTCAGGACGAGTGTTCAGCCCTTCGCAAAGACCTCTACTTGATAACACAAAACACGCACAGGGGTGAGTCATCCATGCCAACGGCGGGATTCGAACCCATAATCCCAGCAAACGGGCGGCCACAGACCCACCGCGCGGCCACTGGGACCCGCAATGTAAATAAGCATAAATATAGTAGTAGTAGTAGTAGTAGTAGTAGCAGCAGCAGCAGCATAAACAGTAAAATACTTGCAGTACTGGTGTTAAAATGACTACATGAACAATAGTTCCTGGCATTTGAATCCCCTCTTTACTTGCGAATATGACGCAAGAAATCAGAAATTTCACTTGCGCCCACGTTTGAGACAGCGGTAGAAGGAAAGGAGTGCGCTGCATCATCAGCTTTAAAGAAGCTGTCCTCTGACATGCTGGTATAGGTATGACCAACCACGTAGAGAGAAAGAATGCGGAGCCCACTGATTCCTAACGTAAAGATGGGGCACTCCAGTGAAATTCTTCCGTTTATATATTCTGTGATGGTGCACTAACCATATTCGTTTTATCGTCCAATTCTACATTAAATAAAACAGTCCTTATTTAATCACTAATTTCGAAGTTAAAAACATTTTATTGGTATCCGTTTTCGCATTATTCTTAATGGTTAACTCGATTTGGTTTTCAGAATATGACAGTAACTTAAGGGTTTTATCATTAGTTACATTGTCTCAGCAAAAATGTATCGGGTAATTATCACGTAATAATTTATTTAAGATTGCTGAATCCTAGCAGATTGTCTGAGAAAAAGTGCATTACAAATGATAATGTTATTAGTAGAAGAATAAAACCTAGATATATTTTTTTATTATCTGTTTCAGAAGTTATTGTTGTCCCTTATAAACTTCCAGTGCTGAAGATCAGAATAACAATAATTCTGTCAATTTACGATTAGGCTCTTGGGTGTGAAACGTGATCCCCTGCACTGATAACAAAAAATGCAAGTGTTTTTAAAAGAAAATGTTTGGGTCTAAGAATTGTGAAATAATTAAATGGTGAGAAACTTGATTTATGCAGGTCGTTCAGTGTTGTATGAAAACGAGAAGGCCACCATACACAGACTATGGCTAGGATGAATGGGTAAAGCATTGTTCACTTCTAAAAGTCCACTAGGAATTCAAAGAAGGAATCAGGAATCTGAAGCTACTGTAAATGAGATACAATTTGAAGTGGCTCAGGGTCTGTGTTGAACCTTCGGCATCTTTATCACATGTTGTTCTGTCGTAAACAAGCACAGCGGTAATAAGTGGCATTTTCAGTAAGTTCCTCTAGTGCCGGTCCCAGAGGCCAAGCGATCTAAGGCGTAGGTCTACGGACGTTCTCCTGCTAGATTGTGGGTTCGGATCCCACCGGGGCATGGAAGTCTGTCTGTTGTGAGTGTTGTGTGTTGTCAGGTAGAGGTCTCTGCGACGAGCTGATCACTCGTCCAGAGGAGTCCTACCGACTGTGATGAGTCGTTGTGTGTGATCTAGAAACCTCAAGAATTAGGAGGTCCTGGCCCGCGTTGGGCCGCAGCGCCACAGGAAAAAAAGTTCCCCTAGTCCGTGATTCTTTTGTCAATCTAGTACTTTATTTTTCAGTATGCAATAGGGATAATATGCAACAGATGGCATAAAGTTAATGTGCAACTGTGTGACGTTGGGAAATTTATCCAGTGAAGAGTCTGGTAGTGTGACTTGTTTTTTATGGTCAAAATACATTTCCTCACCGAAATTCGCCGAAAATTGATGTACGTGGCCAGTGTTAAATGAGAGTGGAATATATCAGAAAATGGTGCAGAGGATACAGAAGTGGTGGAATGAACCATCTTGATGACGATAGTGCCTGAAGGTCAGGAGGAGCTGATTCTGGAAAAGTGACTGGACATCATTTGAAATATATGAGCTGCGTTGGAGTTACTCCTAGGAAAATCTACAAACAAAGCTGACCGTGAAGAAATGGGGTACGCAAACATGTGCACCCTGTGCACCAACATGTCTGACGGAAGAACAAACAATCGATGTTTTAAAAATGTTCTTTTACAACTTCAACAGTTTAAGAAGAATGAAAACAATTCGTGGAATCCACAGTGACAAGTGACATAAGGTGGGTGCACCGCGTCTCCCCTCAAACACGGTGACAAGTGACGTAACGTGGGTGCACCGTATCACTCCTCCAACACAGTGACAAGTGACATAAGGTGGGTGCAACGCGTCACCCCTCAAACACGGTGACAAGTGACGTAACGTGGGTGCACCGTATCACTCCTCCAACACAGTGACAAGTGACATAAGGTGGGTGACCCGCGTCACCCCTCAAACACGGTGACAAGTGACGTAACGTGGGTGCACCGTATCACTCCTCCAACACAGTGACAAGTGACATAAGGTGGGTGCAACGCGTCACCCCTCAAACATGGTGACAAGTGACGTAACGTGGGTGCACCGTATCACTCCTCCAACACAGTGACAAGTGACATAAGGTGGGTGCAACGCGTCACCCCTCAAACACGGTGACAAGTGACGTAACGTGGATGCACCATATCACTCCTCCAACACAGTGACAAGTGACATAAGGTGGGTGCACCGCGTCACCCCTCAAACATGGTGACAAGTGACGTAACGTGGATGCACCATATCACTCCTCCAACACAGTGACAAGTGACATAAGGTGGGTGCACCGCGTCACCCCTCAAACATGGTGATAAGTGACGTAACGTGGGTGCACCGTATCACTCCTCCAACACAGTGACAAGTGACATAAGGTGGGTGCACCGCGTCACCCCTCAAACATGGTGACAAGTGACGTAACGTGGGTGCACCGTATCACTCCTCCAACACAGTGACAAGTGACGTAACGTGGTACCACAGTATCATTATTCAAACACAGCAGGCTGGAATGCAGTATGAAAAACCAAAATTATCCAAAAGTTCAAACATTAAAAGTGCTTCAGGCTACTGGAAAGTTACGGTGTGTGTATTCCGTGTTGCTGAAGGAGAGACAAACTTGTCGAATGCATGCTTCAGAACACAGGATTCAGGACGACAGTCCAATGCGACACGTTGCGACAAATTCATGCGGCTGTCTGCAGGAGGATATCTGGACATTGTGACGCTGTTGAACATTAATGTAACCTCAAACGAAGCATTTCGGAGAGTAGAGTTGTTGCAGTCATTTCACTTGAAACATCTGGTCTTTCTCACCCTGTTTTGGTGACTGAAGCGACGCTTTTGGATATTGCCGATTCTAAAACAATAATGACGTGTAAATCGCTATTCGTGAAAAGATGCGTTTGCAAAAGAACAACTTCCACCGCGAGAGAATTTTAAATACATGTCATTATGGGAAGCACTTCAGTGTGTTAAAGGATTATGTGGAAATATAATCATAATTAAATGACAGAAATGAGCTGCATTAAATGCCGCAATGCCCCCTTAACTTAATTTTTATGGCCTATGGAAAATTACGTTTGATTTGCTTTTGCAGTCACAGCGGATTAGGAGATATTTCACTGCATAAAGTGTTTATTCAGCTAATTACATTTTTCGTATCAGATACCAAAATTATTCAGTCAACTCAACGTAACAAATTCAGTCTTGAGAATTTAATAGTGTCTCATCCTGTCAAGAAATACGCTGCATTTTGTCACAACAGTTAGCCATGTGCTGCTCTCCTGAGCTAGAGCAATGCACTCCAGCCGTCTTATTCCATTTCAATAAGAAACATGTTCCCATCTTAAACAAATTACTTAAAGTGGTCAGTTTCTCTCAGATATACATACCAAACTCTCTCTTCATTTCCATTTTTCTCTGTGCCTAATCGCTGACACGTTGACACAATCCTCTTGGATTCGATCGTCAAATATTATTTACTGAAAAATTCAAATGCTTTTCTGATCGCCGGTTCGTCAAAAGCCTTCAATCTGTGGCCATATTTGAAGAACGTACAAAGAATAAAAAAATATTCAGTTCTGTATATTTTAACACGCCATGTAAAAAATATTCAGAGTAAAGTTTGTAGCTGTTAATGTGGTACATACTTGCAGCCATGCAGTCATATTTCCTAACACGAGTTATGTATGGAAATTTCAGTATAATTTAATTTCACTTTCATGAAGTGTAGCTGGATGAACATTGATTTAACGCTCATTTTTTTCCAGTTTCATGTAGTGTTAATTCATGATGGACATGGTGCTACTTGCCTGGTTCTCTGCTTAAAAACATCTGGTAAAATTTGACCTCGGCGACTGAGATAAAGACTTCGGAAACTCCTTTATCTTCACCACAAGCCTCTACATTAATAAAGGAATCCCAGCGTCTAGATACCCATAGCTTTGAAATCGTTTAACTTCAGCCAAGTATTCGGAGCGTAAACTCATGGCAAAAACATTGAGATACAAGAAAAACTGCACTATTTTCAGTGGATTCTCTTTGCAGGTTATATATGGATTTCTTCGTGAAAGATGGAGGAAGTTAATATATTAAAGTACTGAATCCATCTTTAAATAAGTAAATCAAGAATAAAATTAAACTTTCATTCCTGGTAAATTGGGATATTAACTTTGTGGTGGTTGCCATTCCTATAAGTTACTCGGGGGCAAATTGACGGATATCTGCAGGCTGCAAATAAATACCACTCAGTGAAATACCCTCTCCCGAAACTCAGTTAAGCATCCCATTTAATTTCCTGACTTTGGACATTATAGTCTTAGATATTAACCCAAAAAGCACAAATATACTCTTACATATCGGTTGACTTTACTGTATGCTAATCTTACAAATTAATAATAAATCATTTCACATTTTATTCTACCACAATTCCTAAAGTATTTTACAATGCAGAACTTCTCCAGGCCATATGACCAGATTGTTGTATACAATTTATTACACAATTCCCATTAAACATGGCTTTGTACAGCACAAGAGTGACAAGACGCCCTTTTAAAATACTGGTAGATATTAAATTTATTCACAGGCCTGTATGTGAACAAACATTTGCAAAGAAACAAACTCCGCTAAACGCAGCACACAATAATTCCTTGAATTGTTGTGTGTTGCGGGTGTCGGGTTTGTGGCCAGAAAGGATAACACCATCACCTGCTCCTCTATCTTGATTTGTATTCGTCGAACGGAATTATGTCAAATGTTAAGCTTTCTGTGAAGTACGACGCATTTGTTACCAACGATGAAAATGAAACTATATTCTGGTGGGTCTGTTAAACGTATCCTACATGACGTTGGGACACAGTAGACAACTTAACAGCTTAGCCTATCGATGGATATGAACAAGTAAAAAAAAAATAATAAAATAAAAATAAAAATTAAAAAATGTAGAATTTAGATACCATGCCCAAGACTGGCGAACTTCTTAGAGTGTAATTTTATGTTACACATACAGTGCATACTCTTACAATCAATATATCAGCCAACAAATGCACTTAATAAATTAAACACAATAAAATACAGAGGGTGCCGAAACATGTAGGAGTTTCATACTTGTCATGAACTGTATTTTATTATATATTAATAATTGTCCAACGAGATGCAACACAAAGCAGACTTTTTTTTTATTCTGCAGGTCCACTCTACATGTTTCGGGTGTCAACCACACCCATCATCAGGAGTACACAAAACTGTAACTACAGCCTCCGATATTGGTCATATTTTTTGTGCAGCTACAAAAAATATGACCAGTACCGGAGGCTGTAGTTAGTTTTGTGTACTCGTGATGATGGGTGTGGTTGACACCAGAAACATGTAGAGTGGACTTGCAGAATAATAGACTGCTTTGTGTTGCATCTCGTTGGACAATTATTAATATACATCAGCGATGCCCGGAACCATAAACATAAAATGTATTTTATTAGTGCATTTTTGGTTAATATATTTATTCTTAGAGTGTAGTCTATATATTAATTCTCTACATTTACATTGCTTAATTTATTTCCGTCATTTGTGGAGAGTCTATCAAACTTACGGAATTATTTCTTCTCAACGAATCTTAAAACGCAATCAGCTAAATTGGTTGGTGGCACGGTTTGAAGTATTTATTCTCATTTGGCAAGAACGTATGAATTATTTTTTTAGAAACACTTTATGGCGGTGTTTGTGGATTCTATACAAGGAGTTTCTTTGAATATGATACAAGCGAATCAGAATTATGTTCCTTTTATTATACAGGATATGTAATGCCATTATTCCTTCTAGTTACAAGTGCTTTGGGCTGGTGTGTAAATGGTATAGGACACAGGAAAGAATATATTAGGCATAATGTAATACATCTGATGGGAGGATTTCTAATTTATACTCTAGCGTATATTTTCAACTTTTGAGCTTGCAAGTAAAATGTACTCTAATTGCAGTTAAAGGCTTATGTGAGTTGTGTTAGTCTTCGTGTCTGTTCAGAAATCACATTCCCAAACCAAACAACTATATAGTGACCATCTGCCGCCTGGTCAGTGCTATCGGATATATCAAGGGGCCGTGACGTGTCAGTAGGCCTCTGTAGCAATTTTGAGATGATAATTGGCAGTGGAAAACCTAAGAAAAACCGACACAAATCTGTGCTGAAACTACGTCGTTCACCGAGAATCTCTCATGAGGTCACTAGGAACTGAACGTGGGGATTTACAGTGAGGATTCAGCGTCTGAACCACCCGATCTGTGGGATCACATGTTACGTAACTTTACATTAAATTCGGTAATAATTTTTGGCGACGAAGCACAGCGAATTTGTTCAAACAATTGTTAATACGCTGTATTTACACAACCTACAGAATAATCAACATTATTCTACATGTGAAGTTATTTAGAGTATGAAATAAATGAACCAGAATATTTGCTGGATATCTGTTAGCATAAATTGCATGCATTACTTGCACATTGCGCATAAAATGAGCGCGTTAAATGGAAAGGTTTATCTGACCCTCCGTTTAGAACTTCGACCTCCAAAAATCTTCATCTGATTGCTACAAAATGTCTTGTCGCGTTCTGGGCTATAAATTTTTGGTCACATTTAGTTGCTGCTCGTATGCACGTACAATTTCTCGCCAGAATTTTACTTCGCTTAAAGAACGAAATGCCTACTCTTTACGACAAGACATAAATATCAATTCGAAGCACAGAGCCTACGTGTAATTTATTTACAGTTAACAAGCTATTTATAAAATATGAGGAAAATATATGGATATATGCCTGTGCGTGTGATTAGGTTTCTAATATGACTGTATATGCCTTCAATGAGTTATCGTCAAATCCAGAACGTAAATGTAAAATAGACTAGTATGTAGAATGAATGTAACAAATCCTAGAGGTTTAGAATAGCTTTGCCTATTTGCCCCAGGAGGTTAGATATTTTCTCCACTATATTTCCTCAAGATGGGGACCTATCGTGTTTTTATTTTATAAAACTGCCGCTAGTCAAGGTCAAACAGCAAATAATTCTAAATATTATATATTAGTTTGAAAATTATACAAATTTTGTAAGCAAGCAAGTGTGTACTTCTTTTAGGAGTTAGGTCGCTATTCTGGACATTATTCCTACACACATCACATTTTCAATAAGAAAGAAGAAAAACGTTGGTGGCTAGACGCCATGACTAATTTTAAGGTAGCGTCTCGGATTTTCTTGGCCGATTGACGAATAAAAAAGGAATATGGAGTTTTCGTTCCTTGTTACTGACAGAGGTACACCACAGTACTCGGAGGAAAACCTGTCCCATTGGCACTTTATCTATGCCTATGACGCGATGGAATATATGGAACCAACTTAAGAACCTCTAATTTAGCAACTAATCCTTAGTTTATAAACTGCCAGTTTTAGCACCAAAAATTCTGAATTTTCGTAACAGTGTTCCACAGCAAACATAGACCATTTCCTTTACAGCATTGACCAAACTGGCTTTCTGCTGGGAGCAGGCGGGGATTGTGATAGTATGAACTTAACATGTAAACGTATACATTGTGTATATTTGTTGTAGTTTGTAAAGGGTCAAAGCGGGCCTACTATTTAAATACCAGTACCAGATTCATCTGACAATGTCTGTAACGCAGCAGATACTGCATGTTACAGAACACTATTTTTGAGCTTAGCAACTAACCAATTTAATGCACAAATTCTTGTTTTATAATGAGTTTATATTATGCTTCTACATGTTTCGAGCACTATGTGCTCATCATCAGGAGGTCAAAATTTTATTATATTATACAGAGTCTGATGATACCAAATGCTGTATAATACAATTTTGACCTCTTGATGATCAGAACATAGTGCTCGAAGCATGTAGATGCATACAATAAACTTATTATAAAACAAGAATTTGTGCATTAAGTTGGTTAGTTACTAAAATTATACTGAGATGCACGGTCAGCAAAACATCAAAAGAACTGTATTTTTGTTTTTTATGGTTCTTATAGTAAATAATAATTATTTTTACGAACAGTAATGGGTTACTAGCCCTTTTAAATGTTCAAGACTATATTGTCTGTGATGTAGGAGCTGCAACTTTGTGCATAAAGTACTTGCCAAAGAATATGTACTGAACTGACGTAATTAAATAGAATGAACCTTGTGAACAGTAATAAATTTCTAATGCAAGTGCCATGTACTTTACCTTATCAAAATCTTTAAGAAATTTAAAATGTACAGACTAATAACTTAACCCCTTACCTGCAATCTTCTATGAACCAAACCAAAGTGACTCAAAATCGGAAGGGCCATACCTGTTGGCGCGTACCATGTTTTTCAGCTCGTGAGCCACATAATCACAAATTTAAATGTGTGCGGACTGCAGGAATATATTGTAGATAACATGGCGAAGAACACGCTCTTAGTCATTCAATAGTATATGGGTTCATATTTTATCAATGATACAAAAGCGGCTGGAAAGTGTTTGGTCTCTGCATGCGGACAAGTTTGTGTGTGGTACACAAGTAGGCACAGCGTCTTCGCCAAGTAACTCTGGTGGCACTCACATTGTGCTCAACGGGTCTAGACAATTCCTAGTGCAAGAAAATCTTATCGAGTGCTGCCTATACTACGTCCTTAATCTGGTTGCTCTTATTTGCTGACAGACACATAATTAATATTTACTTTAGGAAAGTATATTTGAAAAGTAAATGAAGTATTTACATGTCTCTGTGCTGCTATTTGGTTAGTTTCATTGATCTCTTATTTCGTTAGTCTATGACGTGTAATGGTAAAATTATACAGCAAGTATACATTAATGAGAACATTTGTTAAAATTTTATGCATATATCTTTTATGAAAGCTGACCAAGTTAACACGGGGCATGAAGTGAAAGAAATAGAATGCCTTGATAAATGAAATTTGTCATGTATAGTACTCATTTACACAAAATAAAAATAAGAGATGTCTAAAAAGGAAACTGTACATAATATACACTACGTAATCTCCGTACTGGCTGTTTGTAGCAGCATTCAGCGCGAGGCGAAGGTGTCGTGAGTAAAATACAGAACGTTTTCTGTTAAACATGCATAACTTATTCTATGAAAATTCTATGAAATTAATATATTAATAATTTTTTCTTGAGAAGCTGATAAACTGGCCGCTAATTACGAAGTTTGCAGTATTTCATACAATTTAAAATGTATTACCCCTTTCACAATATCTCCCCGCAAATCTATGTACATAGTCAGATGAATCCAGTGACAGCCTCACAGTCTCTACTTTCAGAACGATTTAATTTTGTCCACGAGCAAGTTGGCTCAGACGGTAATACAGACGGCTTGTGTTCAGGGTTTTATGGTTTCGTTCTCAATCGGGAAACCAACTATTTTCCAAAAGGGGTTTTCATTTATTTCCAAAACATTATTCAATAATCCTCCTGTATTTTCCAAGATACTGGCAGCGACGTTAACCCTTAATTTGGTGCGCAGTTTATACTACGTGACTTCCTTTGTGTTCATTGGACAGTTTGGTGCGTAAAGGTAAGACAGCTTTTTTTGTGCTTCCATGCGTTGTTCAGGGCAACAGCCTGGAAGACGAACATTGCATCAATTTAAATTTAGCGCCACTGTCGAGTGGTAAAATTTTTTGAACTGCTTTTTTTCCCACGCTATTAGTTATACGACTTTTTAAAATGATTTTACACGTTGAGGAAGCTCGTAAATATGACGAATGAACTGAAGCGATTCTATCCTAGACATTAAATTTCATTCTAGTGTCATGTTTCAATCAATTATTTGTTTCAAATCTGGTTATTTGTGGAATTAAATTAAGGTTTACTTCTGCTGTGACATGAGAGAATCTACTGTTAGAATTTTTGCGAGAAAAGAGTAACACTATTTCTAAGGGAAGCAAATATAAATAATACTTTTGTAAAGTAAATAATCTAGATCTAGCGCTTTTAGCCCAAAACGGCCAACAGAAGCACGCCGAACGATTGTCTAGGTGTTCCACGCACCAGATATAAAATACCATCTTCAGTGCGCGATTTCGGCTCAGCCGTGGTGTAACTAAAACTTGCACTGCTTTGGTATCTTACATAGCGTATAATGGCAGTTTCTTACCGACGTTTCGGAACAATGTTGCTGCCCCATCTTCAATGGTCAAGCAAAAACCTGTTTGACCCCTGAAAATAGAACCGATCCGTCGTCCCGAAACGTCTGTAGGAAATACTTTGCCTAAAATTCCAAAAGGACGCAGATCTCAAATATTATCTTCAAGTTTATACCTGTGACGTCTAAGTGATCCTTCTCTAACTGAACTGTAACCTGCATGCACTTTCTACGAATACGTGTGATTACTTCATAACATCATGAATAATACTTAAAAGTACATAACTTATTACCTGCGACAAAAAGTATGAAATTTATACTGCAGAGCGCTGTGTATTTGCTTTTTTTTTTTCTGTTAATGCAGTATTTCCCCTGGTTGAATTAATTTATTTAAAAAAAAATCTGTGTTTGACCATTCGTCCGTGAATTTGGGAACTGGCCTTGTGATCTGTGTGTGAAGCTAAGATGTGGTGCACTGTCTGAGTTTGTATATCTACCAGTTTGTGTTCAATTGTATATATTCACAAAATCAGCTTGGCATTTTTAAAGCCCAAATCAAATACTTTCAATGAGGTTGCATGCTTTCCTTCGGATATTCCTGCCACGTGTATTCATGTTGCAACACGTGGCCAAGGAAAGCGGGCCAGCAGTCGCATATCTCACAGCGTGTGCTCAGTACGTTTTACCGACGGAGCACTCTCCTAATTAAAAACGGGCCCACCCACTAAATTGGTTTGCGGAGTCCAGAATTTGAAGCAAATGCCCGCGGGACCGAACAGGATGCAGTAACGGCGTGGTGACAGCTTACCCCAGCCATGCGACGTGCAGTAGAGAAGAAGAGGCCATGAGCAGAATGACCCAGAGCATCTCGCGAGATCTCCTTCCTGGAGGGCTGGGGGCGGTGCACAGTCGATTATGATGATTATTATGAAGATGTTTAGTGTTCCTTGACCTTTCTTGATGACCTCGATCACTACAACGACTTCTAGCAGTTTCAGATGTTATTTTTTGGTCTTCCTTCTATTCTTTTTCGTCTTCTCTATTCCTCCCCTCTGTTCCTGTTATCTGGTGGTTCTTTGGCTTGCGATGACGTAGACATGTTGGAGATTCCTCCAGTGGCCACTCTTCCTCTTCTTCCTCTTGCTGCTATTCTCCTCAACCACTACAACAGCACTGACACTTCCACCACCACTGCCACCACCGTCACCACCACCAACACGACTACAATACACTGCCATGTACAAGTCCCATTCAGCCGGTGTCTGAGGACCAACTAACCATGAAGGTAGCCGCTGTAACTGATGGTCCATGGGATTCCTGAAGGGGGGCCTTTGCGATACGGTGCTGCGGCTACGTGCAATGTGGGAGGGCACAGTGTCGGCAGCGAGATGAGAGCCGCCGTCAGGAGAGAGATAGAGATAGGAAACACACACAAGTGGAGGAGGAACGTGAAGAAGGGTGGAGGGGATTGTGACGTCGATCTGTCGTCGCCGACAAAGGGGCTCCTCATCCGACCAAAGAGTAGCTGAGGGGATGCGCAAGGTAGTTTAATATCTAGCTTGGGATGATACCACAACCCCTCGTGTGCGATGGTGGTTCTAATTACCTTGTAGAAGCGGGCACCATTGATTACAGAAGAACACTACATGCGCGGTCGTCGACAGGCCAGGAACAAGGAACGTCAAAGAGGATTCTACATCCCCTTCACATAATCCGCTTCACTGCTTTGGCCTTTACCCCCGTGAAATTCGCAGTCAATATTGATCTTCCCAATAAACAATGATCCGCATTCACACAACTCCGCAACAGGAGATGAAAGCAAAGCTCCGGTTAAAACATAGTCTAGGCTATAAGAAGTATCCATGCAACCGAACAGTGTGTACAAATGCGCAGGTTAAATGCACACCAGCCTTCTGTGTTTCCATTCAGATATGTCAAATAATATATCCATTTTTATTTAGCTTATGATGACACTATGATGATGATGATGATGATGCTAATAATAATAATATTTATTTACTGCAATTGGGTTGTTACCCGGTGGCAGTGGTTATTTTAAGAGTATACGAAATATCAAATAGATTTCTACCAAATTTAAGTCGGGAGGGCTACATGAGAAGCATGTAGTGGCAACTTGGAATCTTGCGAACCATCTCAGCATTTGCTTTTAAGCAGAGGGAAGGCAAGAAAAACCTGTGTCGAGGTGGCCCGTCGCAGGACCTTCGGAATACTGACTTCTAGCCAGCAGTCCGGCATCTAAAGTACTGTTTTACTGATTCAAATAGAGACAGTCTAAAGTCGCGGTGTTGCTATTAAACTCAGTAACACAATTGTACATATTCTGTGTACTGGATGAAGGCAAGTACAAAACACACTGCATTTAATAACGGTAGGGGGCAGGAACTATTTATAATAAAAGTTTCCGTCAAACACAACTAGTCTATTATGTTTAGAGATTAGCCACTCTGATCATAATAAACTAGTTGTGTTTGACGGAAACTTTTATTGTTAATAGTTCCTAGTGAAAACATATCGGGATGGCGTCCACAAAAAATGTAGGGGCAGGCTATTGCGGGGAAGACCTCTGGCTGCCAGAAAGGATCCGGGCCCTCTGCTCTCTTCTTTTGTTGGCAGACAGCCTGCCGGGGCCTGTGTATCAGGGTGAGGTGAAGTGGGTGGAAAGGGGTGGGGTGGGGATGGAAGGCGACCCAGCAACGGAAATGAAAGATGGACCAATTGGATATATAACTTCCTAGAAAACATGAATAGTTTCCGGAAGTGACGTCGCAGGTTTCCTAAACAAGTCAACTTCCAGGTCTTTTTGTGTGATTCTGTAGCGTTCTGTCCTCTCTCACATACAAATCTTGGAACTTTGTCAAGTTAGCATAACTGCAACTGATACTGTTTTTCGGGTCAAAAAATCTATGTTTTTTTTTTTTTTGATTAACTTCTCTTTGACTAAAACCTTCAGTTATTAAGTCTATTTAGGTTTTTGTGAGACTGTAGAGATGCCGTAAACAGGGTGTTCTGTGAAGGATTTGCCATGCTTAATTCGCTTATAATGTGGGCTGGGTAGTTCAGTCAGTACAGCGATCGACTACGGGCTGGACGTTCCGGGATCGAATCAATACTCACATACTGACAATACCACATTTCACCGTGCTTAGGAACATGGCGTCCCTGCACCAGACCTGTAAAGACACCACGAACAGACGACGTCGCCACACTAAAAGGCAGTCACTTTGGGCCATGAGAAACAAAACAACGATTGTCACAATCCGACACTCAAGGACACTCTTTCATATATACCATGTTACTGAGCTACTTCCCACATAACCATTGTATTTGTCTACTGAAGGAACAATAAATTTGTACTTACAAAAAAAAAAATCCCGGTAAGGACGATATTTTCCGCCCGTCCAGACCTGCCCCGGGGCCCACCCATCCTCCTGCAAAGTGGGTACCGGGTTTTTTTCCGTGAGTAAAGTGCGGCCGGGGCGTGCTGCTGACCACTCACCCCCTTCTAGTGTAGAGGTCATGGAAGAGTAGAGTTAAACCTCTACCCACCCTCTGGGCCACACCGGGCCTGTAACAGGATCACTTTATCTTTACTTTTTACTTCCCTTATAATGCAAGCTTATCAAGAATTACGGTATAAGTTTGTAAATGATGAAAGGTTCATGTCGTCTGGATTATGACGACGCCTCAATTGATAAATATCTACCGACGTTTCGGGGGGCATGTGTGCCCCGTCTTAAGAGTTTAAGCATTTTATTCTTCTTGGACTACTTAAATCCTGAATATGGAGGAGAAAAACTTGGAAACGTTTGTGTCTATCAATCTACAATTACGTCATTCCCCAGCCGGCTTGGATCTTCCTCAACAAATTTATGAAAACTTCAGAAAAAACTCACTTCTGTCAGGTGACTAACTTCCAGTACTAGATTCTACATATCGGGATTGGGTTAAACTTCTTACATAGGCTTACACTGCCTCTAAGCTTCTCAGTATTTGCGTGCTTTTATTGTTTTGTGTACAGACTGTCAATATAGCTGATGGGACTGTACTGTCGACGGAATATTGTGAAAATAATGTGGATATTCCGGTAAATGCTACGACATAGGTGACCTTGTCCTTGTGCATGCCATGGAGACATAGGGCGTAGTGAAGTTATATCTCTACGCCTTCCTAATCTCGGAAGTACCTGGATGGGAGTAGTCAGCTTCCTGCTGCAGCCGCTTTAAGCCCGGAGAAAGGGAAACTGATAACCATTAAACTGAGGGCTGGATGGACTCCCAGAACTTATCTTGACGCTCTGGAGAAGAGACAACTATTTTGTCCCTCAGGGAAATAAAACCACGTTTCCTCGGTCGTCCAGCCTGTAGCTTGGTCACTGTACAGTCTGCGCTTGGTCACTGTACAGACTGCGCTTGGTCGCTGTACAGTCTGCGCTTGGTCACTGTACAGTCTGCGCTTGGCCACTGTACAGACTGCGCTCGGTCACTGTACAGTCTGCGCTCGGTCACTGTACAGTCTGCGCTTGGTCACTGTACATACTGAGCTTGGTCACTGTACAGTCTGCACTATTCCGAAGAATCTTAGATTTATTAGCATAAATAAAATGGTTAATAGAGAATTTGTAATTCGGCATACATTTAGGATATATCTGCATAGAAATGTCAGCGTACAAATGATAAATTATTAGCTGTGTATTTCTGTCACACTATAAGATGAATAGTTATTCCACAGCTGCCTCTTTTATTTTTACATTGTACTGTACCAAACACGCTTGGAAAGTATTTGCACATTTTAAGTACTGTTATTTTTCTTTTTATATCTCTTTGAAGAGCTGAGACTACTAAAAAGTGTGAATTGGCGGACTTATTGCGCCTACTTCCTTTGCCGAACCTGCATCACCTACTGCCGCTCTGCTGATTAGAAATTTCGGATAGTCGTTATTTTGTCCCTTGTAGGCGCCTTAGCACAGCAGCTACTAGTCTTGTCTGGTCTGTCTGTCCGTCCCTCTGCCCGCGTTTATCACTGCGAATCCCGTCGGACGGCGTTCCTTGAAGCTCCATATTTGGAATACTTTCTTCTTTACTAAAATCCTTCGAAACAAGAGATTTTTGTTAACATCGGACACAAATTGCGGATCATTGATTTGAAGACGTACTTAAATTTATGCAATTGGTCTTTGTAATTGAGACAGAATGTGTTCTTTATGAAGTAAGAACTGATGCCTAAGAAACAATCGACGATACAAACACGTCGCTTTTCTCGAGAAAAGTACAGGCAATGTGACACAGGCGAAAACGAAAGGAAACAACGATTACTTTTAGACCAGTGGCTTATCCTGATGCGGAGTTCGGGTCTAGCGGAAGGTTACAAAATGCGACATTGCTCTTAAGGTTCCGCTGTACCTTAATTCGTATCAGAAGTCGCCACTTCTTTACAAGGTACTGGGTTAGATAGCATTGAAAATGAAGTTACGATTGGCGTTACAGTGAATACGAGATTGTGGTATATATTGATGGTGTCAATCCAACTGTGGCTGAGAGTATTAATAAAATTCAGTCTTGTATCAACTTACTGCGTTTACCGTATTTCTTGAAGTAAGTGTGTGAAGAGGGTTGATACTGTTTTTGAGATTAATTAGTATCCAAACATGTAGGTAGAATGATGATATTTCAATTTTCCTGGCAACTGGAATACAAAAAATTAGGAACGCATTTAGAGATGTTATATTTGTGCTTAAATTTTCGCTATTAATTGTGAGAAACATGGAAAGGCATTTATCTCAGTAATTAACCAACTTGATGCACAAAATTTTTGTTTTACAATTAGTTTATTTCATGCGTCTACATGTTTCGAGCACATGTGCTCATCATAAGGAAGTCAAAATTGCGTTATACAGCATCTGGTATCATCACACCTACAGGTGGCCGTCTGGTGCACGAGACGGCCACCTGTAGGTGTGATGATACCAGAGGCTGTGTAACGCAATTTTGACCTCCTGATGATAAGCACATGTGCTCGAAACATGTAGAGGAATGAAATAAACTTATTGTAAAACAAAAATTTTGTGCATCAAGTTGGTTAATTACTGAGATAAATATACTGAGATGCACGGTCAGCAAAACGTCAA
>Ga0123355_10002546_pt1 | contig 25828 bp, 18 predicted proteins | sample TergutEmb28metaG_3_FD_89872 | JGI IMG/M metagenome (GOLD analysis project Ga0123355, IMG submission 89872) | Embiratermes neotenicus P1 segment gut microbial communities from Petit-Saut dam, French Guiana - Emb289 P1 | ecosystem: Host-associated > Arthropoda: Insects > Digestive system > Gut ...
CATTGTCAACATAAAAGCGTTGAGGAGCAAAGCGACGAAGCAATCCAAGCTTGGATTGCTTCGCTACGCTCGCAACGACGGTTGTTCTGCATAGATATTCATGGTTTCTGCTTAATAAGACAGTCCCTTGCTCAAGTTTTAATCCAATACTGTGTCCCATCCCCATTTCTATCCAAAAACCCATATTCAATCATGCATCGCCGTACGGATACATAGTCTTCGTAGTATTTTTTTAGTAGCCGGTTTACTTCATTTTCCGCGTAATGACGGCCTGCCTGGAAGTCTCCGATTAGCTTTTGCATGATAATTATCTTACGCTTTTCCTTAGCAGGGAAGCCCTCTATCAGCAACTTGCCATCTGGGCTGAAGTAGCGTGCAAGCACTTCGTCCCGCTCCGCCTGTGTGATAGCGAAACGGTCATCTATGCTGGTGGCCTGTGGGTGGAAGTCTACTAGCTTGCTATCGTCAGGCTTTGGACCTTTTTTTCGTTTTGCCGCTTCATCCTCCATCAGCTCCACCAGTGCTACCAGGATTTTGGCCTGCTTATATTTTTCCCGGATTGCAAAACGCTGGTTGCGAATCGTTGAGGGGCTGTTGGCACCAGTTTTGGCCATGATTTCCTTGTCGGAGTGTCCTGCTGCAAATAATCTGGCCAATTCCTCCTGTCCGGGGGACAGGCCAGTATAGACTCGGCCCAGACTCATTAGATACTCGAAGATTGGGGGATGATGAGTTTTAATATGGACTTCCGCCATTTTTTTTGCATCATATAGCCCATTTTCCGTTTGGTAGATGACCCCCTCTTCAAAGATATGTCCACACAGCAGACAGGTGTAGCTATCTTCATCAATGTGTGTGTAACCTCGTTTTAAGTTTTCATTTGTGGCGTTCCAAAATAATTCGCTATTCATAATCCGACCTCCATTCTATATGTCTATTTTGATTATAGATATTATTTATAATATCTATAATATATATAAATGTCAAGATTTTGCTGTTTTAGTTTGACAATCATCTTATAACCCCTTATAATCACCTCGCGAAGAACTAAAAAGTCGGCTCTGTCCGGCTTTTTTGTAATATACAAAAAATTTAACGGGGTGGTAATATGTCAGAGAAAAAAACCGTACTGACTCAAGAAGGCCATAAGAGACTAGAGGCCGAGCTACAGGAGCTAAGGCTTGTGCGCCGCAAAGATGTAGCTGAAAAGATAAAAGAAGCTCGCGGCCAAGGTGATTTATCCGAAAACGCCGAATACGATGCCGCCAAAGATGAACAGGCCGAGGTTGAGGCTCGCATTAATACTATCGAAAAAATGCTGGGCAACGCTGAAATAATAGCGGAAGAAGACATAGATAAAGACAGTGTTAATGTCGGCAGCACAGTAAAGCTGTTGGATTTGGAGTTTGACGATGAAGTCGAGTACTTAATCGTAGGTTCAACAGAGGCAAATCCAGTTGATGGACGTATTTCCAACGAATCACCGTTAGGCTTGGCCTTACTCAGGCGTAACCGCGGTGAAACTGTATCCGTGGAAGCACCGGACGGTGTAATTCAGTACCAAATTATTGATATAAGTTAAGGAGCACAACATGAGCACATCAAATGAGCCCCAGAGCCATGACTTGCAAGATTTACAAGAACAACAGCGCATCCGCCGGGAAAAGCTTGTGGCTCTCCAAGAAGCAGGCGCCGACCCGTTTTTACATGTAACTTTCGATGTTACCGCTTATAGCAAAAACATCCATGATGACTTTGATCAGCTGGAAGGTAAGCAGGTAAAAGTGGCTGGGCGGTTGATGACTCGTCGGATAATGGGTAAGGCATCTTTTATTGATATCCAAGACAAGGATGGCCGTATTCAGTCATATGTGCGCCGGGATGATATCGGTGAGGAGGCTTATACTGCCTTTAAGCAATACGACATTGGTGATATAGTTGGAGTAACTGGCGAGGTATTCCGTACCCAGAAGGGTGAGATTTCTGTCAAAGCCGATACGGTGATTTTGCTTGCCAAGAGCCTTCAGGTTTTGCCGGAAAAATTCCATGGACTGAAAGACAAAGAGGCAAGGTATCGTCAGCGTTATCTTGATTTAATTGTTAATCCTGAGATTAAAGATGTGTTCATAAAGCGTACAGCGATAATCAGGTCTATCCGGGCATTTCTTGACGGGCGAGGTTTTCTTGAGGTGGATACGCCGGTGTTACAGACGGTTTCCGCTGGGGCCGGAGGTACAGCACGTCCTTTTGAGACTCATCATAATACCTTAAACTTAGATATGTACTTGCGAATTGCCTTGGAACTGCCGCTTAAGCGGCTTATCGTGGGTGGGCTAGATAGGGTCTACGAGCTGGGCCGCTGTTTCCGTAACGAAGGCATGAGCACAAGGCATAACCCGGAATTTACCATGCTGGAATTATACCAAGCATATACCGATTATAATGGGATGATGGAGCTGTCTGAGTCTTTGTTCCGTCAGGTAGCAATTGATGTACTGGGGACGGCAAAGGTGCCATGTAGTGGGCATATCATCGACTTGGAATCGCCATTCGCAAGATTGTCTATGGTTGAAGCCGTGCGGAAATATGCAAATGTAGACTTCGACCAAATCCCAGATGTGGAAGCAGCTAGGGCAGTAGCCCGTGAGCATCATATAAAGTACGAGCCCTATCATGGTAAAGGCAATATACTAGAGTCCTTTTTCGAAGAGTTTGCGGAAAAGAACCTGATTCAACCAACATTTATTATGAATCATCCTGTGGAAATAACCCCATTGGCAAAACGTATGCCCGATAATCCCGAATATACGGAGCGGTTTGAGTTATTTATACTGGGAAGAGAAATGGGCAACGCATACTCCGAGCTCAATGACCCAATAGACCAGCGCAGCCGTTTCGCCCACCAGGAGGCACTGCGTGCCGCGGGAGAAGATGAAGCTTCCATGACCGATGAGGATTTTATATTGGCGTTGGAATATGGGATGCCACCGACAGGAGGCCTGGGATTTGGGGTAGATAGGTTATTTATGCTACTGACGGATTCGGATTCTATACGGGATGTTATCTTTTTTCCTACTATGAAGCCGAGAGAGTGAATAAATATATTCTAAGAGGAGAGTTTAAAAAGCCCCGCAGTTGCTAATCTCGCAGCTGCGGGGCTTTCGTGTATCTTGGGTTTACTTTCAATCCATTACCTTTGGGTGAGCTTTTTCTTTAGCTGAAGCATGAATAGTAGCAGTACAGCACCACCTACAACACCAGCTCCCGCCATTACCGGGGTTGATAATATCCCTAGCCCACCGGTCATAGGTAGGTCGAAGTTACGTCTGTTGCCTACGGCAAATACATAACCTGTTTCACCTGTCAGTGGTACAAGACGCGGTGTGGAGCTATTCCCTTGGATTGAGATGACATAGGTTACGTTTACCGTTGGTACATCAATAATGTTCATCCTAATGCGCCATTGGCCGAAGGGTACGGTATATCCGACAGGGGCAAAAATCTCTACCAATTGATAATATGCGAAAGGCTGGTCGGTTCTTATTCCGAACTCAAGCTCTATGGGGTAGTCCGGGTCGCCGGTGCTTGTGTGTTGTGAGGTCCGTACCCAGCCAGGCGCGGGTACAACACTAGCTGTGGGCGTACCATCGCCGGTGTAGCGGTAGAGTGCAAAAACTGCGCCTTCCAGTAATATATCAGCAGTCACCAGTTGGGCAAGGGTAGTGGGGTTCATGGTGAATATACCTTCGTCGGTTTTGTGCAAGTCCATTTCTGCGGTCAAGTACCGGTTACCGATATGCCAGCGTAGTCTTGCTGGGTCGGTATCATCACAGTCTGGAGTGCCGCCTGTTTCTCTGTCCCGGCGTACAAATTCCAAGTCATTGTCGGTACATGGCTGTATATGTGGTGGGTCTACAATGTATAGCATATCGTCAAAGACCCCCGGGACGGTTTCGATTGTTTCGGAGGCTATTGTCAGGTACCAATGGCCGGGAGGGAGCAGGAATAAATGACTGGGCATTGAGGCCGGTGCCTGAGGTGCCGTTACTTCTCTAAGCCGGAAGTCCCCGGGGGTAAATACCAGCAGTGCAACCCGACCATTGGCTTCGCTTGTAGCTTGGGTATAAAAGTCCCAGGAGCTTGTATTTGTATTCCAGATATCCAGAGCAAACACCGCACCTGGTAGGTTGTTGATAACCGGGGTTGGATAATAGACTCCCATATCGGTTTTGTAGAAGTAAACCGGGCGTACAAAGTTGATGTCGTAGTTGTTAAGAGGGTGGCGCATTGTACTTAGGTGATGGCGGGGATTGGGAGTATTCCATCCAAGCCAGCGAATATTTGGCAGTTCATCTACCGCGTTGTAGGGGTGATGGAAGGCTGCGATTGCGGAGTTGTTGCCATAGATATTGGCTTCGTTGGCGTCGGTAAAGCGTACCGAGTCTTCTATTATCAGATTGTCAAAGGCTTGGAAGACCTCGTTGGGGTCGGGTGGGGTGGGGTGTAGGATATCGTGGGGTACGTCCATACCGGATAGGTAGTATCCGTAGTCTACGAGCTCTGTGAAGATTGCACCACCCATGCGCTCGGCTTCATTGCCTGCGAAGAGTACGTTTTCGGCACTCATATGTGCTCGGAACATTAGGTAGACTCCGCCGCCGTATATGGCGCGATTGCGGGTGATTTGGCCGCCGGTTACGTCGAAACGGCTGGTGAAGTGTAAGCCGGGGTTGAGTACATATACGCCACCGCCAAAGACTGCGGATTCGTTATTGTCTATCGCGCCGCCTTTCATTTCGAATATAGCGTCATTATAGATGTATACGCCACCGCCACTGGTGTAAGACTTGTTGTCGTAGATGCGTCCACCATGCATTATAAGATGCCCATTACCTCTAAATGGATGTGGTAGCCAGCCCAGAACCGGGTCATATGTGTGCGGAGAGTTGTCGCCGTGGAGGAACACACCGCCGCCTCTGTTGGCACTATTGCCATCTATTCTCCATTCGCCAAACATTTCTAATAGCTGATAGGAGAGGTATATCCCACCACCATCTACGTTTGCGGAGTTACCGGATATTTCTACCGGTTGGGTGCGTTCATCGGTATGCCACTGTCCTACATTCCAGAATACGCCACCGCCGCTATTGTCAGCAATATTATCATTAATCCGTATCGTATTAGCCGGTTGTCCAGGTAGTGGGTCTCTCATTGTAAACAATCCGCTGCTTGTGATAAATACCCCACCCCCATCTTCGTTGTGGGGCCAGCCGAGGAACAAGTTGAGTGGATTAATATAGTCAAGTGAAGCACGGTTATCTCTGATTGTGCCGCCGTGCATATCGAATCTCGCACCTATAGGAGACTGCGCATTAAGTGCATGTGACAAAAGCACACCACCACCAAAGCGCGAGGCATTATCAGCTATAACTCCGCCATGCATATTGAAATCTCCATCGCAACATATGCGGATACCGCCGCCTCCTCCGTGAGGATTGGCTGTACCGCCGGCTCCTGGGTTAAAGCTGGTACCTATTATCCCGCCTCTATTTCCGATTAAATAACCATCATACATGTTTACGATGCCGGACATAGCCCATATTCCACCGCCCCAGTATGCAATGTTATTACTTATGACACCACCGTGCATATTGAATGTAGCTGTAAATGCATGGTGTGCGGTTGCTATACCACCACCACCGGGGTTGCTGGATGGGATAGCACCAGAGAGACCGCTTCGCACCTCATTTTCAGTGATGAGAACACCATCATACATATTGACTACAGAGGTACCCGATAGAAAAACAGCACCGCCAATACCGGCACGGCTATCTCTTATGATTGTTCCGGCTTGTAAGTTAAGAACCGAATTTGCGTTGGTATTTATTCCTCCACGAGCCCCGCTGTCTTGCATATGCCTATTGCCGTTAAGGGTAAGGGTTCCTGTACCGATTCCGCCAAGATTAAGATTGGTGTCGTTATTGAGTATGAAATGTCGCCCAGGGTGTGCCGGGGTAGCTGCTGCTATGCTTAGTATTATGTCAGCACCCGGGGCTGCCAAAATTGACAAAGAGCGTCCCATAGGGAATGTAATTGTATGCACTCCTCCCACAGCTCCCGTTGGGGAAGTAGTAAAGATAGTGCTTCCGTCTCCCAAGTCCTCAATAACAAAATTGTAGGTAATGCCATCTGCAGCTAAACCAGGCCAGGGTGCCGGCCCCAAAGTACCCGTTGGGTGTATGATGATTGTCTGAGGGTTGGGTAAAATAGCAGTTTGTATTAAAGTATTGAGCCGTATCCAATCCCCTGTTCCGCCTGGGATATTAAAGTTGATATCGTGGTTATTAAGGGGATGCCAGCTAAATGAACGTGTTGTGGTTGCCGCGATATTTGTAATACCTGCCGTTGCTGCATTGCTGGGAGGGACAGATGCACTATGCGCTATATTACCAGAAAAATTGGCAGACGCACTAATAATAAGCTGCGGGTACGCGTTAGCTGGAAGCGGGTCTGAATATGTGAAGTTTGTGGCAAAAACACCGCCTCCGTTTTGGGCAGCATTATTTCGAATCGTGCCAGCAGTAAAGTTGAATCGGCTGTTGAGCCCAGTAGCTAGGAATACTCCACCTCCGCCGGATGTAGCACCACTGGCATTGTTACCTTCAATTATGCCGCCTGACATATGGAAGTGGGTGTTGTCTACTGTAAGGGCTACCCCGCCTCCGCCAGTTGTGGCACGATTGCGGTAGATTTGACCGCCTACCATGTCAAATTGGGGGTTAAGATTACCTGCAGAACGAGCTGTGTTTATTTGTACGCCGCCTCCGTTTACAGCACGATTATCGGCTATTATACCGCCGGTTGTTAAGGTAAGCCTACCTGTACCATCATTAATCATGATACCACCACGTAATTCAGTAGCAGGGCTGTTGGTTGCATTTGCTTCAATCGTTAGAGTTCCAGTAGACAAAGGGTTGCCTATAGTGAGATGACCGCTTGCTCCTATTAAGAAGTGTCGCCCAGGGCTCGCAGGCACACCTGCCATTATCAATGAGATGTCAGCATCGGGGGCCGCTTCGATAGTAACAGTACGTGTAACATTAATCCGATGCGGGTCAGTTGCAGGTGCTCCGACTATTGGCACAGTGATGATTGTGTATCCGTCTCCTATGTCGGTGATTACAAAGTTGTATATTGTGCCTGACGGTCCAGGCGTAACACCGGAATCAGCAGGATGAATAATAATGCGTGCCGGATTGGGTGCATTAGGACCGATTAGGGTGTTGAGCCTATTCCAGTCGGAGATTACAAAATTGATGTCCAAGTTATTGAGTGGATGCAAATAATCGCCGGAATGTGAGGCTGCACTATTTATATTTGTACTGGGTGGCCCTGCGTTTGGAGGCGGTTCGAAACTTCCTCGTCCAGCTGTATTGCCGTCGAACATAGCTGTTACAGAAACGTGCAACTGTGGGAAGTGAGAGCCAGTCGGTAGTGGTGATTCGTTTGTATGTTCTGACGCAAAGATACCGCCACCATCACGGCTAGCATGATTGTTTATAATACTTCCGTTGTTGAAATTAAACTGACTTAGTACACCGGCGGATAAAAACACACCGCCGCCTCCGTTACCATTTGCCATTCCGTTGGCGGTGTTGTTAGAAATAGTACCGCCATTCATAGTGAAATGAGTATTGTCTATGTTAAGAGCAACTCCGCCCCCACTTACAGCTGCTGTGTTATTATTAATGCTGCTACCGGCAGACATATTGAACTGCGCGTTAGCAGTAATCAACGCCACTCCGCCGCCATTATTTGTCGCATGATTATTACTTATGCTGCCTGCTGTCATGTTAAATACTGCATTTGCGTTTACAGCTACACCGGCACCGTTAGTTGCGGTGTTATTGCTTATGCTACCACCCGTCATGTTAAAGCTGGTGCCTACTATAGTAAGCCACACGCCACCACCGGTTGCAGCGCGGCTATTCCTTATTATGCCGCCGCTGGCAAGAGTTAGGGATGCATTGGCACCGTTAAGGTTTACACCGCCGCGATTGCCGGCGAGAGCCGGTGCGCCCGCATCCAATGCGAGGGTACCACTTGCAGTACCGCAACCTATAGTGAGACTACCATTTAGACCAACATGAAAATGTCGTCCCACATTTAAAGGTGTAGTAGCTGTCATACTAAGTACGATATTAGTACCAGGGGCTGCTTCTATCGTGACATTGCGAAGTACATTAATCCTGTGAGGTTCGGCAGCAGGTGCTCCGCCTATAGTCGTTGTCGTAATTGTGCTACCATTCCCATCATCAGAGATTACTAGGTGGTATGTGTTTCCCGCAATGCCTGGTGATTGGCTAGAGCCTGTAGGATGTATAATAATATAATCCACATCCAAGTTCACTATTACACTATTTAATAATGCCCAGTCTCCCGCTCCATCAAAGTTAATATCCAAATTATTAAGTGGGTGCCAATATCCGCCAGAGCGTTGAGCCGTAATCGGGATACCTGATTGAGCATCTATCCCTGCAGGCGGGTTGACACTACCAAGTCCGGCCTGATTGCCGTTAAAAATAGCCGCTGCTGCAATGTCCAGTTGAGGATAATTATTTGTCCCGTAAACATTAAGCATGGGCTCGGAAGTAAAAATACCACCACCACCACCGGTAGCTGTATTATTTGAAATCGTACCGCCAGTCATTGTAAAGAGATTACCCGCACCTGCCGCTATCCATACTCCGGCACCATGGCCTATACCAGGACCGGCCGCAGCGCTAGCCCAAGCACTACCTAACGCGGTGTTTCCGCTAATGGTGCCGCCCGACATCGTAAACACAGCACTGCTGGTAGTAATTGCCACACCACCGCCATGGGAGTTACCGGTGTGTATTGTAAGGTCGGAGGCCGTGTTGTTAGAGATGCTTCCACCTGTCATTGTAAGACTTGCGCCGACTGCGGTTAGTGCTACACCGCCGCCGTGGCCAAAAGTAGAATTGTTTATGATGCTGCTGGTGTCAGATATAGCAGCTGAGCGCGCACCGGCAATCAATAGACCACCTCCATTGGAGGTAGCAAAATTATTTGCAATGCTACTGTTGCCAGTCATAGTAAATAAACCGGTAGTACCGGCAAGGTTTACTCCGCCACCACCACTAAACCGGCTATACCTGATAATACTGCCTGCCAGCATATGAAAGTTGCTCATACCCTGAACTGTAACCCCACCTCGTTGCGGCGATGTTGCTGGGGTTGGGAAATTCCCACACAGTACAATATGGCTCAATGTTAACGTGGTAGTTTCCCACCCACTCCCAACTGTGAAATGCCGACCAGTTGCGCCATTATGTGTTATAACAGAAGGCGTTCCTCCAAAGGTGTGGTTAGTAGTACCATTGTTGAGATTGGTACCGGTGGTGGTAATGATAACGTGGCGGTTACCTGTAATAGTGACTACGGATGTAAGGTTAGAATTATTAGGCACAGATATCACACGATATTCGGGTACAGCGTTGTTAATGGCAGTAATCCAAGCCGCATTATCATATGGGAATGCCAGAGGCACATGATTGAAGGGTAAAGGATAATTTATAGCAAATGGCATAAAACCGAAGTCGTCTCCAGGTTCATCAACATATAAATAGATTATCTCGCCCTCGATGGTAATACGGCTTAATATATCGTGGCGGATTGTGATATAGGTATATGTGCGATAATTTTCTGTATAAATCTCAAAACCTTTGTATTCATAATACTCCTCGGCTAATGGAAGGTCTTCTCTTTCAACAGTATCATACCGGATGGAATACGACCAATCCAAAGTCTGAGGCAAACTAATACCAAAATCACCTGTATAAATCTCCTCAGGGAACCGCACATAAACATAATCTCCATCAAGTATAACCATATGCTCTTGAGCAGGAGCCACAGCAATATTCCCGCGATTATCTACATTGACTCGTACATATGGCCCTTCCCACTGTCCGCCACGGTTGTACCGGAAATAAACAGTGATATCGTCGCCTTCATAAAGACCATACAGTAATTCCTCATCCATGGCCTCTATGCTTTCATAGTCATATCTCTCGGCAACTACGTCGTATGATTCATAATCATGATACTCGTAATCGGAAGCGTAGATTTCATAGTCATATTCCTCATACACAAGAGCATACTCGTACCCATAACCATAATTTTCGTAATATGAGGAATACTCTTCATTGTCATTGGCAGACACACCCAAAGCTTGGGCATAGCCATATTCGTTATAATCCGAATATACATCATAACCATCGCTAAAATCTACATAGTCAGGAGCATAGCCTAAATACCCGCCAAACGCTTCATCGCCATTATCATATGCATATTCTACATAACCATAACTTTCATCATAGTCATAATCGTAGCTATATTCGTTTTCATAGGAATAAAACGGTGCGTCTCCTATATAATCGTTTTCCTCATCGCTATACTCGGCTTCATCGTACTCATAGCCGGGGCCATCTTCATCGTAATAATCGTATTCATACTCATCTTCCGTATCATAATCATAGGAATCATCGTTATCTTCAACGACAATTATCGCCTCTCCGGGAATCCAGATAGCGTATAGGTTAATTTCGTCGTAAATATTATCTCTTATGTTAAAGGGTGCCCCATCCGGTGATGTTGACCAATGGGAAAATATGTAGCCCGGTAGCTGGGGTTCCTGAGGCAGCATGTCCATTATGGACTCGCCTCTGGGGGTGGTGACGGAGTAGTATATGTCATCTTCTCCACCCCCATAATCTCCAAAAACCGCTAGGGCTGTCAGTGCTAGGATGAATATAAGTGCCAATATATACCTCATCCGTCCACGAACTTTTTCCCCAGAACAAAATAGCCTTGCCTTGTTTAGGAAATGCATAGTATCGCTCCTTACATTGAAAAAATATGTACTTTCATAAATATTTCACGAACTTTGTCGACTGCGAAATATTAATGAATATGTTAACTGATGTAGATTGTAACAAAGATGTCGGTTTATGTAAAGTAAAATTAATGAATTAACGGATATTTTACACTTTGTAAGCAGAATGTAATAATTTTTTATTAAAGATGTTAAGCCTCAAACTTATCTCGCGGAGTAAGACAGATGTTGTGTTGCCGAGGGGTATAACAAAGCCCCCTTCTTCAGAAGGGGGTGCCGCCGAAGGCAGGCGGGGGTTGCTGGCTTGCGTAGTGTAGTAGTTGATAGGCTATGGATTGCGGCCTGCGTACACAACCCCCTCGCCGCCTTCGGCGTCTTTCCCCCTTCCTTCGGAAGGGGGCTTATCAATCGCTCTTCTCAATTCATTTTTCCTACGTATGGCACCATACGTGTTTTATTTTTTTATGTATAAAAACCTTGATTTTATGCGGGTTTTTGGGTGAGGAAACAGGAGTGCAACCTGCAACTGTATTAGTTGACTAGTACAGTAATACAGATTATGTATTGAATTAGGCTCAGTCGAAAAAAATATATTGTTGTATTTTTATAGTACATGGTATAAGATATGGAAAAATATACTGAAAAGCAATTTGTGTGCGACTGTGGCAAGAGAGGGGTGGTTGCCTTGATTGTGTAGGTTGGAAAATGTCAGGTATTTTAGTCAACTTATGTTAAGAGGAGGATTTTTACAATGATTAATCAGAAAAAGCGTAGTTTACTGAAAGTGGTTGTTGCGATTGTCTTATTGCTGATTATGGGGTTTTCTGCTATGACGGTGAGTGTGTTGGCTGTGCAGGCTGGTGATTATGCAATTACAGATGAACAGTCAGATGACACTTATATTAATGATTATATCGCTGGTGGCGAATACCTGAGCTGCCTAGATACAGTAACATTTTTTAGTGAGAGTCGTGTTGCTCCACGATCAGTGCCTAATATTTTTATTGTTTCTAACGATGTTTCGCAAGATGGCTGTTGTTGGTTTTGCTGGTGGAATTATGCATATGTAGCACTTTATGCTTGTTGCTGCACAGCATATTGGCCATTATCATGGGTGTTCCCACACCTTACTAGTCCATTAAATAGACTGCTGGGCTTTAGAGACGTGGTAAATGGTACGTTTTATCACTTTATTGGTGTTCTTCCACGCCCAATACACATGCATCCACGAGTACTTACCCCTGTTTGGAGAGATATCCCCTATGTCCTTCACTTTGATGCCAATGGTGGTTATATGCAGTGTATGATGACAGGGACATCTCATTCATACATTCGGAGTCAAGTCCTCGGAAATCTAATACCGCTTCCTGGCTTGAACTATATGCCAATAACTGATGTAAACGCATGGGATGGATGGAGCTTAGCTAGCACAGAGTTAACTCGTGATAATTATGTATTTGTGGGGTGGCTATCATCTAGCTCAGGCAATATTTATCACAATTGGTGGGAAGTGGATACACAGACAATATGCTCACTTCGCTGGGACTGGAATGCAACCGGTGAGGAATTTACTACAACATTCACAGCAGTATGGGCTCCGGCAACAACATTAACCTTTGATGCCAACGGAGGCACACCTGCAACACAGACATTAACCCGAGGTGCTGGTCAACAAGTCGGAACCTTACCCCCACCTCCAACCCGTGACGGATTCGTATTCGGTGGCTGGTTTAGTACTCCTACGGCAACCGGTGCACAAATTACTGCAACCTCAATTGTCCCCAACACCGACACCACCTTCTGGGCAAGATGGGAAGTAGTCCTTACCTTTGACGCCAATGGAGGCACTCCAGCCACTCAAACAATTGCTAGAGTACCAGGCTCACGAATAGGTAATCCACTCCCTCCAAATCCTACCAGAACAGGATATATTTTCGCTGGCTGGTTTACAACACCGGATGCTACGGGAGGAACACGAGTTACAGATATGTCATGGACTCCTAATATAGCCACTACGTATTGGGCTCGGTGGGTAACCAGCATTACCGTTTATTATGAAAACCTGGTAAGTCTCGATACCTTAGCTGCGCGCAATCAAGCAGACGCCAGTATTGACGAGATTAAGCATCTTTTCCTGACCAACTTCGGGGTAAACTTGGTACAGGCAAGTCCTGCCCGTCATGAGCCTGGACTTGTTCCGGGACTTAGTCCCAGTAATTTACTAAATGTTAGCCGTAGTAGCCACGATACAGTGCGTTTTAGATTTATACACTTTGGTATCGGAGTTGCCGGTATTGGCCGTTCGGGAAGCGGGTGGAATGCCAATACCAGTTTTCATCTTGGTGAGATGGCGGTAACAACTATTTTGGATCCTGTCGCATTGAGGTTCACAGTTGTTCACGAAATATCTCATGTGTTTGGCGCATGGGATTGCAGCGGTGCAGGATGTGTTATGAATTTCTTTACTCCTCGCGCTGAGTACAGTAATTGGTGTGGCCCGTGTAGGACACGTATGCATAATTATTTGAGTTTTATATGGTTGACGCATTTATCCTACTTTGCCCCAGGTGGTAACTCTGCGGAATTCTCCTACCATGCAGACAATCTTTACTATATCGAGCCTTTGGAAGCCGCGTGTTTTTATACACCGAATTAGAAGCTGTCGTATGAAAGGAGCTACACTCCCTTGATGCTTACATTAGGGCGTCGTAGCCGCCGTTTTTATGTAAAGCCCCGCAGCTGTAAATTTTACAGCTACGGGGCTTTATAAAGGCTGTCGCATTGTAGCTCTCTGCTCCTAATTTGGTTGAAACACCAAAATAACCTTTGTAAGAAGTTCGTTTATCACGTTAGTTGGAACACTCTCTATAAATTCAAAATGTCTGGCATTATAATCTATTGTGACAACTTGGTCGAGCAACACAGACCCTGTTGTTTTTGTGCCTTGCAGTTTGATATACAGTGGATAATTGCGCTTAGTATTGCTTATTGGGGCAAATACAGCAATATTGGCTAAGTCGCTTATTATCTTGTTGCTTAAGCAGATATATGGGCGATAGCCTTTCTGTTCATGTCCTTGCTTTGGGTTAAGATTGATTTTAATGATATCTCCTTGTGTTGGAATTCCGTCTACCATTTTTCATTCCCCACTGATTCGCCCAGGTCAATTAGCTCTGCCTGGAATGCACCGTCAGTATAGTCCTTAAAAAGATGTTCCAATGTTCCATTTTTTGGCGTCGCCATCTTTGTTAAAATAACTCTCTTGTGTTCATCTACTTCAAAAAACAGCTTGTCGTTAAGGCCAATTTGGGCTTTTCTCAAAATCTCAACAGGCATACGAATACCCTTGCTGTTGCCCCATTGAGATACAACCGTTGCCTGTTGCATATTCTCAACTCCTTTTCCATAGTATATCCAATATGTATATACATAGTCAAGTCAAATTTTTCTTTTATACGTCCAGTATTGTAGTAATTTCAATCCAAAATGCGGGATTGAAAATACTATGGTTTCGGAAAGCGTTTCAATTGGGCGTTTTTACGACACCTTTGATGCACTTCGTGCATTGTATCAAAGGCAATCGAAATCGCTATACATGCTTACAAACAAGAATTGTAGCTCAACCTATGCTCCAAGCATAATCCGTGCTGGGCTATAGCCTCCTTATGAACCTTGGTACCATAACCCATATTCCTGTTAAATCCATATTGAGGGTAAGCTTGGTGAAGAGCGTGCATAATTTCATCCCTTGCCTGCTTGGCCAGTATACTTGCCGCTGCTATCAAATGGCTGTGAGAATCCCCTTTTATTATATGAAGGGTTGGGATGCCTACCTTTGGTGGGAACTTGCCGTCTATTAAAGCCACTCGCGGCTTTATCCCTAAGCCTTTGATTGCCTTGGTCATTGCCAGTAGAGATGCATGATGGATGTTTATTTTGTCGATGGTTGCGGCGTCAACGATGCCGTATGCATAAGCTGCCGCCGCAGACATGATTTCCTTTGCCAGGGCAGCGCGGCGCAGTGGAGACAGCTTTTTTGAATCATTAACTCCCGGGATAATAGTCCCGGGAGGCAGAATAAGAGCGCAGGCAACCACAGGCCCAGCCAGTGGGCCACGGCCAGCCTCGTCTACACCGGCAACAGGGCCGAGATTTTTCTCATAAAAAACCGCCTCGCAGGTGTCTGGGGCGGTTTTTGGGTTAATGTTTTTGGTCATAATCGTTCTCCTTGCTATTTTACAACAGGTTCATCCAATCCCGTCCACTGTACATAATACTGATAATATTAACCGTTTTTACAATATCAATTACCTCATAAAATATTGCATAGTTCTTGATTGGGATTAATCGTATACATTTTTGAGCAAGTCGTTTATCGGAAACCAATGCATGTCTTTCGGGCATTTGTTTTAAGCTGTGAATTTGCTTCTTCAAATCCCTCATTAAATTTAAAGCGGCTTGAGGTGAGTACAAATCATCCGCAATATATCGGGCTATTTCACGCATTTCCGTTTCTGCCGAATCGGTAATGTTTACGTGATAAATCATGATTCTTCAATCTCTGTTTGTAAACCGGCTATAATTTCCTCCATTACATCGTCAAAAGGTCTTACTCTACCGTGTGCTACATCTTCCAAGCCATTATCAATTTTACGATATAAGACTTCCTTGCTTGTTATCTCAAGGGGATGCGTCTGCTCTCCAAGAAACCGAAGATAATTAAGCGCGCTTACTAATCGCTCTTCTGGCAACTCGTTAATATATTCTATTGCCTTGTTTCTTATTGCTACCATTATGCACCTCATTCCCTGTATCGCATTACAGATGATATGTTAAACATAGCAAGGCGTCAACGCTTTTGTCACTTTTGACAAAGCCAATTACACCACCCTCAACTCAAACAAACTAGCCGGATATCCATATTTATTATACAACCCAACCTGGGCATAGGTCACAAATTCATAACGTACATATTCTGGTGTCGGGCCTTCAGGCAGGGGTAGGTATACGGCATTATCCCGGATTATCGGTGTGGCTTCTTTTATCGTCCCGTCGTCGTATACCAGCTCAAAGCGACCTGAATCTGCCAATCGCTGGTGCAATCCCGCCGCGTGGATAAAAGAAATGTGGATTTCATCTCCCCATCTGATGGCCTTCTCTGCAATCGGGCCGGTAAACTCATGTGACAGGTCATAATAGCGGTGCATTGCCCCATAGGCTAGGCGCTCACCTATGGGTCCTTTGCGTTGGGGGTGAATATCCGTATAACAGCCGATATCTCCTATTGTTATCATAGCGTAATCCGGATGATGTAAAAAGAATTTACGCATTTGGTCATTGACCGTCGCCCAATGTGGGAAGCCCGAATCTCCAAACGGCGCGATTTGCACGTAATTAAAGGCAAAGTCATGGTATTGCTGCCTGTCTTTCATATTGCCTACCAAAGCTTCTAATGCAGCGGCATATACTTTTCCGCTTTCATTCCCTGCATTGGTTTCCCCTTGGTACCATAACATACCCCTGGCTGGGAAGGCGGAGAGCCTTTCTAGCATGTTGTTATACAAGACACCGGGATTATCAGCCCAAAATGAGGCGATATCCGGAGTAACCGCATTTTTTGGCATCCAGGAAAAGATACTGCTTCCTCCCACATTGCAATTGATGACTCCCACAGGTACCCCAAGTGCCTCATATAAGGTATGAGCAAAATGATACCCCACTGCTGAGAAGTCAATGACATTTTCCTCGTCACAGCCTGCCCACCCATAGTCTTCATTAAAATTCCAATCACGGTCGTTGGCAATGAAATCCGGCGACTCTGCCATTGTGATGCGGCCAACGGTATAAAAACGCAGGTCACTGTTAGCATTTATTACCGGGTTTTGGCGGTACTCATCTGTATCATGAAGGGGCCATTCCATATTGGATTGACCGCAGGCAAACCATACTTCGCCAATATAGATTTCTGCAAGCTTTATTGTCTGTTTAGTCTCACCAGAACAAGCCTTGATTGTTAACACAAGACCGCAATCTGCCTCCCGTTTAGGGAGTTTAATTGAAAAATGACCGGCCTCGGCGGTGATACATGCTGTATCATCACCAAGGCTAGCAGAGATTTCGCTAGGAACCAGTGCCTCTCCTTCGATTAGGATATCCCTATTCCTTTGAAAAATCATTCCCTCGGTATAGTGCTTTGCTAAAGAAAATAATTGCATAATCATCATCCTTCCATTTTTATGTGCAATGTGGGCTGTTGTCATCCCGCGCTTGACGCAGGATCCCATAATCTTTATCAAAAGACTGGGGGCCCCCGGGTCAAGCCCGGGGTGACGAGTCTTTGTATCGTTTCTTAATAAGATTGTCCCTGGCTAGCTGTATCCTGTCACATGCTGACCTCGTGCTGCAAAACTATAATACGTATCTCCTGCCACTATTATATGGTCTATTACAGTCACCCCTATAAAACTTAGCCCATCCACGATTTGGCGGGTGACTTCCAAATCTGCTCTTGATGGCTTCATGGAGCCTCCCGGGTGGTTGTGGGCCAAAATTACTCCGGTCACTTTGTCCTGTATGGCAACCCGGATTACTTCCCTGGGGTACACCGCCGCTTCGTCTACGGTGCCTTTAGAGATTAGGGTTGTGTTTATAAGCCGCTGGCGATTATCTAGGCTCAATACATAGAATCGCTCAACTGTGTGCCCTATGCATAAATCCATGGCAAACTTTGCGGTAGCCGTTTCCGAATCCAAGGTGACCTTACTGCTCCACTTACTGCGGAAGTATCGGTTAGCTAGGGCCGGGATTAGATTTAGCAGTAGAGCGATATTTTCGGTGCAGTTTAGACGCTGGGTCAATGTTTCTATATCGGCTTCGAATAAATTATGTAGGGAGCCGAACTCCCCAAGCATTTGATGGGCCTTGGGATTGGTATCCCCTCTGGGATAGCAATAGTAAAGCAAGAGCTCCAAAACCTCGTGATCATGGAAGCTCTCCAGGCCGCTTGTATAGTAGCGAGCACGTATTCTATCTCTATGTCCTTGATGCGGGTGTTTTTCCATGCTATCGGAGGGCATCGTCTAGGGCGTCGGTTACGGTTTTTAGTACCTTTACCCTGGCGAATTTTTTGTTGTTGGATTCTACTATTATCCATGGGGCGTGGGGATGGTTGGTTTTGTGTAGCATTTCGTCTGCGGCTTCTTCGTATTTATCCCAATTTTCTCGGTTGCGCCAGTCGGCTTCCGTGATTTTATGCTGTTTGTTTGGGTCGTTGACTCTATCGTTAAAACGGCGCAGTTGCTCATCTTTGTCTATATGCAGCCAGAATTTAAGGAGCACAACCCCGTGGTTTACCAGATGCTGCTCCATTTCGTTGATTTCGTTATAGGCCCGTCGCCATATATGCTCCGGGGTAAGCTCGTCAATCCTCTCTACCAGTACCCGCCCATACCATGACCGGTCAAAAATCGTAATATGTCCATCCTTCGGAGTTTTCACAAGAAAGCGCCATAGATAATGCCTGGCCAGTTCCTGGGGCCTTGGGGGCCCGATGGGCACCACTGCGTAGCAACGAGGGTCCAGCTCGTTGGTCAACCTTTTTATATTGCCCCCCTTGCCGGCGGCGTCCCAGCCTTCGTAAAGGATTATCGCAGAGCGGCGTCTTGAGTACAGTTTATTCCCTAGCATGTGCATACGATGCTGATAATGAGCCAGTTCTTCTTTGTATTGGTCGCAATCGATATGCTGTTTTGGGGAAATGTCCTTAAGAATACGGGGGAAAGATATCTTTTCAGGGGGCTTAGGTGGTGCAGGGAGGTTGATATTGGCTCCGTTAAGCCCTAGCCGCGTCTTAATTGATGAAATAATTGTCCTTATGATTTTGACTGCAGCGTATTTCCGGTCTTCGGCCTCGATTATATGCCATGGATTGGCCTCGGTTTGGGTTTGTTCCAGCATGTTTTCGAAAAGGCTTAAATTATGGTCATATTGCTTGTTTTGCACCCAGTCATGAGGCTTTACACGCCAAGCCGTAGTAGGATGTGCTTCTAATGTCTTGAATCGGCGTTTCTGTTCCTTTTTGCTTATATGAAGGAAAAATTTGATTATCAGTGCTCCATCATCGGTAAGCTGCCGCTCAAAGGCCTTTACATCATTGTAGAAGCCTTCGGTTTCCTTGGCGTTTATCCCCCAATTATCCCGGACATTGGGCATGATGAGACGGTGCCAGCTTTTGTCCAATATTACGATTTGCCCTTTTGGAGGCAGGTAGGTCCAAAAGCTCCATAGGAAGGGGCGCATTAGCTTTTCTTCGTTGATTTTGCCTGTCGTGCGGGCATCGAAATACCTGGGGTCCAGTGCATTGACTACCCGGGCAATGGATGTGCCTTTGCCTGAGGCTCCCCATCCTTCGAACACGATAATTACAGGGACTTCCGTTTCCCGTAAGGCCTGTTGCAGGTTGCTTAGGGTGCTCTCCAGTTCCTTGAGGGCAGTTTTGTACTCTTTTGGTTCCATAGAAAGTTGCAGGTCTACATTTGATAACATCTCTTCACCGTTTTCATTTTCTTATAGTTTTCACATACTCCGATGGAGTATAATTCGTGCTTTTCTTAAAATATCGTGTAAAATGCGCGACATTTTTATATCCGCACATTTCCGCCACTTGATGCACCAGTAGATGCTCGCTGGTTAGCAAGTTTTTGGCTTTTTCTATCCTTGCGTTCACAAGGTCGGCCTTTGGTGTTGTGTTAAAAAAGGAAAGATAATAGCTATAGAACTGACTTTTTTCCATATGTACCAGTTTGCACATTTTTTCTATGGACCATTCCTCATCACAATTACTTATAATTGAGAGCCGGATATTCATAAAACGGGCATACAGGGTAGAATTATCCGCATGGGTTTTGGCCTCAATAATATCCCTTGAGATTTCGATGAAAATTTGTCGGATAAGGCAATCGATTTTGCTTTCATGATGGACATACTTACGGGCGGACTCCACAAAAATATCCCGCAGATAGGAATTGATTGTACTATAGTCGCCAGGGTAGATTACCGTATCCAAAGGGATATTGTAATCGGAAAGAAAGTCATGGTCTGCCGTAAAATGCATAAAACTATTATGGAATGTTTTGACAGCTTGATAATGATGAAATTTCCCCGGGGAAAACAAAATACAGCCATAAGGCCTGGTGGTCACGGATTGGTGGTCTTGATTGATATAAAAAGGTGTAGAAAGCAAAAGAAAAAGATAGTCGCCGCTACCATTTTGGCGATAAATTGAAAGGTAATCCTGTTCGTTACGGTTATATCCGCAAAATCCGATGTTAAACATCACATCATCTTTCCTCTCGCCATAATTGCACGTACATCCTGATTGATTTCGGAGAAAAAGTCAATAGATTCGGAGAAAAGCATGTTACTAATTTTGTATACTAGGAATGGAGTTGGGATTGTCATGTTAAAAACAATAAAAAAGCCCGTCATCCCGGCCTTGAGCTGGGAGCCCCTCAGCCTTTCGACAAAGGACAGGGGATCCCGGGTCAAGCCTGGGATGACGAGGTTGATGTTTGCTGGTTTCCTAACGTGACAACCCCTTGATGCTGTTTAATGCGAAAAGGAGTGACGAACATGCGAAAACTTTATATCAATGCTGAGCACAAAAAAAACGTAATTAATCCAAATATCTACGGGCATTTTTCCGAGCATTTGGGTCGTTGTATCTATGAAGGCTTATATGTAGGGGAGGATTCCCCGATTCCCAATGTAAATGGTATGAGAAAAGATGTAATCGAGGCACTCAGGAATATCAAAGTGCCGGTGCTCCGCTGGCCTGGGGGCTGTTTTGCCGACGAATATCATTGGAAAGACGGAGTCGGCCCCAAGAAAAACCGGAAAAAAATGATTAATACCCATTGGGGAGGCGTGGTTGAGGATAATTCCTTTGGGACTCATGAGTTTATGGAACTCTGTGCTCAATTGGGTTGTGAGCCATATATCAACGGCAATGTAGGCAGCGGCACAGTCCAGGAAATGCAGGAATGGGTAGAGTATATGACCTTCGACGGTCTGTCCCCAATGGCCAATTGGCGAGAGGAAAACGGCCGCAAAGAGCCCTGGAAGCTGAAATACTTCGGCGTAGGCAACGAGAATTGGGGCTGCGGCGGCACCATGCGCTCGGAATACTATGCCGACGAATACCGTCGCTATCAGACCTATATTCGCAATTTCAGTGGAAATAAAATCTACAAGATAGCCTGCGGCCCCAATGGTGGAGATTACAACTGGACGGAAAAACTAATGGAAATCGCAGGGAAGCATATGGACGCCCTAACACTGCATCATTACACTGTGCCTTATGGGGATTGGGGTAAGCGTGGCAGTGCCACGGATTTTACCAAAGATGCATACTACAATACCATTAAGCAGGGCCTGAAAATGGAAGAGCTAGTTTCCAATCATTTGCAAATCATGAACAAGTACGACCCTGAGCACAATGTAGACCTAATAGTAGACGAATGGGGTACTTGGTATGATGCTGAGCCTGGCTCTGTACCTGGATTCCTGTACCAGCAAAACACCATGCGTGACGCAATGATTGCATCAGCGACCCTTAATATATTCAATAAATACAGTAAGCGCGTGACCATGGCCAACATAGCCCAGACTGTTAACGTGCTGCAAGCGGTAGTTCTAACCGATGGTGCCAAGATGCTTCTGACCCCAACCTACCATGTCTTTGATATGTACAAAGTCCATCAAGGCGCAACTTTGGTAGATAGCTTTATCGAAACAGAGGCAATCGAGCCTTACGATATCCCGGATGTAAGCGTTTCGGCGTCATTGGATGCCGCCGGTGCTCTCAATATCACCGCCGTAAATTTTGGCTTGGAAAAATCCATCGAAATTGACTGCGAGGTAGCGGGAATGAACATAAACAATGCCACTGGGCGAATTTTGACCGGCGCAGTGGATGCATTCAATACATTCGAGGAACCAAGAAAGCTTACAATCACTGACTTCCCGGTAGAGAATGGCAAGTTTACGATTCCCCCATGCAGTGTTGTGCTGGTTAGCCTGCGGTAAATGAAGCCCTGTCCAAAATGCTTGCTGGGTGAATTGGACGAAGCTGACTTTGCGAGACAAATTTATGCGCATATTGCGGCATTGCCGGAGGATGAACGCGCAGGGGATGTATTACACCAAGAACGGCTGCAACTATGCAAATATTGCGATAACTTGGTCAACGGAATATGTAAGCTCTGCGGCTGTTTCGTAGAGCTGCGCGCCGCAAAAAAAGGGCAGTATTGCCCCCATCCTGTGTCACGATGGTAGAGTGGCGTAATGACAACATACCTTTTTTCCGAAACATTATTGCTTTTTTCCAATTTGCGTTTTGGCATATTGACAGTACATTCATGCATCCATACAATCAAAGTGCACAACATTTCACATATAAACCTTAAGTGCTTTAAACAAAATCTTGAGAGGAGCAAGGAAATGAAAAAATTATTAAGCTTTTGCCTGGTATTACTGCTGGGCTTGGCAATCTTCGGATTGACCTCATGCCGTAACGATGATGTTGAGTTGGTATTCGCATGGTGGGGCGGCGATATGCGCGCCGAGCAAACTCACGAAGTAATTGATATGTTTGTGGAGCAAAGTGACAATGTTGATTACATCGAGGGCTTGTTTACATCTTTTGGCGACCATTGGACGGATTTGTCTATCAGGGCTGCCGCCAACGACCTGCCAGACATTGTACAGCATGACGTAGCACATTTGCTGTCCTGGGTAGAGGCCGGGCACTTGGTGGATCTTACGCCATTTATCAACGACAACCGTATTGATATGCGCAATGTATCCCAAGCCGCTACCAATACAGGCCGTGTACCTGGTCATCCCGGTATTTATGCAGTTCCTACAGGCATGAACGTAGCAGCTATGTTGTATAACGCAACTTTGCTTGCAGACCTTGGGTTGGAAGCACCCCGCAACATGACAATAGACCATTTTATTCTTCTAAGCCGTGAAATTTATGAACGAAGCGGCGTCCGCACAAACTGGGCCTTCAACGACCCATTCAACCAAATGAATGTGCATCTTCGTGCCCAAGGCGCGGCTCTGTTTAGTGGCGGAGGGCTTGGCGGCACAATTGAACAATACGAGCAATTCTTTAATGTTTTAGTACAAGGCATTGAAGAAGGCTGGCACATTCTGCCGGAGCATGAAGCAGGCCGGGAAGGCAGTGAGCAAAACCCAATGTGGTATCCTCCTGGTGACGAAAACGCAAACCTGCGTGTATGGAACTCTCCTGTATGGTCCAACATGCTTAACGGTTACATGAACGATGCGCCGGATGGGATGACTATTGGCATGACAACATACCCATCTGTAAACCCATCGCTTGGCAACTTTGGCCGTGCAACAATGTTTTTAACAATCACAACCCATAGCGAGCAGCAAGATGAAGCAGCGGCGTTTCTTAACTTCTATATGAATACCCCTGCCGTGCATGAGGTTATCTTGGGTGACCGTGGTGTGGTTGTAAACACCGTAGTGGCGACAGCTATCGCACCCTATCTGCCGGAAGGCTCTGTAAGACAGGCAGAATTTGTAGACTGGGTCAATTCTCCCGGCAATTCTTCACCATATGACCCCCTACGCCCAGCCGGTCATGCCGAGCTTCTTGAATACCTGCGCCTTATTATCGAAGACCTTACAAGGTTAAATATCACCGCAAGGGAAGCAGCAGAACGTTTTGATGCTGCTGGGGCAAGAATTTTTAGCTAAACCTTTATAAATAATTTTATGATTGGGGCTGTCTCATTGAGAACCAGTACAAACACCCGTCACCCCGGGCATGACCCGGGGGCCCCCTAGTCTTTCGATTAAGATTATGGGATTCCGGCTCAAGGCTGGGATGACGAGGCCAATGTTTGTTGGTTTTCTAGTGAGACAGCCCCTATTTTTTTAGTCGAAGGGGAAATGTAATGAAAAAATTTAAGTTATACGATTTTCTCCGTAAAGATAATGTCGCGGCAATAATATTTGTTTTGCCGTTTGTTATAGGGCTCATTGCATTTCTTGCAGTGCCAATGGGTATGTCCCTCTATTATGCGTTTTCACAATTTAATATAATTTCGCCCCCTACTTTTATTGGATTAGAGAATTTTCGCCGCATGGGAAGCGATGCACAGTTATGGCAGTCTGTGCGAGTCACATTCCAGTTTGTATTGCTGTCCGTACCCTTGAGGCTTGCTTTTGCCCTTGGGATTGCCATGCTGCTGTTTAAGTCTACAAAAATGATGGGTATTTACCGCGCTATGTATTATTTGCCATCCATGCTTGGTGGCTCGGTAGCTGTTGCCATTCTTTGGCGGCGTTTGTTTTTTGTAACAGGCACGTTCAATAATGTTATTTTGGAAGCTTTTGGGTTAAACCGCAACTTTTCATGGCTAGGCGATACCCGTACCGCAATATGGACACTTATTTTATTGGCGGTTTGGCAGTTTGGTTCATCTATGCTGATTTTCCTTGCAGGTCTTAAGCAAATACCTGAAACATACTACGAAGCAGCAAACATTGACGGGGCAGGCAAAATTTACTCTTTTTTCCGCATCACCTTCCCTCTAATCACCCCGACAATTTTCTTTAATTTAATTATGCAGACAATCGGCGGGTTCTTGACATTTAACTCTGCCTTTCTTATCACAGGCGGCGGGCCTCTTGGTACAACCAACTTCTTTGCGCTATATATGTACGACCAAACATTTGCTTTTCACAATGCCGGGTATGCGGCTGCTCTTGCCTGGTTTATGCTTGGCTTGCTTGCAATTGTTGCCGGCTTGCTCTTCGGTTCGAAACGTTTTTGGGTGTATGAAGGAGGGTTCTCGTAATGGAAAGAACAATGGCTGTGCAGCGTATGCAAAGGATGCGCCGGTTACGGGTTGCCCGGAACGTGATAAAACATGTGGTTGTTCTGGTAATCGGGTTTGTTATGATTTATCCCCTTGCCTGGATGTTTATAAGTTCCCTGACACAAAACCAGTATATTTTCCATGACCCCAGCTTTTTTCCTAGTACAGTTTATTTGCGCAACTATACTGAGGGCTGGCAAGGTGTTGGCGGTCGCCAAACATTTGCCACATTTTTTTGGAACTCATTTTTTTATGCGGGCCTTGCTACTGTTGGTGTAGTAATTTCATCTTCGGCTATTGCCTATAGTTTTTCCCGTGGGCGGTATCGTGGCAGAAAAGTATTGTTTGCTATACTAATCGGCACATTGTTATTGCCTGCGCAAGTTCTGATGGTGCCGACATATTTGTGGTTCCATTGGCTTGGCTGGGTGGGTTCTTATTTGCCCCTTATCGTGCCGACATTTTTTGGCGGTGCGTTTTTTATATTTTTGATTACTAATTTTATGAATGCAATCCCACGGGAGCTGGACGAAGCCGCTAAAATAGACGGTTGTTCATTTTATGGAATTTATGGGCGGATTATGATGCCCCTTGCGGTCCCGGCTTTAGTAACGGCGGGCTTGTTCTCGTTTATATGGCGTTGGGACGACTTCCTTGGGCCTTTGCTTTATATCCAACGGGCGGCACAGTTTCCTGTGAGTTTGGCACTTAGGGTTTTTGCGGACCCGACTACGATTACAGACTGGGGTGCATTCTTTGCCATGAGCACCCTGTCCTTGGTGCCGGCGGTGCTGATATTTATTTTCTTTCAGAAATATCTGGTTGAAGGCATTAGTACTACGGGCTTGAAGGGATGAAACCAGTAAGGAAAGGGGCTGCCTTGCTAAGCAAAAACCATGAATATCTATGCAAAGCCTGTCATTGCGAGCAAAGCGAAGCAATCCAGAAGGTTTGATTTGCTGGATTGCTTCGTCGCTTCGCTCCTCGCAACGAC
>Ga0123355_10002547_pt1 | contig 25827 bp, 28 predicted proteins | sample TergutEmb28metaG_3_FD_89872 | JGI IMG/M metagenome (GOLD analysis project Ga0123355, IMG submission 89872) | Embiratermes neotenicus P1 segment gut microbial communities from Petit-Saut dam, French Guiana - Emb289 P1 | ecosystem: Host-associated > Arthropoda: Insects > Digestive system > Gut ...
ATTTCAAGAAAGCAATAACAAGAATAGTCAAAAGCGGAAACATCAGCATATCCAAGCTAAAGATAACAAATGTCCCAATCGAAAAGGGTATCTTGGCTACTTGTTCGGTGGATGTTGATGGAACTGAATCTCCGCATACCTTTGTGACAAAGTACGCAGACAGAATAACACAATTAACCTTCACAGTTAACAACGACTTTACGGATGAGAAAGAATCTTCATCAATAAATGCAACACTTTGCTCCACAGGTTCATTCGTTGTCCACAAGGACAGAGAAAGCATCTCCGATGAAATCATAGAGATACTAAAAAGCATAATCGCTTAGAAAGCAGGTATGATGATGGTAGATGAAACGGAAATAGCAGCCCAACTGGCAAGTGGCTTATCGGCACAATTACAAAGTTCACAGGCACAAGAAGCATATGAGGCTATAAGCGCCCTTGGCGCAAACGGTGTGGCGGCGATAGCGCAAACTGAGCAATCGAAGGGGGTATTGATGTGAACCCAAGCACTGTTTACTGCGAGACGATTGCCAGCCTCACTGAGCAAAACAGCCAATTATTAACCCAATACCGCGACCTATATTCCCGATACACGGGCCGGTTTGAAACCATATTGTGGGGTGTACAGGTCGGAACCACTCTATACAACATATTTCTTGTTGTAGCTATTTTGGCCACTGTTACAGCCGCAACGATTTTTTCATACTGTCAATTGCGTGGGCTAAAGGCGTTGGAAGCATCACCGCTTATGCGCTCTCAAGGTTTGTGCAAAAAGTTGAAAACCAGTAACACTGCTAAGGATAGGGCGATGGACGCACTGGCACAAGACCGGCGAGATAGGAAGGAGGATTACTATAATGCCTAATATTCTGCCCAATGTGCCGCCAATGAGGGCCGCACAAAAAAGGAAGCCCCACTCTCCGCCCTTTATTATGCAAGATGGACGCGAATACCTAAGTGCTTCCACGATAAACGAACGGTTGGGCCGTGCCGAATACCACCCGGCCGACCTAAAAAAGGCGCGTGACGAGGGGTTGCCGCATATAGGTTTGCCCTTCGGCAATAGGTTTTATTACTACTACAATTGGGATGATTTTCTTCAATGGCATCAAGGGGAGTCGGCCTAAAATTGCGTTCTATGGAAAGGTCTAGTGATAAGAGTTGAAATTGGCATATAACACCCGAGACGGCAAAGGCAAGGACATCACAAAGCATGTACAAATCAAACAATATCCGCTCGTCGGGCATGAAATAATGTGTTTTTGCTGCCGCACGCCGAAACCGGACGGGCACGCTGTTAAAAAAATAGTTTCAAGCAACTTTACAGAATGGCCGCTAATAGGGGACTATGCATGTCAGGGTTGCGCTCAATATTTCAGCATATACCCGTACAGCTATATTGCAAACGGCGATACTATTACATCCAAATTACGCTATGACAAGTGGCGGCCGATGGGATAAGTATAAAATCCGGGTATCTGCGCTAAGTGATGAAGGTGGGGATGGCCATGGGCGTAAGGAGTTTGAGCAGGAATACTATCAAGATATCCTTATGCGGATAGCAGAAGCAAAAAAAATAAGAACCGCCCCTCCGAAGATAAGGCGGCCACCACTAAGATACTTTGCACTTGAACACTGCCATTGTATCAGGCTTGGTATAAAATCACAACCTTTGGAGGGAATCATGACAGCGAAGGGCTATCTAAAGCAAGCATACGAAGCTAAAGTACGAATGGAAGACATTCAAGGCCAAATTGACGCACTAGACGATAAAATGACAAAACTAGGCCATTCTGTATCAGACGGTAGCAAGGTTCAGTCCACTCCACCACGTGACCCGATGGGGGATAGGCTTGCGGCGCTAATTGATGAGAAAACAGACCGGCTAAAACAGTATCAACGGTGGGAACATATATATAGTACTGCCGAACGGATTTTAAACGCCGTGGAGTGCGTATCCTGCTACAAGGTGCTGCACGCGAGGTATATGTGCGGATTAAAGCTAGAGGAAATCGCTGGTGAATTAAATTACACCGTAAGCTATGTTCGGAAATTACACTTCATAGGTTTTGCCGAAATAAAAGATGTCTCATAAAGGTCGCATAAAGGTAACATAAAAGTCGCATAAAAGGTGTAGACATTTGACAAAACAGGGTGTATATTTATATAAGCGGACGCAACCGCCTAAGCGACTTGCGCCGCCTTATATAAATATTGCATGTTGGCCCGTCTTTGCGGCGGGTTTTTTGTTGCCTAGGATTTCTTCCTGGGCTGTTTTATTTTTCGGGGGTGGTGGCTTTGGCATGGCTGTTAGTGCATGGGATATTGCATATGATATGTTCAAGGCCGGTACACCATACCAAAAGATTGCCGATGAAACAGGACTAGGACTAAGCGCAATAAAGAGCAGGGTCGTTAGGAAATGGAAGAAGGCAAGTCCGGAACCAACACGGATGCAACCAAACGCAACCACGGATACAGATGCGACCGAGGGTAGAGAGTACAAGTGTAGCGAGGATAGCGCAAAGGGATATGCGATAAGTGCTATTTCCAAAAGCGAAGAACTGTCCGAAAGACAAAGGCTTTTCTGTATCTATTGGATAAAAAACAAAAACGCTACTATGGCAGCTATCAAAGCTGGGTACTCCCCTGAAAGCGCCCATGTACAAGGAAGTCAACTGCTTAAGAACCCTAAAATTCGAGCCTTCATTGATGCCTATATATCCAATGTTGCACGCAGCGTAATGCTTGAAACGTCTGAAATTGTCGAGCGCTACATGAAGATTGCATTCTCAGATATGACCGACTTTGTTGATTTCTACCAAGAATCTGTGCCCTTGATTGTCGGAAATAAGATTGCGTCAATAACCGATGAGGAAACCGGAAAGCAAAACCCTATTATGAAAACCGTCAATGCTGTTAGGTTCAAGGATGCAATGTCAGTGGATGGCGGTTTGATATGTGAAATATCCCAGGGCAGAGACGGTGCAAAATTAAAACTTGAAGACCGGCAGAAGGCGCTAGATTGGCTGTCTAAGTTTTTCCTGATGAACCCGCTAGATAAGCACCGTGTGGAATATGACAACCAACGGTTAGCCATGGAGGCAAAGAAGCTGGAGCAGGAAAACCCTCACGTGAATGGGGAAACGCTTCTTAACCGTCGTTACATTGAGGCAAGTCTTGATTTTTGGAAATTCTGCAATCTAAAAGTGCCAAATATTTATACCGACAAGGCTACGTATCTAAAAGCCATGTGCCGGAAGCTGCAAAACTTTATCGAGGATGTTGACGGCGAACAAGTTGCGATATTCAATCTTCCACCTGGGCACGGAAAAACGCTTACCGCTAAACTTTTTAGCGAATGGGTATTAGGCCGGGATAAACTAAAAAAATTAATGTCTGTTGCCTACAACCACGAATTCGCAACAGACTTCTCCAAGTCTGTGCGCGATGCAATAGACGAAGAAAAGATAGATGCGAATATCCCTGTTTTTAGGGATATTTTTTACGATGTGCAGATTGAGCAAGGAAGCGCTCAGGCTAAAAAATGGAAGTTGTCTGGAAGCCCGGAATATAATTTTTTGGCCGTTTCTCCCGGTTCTGCTTCCACCGGATACAGGGCCCACCTGGCTATCATTGATGATGTTATAAAGGGTGCGTATGAAGCCAATCACAGGCAACATCTTGATTCCCTTTGGGATTGGTTTTCGAACACATTTTATAGCCGCAGGGAACAGGGCCGTAAAATAGCTGTGTTTTCTACACGGTGGGCCACTAAAGACCTGTGTGGACGGCTGATTGAGAACTGCATCACAAACAACAGGCCCTATACGGTAATGACACGCAAGGCGTTTGATGGCGAGAACATGCTGAATCCTGACCTGCTATCGAAGGCTGATTACGATGACGTCCTTACCGTTTTGGGTGAAGATATAGCAAAGGCCAACTACGACTAAGAGCCGATTGACCTCAAAGGCCGCCTGTACAGCGAATTTCTAACTTATGCCGAAGCCCCAGAATTTCAGACAATACGTGCATACTGCGATATCGCTGACAAAGGAACGGACTATATTTCAAGCGGCATTTACGGCCTGACCTATGGCAGTGACCCATGCGCATATATCCTTGACCTGCTATACACGCAAGAGGATATGGACAAAGCTGAGGACAAAATCGTGCAACAACTAATTGATTTTAACGTTGAGGAGTTTGTATGTGAGGAAAACTTCGGGGGCCGGGCGTGGGCTAAAGTCTTAAAAGGCAAGTACGAGGTCAAAGGCGGCAAGAAATGCAAATTTAGGACGTTTAGTCAAGACCGCAACAAAGAAGCTAAGATATTATCCCGCGCTTCCACTGTTAATAGAAAAATATATATGCCGAAGTCGTGGGGACAGAAATGGCCTAAGTTCTACACGCACGTAACCGAATTCCAACGTGCCGGAAAAAACGCTTTTGATGACGGCCCTGACATGTTAAGTGAAATCAGTATGAGGCTTAAAAAAGGTGGGATTGTGACAATATGATAGTAACAGTATCAGACATTGCCGATTTTCCCGACCTGCCTACTGCAATCCTCTCCACCGTACAGAAATGGCAGTCAAGTGCAGAATATTCTGAAATGCTCACAAACCGCGAGTATTTTTTAGGGCAAAACCCTGCGTTAAAAAAACGCTGGGATAGAATCATACTAGACACCGGCGACGTTCTACGCACGAAGCCCAAGCAGAAAATCATAGGCGACACTTTCAAGATGATTTGCAAAAAGGTGGAAAACCGCCTTTTTTATTACCCGATTGCCCTTGACGATGAAAACAAACTAGCGCAGTTAGGCGCGAATTTTCATAATACGACCGCCGACGTTTTCAATGATACGGCAATTTCAAGTGTTGGCTGGGGTATGTGGGCATACGATAGCAAAACGCAAGCCTTTCGCACGACACAGATACCCGCAACGGAATATATCCCCATTCTGGATGATGATACCGGCGAAATGGTCATGGGTATACGCTTTTCACAGCTTGCGCCGGGCAGGCCCGTCAAGTATGAGTTCTTCGAATTAGACGGAAAAACCACGTTCAAACAACCCGCAAAAGGCGGCAAGTTGGAAGTAATACGGGAGAAAGTGCCATACCGTTATACTGAGCGACGGTGGGGCAGCGGACAGCGGGAAGTTACAGGCACATCAAACCATGGTGTGCTTCCTATTATCCCAATGTACGCTAACCGCGAACGGCGCTCCTTGCTTACTCCAGCGATTAAGACCAAAATTAACGCCCGGGATTTTTTGAATACGATTTATGTTAGTCAGGCGATGACGGTTAAATTTTTGTACTGGTTAATAAGCGGTTATGACGGAAACGTAGAAGAACTGCTGTGTATTATAGACACTGTTAATAAAACAGGGATATTAAAATCCGAAGATGAACGCACAAAAATAGATGCAAAAACCTTAGAGCCTCCATTCAACGCCCACAAATATATCGTAGATGCACTTGAAGATGACATCTACCAAGATGCTGGGATATTCAACCCGGCTAAGGTAGCCGGAAGTGCGCACATCGCAACCGCAATTGAAGCCGGGCAGCGCCCGGAGGATATGAACGTCAACGGCGTACAGCGGGAAGTTGAAGAATATATTCAAGGGCATATGCGACTTGCCGGGGTCGAAAGTAAGATAACATTCCGGCCTTACCGCATGGTGAACGAGGCGGAAATCAGCACCCGGGCCCAGGGGTGGGTACGGGAAGGTGTTCCACTTGCTATTGCGGCTAGAAAAGACCCAATGTTTGACGATAGCGATATTACTGAAATCGAAAAGCATATCAAAGGCAGGGAGCTTGGCATGAGCGAAGAAGATATCGCCGCTTATGAGGAAATGGTTAGGCGGGAGAATGAGGGGAGCGGTGGAGAATGAGTTTGAGCATCAGACACTTAACAAACGGCGAAAATACCGTTTTTACTGTATCGAATACAGGTGTAACACCGCCAACATTTGAAATATTTAATAACCGCGAGGATATTGACATGGGCATTCGTCACTATGTGCCAACAGATGAGCCTATGCATTGTGAGCCTGACCTTGCTTATATTTTTGGCGTGGGTGATTTATTTTATCCTAATTTTAAGCATGACTGTGGGCGCACAGACCTAAAGCCACATAACCCTAAGCGATGCATAGCGGAATCGTGCCGCTACCATGCGTATAGCGGCGAAAAGGAGGCAGGGCAATGTCCGCATATCGGAACACCAAAGGAATATATCCCATTTGATAAAAGGCGCAAAATATAAGGCTGTGATCCTATCGACCGCCAAACCAACATACGCTTAAACGCCCTTGACCGCCGCCTAGCGCAGGCATACGACCAGGCTGACACTATAGCCCAAAGGCGATACCGTCGAAGATTGGAGCGGCTTGCGGCAATACAAACTGACCCAAGCCTGCCCAAAGCAGTGAAGCAGTTACAGTTGCGTTCCGCATTCTTTTTGTTTGACCAAGAGACTAACCTGACCAGCGATATCGCTGCCGAACTTTTGCGAAGCCGTGATGCTGCCCGGCGTATGATTACCGGCGAATCGTTGAACTTATTTAATGACGGTTATCGCAGGCAGTTGGGCGAGATTACTTCTCAAGTTGGGATGGCCGGCATACGATTAAACTTTAACGCCATTGACCAGAGCGCCATTAATGCGATATTTAATGGCGAAAACACCCCTCTTGGACAATTGCCCGGGTTCCGGTCGGCATTTACGCAAGTTGGTTTTAGGCAGGAAATTATACAAGATAGAGTGCGCGGACGTTTTTTCTATAATCGCGCAATGGGGCGGCTTGGCGATAATGCTGATTTAGTACATCGCTTGCAAAATTCGCTTGTTGAAAGCATGATATTGGGCGAAGGTATGCCGGCTATTACACGCCGCATATTAAATATTACCGGTTCATGCTTGAACCAAGCGCGGCGAATTGCGAGAACTGAGACGATGAGAGCGGCCTCGCAGGGGCGTTATCTTGCGGCGTCTCAGGTGCATCAAGAGTTTGGCCTTCCTATGCTGAAAAAATGGCACACAGCCCTTGATGAGCGCACCCGGCCAGACCATGAAGCGGCAAGCGGACAGACGGTGAAATTTGATGAGCCGTTTATCGTTGGCGGGGCAGAATTAATGTACCCGCAAGACCCTAACGGGCCACCAGAGCAAACCATAAACTGTAGGTGCAGCGCTACTTACCGGATTGATTTGGCGGCATTAAGGAGCGCGGCATAATGGCAAAAAACGTGATTTTCAAATCCAACAAAGCCGCCGTTATGAAAAAGTACACCCGGGCGTTAGCCGCTGCACTTGATGCTTTGGGCTTACGGTTTACCCAATTATCTGTTGAGGAAATGGATGCTCTGATTTATCATGCACCTTTACCGCCAAGCGCGGGGCCCAAATATAAACGCACAGGACACTTGCGAAGCGGGCAGGATTACAAACTCGACCTGGGGGATAATTGCGTTATTGTGTTCAATTCGGTGGAATACGCTGTACACGTCCATTTCGAGGGCATAACCCGTAACTGGGGTGGTAGGCCATGGATGACTAACACGATTAACGGGCGGCAAAAAGAGTTACAAGAAGCCGTTGTAACTGTGTTCCAACACATGATGAAATAGCCGCCACGAAAGCGGCCTATACAGAAAGGAAGTGTATTATGCCGCGATATATGGAAAGCGGAGAGACAGGGCTTGTTGACAGACTTATGGGGATTGCCAAAGAGCATGGGCTTGACCTCGAAGGCGAATTCCACAACATACTATCACGAGTATTCCCAACACCGGCGGTAGGTGTATTGCCGACAGCGGCCGATGAGGTCATAACCTTAATTGGGGCCGCCGAGGATTGCGGAATAAAAGGGAGTGCAGAATTGTTTTGGGCAATATTGGACAGGGTTTATCCACCCCATTACAAGTGCGATTGTGGTAGAGCCATAGGAAGGAACGACCCTTTCCACCCAAACAGCGGAGAGCAAGTATCGCTTGATGCACTATTAACGCGAATTTAGTCGTGTACGTTTTAGAGCAAGCAATGACCGCTGAATAGGCGGTTTTTTATATGCCCTGCATCGGCGTAAAACTGCAAATTGCCAGCCTGTGGGCGCAACAACAGGCAAACGGCGCGTGTTTGTGCCGCGAAAGGAGAAACCCATGGAACTAAAATTCACAAAGCCGAGTAATGGCGAAATACAAGCATTAGTGTCTAGCGGTCTAGAGGGCGTAGAGGGCGTAAGCAACACGGCGATTAAAAACATTGCGACAAGTATATTAAACGAATGGGAAACCCGTGTAACGGGGTACCAGTCAGCGGCTAAAACAGCCCTGGACGCGCTGCAAACGGAAGTTGACAACGTAATGAAAGAATACAACGGCGCATATGACAAGGACGAAGAAACCTACAAAGCCAAATACAAAGCCGCCACCGCCGACCTTGAAATCGTAAAAGGCGACCTCACTAAAGAACAAGAAGCCCACAAGCTGACCTTGGCCACTCATGAGCAAGCCGCAACCAATGCCACAATTGATAAGCTGTACACTGATGCACTAACTGCCGCTGGCCTACGCCCGGACTTGGTAGCCAATGAGTTAAAGCTGGCCAACCGTGACCTGCTAACCCTTGATGCAAAGGGTACCGCGCTAAAAGACACTGACAAGGCCATTGCAGACGCAAAAACTCGCTGGGGCAAGGGCGACTTTGCCAAAGAAACACAGGGCGGGGCGGGGACGTTTGCAGGGGGTACGTTTGTTAATCGACAACAGCAAGCGAGTAACGACGATAAGCCCAATCTTACAGCTTTGTTGTTTGGTGGAGGGCAAGCCGATGAATAAACGAGAAAAACAATGGCAATTAGAAGATGATGCGAGAACACTCCAAGCCTATGCTTCCTTAATGTCGGAAAAAGAAAGGTTTGAGGCGGCTCAACAGCACATAGCGCAACAGACCGCCAACCTTGCAACAGCATTGCCAAATTTGACCGAAGCGTTATTCGGCAAAAAATCCAAGAAAAAGGAATGATAGTATATGGCAAATCTTTTTGAATCAGACCCGCGCTTTGGTGCGCTAATCCCCCCCGAAGTGCAAACAGAAATAATAGAATCCGCTGTGAAAGAATCGGTGGTTTTGTCTCGTTTTAAGCGATTAGCAAATATGACAAGCCGTCAAGTCGTCTTGAACGTGCGAAGTGTATTACCAATGGTAGGTGCTGTTGATGGTTACGATGAGCCCAATTCTGCACCAACAACACGTACGTTTATGAAGCCCGTAACCGACCAAAAGTTTGACCCCCGCAATATTTACGCTGGCGAATTTGCGGCCGTTAAAATATTCCGCAATGCGGATTTATCAGATGCGCTTGCGGCTGGTAACGATATTATTCGCGGCGATATACCATTGTTTTCTTCTCAATTCGGCGCGGCAATTGACACTGCTGTATATTGGGGGCGTGGTAAACCGCCCGAATGGGCAACTATTGATTCTTTGTGGCGTAGAGCGAACGCAAACAATGCAATAGTAACGCGAACCAATGACATTTACGGCGATATATTCGGTACAGACGGTGTAAGGGATAAAATACTTCTCACTGGGTATATGCCGACTGGGTTTACTAGTGCATTAAATATGATGGGTATTCTTGACGGTTTGCGCGACGTTCAGGGCCGCCCGATTTTCGTTGACACTTTGCGAAATGAATATCCATATGCTTTGCGTGGCATTCCTCTGGGCTTTTCCGAAAACGGCGCATGGGATGTTGAGCGCGCATTGATGATGATGGCCGATTTTAGCAAGTTGGTTTATAGCGTTCGCGAGGATATAACTTGGAAAATAGACACCTCTGGAACATACACAGACCAACGTACAGGCGAGGTGCATTATTGTGGACAGCAAAACAAAACCGCACTTGTAATGCACATGCGTATGGGTTGGAACATCCTTGACCCAGTAACGCAACTGTCTAAAAACCCGCTCCCATTTGCGTTTTTAGCACCGGGAAACTAACGGCCCCCGATACGAGGGGGCAAAGATTTACAACAAGTGAGGGGCTGCCACTCTATACGTCAGACGGTGGCCCATTTTATGTAAGGAGTGAGGCGTAATGCCAATAGAAAACACCGAAGCTATGAACGCCTTAATCACGCCTGCTTCTGGGAATGCACCTCCGTATAAATCGCGGCATAGCGGCGAAGTTATAGATGATGCTGTTGACACCATACTTGCCCAGTCCGGAGGCGGCACAGATAGTCTGGTTGCGTCCATAATAGTTCTTGCAGACAACGATTCAATGCCTGTGCGCTTCGACAAATATGATTCTGGGCTTGTTAACTTTTATAGCGTAGACTTTGAATCCGCTGGAGAAGTGCCTAGGCCCTTTTCGGTTTGGGGGCACTCTTGGACAGTGCCAGAAGGCTTTGAGCCGAGTAACCCCTACCCTATGGTTCCGGCCACCTTGTCTGCAAATGGGATACTCCACCAAGGCATTTTGGTATTTGTGTCTGGCTTAATAACGGCAGATGACGCGACTTTGCGCGTTTATACCACATCGGCGGGTAATATGGTTAACTATGTTTCTTTTTCAGGCAGCTATCAGGTTAGAGAAACTATTGCGCCAATGAAAGATATAGTCGTACAACACAGTGTTGCTGCTGATAGCGCCCGTGTTGACGAGTGGCGCAGGGCAACCTTTGGGTACGAACAATACGAGGCAATAGCCAAGTCGTTAAAAGATGATCCGTTGGATAACACGTTGTCGACAATGCCGTCTGAGGCGCTGCATGTTAATTTTAACAGCATGACCCGGGCGCAGATGGAGGCCTATGCAGAAGAGCATGGGATAGACATCAGCGCCGCGGCAAACAATCGGGAGCGGCGCGAGATTTTGCAAGAGCACGAGGTGAGGACATGACCAAACCCCGAAGCCGTGCTGATTGGCGCGAAATGAGCGCAAAAGACCGGCGAGAAGAAGATGCGCCGCCCAATAGTTGCTACCTAAAGTCGAACCGGACGTACCCATATAAGGTTTGGGACGGCAAGGGTCGGCGTATTTCTCTTTTGTTGCTGAACTCCGCTATATCACTGGCTAACTTGCATGGCGATAAGGCAACGAGCGCAAAGGCGCAGCGGATTAAAAAACGTGAATTTGGCGATTAACGAATACGGCAAGGGGAGAAAATAGCCTCTTGCCACTACATAGCCGCCTTTCCAGGGTGGTTTTTTATTGCAAAGGTGGTGCCCCATGGCTGAAAAACTAAATTTAACGGTGCTTATGGTGTGCCGCCATCTTAACAACTTTCACATTTCAGAAAACAATAAACCATACCTTCGCAAAGAGGGAACATTCACCGTCACGGACGGTAATCTCGCCCTTGACGGTGACTTTGCCGTAGGAGACTGGATTGCAATAACGGGTACACGCAGAAATAACGGCATATATCGTCTTGATGAAGTGCCGCCGCTGGAAGCACCCCTAGAACCTTACGATACGCCTCATTTCCGACTATCTAATGCCACAGACGGCATAAATCCCTTGGGCGGTATAAAGTCGCTTGTGGGTATCGTGTGGTTGCAAATAATGCCTGCTGGGTTTATTGAGGCGTGTATAGAAATCATGAACTGGGCTAACGACCCAGCCAACGCTCCCAGTGCGGTAGTTTCCGAGAGCGAAGGTGTGCTGGGTTTCGACCAGTGGAAGGTGACACGCGCAACCGGGGAAGATGGCAAGCCGCTAGGATGGGAAGGTGTGTTCGCTGAAAAACTTCGCCCGTGGCAGCGAACGTTCACAGGGATGAGGATTTGATATGCCGATGGGTGAAGCTTCGAGGCGGCGCAAAGAGGCCCGATTTAAGACATGGTATTTGCAGGGCTTTACGCTTGAACCTTCGCCATTTCCGGCGCCATGGGATGCGCCGGTGCCAATCTATGGTGACAAGCGAGAAATACGCGGATTTCTGCGACAAGACCAAAGCAGTGAGGTTTTAATCGCCGCAGGGCAAGGCATAGATACCCGCGGCAGATTCGCAGTTCACCCATCCGCTAATTTGTCGCATGGCGATGTGCTAAGAAGCGAAGAACTAGGCGTATTCATTCGAATTGAAGGCGACCCGCTTGAGACTTTGGGGCAATCAACAGTGCAAGTCAAAACATTTATGGCAGTCGTGACCAGCCGTAGCGTTGAAGAGCAGGCGGCGTTGAAGTTTGCAGGATATATTGAATAATTCAACCGTCCAACACAGGGCGGTTTTTTAGTGGTGGCAAAATGAAAATATTCCCACGGAAAATAAAATGGCGGGGTGCAAATATTTATTGCCCGCGTTGCACGAAACGTGTTTATGCAGCTACAAAATGCCCGAATTGCAAGCAGAGATTAAAATATGCGCCGCCAAGATAGGGCGGTTTTTCAGCGGGGTGGATTGATGGATATTTCAAATGCCATATTTGTAGCCTACGAACAATTTTATGGACAATTTATTAACCGCTTCGGTTCTCCCCCGCGTGCTGCACCGGGCTCTCGCGTTCCGGCATTTAGAGTTCCACCGGCACCGTCACAAGCACCGGAATTGTGCATCACATATACGCCTGTTGAGCCGCGAACGTTGGGAAGCGGGATGTTAACGCAAGTTACTGTATATGACCGTGACTTAACACCCACGGGCGCGCCAGGCAGGCATGGGTTTTACGGGCGAGTAAACGACGTTTGCGACCAAATAACCTCACTAATGCATTCCGAAACAGGGGCAACGTTATTGGTAGGTGATTTTGGTGCTATTGAGTTGTTTATAAATATACCATTTCAGCCACTTGCAACGGGCGAAACAGACCCAACATATGTTGCAAAATATATGTCTGTAGAGGCGAGGGGGTATGTAAGGTGGTAGAGCTTCTTGAAATCCTAAACGGCATAAAAGCCGAAACATGCACGGTTACAGGCATAATAACTATTGACCCCCAGACCATAGGCGCGGCAATCGCGTTATGCATCGCAGAAATGGAACGACAAGCAAGCCCGGAAATTCAACTCGCGATTGCAAACGGTAAAATCGAAGGTATGGAATTCGCACTAAACGCGCTTATGCGCCAAAAATAGAGGAGGAAAAACAAAATGAGCGTATCTTTAGGAAGTCGCACAAGCAAAACGGCTAATAGCCTTGTGACAGGTGCGGGGAAAGTTTTTATGGACCTGGATATTTTGTCGGTGATAACTTCAACATCAGCAAATTACAAAACAGATGTACTGCCTTTTTTGCAGACCAATATTGACAAGGAATTTTCAGGCACACGGGGAGGCAACACATTCACCCGCGACCTTGAAACCCGTGACCTTGAAATTGACGGCGATGACCCCTACGAGCAAGAAATAACATCCAATAGCGGCACGCTGGCAATGACATTGGTTGACATTACGCAAAAAGTGCTAAAGTCAACTGCGCCAATGGAGCGTGACCCTGTAAATGGTGCGCTGATTCCATCCAGGACAATGTTAGATGAACACTACCATTCTTTGACACTGATTGCTGGAATGGTTGGGGAAAAAGGCTGGCAGATTATCCACATTCCACGAACCACGGGGGCAGAAAGTGTAGCGCAAGAATTTGCCGAACGAGGCGAAAGCACACTTCCCGCAACATTCGTTGCGCGGCGCGATAGAGACGTTACGGGGCAATCCTTGCCACCGTACTATATTTGGACATTCGATGCAGATGGCGACATGGAATTAGACGACCCGGGCGAGAGCGGCGTTGCTGGCGCGGCCTATAGTGCACAACTAAAAGCGGCAACAGAGAATCTTGCGACGGCGCAAAAAGGCGTAAACGCGGTAAATAAACAGATTGCGGCGGCGAACGCACAAGCAGTTGCAGATGCGGCGTTGAACGCTGCCGACCCCCCGAAATCAGGACGTTCAAGCGGAAGCAAATATTCAACAGCCACGGAGGGTTAATACATGACAGATTATACATCACTTATTACAACGCTGAACGAACGCGCAGACAACACTGATGGATTGGAGGCGGCTTTTTCTCGTCTTACCATTACCCGTGTGGCGGGGCTAAAGGGTGCGAAAGAAATCGCCCTGAACGTAACCGTTCTCATTAAAAAAATCCAAGAGTGGCAAAAAGAGCAGCGAAAAAGTGTTGCTGCTAAAAACGGCATTGACGTATCCAAAAGCGATTGGGAAAAGGAATTAAAGAAAATCCAAGTCGAAATTGAGCGCGTAAATGTCAAAATCCGGGCAGATACAGCAACCAATGTCGATATTGAAAACATGCCAGTTTTGCACCCCGGCGACACACTGGATTTATTTGAAACCTTCCGCAAGTTCATTTTTGAAGAAGAATACGAACTACTGATTGACATTGTCGCTACCGCGCTGGGCGTTGATGCGGAAGAGGTAGAAGGAATCCCCATGTCTTGTGTCTGGGAGTTCATCATAAAGGATAAAGTGATACACCCTTTTTTGCCGCCGTGGTTGAAATTGGCGTTGATAGAGCAATCCGATACATCTCAGAGTGTCCCCCTCTCACATGGAGCGCTTACCCACTCTACCTTAAATCGCGAACAGAGAAGGAAATCGCTGACCGGGAAGAATTAGCAGAGTGGAAACAGTATGAAGTCTCACGTGATACGTTCCTTGCAGACCAACTTTGGATTTTAAACAACTGGACTATTGCATATTACTCCGCCAACAAAACGAAGTATGATTATCCACAATGGTACGAAACGATGCGTAAGGTGTTTGATAGCAAAACACCGCCTTCGCAAGATAACACGGTTGAGACCTACGAAGAATCGCCGGAAGATTTGGATTTGTTGATATATGGTGATAGTAATATAAAAAAACGCAGAACGGAAGGTGCAAAACATGATTAAAAAATACAGAAAATTGCCAGTCGTGATTGAAGCCGTGCAGTATGACGGCATTCACACAGGATTAATTCGTGATTTGGACGAGGGCATTAATAGCGTTGTCGAGCCTGTAGATGGTGGGCTTTTCATCGAAACGCTAGAGGGCAGAATGGAAGTGTCAAAAGGCGATTATGTCATTAAAGGCGTGAACGGCGAACTGTACCCATGCAAGCCCGACATTTTCCTCAAAACCTATGAAGTTGTTGAGCCGTGAAATCCGAGCCGGCGCACAAAAACAAGAAAGCGGGCGAATGAATGAAAAGAATAGACATACTGGGTACAGGATACGAATATAGCGAAAATACAAGTGCTGCTGACCCGGCGCTATCTTCCAAAAACGGCTACTGTGATTGGACTTCCAAGAAGATTGTTGTCGACAGCGAAATAACCACACGTGAGGCGCATACTGACGCGCTCGAAAACACAGCGGAATTGAAACGCAACACAAAGCGGCATGAAATAATACACGCATTTTTCGCGGAATCTGGGCTTATGGACTATTGCCACAACGAACAAATTGTAGCTTGGATAGCCAGCCAATTCCCCAAAATGGTTGTTGCCTTTAACGAGGTGGGTGCGCTGTGAAGACCGAACTAACCTACGCCGACATAACCGAAGACTTATGCCGACATGATAAAGGTTTACATTCACGCATAAACGGCATATAATGTGCTTATAATAAAAAAGGTGAGTGCAGAAACACCCACCAATTTTATGTAAGCAAGCCGGGGCGGCTAATAAGCTAAACCGAAGTGACTTATATTAACGCCAAACGAAAATAGCCGTTACCATTCCCAAGGGCGGCTATTTTTCGTTTCTTTTATATAACAAATACGCTAAAATTACTAACGCAAGTGTAAGAAGCAAGTAAATAACCTCGAACAATGTCATATGGCTTCACCCCCTTTCAAGGGTTCAGCCGGAAACGCCGCCGCGCGGCTTGCTTACCGATATTACCATTTCTTAAATAGCCTTGCAAATTAACGTCGCCTAGCCAGCGACTTTTTTAATGTCAAAAAGGAGGCGGTTGTCATAGGTGTAGAACTATTCAGCGTGTTTGGCCGGATGAAATTTGACGACGCCGATTTTAAGCGCGGTATTGGCGAGGCTGAAAGCAGAGGTCGTGGTCTTGGCGATGTTATGGCAGGTGTGGGTAAGGCTGTTATAGCTGGTGCCGCTGCTATGGGTGCGGCACTGGTAGGTATAGGTGTTGCCGCGTTTAATGTCGGGCGAGATTTTGACAATTCCATGGGCGCGATACGTGCGCAAACAGGACTGACCGCCGATGAGATAACCAAAATTGGTGACGGTTTCAAACAAATGGCGCTTGACGGCGGGTATTCGGCGCGTGAATTAGCTGATGCTTTCGCGGGTATTGCTGTTTATGGCCAAGACACTGCCGATGCGCTTAACATCATGTCTGCCGCGCAAACTTTAGCGATGGCAACCGGCGAGGATTTAGGCAATGTTGCATACTTCCTTGGAAATTATCTGTTAAAAGTCGGCAAGGATTCAAGCTACGCCGACAAATATATTGATTTATTCGCCCAAGGCGTGAGAAACACGGGCATTGGGCTTAACGATTTACAGAATTACGTCTTTAGAATGACCCCAGCTTTTCAGCAGTTTGGGGCAAGCGGCGAAACAAACATAGCAATTTTAACACGCATGTACCAAGCTGGTATTCGTGGCGCGAATCTGTACAGCGGCATGGGTACTATCATGATGGATTTTGCAACTGCGGGCGATGTTTCCAGCGCGGCAATCGAAAGATTTAACATACAGATGTATGACGCAAACGGTGTTGCCCGTAGCAATGAAGAAATCATGTTTGACACTGCGCGGGCAATGGCCGAATACGGCGACCAAACATATATCGCGCAATTTATCACCGACAGCATGAATCAGACCCAGCAAGCCGCATGGTTTGAATTTATGAACCTCGCGAATGAAATACAAAATGAAGTTATTCCTGCGTTTGATGCCTATGGTGTTGCCGCAACAATGGCTGAATACAGCGCCGGTGGCATGGAGCAATCCCTCCGTGTACTTGGTAACACAATAGAATGGGCGAAACTGAAAGTTTGGGATTTCATCGCAACACCTGTTGCAGAAACACTTGCGGGGGCCGCGGAAGGATTTCAAGGGCTTGCAACTACGTTTGTACCGCTTTTTGGCGGTGCGCTACAAGGATTAATCGGAATCCTTACTGGCGCTGAAGGCGCGTCTGAGAAATTCGCGGATTCAATCGGCAACATTGCCAATGAAATAAACAAGCAATTGCCCGTGTTCTTAGAGCGCGGCATAGATATAGTTGTGAATTTAATTACAGGCGTAGCTTCTGCCCTGCCTACGCTCGTTCAAGGCGTTGTGGAAATTGTGCCAACCGTGGCCAGAACGATACTTGACGCACTACCGGAACTAATCACCGCCGGCGTTGAGGTTGTGGTTGCGTTAATTAACGGCATAGCAACCATGTTACCAGAACTCGTGCCGATTGCGATTGAGGGTATTATTACAATCGTTAACGCTATTCTGGGCAATCTGCCACTACTGCTTGATGCGGCGATAGGGTTAATCGGCGCATTGGCAGCGGCGATAACCGACCCTGCAAACTTGGCGAAATTAAGAGACGCTGCGCCGCAGCTAATTCGGGTTTTCGCGTTGTATTTGGGGGGAAAGGCAGTATTGGCGAATATCGCGGTTGCCGGAAGCGCAATTATCTCGAAGCTTATCGCGACCCTAGGACTTGGGAAAATAAAAATGGCGTTGACGGGCGGACTGCTGGCGGGGGCGTTTAATAAGTCATTGGCGGGCGGCGCAGGTGCGAAGAAGGGACTTCTTGCCGCACTTGGGCCCAAAGGTTGGATAGCCGCTGGCATAATTGGATTGGGAGTTGTTGCATGGGCTAATCGCGAAAAAGTTGGCGCGTTTTTCAGCAATATGGGTGACAGGGCAAGGGAATCATTCCCGCGTGTCATGGAAGCGGTAGATGGCACTGTTGAAAGGATTCGCGATTTTGCGTCCGGGTTGCGTGAGACAGGCGCGGAAATGGTTGATAATTTCAAGAACGGCTTTGAGTCCAGGCGAGAACAAGGATTCGGGGTTATTTCTAGTTTTGCCGGTAGTGTTTTAGACGTAATGGGCGATAGTCTTCCCGGGATTTTTGGTGTTGCCGCAGGAGCGATGGGAAGTTTTATGGACGGGTTTGCGTCCCGCAGGGCAGAAGGCTACGGCGTTGTCCGTAGCTTTTTTGGGGGCATCCTAGACGCTGGACGTGAGACAGCAGACCGGTTTATGGAAACCGGCGGCGACATGATGAAGGGGTTAAAACAAGGGATAGGCGGCGCAGCAGGCAGAGTAGCCGATGCGGCAAGGGATGTCGCAAGCAAGGCAATTAACGGCGTTCGCAACTTCTTAGGTATATCCTCCCCATCAAAACTATTTGCTGACGCCGTAGGAAAACCCATTGCCGAAGGCATGGCCATCGGTATTGACCATAACGGGCATGTAGCGGTTATGGCGGCTGAAAAAATGTCTAGTGAAGTATTCGACCGCGCAACCAGTTGGATTGGGCAGTATACAAAAACGTTGGGCTATCTGCCGGCAGAAGAACTAAAAATGTGGGAGCACTTACTCGCAAACGCTGAAATATCCGGCAATGAACGCATCAAGGTTGAACAAAATGTTGCAAGGCTCCAAAACAAAATCAGCCAAGAACGATTCGAGTTTAGTAAAAACTGGATTGAACAGCAGTTGGCACTAAACCTTTTATCGGCGCAAGAAGAAATTGAAGCTTGGGAACGCGCCGTGGCGCACCATGCAGAAGGCACAGAACAACGCATAGCCGCAGAGGAACAGCTTGCCCGTAGGCGTGAAGAACTAAACCGCGACCAAAAAGCGGCCCTTGCAGAAATGGAACGTTTGGAACAGGCATATATCGACGCTGTTGATAACCGTACGCAAGCCCTGGTGCGAACGTTTGATATGTTCCGCGAAGTAAACCTATCAGAAACCAATGTTGACCGCGCCAGGTACGCGATGGAACGGGCAACAGAGGTATACAGGCGGGCAACCGAGGAACTAATGCAGGCTCAACAAGCAATGGCCAACGCAGAACGCGGCACAGAGGAATTTGCACGAGCACAAGACCGTGTAAGGGAAGCAAATCAAAATGTTGCGCGGGCGCATGAAGAACTTACCCACGCTACCGAAAGCGCAAGCCGAAGCCAGGCCGAAATTATGGCCGATAATCTACAGGGGCAGCTTGATAATATCCGCGATTGGGAAAGCCAAATGGCGGAATTGTCCCGCCGGGGTGTATACGAAGGTCTAATAGAGCACTTTAGAGCCATGGGGCCAGCGTCATCGCGCTATCTTCAAGATTTAAACGCATCCAGCGATGCAGAACTGAGCAGATTGGCCAGTTTATACAAGGAAAAACATTCAGAAGCGCGGCGGTTAGCTACAAATGAATTGGAAGGGCTCCGACGTGACACGGACCAGCAAATCAGTGAGATGCTATCTAATAAGGCGATGCAGGCATCTTCGCAGTCAAATCCCATTGGCGAAAACATGATACGGGGTATCATACAGGGATTTGATAGCAGGTCAAACGACCTAATGCGTACCGTTGAACGGGTGCTGGATGAAGCCGTTGCAAGGGCAAACCGAGCACTACAGATACGTTCGCCATCTCGTGTTTTTGCCAAAATGGGTGAACAGTCTGGCGAAGGCTACATCGTTGGGTGGGAAGACAAGGCCAGAGATATATATAACAGCCTGGGCGCTGTGTTTAATGGTATCGACAAGTATGCAAAGACGCCGGAACTATCGTTTAGCGCGGGTAGCTATGCTTCATCTTCGCGTGCAGGCAATGGCGCAGTTGCGCAGCCCCAAAGCAGCAGAGGCGGAGACACCTACATCTTGCAGGTGGATATGGACAGAATCGATGATTTTTACAAATTAAAGCAAATGTTTGATAAGTTAAAGCACTACCAGCTTGTTTCCGAAGGGGTGTAAAAAGATGGCACAAGAGCGCATAGAAGCGTTATTAGAAAAACGTAGTGTGTTGCTATCTCTTGAACCCGCAAAGGAAGCACACGAAGAGCGTATAAAAATTGAAGACGAGATAAGCAGAATAATATCTCAAGCAAATGCTTCAGCATCATCCGATTTTGCAGCAGGATACGTCGGTATTATGCCGTCTAGCACCCAAAATAACCCACCGCCCGGTGTGGCGCCCACAAGCCTTACGATGCATCCCGCGTCCCCGATTAATGTTAGACCAGGGCCAGCATCCGTAAGCGGGGAGTTCAGATTTCCCGCAAGGTCAATTGCTGACCTGCCGCCCTTCAATTTCACAGCACAAGTAGAGGTAGAGACTGGTGTAGGGCCTGCATGGGTAACCATTGCAAGTGCTTGGGCAACCGTCACACAAGGCTCTATGGTTGATGGAACAGGTCTGTGGAGCGGCACAACGTCCGGCGGCGTAGGCAGCGGGCAATGGCGTGCAAGGATGCGCTATACGTTTGGTACCGGCGCAGGCGCATGGTCACCATGGAGTGCGTGGTTTAATTTTACCACAACCGATTTGGCCCCCCTCGCCCCGACAAATCTATCACCTACATTTAATCAAAATCGCCGCGAACCCATAGAACTGACATGGACACACAGGCCCGGGGTGCAAACGGATACCCAGCAGGGCTCAGAGGTCGAGTTTTGGCAGGGAACAGGTACCAGAACTATCATTCAGGGCGGTACAGCTAATCGCGCAATCATCCCAGCAAATACGTTTTTGACGGAAGCAGCCGTAAACTTTCGCGCCCGGACATGGGTTAACCAAGTACCAACCCGTGGCGCATGGTCAGAGCCGTCTTCCTTTCCGCTGATTGTAATCAATCACCCCCAAGCGCCAACGGGGCTACAACCGACCGTTGCACAAAATCCAACCCGTATGTTTCGCCTGGAGTGGACGCATGTACCAGCAGCAACCGGTGCAAGTGACTCCCAAGACGGCAGTGAGGTTGAATACTGGCAGGGCACAGGCCCAAGAACTATCTTGGAGGGTGAATTCGGCAACAGAGTAACTATAATGGCCGATACCTTCACATTCCTTCCGGGCGGCACAGTTGCACAAAACACCATATCATTCCGGGCGCGAACACATGGATTACGGGGCGGATGGGGGCCATGGAGCACGGCAGCAGGCTTCCAACTGGCTTTAGACCCGCCATTGGCGCCGGTAGAATTAACGCCAACAACAACCCAAAACCCGCGCATTGATATCGAATTACGGTGGAGGCACAACCCAAACCCGACAGACCGAGATTCACAAATAAGCGCACAAGTACGGTACCGGCAGGGTAGCACCGGCGCGTGGATATACGAATTAACGGATATATCAAACCGCATGACAATTCCGGCGGGCACCTTTGTGGTGGGTGCGGCTGTGCAATTTCAAGTCCGTACACAGGTTCAAAGAAATGGCTGGGGCGCATGGTCGAATATCGTGAGTTTTGCGCTGGCCTTAGACCCGCCCCAAGCCCCCATTGAACTACAACCTACGGCCCTGCAAAACCCGCGCACTGACATTGAACTAAGATGGCGCCATGTGGGTAATGCGAGCCGCCCATTTGACACCCAGACCGGGACACAGATTGCGTATCAGCAGTGGGGCGGAAGCTGGACAACGGTCACTCTTACAGGCGACACAACAAACCGCTTTGTCCTACAAGCGAATACGTTTACAAATTTCACATCAATAAATTGGCAAGTGCGTACAAGTACTGTGCTAGGTGATTGGGGTGCGTGGAGCAGCACTCATACTTTTCCGCTAGGGTTGAACCCACCGTTAGCCCCAACAGTCACAGCCCCGGACAGCGCAAACCGCTACCGCGATATACGTGTTTCATGGCGGCACAATGCGTCACGTTTCGGCGATATGCAAACAGACAGTCAACTTGAAGCACGGCAAGGTGTCGGCCCAGTGCATATCTTTGACGGAGGCACAGCCAACAATGCCATAGTACCTGGGGGTACGTTCTCGTCCAATGTTGCCATAAGTGTTCGCGCAAGAACGCAATCGGTGCTTGGGGATTGGGGTGCATGGAGCGCGGCAGTTAACATAGCATTGTTCACCGCGCCACCTCTTGCCCCAACAAGCCTGGCCCCAACAGACCAGCAAAACCGGCGCACTACAATCAACCTGTCATGGCGGCACACCCCAAACCCGGCTGACTGGGATACCCAGGCAAACTCACAGGTTGAATACTGGCAAGATAACAACATCAGGACGCAAATATACGCAGGCACAGGAAACCGACTAGAGTTGCCGAATGACACATTTACGGATAATCGGACAGTATTCTTCCGGGTTAGGACACAGGGCCAGGCAAATGGCTGGAGCCCCTGGAGTGCAGTAGCAAGTTTTTCGTTGTCATCATTCCAAAGCCTACCGCCGACCGAGTTGCGACCCTACGAGACTAGAAACCCGCGTATTGATATCCCCCTGACATGGCGATTCAATGCAAATCCGCGTTGGTTTTCCAATGATGGGCAGACAGATAGCCAGGTAGAAGTTTGGCAGGGCACAGGTGCACGCATAACCATCAGAGGCTATCAGGACAACCGTGCAGTAGTTGCGGCCAACACCTTCACGGCATTAACGCCGATAAGCTTCCGGGCGCGAACATATACAAACCTTGGAGGCTGGGGTGATTGGTCTGAAGTGCAAACTTTCGACCTTGCAATTTCTCCGCCATTGCCGCCGATAGACGTACGCCCAACAACACCGCAGAACCCGCGTGGACAAATCCGCGTAAGTTGGACACATGCGCCCAATCCTGATATGCCGGGAGATGTTCAAACTGATTCACAGATTCGCATACGGCAAGCCAATAGAGGATGGCAAATATTTAGCGGTGGCGCTGAAAACGTTGTGTATGTACCGGCTTTTACATTTACGGCCTTCGCATTTTCTGACTTTCCTGAACTCAATGAGGCGCAACTTGATTTTTTAAATCGTGCAGAAGTAATGGCCCGCACACATTCCGAAATTAACGGGTGGGGGCCGTGGAGCGCAATAGAAGGGTTTGATTTACGTATGACACCACCTTCAGCACCCGTGCTGACACATCCGGTCAACATTGCTGTCCGTGCAGCCGATGGTATATTCCTACAATGGTCATATAATTCCCCGTATGACATTTTCCCATCACGTTTTGATATTCGCTATCGCATAGGGGATGGCGAATGGGTTGAATTACGCACAGATTCACAAGGTGGGGGGCCTGCCCCAACAAGCATTATGACCAGCGCGGAAACTGCACAATCACGTATAGAATGGCAAGTAAGGGCCTGGGGTGAATTGGGGGACGCGGGCGAATGGTCTGATACGGCCCAGGCATTCATTATTGGCATACCTCTGGCACCAGCAATTTCGCACATAACCAATTCCGGCCGGCCTGAAATACATTTTTCAGCACAGAATGCCACAGCGTGGGAAATTGAAATATTACAGGGCGGTCAAGTGATATACGCTACGGGAGAACGTGCTTTTACAGGCGATTTTATCCATGTTGCAGAACAATTTTTCCCAAACGGCAGCTATGCAGCTCGGCTTCGGGTGTCTAACGAATATGGCATTTATTCAGAATGGGCCACACGGGCATTTGTTGTGAATGTAACTCTGCCGGCTGCCATTGAACTTACAGCGGCGAACAGCTTTGGGTTTCACATCCAATTATTGTTTGACGGTATCGGTCGTGTGGGGTATGTATATCGCGCCCCATTGATAAACGATAACTTTACGGAACACGGTGATTTTATTCGCATTGCCCGCGTTGAGAATGTGGATAACTTTGAAGACTGGACGGCTCGCCCAAACCAGCGATATAAATATTTTATCCGAGTTGTGAGTGAGAACTTTGGCTTTGCGGACAGTAATATTGAAACCGCAAAAGTAGATTTTAAAGAAACCACAATTGCCGTGACGGATTCCCCGCATGATATGCTGAAACTGCTTAGCCAGTTAGGCAACAAGCCTACCAAGGATAGTAGCTTCCAGCAAGAAAAAACCCTCACCCATTTCTCAGGGCGCGAAAAGCCAGTATTGCAAACAGGCAGCCATACAGATAGGGTGAAATCCCTTGCGTTTTATGTGTCCTTGGCCGACCGAGACCGATTAGAAGAGTTGGCGAAGAGTGACATAGCGCTTATTCTTCGTGACTGGCGCTTGGGCGTGGTGTATGGGGCTATCACCAGCGGCACCCAGGCACAATCAGACGGGTTTGGCCCCCACGTGTATGTTTCGTTTGCATTAACCGAATGTGATTATCCAATAGAGGTTGACATCCGATGAATAATCCCCGAAAATACCCTTTAAAATCGATAGAGGACACCTTGCGCCTAGTACATGGCACTCGCAAGGTGTCTTTTCGTTATGAACTGCTAAACCGCAATGATATTAAGATTGGCGATTTAGACGGAATCACTCGCGCCCATATTTCACATGGAGAATTCCGAACAATAAAACGGTCTGCAACTTTCACACTAGACGAGTACCAACAACGACACATCAATTTTCTGTCCGACCAGATACAGCCTTGGTTTGTACTGCACATGCCGGATGGCGGTATCGTGGAGTGGTCGCTTGGAATGTTTATGTCAGATTCACCGGACAGAGAAGCGGGAGGAAACACAAGCGTCCGTAGCATTGGGATGTGCGATAAGACCCTTATCGTAGAACAAGATAAGTTCACAAGCAGATTTTTTATTGAAAAAGGTACGAATTACGCCGTTGCTGTCACAAGAATACTAAATACGGCAGGTATAACAAAAATTAATATCGCCAACACAGAACACACACTACAGTCAGACAGAGAGTATCCACTTGGCACAAAAAAACACCTTGCTTGTAACGATTTATTACGTGAAATCAATTTCACCACTTTGTGGGTTGATATTCATGGATTTATGCGGTCAGAGCCCTATATTGAGCCGTCGCGACGCAATATAACACACGTATACGACACAACAAAAAAGAATAGCGTAGTCATGCTGCCTATTCGTGAAAAGTTGGATATTGCCAATAGGCCGAACGTGTTTATACGTGTTGCGCATAATCTTGATGGTGAAAAAGAGTTAATTTCAATATTTGAAAATGACGAAATCAGTAGCCCTATATCAATAATAAATCGCGGTCGCCGGATTGTTGACTTCGGGGAGATTGATGAGATTCCGAGCCAAGAAGCCCTAGACGAATTTACACGGCGCTTGGGTGTCGAATCAACCAGTGCATTTTCACACAGAGAGTTCTCAACGGCGCTAATGCCGACACACGGGAATGCGGAAACATTACTTCTTATATCGCCGGAATTATCGCCAACACCTTTAAAACTACATGAAGTCGGATGGGAAATGCCATTGGTGTACGATGGTCAAATGGTTCACAAAACAAGGGCGGTGACGCAGATATGACAGAGGATTTTTTTGATGTTATCGCTAGGGTTGCTGCAAAAGTACTATTGTTAATCGGTATAAAATTAGAATATGCTCAAGTTGTTGCGTTTTCGGATGGCGGCGAGCCTTTATTGCGGTTTACGGGGGAAACAGCCGTAAGCCCAAAGATTTACTCGCGTATGCGCCATTATGTCGACCCGACAATTGGTGATAGGGTACTTGTGTTAAATAATATTATACTGGGGTCGTGGACAACGACAAGTGAGAGGAATTGAAAATGCAGATAACACAAAGGCCAAGCCCAAACCGCAACATAGGCAGGCAAAACCAAGTGCCTGATTTCATAGTATGCCATATTACCGGCGGCAGCTTCACCAGCGCACTAAACACCATATTAAACGCCGCAAACCAAGTGTCATACCACTTTGTAGTAGG
>Ga0123355_10002548_pt1 | contig 25824 bp, 22 predicted proteins | sample TergutEmb28metaG_3_FD_89872 | JGI IMG/M metagenome (GOLD analysis project Ga0123355, IMG submission 89872) | Embiratermes neotenicus P1 segment gut microbial communities from Petit-Saut dam, French Guiana - Emb289 P1 | ecosystem: Host-associated > Arthropoda: Insects > Digestive system > Gut ...
CGACGAGCCGCTTCTCGGCATCACGAGTACCGGGACATCGATCTAGGCGGGAACACTCCCGTCGAGATCTGACAACCATCTGCGGTCAACGAACTGGAGCAGCGATGGGCATGTCGGCCCGGGAGCGGGCGTTCGTCAATCGCGTGGTCAACCCGGCGATGGTCGCGCTGATCGCGCACGGCCTCGGGCCGCCGACCTACGCGGTCGTGGAAACCACCGGACGCAAGACCGGCCGCAAGCGGCTGGCGCCGGTCGCGAACGGGCTCGACGGCGACACGTTCTGGATGATCTCCGGTCGCGGCGCGAAGGGAAGCTTCGTGCACAACATCCGAGCCAACCCTCGGGTCCGGGTGATCGCTCGCCCGGGCAGGCTCCGCGATGGCCTGCGAACGCGCTCGCGGACCGGCACCGCTGCGCTGATGCCGGACGATGACGCCGATGCCCGCCATCGGCTGCTGGGCCGGGGCCGCCCGCTCTTCCGCTTGGACGGCATCATCTTGCGCCGGCTGGCCAACGGCGGTGCGATGCTCACCATCCGCGTTGACCTGGACTAACCCACCCGGCCCGGACAGACCCAGGAAACTAAACGAGACGCTCAGGAACCGAGGCGCCCGGCGCGGGGGATAGGAAGATCATGATCGACCGAACCAACGTCCTGCTGCGCCGCCATGTGCTCGTGGTGGACGACGCATTGCGGCATCCGGGTACCGCGGCAGGCCGCTCGGTGCGCGAACTGGTCGGGGAGTTCACCCGGCGCGGCGTGGACGTTACCGAATCCACCTCGTTCACCGACGGTGCCGCCGTGGTCATTTCCGACACCAGCCTCGGTGCGGTGCTCGTCGACTGGGATCTTGGTGCTGACGACCCGGCCGCGCACGAGTCAGCCGCCCGGATGCTGCAGGCGATCCGTCACCGCAATGCCTCGCTCCCGATCTTCCTGCTGGCCAAACGCGACGCGGAGCGCACCATCACCGTGGACGCCATGGAGCACGCCGACGAGCTCGTCTGGATACTCCAGGACACGGCCGACTTCATCGCCGGACGCGTCCTGGCGGCGATGGACCGTTACGTCACCGGCCTCATCCCGCCGTTCTTCCGGGCGCTTCTCGACTACAACAGTCAATGGGAGTACGCCTGGGCGGTCCCGGGCCACCAAGGCGGCGTCGCCTACCTGAAGTCGCCCGTCGGCCGGGTGTTCCACGACTTCTACGGTGAGAATCTGTTCCGCACCGACATGGGCATCGAGCGGGTCGCCCTCGGCTCGCTGCTCGACCACACCGGGCCGATTGCTGACAGCGAGGTCTACACGGCCCGAGTGTTCGGCGCTCATCGGTCCTACTCGGTGCTGGTCGGCACGTCCGGTTCCAACCGGACGGTGATGTCCGGCGTGCTCGCCACCGGTGACGTCGCCGTGATCGACCGGAACTGCCACAAGTCCGTCATGCAAGGCCTGCAGATCACCGGCGCGCTACCGGTCTACATGATCCCTTCTCGTAACCGGTACGGCGTCATCGGCCCGATCCATCCCGGCCAGATGACACCCCAGGCGATCGAGGCGAAGATCGCGGCCAGCCCGCTCGCCGCAGGTTCCGCCGGCGCCGCGCGACCCGCGTACACGGTCGTGACCAACTGCACCTACGACGGAATGTGCTACGACGCGGCGCACGCTCAGCACCTGCTGGAGCGCAGCTGTGATGTCATCCACTTCGACGAGGCATGGTATGGCTACGCCCGCTTCCACCCGCTATACCGCGACCGCTACGCCATGCGGGGTGACCCGGACGACCATCCGGCGGACGGCCCGACCGTCTTCGCCACCCAGTCGTCTCACAAGCTGCTGGCCGCCCTCAGCCAGGCCTCGTTCATCCATGTCCGGGAAGGCCGCCGGAAGGTCCCGCACGGAGCGTTCAACGAGGCGTACATGATGCACGCGACGACTTCCCCGCTGTACGCGCTCATCGCGGCGAACGACGTCGCCACCTCGATGATGGACGGCCCCGGCGGACGCGCACTGGTCCAGGAGACGATCGACGAGGCCGTCGCGTTCCGGCAGGCGCTAGCCCGGGCGCACCGGCAGTTCGCCGACCGCGGTGACTGGTTTTTCTCCCCTTGGAACGCTCCGGAGGTCACCGAGCCAGACAGCGGCAAGTCAGTCGCCTTCGCTGACGCACCGGCCGGATTGCTCAGCACCGAGCCGGAATGCTGGGTGCTGCACCCGGGGGAGGCATGGCACGGGTTCGAGGGGCTCGACGAGGGCTGGTGCATGCTTGACCCGACGAAGGCCGGCATCCTCGCGCCGGGCATGGGTGACGACGGAACCCTTGAGCGGACAGGCGTCCCCGCGAAGCTGCTTACGGCCTACCTCGGCAGGCACGGCATCGTTCCGTCGCGGACCACCGACCACATCGTGCTGTGCCTGTTCTCGGTCGGCATCACCCGCGGTAAGTGGGGAACCCTGATCAGCACCCTGCTCGCCTTCAAGCGTGACTGGGACGCGAACGTGCCGCTGGCCACCGCGCTCCCTGACGTCGTCGCCGCCGATCGCCGCCGGTACGCGGGCCTCGGGCTGCGAGACCTGGGCGAGCAGATGTGGTCACAGATGCGGCAAGCGACGTCCGCACAGGCGCTGCAAGCCGCTTTCGCCGGACTCCCCACGCCAAAGCTCGCACCCCGGGCCGCATACGAGAAGCTGCTGCGCGGTGACGTCGACCTGGTCCCCTTCGATGAGATGGCGGGGCGCACCCTGGCCGTGGGGTTGCAGCCCTACCCGCCGGGCATCCCGATCCTGCTTCCGGGGGAGGACGCCGGTGCTGCTGACGGGCCCTTCCTGACCTACTTGCGAATGCTGCAGGCCTGGGACGACGCCTTTCCCGGTTTCGAGCACGAGGTCGAAGGCGCGCAGCGGGTGCACGAGAAGTACGCCGCATACTGCACGCGCGGGTAGCCGCATTGCCAAGTCCCTGCCCGAAGTCCCGGGCATCGATCAGGTGAGATGCGCGACGTGATGATCTACGCTCCGACAGGTGGAGGACTTCGACCTGGCGGCGCTGTCACGGGCGCTCGATGCGAGGCGTTCCGAACTGGGCCTGTCCTGGCAGGAACTCGCCATCCGGGTGACCGACCGGCCCTCTCGCCGCTCCAGCCGGAGAATCGCCGCGTCGACGTTCAAAGGCATGGCTCAGCGCGGCTCGGTCCGGGACACGGTGGTGCTGCAAGCACTGCGCTGGCTTGGCCGCAGTCCCGAGAGTTTCGTCCCCGGGCTGGACGGTACGCCGGAGCACCTGCTCCCCGACGATGACGCCGGCCGCCCGGCCCTCGACACGCGAGCGATCTACCTGGCGGTGAACGACAGGAGAGCGGCGCAGGACCTCACCTGGCGCGAGGTCGCCGACGCGCTCGGTGCTGGCTTCACCCCGGGGATGCTCACCCGGCTCGCTGGCGGCACCGGGATCGGGTTCCCGCGGGTCATGCGGATCTTCCAGTGGCTCGAACGCCCGGTCGCGGAGTTCACCTGCTTCGTTCCGGACGAGGACGAGGACGAGGACGAGTGAGCCCACCGGTTCCTGTCGGCAGGAGTGTTCCGCCACGTGAGAACGGGTATAGCTACCCGTCACAGGCGCCCGCCGATACCCGGACCCTCTCCTGGGGGTGAAACGTCATGAACGTCGAAGACGGAATGTCACTGCAGGTCCTTACCATCGGGCCGGCCCATACCCTGCGCGAGGCGGCCCGGATGATGGCCGCCCGCCAGGTAGGCGCCGCCGTCGTCGTGAATCCGGACCACGCCGGGGTCGGCATCCTTACCGAGCGGGACATCCTGATGTCGGTTGGCGCCGGCGAGAGCCCGGACACCGAGGTCGCCGGCGAGCACTGCACGCAGGATGTCGTCTTCGCGGCGCGTCACTGGACCATGGAGGGCGCGGCAGCGGCCATGGTCCGGGGCGGCTTCCGGCACCTCGTGGTCGTCGAGGGCCGGGACGTTGTCGGCCTGTTGTCAATGCGCGACATCGTCCGCTGCTGGTCGGCGGCCCGGATCCCCGCGCAAGCCGCCGCGCCCGGCACTACCCAGGTTGCCCAGCCTGCCTTACCGGACTTCGTGCGGGTGCCGGGCTTGCTTGACGATGCCCGGAGCGCCGAACAGCCCTAGCTGGTAGAGCCGCCAGATGCGCCGCACGGTCCAGGGGTGCGATCGAGGCCACTGGGCGATCTCCACCCAGAATCCGCCGAGCTGACGCCCCTGGTCGACCAGCTCACTGACCTGCACGTTATCGGCGGCGTAGCGGCCGGCTGTGAGCAGCACGAGGCCAAGCTCGCCTTTCGGCTCGAGCGCTGCACCGTTCCGGTCGCAGGAGTACTCGCGCAGCCGGGACAGCGTTGGTCCCAGGACCGGGATCCCCTGCGAGTAACAGATCAGCAGGCTGTACCACAGCGCCACGTGATGGAGCCGGATGTGCGCCGTCTCGTGGCCGAGGATAAATCGCGTTCCTTCCCGGTTGTTGTTGCGGAGGTTCGCGAAGAGCTCGTTGGAGAGCACAACGTAGTTGCTGGCCCATCCGCTCTGCGCGGCGAACGCGTTGAGCGTGCCGTTGCCGTTAGTGAGAAACAAGTTCGGGGTCGGCTTCACGCCCAAGGCCGCGGCGAACTCATCCACCGATGTGTACAGGTCGGGGAACTGAGTCCGCGATAGCTGCACGGCCGTCCCGCGGGTCGATGCGCGCTGAATTTGCCGGATGATTACCAGCGCCGGAGCCACCAGGATTATCGCCCCGGCGACCGCGTGGACCGTGGTGGCCCAGTTCGTCCCGCGCAACGAGGGAGGAATCAGGGAAGCGGTCGCCAGGAAGTCGATGAGCACGCCGAGGATGGCGAAGTTCAGAATCACCATGAAAATGAACATCGGATTCTCTGCGGGATGGCGCAGCGGAAGCTGTTTTGCGGGTTGGCGCAGCGGAACCTGTTTCGCTAGCTGGTCGGTCATAGTACTTCCCTCCCTCTTGAGAGGTCCTCTGGTACGGATCATGCCTTGGCGGCGGCAACGTTTTCCTCACCCTCCGGTGGTGGTAAGTCCTGTCGGTTTGGAGTGCGGCGCCGGCTCGGCGGAGAGGGCTTTCTTATCCCCTTCCCGGGGTGACTCGCCGCCTGATTGACTGGCCCGGACTCCCCGCGCCCGCTCACCCCGACGAGGGTGATGTGCCGCAACTGCCCGCTGGCCACGATGTCGGCATGGACAAGTCACCCATCTCTGACTGCAGGGTCACCTAGGCGGAGGGAACAGCATGGCGAAGAAGACGAAAGAAGTGCATGAGCATCCTGCCGCCGAACCCCAGGCGCCGCCGGCCGGGGTGGCGGAGGAAACCGAAGCCGGGCCGCCCCCGAGGATGAAGCGCAAGGAATACGAACGCCAGATGAGAATCCTGCATGCAGAGCTCGTAGCCATGCAGGAATGGGTGAAGGCGGACGGGGCCAAGGTCTGCGTGGTGTTCGAGGGCCGGGATACGGCTGGCAAGGGCGGCACAATCAAGCGGATCACCGAGCGGGTCAGCCCTCGGGTGTTCCGGGTCGTGGCGCTGCCCACCCCGACCGAACGGGAAAAGTCGCAGATGTACGTGCAGCGGTACGTCCAGCATTTCCCGGCCGCTGGCGAGGTCGTGATCTTTGACCGCAGCTGGTACAACCGGGCCGGTGTGGAGCGGGTCATGGGCTTTTGCCGGCCGGAGGAGACGGAACGCTTCCTCGAACTAGTGCCGGCCTGGGAGAAGGCCATGACCGAGTCGGGGATTCTGTTGCTGAAGTACTGGCTCGAGGTCAGTCCAGACGAGCAGACCCGGCGGCTGGAGAGCCGGATCCATGATCCGCGGAAGATCTGGAAGCTGTCCCCGATGGACCTGAAGTCCTACAGCCGCTGGTATGACTACTCCCGGGCCAGGGACGCCATGTTCGCCGCGACCGACACCGCCTGGGCTCCCTGGTTCGTCGCGGACGCCGACGACAAGAAGCGTGCCCGGCTAAACATCATCAGCCACCTGCTGAGCGAGGTCCCGTACAAGCCGCTGGCCCACCCGGACATTACGCTGCCCAAGCGGCAGCCGCCCCGTGGCTACGTGCGGCCGGACCTGCCACTGCGGTATATCCCGGCCCCCTTCTAGCAGGCTGCGGCGACCGTCAGCAGCGTCCGGCTTGCTGACTCGTGCGGCCCTTAAGAGCGTGTCCGGTCGCCAGATCAGGTACGCGGTTATCGGTCGCTCGGCGCGCATCTTACGGCGGACTGCCCGCGCCTTCAGCCGTTCGGTGGCCGGCATGTCCTCCTGCCGGCTGAGCTTGTTGAATATCGAGAAGCGGGTGGCTAGGCCGGGATCGGCACTGGCCGCGGCGCGCTCTATCGCGCGGAGCTTCCGGCGCTCGCCGGCGGGAAGGCTCATTAGGTCCTCCAAGGGTGCGCGGCTCGAAGGCTGAGGTCGGCGCCCATGCCGAACACGCCGTGGGGCGCCGGTTAAGGCTCATCGGACGCGGCGTTCGCCCCCCTTATTGAGGGGGCGGGACACCGCGCGCTGCACTTAGTGCAGGATCTTTTCCTTCCCGCGCTGGAACTCCGCGTCACTAATCGCGCCGCGCTGGTGCAAGTCGGCGAGCTTGGAGAGCTCGTAGGTGCTGCTGTTGCCGGTGGACCGGTATGCCTCGTCCAGGGTTCGCGCATCGGACGAGTAGCCGCGCGGGCCGAACAGGCGGTCCCCGTGCACGATCTCGTACGCCAGGACGCCGACCAGCGGCAGGAAGATCACCAGGCAGGTCCAGCCGGCCTTCGACCAGCCGCTCATGTCGCTGCGGAAGATATTGACGAGGACCCAGCCCACAAGGAAGATCCAGAGCACCCAGCAGAAGAACAGGAACATCGTCCAGAAGACATCCAGGAGTGGATAACCAGACATCTCTCACCTCTTTCGTGATCCGCGCGGGATACCCGTCACGAACCGCATCACAGCCTCCTCGGCCGGCGGAGCCGGCGGTCACCGGAGCCGCTGTCTATTGATGGTTTTCCGGGTCTCTGCGGATTGTCGTCACCCTCCCAGGGGTGATTCTTGGCAATGCCGGGGCCCTTCCGGGACGCTAGACGCCCACGCCGGGGAAGGCTCCCGAGGACTGCGCTGCGTCACCCTGGCGGGGTGGCGCCGGTGGCCTCATGGCCGGAACTGCGCCGCCCGCACCGAGCGCGGGATTCCCCCTGCGCGAGTGACGCCGCGGGCACGGGCGACGCGCATGCTGAGTCGATGTTCAGACTGGCGGGCGGGCTGGGCCTTTCGTCCTATCGCCAACAGTGGCTGGTCAGGGACGTCGTTGCGGGTGTGGTGCTCACGACCCTGCTGGTCCCGCAGGGCATGGCCTACGCGGAACTGGCGGGCCTGCCGCCGATCACTGGCCTGTACACCTCGATCTTGTGCCTGCTCGGTTACGCGGTATTCGGCCCGTCTCGCATCCTGGTCCTTGGCCCGGACTCCTCGCTGGGGCCGATGATCGCCGCTACGATCCTGCCGCTGATCGCAGCGGGCGGCGACGAGAAGCGGGCCATCGCGCTGGCCTCCATGCTCGCCATCATGGTTGCGGCGATCATGATCCTGGCCGCCGTGGCGAAGCTCGGCTTCATCGCCGACCTGATCTCAAAGCCCACCATGATCGGCTACATGAACGGACTGGCGCTCACTATCCTGGTCGGTCAGCTGCCGAAGCTGTTCGGATTCAAAGTCAGCGGCGGGGGCCTGATCGCCGAGTTCACCGGGTTCGTCGAAGGCCTGGCGAAGGGCGAAGCGGTCGGTGCCGCGGTGGCGGTGGGAATCGCCGGCATCGTGGTGATCCTCGTCCTGCAGCGCTGGCTACCGAAGGTGCCGGCCGTGCTGGTCATGGTGCTGCTCGCGCTCGCGGCGACGTCGGTGTTCAGCCTGGCCGATCATGGGGTCAGCCTGGTTGGCGTGCTGCCCAAGGGGTTCCCGCCACTCACGCTCCCGCGCGTCCATGCGGACGACCTCGGGCCGCTTTTCGCCGGGGCCCTGGGGATAGCGGTTGTCTCTCTTGCCGACACGATTTCCACCGCAACCGCGTTCGCCGACCGTACCGGGCAGGAGATCCACGGAAACCAGGAGATGATCGGCATCGGGGTGGCGAACCTGGCGGCCGGCGTTTTCCAGGGGTTCCCGGTGAGCACGAGCGGCTCGCGAACGGCGGTGGCGGAACGGTCGGGCGCGAAGACCCAGCTCACTGGGGTCGTCGGGGCCGCCCTGATCATTCTCATGATCGTGGGTTTCCCAGGGTTGTTCCGTAACCTTCCCCAGCCCGCGCTAGCGGCCATTGTCATCACGGCGTCGCTTTCGCTCGCCGACATTCCCGGAACCGTACGGCTGTGGCGGCAGCGTAAGGCGGACTTCCTCCTTTCGCTCACTGCCTTCCTCGGGGTCGCCGTGCTGGGCGTGCTGGCCGGGATCGCGGTCGCGGTCGCGTTGTCCATTTTCGATGTCTTCCGGCGGGCGTGGTGGCCTTACGACACCGAGCTCGGGCGAGTGAAAGGGCTTGAGGGGTACCACGACGTGCGGTCCTATCCGAACGCTAGCCGCCTGCCTGGCCTGGTGATCTACCGGTTCGACGCGCCGCTGTTCTTCGCCAACGCCAAGAACTTCCGTGACGAGGTCAGGCGGATGGCCGCGGCCGGCCAGCCGCCTAGGTGGATCCTGATCGCGGCGGAGCCGGTGACCGACGTGGACACAACCGCCTCCGATGTCCTCGAGGATCTCGACGAGGAGTTGAACGAACGCGGCATCAGCCTGGTGTTCGCCGAGCTCAAGGACCCGGTGCGAAGCAAGATCGAGTGCTACGGGTTGACCCGCACGATTGACCCGCACCACTTCTACCCGACCATCGAAGCCGCGGTCGCCGCGTTCCGCGGCGAGACTGGTGCCGAGTGGGCCGCGGAAGGCGCGCCTGAAGCCGGTCCCGTCAGCGCGTGACCGAGCGGACAGATCGCCCGCGGTGGTGTTCGGGTGGAGGCGCTATGAAAGTGCCTCGTCGGTGGTCTCCGCATCGCCGACGGCGATCGCGAAGCCGAGAGCCCGCAGGATCTGACCGGCTGCCGACACCACCCTGGGCGTGCCGACCACCGGGGCGACGGCGATCATGATGCCCTGGATGTCGTTGGCGGTCAGTCCGGCTTCGTGCAGAGCCGCCGCATTGGCCAGGTAGGAGGCAGGCGGGGCGTCCACCGCGATGAGGGCCGCGAGCCTCGCCAGCATGAAGTCGCGCGGCGGGACGGAGTTGTGCTCAATGGAAGCCGTCGTAATGTCGGCGATCGTGTCCAGGACCGGCGTGTCTGTACTCACGGATCCTCCAGTTAGGAACGGTGGCGAGCCGTCTGGTGGCTCAGAGATGGTTACAGTTCAGCGCCACCCTTGGCTTCCGGCATCACCCTTGAGCGGTGAGGCCGCCCGTCCGGCTGGCGGTCCGCCGCCGGTCACTCGCGCCGAGTGAGCGGGAACAAGGAATCACCCGGGGTGAGATCGCGAGAGGGTGACCTCCTGTCACCCTCTTTCGGGGAATGTCACGCAACAGACACGCCATCAGTCGCCGGTGAGACGGGGTGCACCGCTCGGGAGGTGATGGGCTGCGCTGTCAGTCGGTGCCATGTCCGCCTGGGGGGTTCGGATGATCAACAGCACGGGCAGCCGCGAGCTGACCCCATCAAAGCCGCGCAAGGGTCATGCCCGGGATCCCATCTTGCGGTCGAAAATCACCGCTCCGGCCTTGCCTCCGTGGGTCGTGCCGCGGCCGCGCCTGGAGATGCGGATCACCCAGGGCACCCAGGGGCCGCTGACGTCGGTCACCGGTCCGCCGGGAGCCGGCAAGACGCTGGCGGTCGCTTCCTGGGCTGCGGGTCACGACACAGGCCAGGTCGCATGGGTCACGGTCGACCGGTACGACAACAGCCCCGAGGTCTTCTGGCCCTACGTCGTGGCCTCCCTGCGTCAAGCCGGGGTGGCTATCGGCCGGGCAGCATCGTCGCTTGCCCGCGGGGACATGGCCGGGCACGAGTTCCTGATCCAGCTGACCTCCGCGCTGGCGGCTCAGGAGCGGCCCGTGACGCTCGTCCTCGACGACTTTCATCTGCTGACCGACAGCGAGGTGCTCGCCGGGCTGTCCTACGTGCTGAAGAACGCGAGACCGGGCCTCCGGGTGGTGCTTACATCGCGGATAGATCCGCCGCTGCCGCTGCACCAGTACCGGCTGACCGGGGACCTGACCGAGATCCGGGCCTCCGACCTGGCGTTCAGCATTTCAGAGGTCGCCTCGCTCATGACCCAGCACGGTGTCACCCTGACTCCATCCGCCCTGGAGCACCTTACGGAGAAAGGGGAAGGGTGGGCGGCCGGACTGCGGATGGCGGCCATGTCGATGGCGGAGCATCCCGATCCCGAGCAGTTCGTGAAGAGTCTCAACGCGGGAGACAGCGCTGTGGCGGGGTACCTGGTGGAGGAGGTACTCAACGTACAGACCGACGATGTGCGGGACCTGCTGCTGTACACGAGCATCCTCGATCAGGTGAACGCCGACATTGCCAGCGCACTCCTGGGTCGCGGCGAGGTGACTGACACCCTGGAGGCTCTCGCCAGGGAAAACTCGTTCGTGCAGCCGGTCGGAGCTGGCTGGTTCCGGTATCACTCGCTGTTCCGGGACGTCTTGCGCCTGAAACTGCGGCATGTGCGGCCTGAAATCGTGGCCGGCCTGCATCGGAAGGCCGCTCGGTGGTACCAGCAGGAGGGGATGCTTGCCGAAGCCGTCCGTGCCGCGGCGGATGCGGGGGACTGGCCGCTGGTGGCAGCCATCCTGGTGGACGAACTCGCGGTGGGGCAGCTGACCGCACAGGCTCATGCGGACATCCCGACGGAGGGATTCCACGGAGTTCCGGACGGGGATCCCTCGCCGCAGTTCCTGCTCGCCGCCGCGGCAGTCGCGCTGTCCGACTCAGCCGGCCAGGCGGCCGAGGCCGCCCTCGCGGCCGCGGAGGAGATTCTCGGCCGCCTTCCGGAAGACCGGGACGTTCTCTGCCGTTTCGCGGCCTGCACGATCCGCTCTAGCATGGCGATCTCGCGGGGCAGCCTCGATGCCCTCGCCGACGCGACGGTCACGGCCGAGCGGCTGCTTGCCAAGATCCCGCGGTCGGTGCTGGCAGTGCATCAGCACGCGGTCACGCAGGTCCTGTCGGCCAGGGGTGCGGTCGAGCTGTGGTCCGGGAATCTCACCAGCGCCGGAGAGCTCTTGGGCCGCGCGGCCAGGCTGCTCGAGGATGTGGTTCAGGGTCTCGAACCTGGTCACCCCGAGTTGCCCGCTCGCCGTAGCGAGCTGACGGCATGCCGAGGGTACCTGGCCCTGACCGAAGCCCTGCGCGGGCGGCTGAATTTGGCCGAGGAGATCGCCAGCACCGGGGCGGTCCCGGTCAATGACGGCCGGGCGAGACAGCCGGATGCCGCGTCGGCGCTCGCGCTCGCGTTCGTCCGTCTGGAACGCGGTGAGCTAACCACGTGCCGTGCTCTGCTCAAGAACGCGGACGCGGCGCTCGCTGCCCGCCCCGACGGGCTGGCCAGCGCCGTCGGCAGCCTGATCGTGGCCCGCTGCAGCCTGGCCGAAGGCCGGATGCGCGCGGTCCTTGAGACGATCGAGCGCGTCCGCTGCGACCGGCCGCTTCCGCCGTTGCTCGAACAGGCGCTAGCCGTCACCGAGCTGCAGGCTCATGGCGCCTGCGGAGACGGCCAGGCCGCCCTCGAGGCAGCACGCCGCATCGGATCTGAGTCCGCCTCCCCGGAGGTGCGGGTCGCCCTCAGCCGCGCCTGGCTGGCGGCCGGCGATCCCGCGGCGGCCCGCCTGACACTGGCAGCCGTCCTGGAGGCTCCGGCCAGCGAGGATTCTGAGCCGGCCCGGCTAGAGGCATGGCTCGCCGACGCGCTGCTCAGCTTCCGCGGCGACGATGATGTCCGGGGACGCCGATCTCTCGAGCAAGCGCTGCAGCTGGGCGAGGCGGAGCAGCGCCGGTTCCCGTTCGCAGTCGAGCGGAGCTGGCTGCGAGCTGTGCTGATCCGCCATCCGGAACTTGCCAGCAGGCACCGTCAGCTGCTCGGTCCCGGGCTCGCGGTACCGGGTGTCGTTCCGGCCCAGCGGGACGCGGCTGAACCGGCTGCCCCGGTGATCGTCGACCAGCTCAGCCGCCGGGAACAAGATGTGCTGCGCCGCGTCGGGGAGATGCTCGACACCGCGGACATTGCTGCCGAGATGTACATCTCGGTCAACACGGTCAAGACGCACCTGAAGAGCATCTTCCGCAAGCTGGGCGCGTCCGATCGCCGGGAGGCCGTCCGCCGGGCAAGGCAGCTGAACCTGCTCTTAGTCAGGGCCCTGCTCGACAGCCTCCTCACGGCTGCGCACGCCGAGCTTCCGGTAGATCGCGCGCTTATGGGTCTTTACCGTGTTCGCCGAAAGGTAGAGCTCCCGCGCGATCTCGCTGACAGACATTGACTTGCGCAGCAGGCTGAGGACTGCCTTCTCGCGTTCGGTGAGCGGCTCGGTCCCCGATGGCGCCGACGGCTTGACGGAAACCCGCCGCTCCAGCTCGCCGAGCCGTCCAAGCAGTGCGCCGGCGCCGTCCGGCAATGCCGTCAGCACGTTCCTCACCTCGGCCAGAGCCGCGGAAGCGGCCGCGCGGTCGTCCATCGCCAGGCACACCTGGGCCAGCCGGAGCTGCATCTCGACGCTCAGCCACGGCGCCAGCAGAACCCACCGTCGGCGCCGGTGAATGGCGTACTCGAACTCGGCCCGGGCCTCTTCCAGCCGCCCCTGCCGCGCATGAACCGCGCCCAGGGCGGCCATGATGAAGGAGTTCGGCGGCCGCTTGCTGAAGTCCCTGCCGTTCACGATCCGGGCCGCCTCCTCTGCGAGCATCTGGGCGCGCAGCAGATCCCCTTCGTCGGCCGCCCGCAAGGCGGTGATACTGAGGCCGACAATCCTGCTGACCGGCGCAGGAGTTCCAGCCGCTAGCGCTTGCTCGAGCACTGGGGCCGCGTCCGGGTTCCCCGCCAGGTGCAGGGCGAAGCCGAGCACCGCACGCGCGGCCGCATACCAGGGCGAATCCGGGTCGTCTTCCAGTTCGGTGGCGGTGATCCCGTCTTCGACCATCAACCGGACGCCGTTGAATCCGAAGGTTGCACGCAGCAGGGCCGCGGAGGACCTGAGCGAGCGGATCCCGTCGGGAAGCCTGCCGTCGTGGGCGGCCGACTCGATCACGCGCAGCCATCGGCGTACCGAGTCGGCGTCCCAGGAGACCGCGGCCACCCAGGCCGCGCAGTGTGCCGTGACCGGATTGCCGGCAATCCGGTCTTCGCCTAGCGTGCGGAGCCAGTCAGTCACGGTCGCGACCCGGCCCGCTGCGGCAAAGTCGCGCCAGTGAGCGGTGATCAGCTCGGCCGCCCCGTCCATGTCCTCCGCGGACAGCGCATGCGCGATCGCTTCCTCAATGGACCCGGCTTCCCGATGCCACGCGCTAGCCCGCTTGTGCAGCAGCCGTATCAGGCCGGACTGGGGCTCTTCCCGGGCCAGCTGGCCGCGCAGCATCTCGGCAAACAGGTAGTGATACCGGTACCAGATCCGGTGCTCATCCGCTGGGATCAGGAACAGGTTCTCTCGCTCCAGCCGGTCGATGAGCTGGGCGGAGTCGCCGCGTCCGGTGACCGCGTCACACAACGGTGCGGTGAAACGCTCAAGGATGGAAGTTCTGAGCAGGAACTGCCGGACGTCGGGCGTCTCCGTGTTCAGCACCTCTTCGGCGAGGAAGTCGGCGATGAACCTGTGGTTGCCGTTGAACTGGTCGATGAAGCTGTGCGGCGACGGGTGGCCTCGCAGGGCCAGCGCGGCCAGGTATACGCCGGCCGGCCAGCCCTCTGTTCGGGCGTACAGAGCGCTCAGGTGCCCGCCGTCGAGGGTGACCCCCGCCACCGCGGACACCAGCGCATCAACCTCTGACTGGCCGAAGCACAGCTCGGGCAACCCGATGTCGGCGACCTCTCCCGCAGCACGCAGCCGCGCGAGCTCCAGCGGCGGCATCGCGCGCGTCATGAGCACAACTTGGCAAGACTGCGGCAGGTCACGGAGCAGCCCTTCGACCTGTCGATGGCATTTCTCGTTGGTCACTAGGTGGTAATCGTCAAGGACCAGGACAACGGGTGGTGCCTGCAAGGTGCTCAGGCGGGCAATGAACGCCGACAGCAGCAGGCACCCTTGCCGGGGCACCAGCACCTCGGGCGGATCGACGTCGAGCTCAGGACAGGCCCGGCGTACCGCGCTGATCACTTTCCACCACAGCCGGCTTGGGTCGTTGTCGCTGGCGTCGACGGAGACCCAGGCGAACCGCTTGCCGTCCGGGACGGCGCGCCACTGACCGACCAGGACGGTCTTTCCCGAACCCGCCGGCGCGCTGACGAGGATGAGCCGTGCGGTTGCACCGGACAGCAGGCGCAGCAAGGCTGGGCGCTCCAGCCACTCCGGGCGCATCTGCGGAGGCTGGATCTTGCTATCGAGTGGTACCGAGAGATCCAGGATGGACGCGGGCTGGATGGCGGGCGCGGAGACAACGATGGCACCCGTGGCCAGCACTGTCTCGGCGGCCGGCACATTCTGCTTCGGCCGTCGTTGTGGCTGGTTCGCAACGCTACTAGGCATGGTGCGCAAGAGGCTGAAGAGGCGAAAGTCCAGGTTAACAGCTGGGGCTTCCCTCGCCTAGCCCGGTCTGCCGGGCGGGATGGCGCTGCTTCCTTCAGAGGGATGGCAGAGTTCACCCCCGGCGAGGGGACCGCTCGCGGCCGTTGTGCGAAAGCGTGAAGTCTCCGGGGCCGATGCGTCGATTGGAGGTGCCGCCATGGCACCCGCCTATTACGAGATCCGCGTGGCGGGAATGCTGCCTCCCGAGGTCTTGCTGGACTTCGAGTGGCTGCGTGCCGACTTGGCACCTGTCGAGACTGTCCTGCACGGGCCGCTGCCCGACCAGGCGACGCTGGCAGCCTTTCTGGCCCGGCTGGAAGAGTTCGGCGCCGATGTGATCGAAATACGGCGGCTCCGCGAAAACGATCAGCCAGCGCCGGGGATGACCCGCCCGGTGGATTGAGCGCAGGCGCCTGCCGCATGGCTTGGCTACCGGGACAAGCGGACCGCGGTCACTCCGGCGGGACGCTCTGCTGCGTTTCGTCGGGCGGCCGGATTTTCTGCCTGCGCAACCCCATGAGCTGGACCCCGGACGATTCGAGTCTGGCTAGCAGCCCGTGCAGGGCGGCCTGATCAGGAAGCGGTCCGCACACCATGGTCTCGGTTGGCTGTTCCGCGGCAAGTTGTTCGAATCCGCGCAGCGCACCGGGCGGGACGAGACCGGCGACCCTGATCTCGAAATAGATGGCCATCATGGTGACTCCGAATTCCCTGTCGACCTCCCTTGACTCCACCTTGGACTGTTCTGGGCAACCCGCACCCACTCACGGCAGGTGACTCTGAGCGGCCCGCGTTGTCAGCCCGGCACACCGCCTGCGGCGGTTTCAGCGGACTGCTCACCCTGGCCGGGTGACCTGCCCCGGCCGCCGGGGGGCCACGATAGACGAATGTCCAGCTCGGCTCCGGATAGTTCCGGCACGAACCTGCAGAGCACCCGCTCGCAGCGCTGGCTGGCTCGGCTGAGTTTCACGCTGGCGTTTCTCTCGGTAGCGGTGGTGCTGGCCTTCGCGGGACTGAAGAGCGTCGCCATGCTCGGGGTGGGCATGGCCGCCGCGGCGGTAAGCCTGGCGTCGGCGTTCCTGGTGCTGTCCCACCGGGGTGTCGTGCGCTGGCTGTCACTCGTGGTGTTCGCCTTGGCGCCGCTCACGGTGATCGTGGTGTACGCGTTCGCCGACGTGCTCTGGGTGGCGGCGGTCTCGTCGGTGGGCTGGATCCTGGCCGCTGTGACGGCGCGCCAGGCGCTGACGGCGGACGGGCCGGACTGGCGGATGCCCGAGTTCCCCGCGGTGCGCGCTGTTCGTCCGTTCCTGATCATGAATCCGAGGTCAGGCGGCGGGAAGGTGGCGAAGTTCGACCTGCAGCGCAAAGCCGAGGCTCTGGGGGCAGAGGTGTTCCTGATGAGCGGCCCCGAGCCGACCGATGTGGCCGAAGTGGCGCGGAAAGCGGTCGCCGCGGGTTGTGACCTGCTTGGCGTCGCCGGCGGGGACGGCACCCAGGCGCTCGTGGCCGGCGTCGCGGCTGAGCACGGCCTCCCCTTTATGGTGATCACCGCGGGCACCCGGAACCACTTCGCGCTCGACCTGGGCCTCGACCGTGCGGATCCGGCGGCGTGCCTCGGCGCGCTTTCCGACGGTGTCGATCTGCGAGTCGATCTGGGCATGATCGGCGATCAGACGTTCGTCAACAACGCCTCGTTCGGGGCCTACGCCGAGGTGGTGGAGACACCCGCCTACCGCGACGACAAGCTGGGCACGACCCTGGACACGCTGCCCGAGCTGCTTCAGGGCCATCGCGGGACCCGGCTGTCTGCCCTCGCGGATGGCGTCACCATCGAAGCGCCGCAAGCGCTCCTGGTGGCGAACAATCCCTACGGGACGGGGGACATCGCGGGCCTTGGCCGTCGCGTGCGGCTCGATCGCGGGGTGCTCGGCGTGGTTGCCGTAACGGTCGCGAACGCGCGGCAGGCGGCCGGCCTGCTCCGCGGCAGCCATACCGACGGCCTGCGCGTGCTGACGGCGCGGACCGTGGTGGTCAGCGCCGGCTCGGACCGGATTCCGGTCGGCGTCGACGGCGAGTCCGTCTTCATGACGGTGCCCGTACGGTGCGCTGTCCGTCCCGGCGCGCTGCGCGTCCGGGTGCCGCGAGACCGCCCCGGCGTGCCCGCGCCCAAACCCGCCATCAGCTGGTCGCGGCTGCGGCGCCTGGCGTCGTGGCGGCGCGACACGCCGCCGGACGGCCCGCGCGCGGTCCATCCGCCCGTCGCCACGGTCCATCCGGGCGGGCCCGGGCAGGACTCCGATGCCAGCCGCTTACGAACGGCTCACCGAGCTCCGCGGCGTGCTGGCCCGTGCCAGCGAGCTGTCCGTGCGGACGCTGATTTTCGACGTGGAGCCGCTCGTCGCGTGGTGGGACAGCGGCCGGGGAGAACTTGACCAGGGGATTGCGACGATCGTGTCGGAGCTGGGGCGGGTCCCGGATGTCCGTGTGCTGATGTTCGCCACGAACTCCGTCCGCCGGCCATCGGTAGTCCCGTCGGTCCCGGGGGTTCGGGTGATCTACCTCGCCTCCGCCGGGAAGCCGCTGCGGACGGCGCCGTACCGCGGCCTTCCCCAGCCGGGCGCCGTAGTCGGTGATCAGGTCGCCACCGATGGGCTGCTCGCCCGGCGTCTCGGCTACACGTTCCTGCACTGGAACCCGCCGCTAGCCGGCGTGCCCCTGAGACCCAGGCTCATGGGCCTCGTCGGGCGGCTAGCCCAGCCGTTGTTCTCTACCAGGAAGAAGGGGCCGCAGGGCGAGCGTCGGACCGACTCAGCCTGACTCTGGATCACACCCGCCTGGAGCGCACATCACCCCCGGCGGGTGATGACGCGCGCTTCAGTGCATGTGAATGAGGACCGCGTTCTTCAGCAGGATCATCGCGACTCCAAGTGCCGCGGCGATCGAAGTCGCGATCAGCAGCCGGGGCCCGCGCAGCTGGGCGGCTCGCCCGGCCGACCATCCGTAGAACGTCAGCAAGATGACCGATAGCCCGAGGCCGACGTTGGCGGCCGTAAGGGCCGATGCGCCCGCCAGGCGGGCGATCACCAGCGCGAGCAGCGGGGCGAACGAGGCGCTGACCATCGGCCAGGTGCTAGTCAGCATGGAGCGGATACTGGCCCAGGTAGGAAGCCGGCCACCCTCCGCCTGTTCGCCAAGCACCTCGGCGTATTCCTCGGCCACCCAGTAGGCGATCAAGGTGACCACCACGGCGATCACCAGTGCGATGGTGGACAGCTCGCCCCCGTTGGCGGCGATGACCGCCGCGGTGACGATGGCACCGTAGATGCTTGCCGCACGGTGCCGTCCGGAGATCTTCGCCGGTGCCGCCGGCCGGCGTTCATCACCTGCCGCAATGGTTACCATGATCCCTCCTTGCGGTCGGATGCACCCATCAGGCTAGTAGCGGCTCCCTAGAGCCGTGCTCACCCGGACCGAGCCCTTCGCAGGCCGGAGCGCCGGCTGGCCGCCGCGTTTTCACCCCCAGCGGGGGGATGCCGGTCCCGGCCCCGCGCGATGCGATTGGTGACGGCACACCCCATGCGCCGCGCCCGGCCGGGCGGGGCATCTCCGCGACCGTGAGAGTGCAATGACCCAGAAGAGCATGCCGGTGGCGGCTGACCGCGCCAGGAAGATGATCCTGCCGCTGGCGCTGGCTCAGTTCATCGCCAGCTATGCCGCCACGAACATGAACGTGGCCATCAGCGCCATCTCCAAGGACCTGGGAACAAGCGTTGCCGGGGTCCAGACCTCGATCACGCTGTTCACGCTGACGATGGCCGCACTGATGATCCCGGGCAGCAAGGTCACCGACATCTGGGGCCGCAAGCGGTGCTTTGTCGCGGGGCTGATCGTGTACTGCGTCGGAGGGTTGCTGGCTCTCCTGTCGCAAGGGCTCCCGCTGCTGATCGTCGGGTACTCCCTGCTGGAGGGCGTGGGCTCGGCGCTGATGATCCCTCCCATTTACATCCTGATCACCGTGGCCTACCCCGACGTGAAGTCGCGGGCGCGCTACTTCGGGGTGGTCAGTGGCGCGGCCGGCCTGGGAGCAGCGGCCGGACCGCTTATCGGCGGCCTTGTCACCAGTGCCATCAGCTGGCGAGCATCGTTCGGCGTGCAGGTCCTGGTCGTTGTCTGGATTATCGTGCTGGCCCGCAAGATCACCGAGCCGACCGCATCGGCGTCACGGCCGGCGCGGTTTGACACCATCGGGGCGGTGCTGTCCGCGTTGGGGCTGTTCTTCGTGGTGCTCGGTCTGCTTCAGTCCAGGACCTACGGTTTCCTCGCGTCGCGGACGGACTTCAAGATCGGCGGCACGGTGCTGATCCCGAAGGGCTCGATATCGCCGGTCTGGCTGTTCGTGGCCATCGGTGTGATCTTCCTGGTCTGGTTCTTCCTGCACGTGCGGTCGGCGGAGCACAAGGGCAAGGACGTGCTGCTGTCGCTGCGCATGTTCGGCAGCAAGACCGCCAATCTGGGCCTCGGGACCCAGGTGATCCAGTGGCTGGTCTTGCAGGGTTCCTTCTTCGTGGTGTCGGTCTACCTCCAGGAGGTGGACCACTTCAACGCGGTGCGAACCGGCCTGATGCTGACCCCGGCCACGTTCGGCATTCTTGCCGCCTCCGCGGGTGCCGACAGGTTCGCCCGGCGGCATCCGCAGCGATGGCTGATCATCGCCGGCTTCCTGATCACTGCCTTTGGCATGATCCTGCTCTTGGCCCTGGTCCGGGCCCACTCGGGCATTATTACCTGGATACCGGGACTCTTGCTGTTCGGCATCGGGGTCGGGACCATGCTGACCTCATCGGTCAACGTAGTTCAGTCCAGCTTCCCCGACAAGGATCAAGCCGAGATCTCCGGCTTGTCCCGTAGCGTCTCCAACCTGGGATCCTCCCTTGGCACGGCGCTGGTGGGCTCAGTCCTCGTGGCGGTCAAGCTGCCTGAAGGCAGGCCATTCGGCGTTGCCCTCGGCGTCATGCTGGGTGCCGCCATCATCGGGCTGGTCATCTCCGTGCTGATTCCGCGCACACCTGTCGAGAGTCCGCCAGCAGGGACACCCGGAGCGACCCACGACGGCAGCGTGACCACCGCTACGTGACCTGCGGCGGAGGTCAATGCGCCAGCCGGTCACGGGTATCTCACCCCGTCGGGGGGACGCCGCGTCCGGTGGGGTGAGGTCCGATCGACAGATGCAGTCGCGGAACCGCGCAGTGAGGGTCTGACCGAGGCAATACGGGGGCCGGAAATGTCGTCATTGCATCCACCGGGCCGGGCAGCATGATCGGCCCTGCACCCGTCGAAACGACGGGACGGCAGGCCGCCCAGGGTCCGAACTGGTATTCACGGTCGCCGCAGGAGGTGGCCGAGGCCTTCGGGGTCGAGCCGTCCATCGGGCTCGCCGCTGCCCGGGCCGCCGAGCGGCTGAGCGCCAACGGCCCGAACGCGCTGCCGGAGGAGAAGCCGAAGCCGGGGTGGCGCCGGTTCCTCGGCCAGTACCGAAGTTACATGCAGATCATCCTGGTCGCGGCGGCGGTGGTGTCGATGGCGATCAAAGAGTGGGGCACCGCGGTCGTGCTGCTGGTGCTAACGGTCGTGAACGCGGTCGTTGGCATGCGACAGGAGGGCAAGGCCGAGAGCGCCATGAATGCCCTCAAGTCGATGATGAAGGCGACCGCACGGGTCAGGCGCGACGGGGCAGAGGCCCAGATCCCCGCGGAGGAACTGGTCGCAGGCGACGTCGTGCTCCTCGCCGCGGGGGATCAGGTGCCCGCCGACGGGCGGATCGTCACCGCGAGCGCCCTGCAGATCGACGAGTCGGCCCTGACCGGGGAGAGCACACCGGCGGCCAAGAGCGCGGCCACGCTGGACGGCGACAGCCTGGGCCCCGGTGAGCAGACCGACATGGCCTTCATGAACACGCCGGTCACGCACGGCAGCGGCACGATGATCGTCACCGCGACCGGTGCCGGAACCGAACTCGGGAAGATCTCCGGGATGCTGTCGGCCACCGCCGTGGAGGAATCTCCGCTGACCAAAGAGCTGGACCGGCTTACTCTGTGGATCGCGGCGGCGGCTGGCCTGACCATGATCGTGATGTTCGTCCTGGGCCGCCAGCGCGGCGACGCGTGGGACGCGCTGTTCGTGGCCGCGGTGTCGCTGGCCATCGCGGCCATCCCCGAGGCGCTGCCGACCGTTACGCAGACCATTCTGTCGCTGGGCGGCGTCGACCTGGCCAAGCGCAACGCGATCGTGAAGGACCTTCCCTCGGTGGAGACCCTGGGCTTCACCTCAGCGATCAACTCCGACAAGACCGGCACGCTCACCATGAACCAGATGACCGCCGTGGAGGTAGTCGACCCGGGCGATCGCTATGTGATCTCCGGCACCGGTTACGGCCTGGACGGGGGCATCCTGCACGCCGTGGGCTCCGCTGGCAGCATCCAGGACGCGATCCTGCCTTACCTGGTGGCCAGCGACGCGAAGCTGGTGGACGGACGGGTGGTCGGGGACCCGACCGAGGGAGCGCTGCTGGTGCTCGGACACAAGGCCGGAGTAGACGTGGACGGCACCCGCCGCCGGCTGCCGAGGCTGGCCACCCTGCCGTTCGATCCGTCCTACAAGCTGATGGCCACCTTCAACTCGGTGACCGACGCCGCCGGACGGCCGGTCGTCCGGTGCTTCGTGAAGGGTGCGGCGCCCGCGGTGATGGCCCGGGCCGTCACGGCCCTGTCCGCGGGCCGGTCCATCCCCTGGGACGCGGGGCTCAGCCAGCGAGCCCAGGAGCACATGGAGCGGATGGAGGACGAGGGCCAGCGGGTGATGGCCGCCGCTACCCGGGACCTAGATGCGGCCGACTTCGATCCGGACGGCGACCTTCTCGGCTACGTGACGGCCCTGCAGATGACCAGCCTGGTCGGCATGGTCGACCCGGCCAGGGCGGAGTCCAGGGATGCCGTAGCCAGCGCCCAGGCCGCCCACATCCGGGTCCGGATGGTGACCGGGGATGACGTGATTACCGGGGCGGCCATCGCCAGGCAGGTCGGGATCGACGGGGAAGCGATCCTCGGTGCCGACTTCGCCGCTATGCCGGAGGCTGAACGGCTGGCCCGCATCGACAACATCGGCGTCGTCGGCCGAGTGGCTCCCGAGCACAAGGTGCTGCTGGCCGACACGCTGAAGAAGAAGGGCCATGTGGTGGCGATGACCGGCGACGGCGTCAACGACGCCCCGGCGATCAAGGCCGCCGACATCGGGATCGCGATGGGCTCGGGTACCGAGGTGGCCAAGAACGCTGGCCGGATGATCCTGTCCGACGACAACTTCGCCACGATCGTGTTCGCTGTCGAGCAGGGCCGCAAGATTTACGACAACCTCACCAAGTACATTCGCTTCGTTCTGGTGCTCTTGGTTGTCTTTGTCCTGACTTTCCTGGGGGCGACGCTCTTCAACATCGCCGAAGGCGAGCCGTTCAACCCAGCCCAGGTGCTGTGGATCCACTTCATCGTAAACGCCGCGTTCGGCTTCGCCCTTGGCTTCGACCGGGAAAGCCCGGGGCTCATGACGCGCAGACCCCGCCCGCGGGGGGAATCGGTACTGACCACGGGGGTGCTGGTCACCGTCGGCCTAGCCGGGCTGGCCATCACCATTGGCCTGCTCTTGATGATCAAGCTTGGCGAGACCCACTTCCACAGCCTCGCGATCGGCAACTCGATCGCCTTCACGTCATTCGCGCTCTGCCTGATCGTGGCGGCCCTGGAGTGCCGCAGCGAGACCGACACGGTCCTCACGACGGCAAGCTTCGACAGCAAGCAGATGAACTGGACGATGCTTGCCGAGTTCGTGCTCGCGGTGGCCGTCACTCAGCTGGACATGTTCCGGCGCCTGCTCGGCACCACTGAGCTCAACCTGCGCGAGTTCGGCTGGGCGCTGGTGCCCGCCATCGTGCTGCTTGCGCTGTGGGAACTAGGCAAGCTCTTCGCGCGCCGGTCAGCGGCCGCCCGGCCACAGCCCGAGCCCAGCGGCGCGGTGTTCCCGGAGCTGCCCGCTCAGCGGAGTGCCGTTCCCTGACTGGGAGTGCTGCGGCCCGCACTACGCATCCGATTCACCCGGACTGGGGGAAGACAGGACCGGCGCGGCCCGTGGATGGTGGACGCGGGACCAGGGGAGGAGGTAGAGAGCCGTGACACTAGGCGGCAGCATGGCGCTCATCATCATCGGCGCGATCCTCCGTTTCGCCGTCACCTGGAAGCCCGACAACATCGACCTCCAGGTAGTCGGCCTGATCCTGATGATCGGCGGCGCGGTGGGCCTGGTGGCTTCGATCGCCCTCATGATCGCCAAAAACCGCCGCCGCAGCTCGGCGGAGGTCTACGAGACGCGCCGCTACGTCGAACCGCCGCAGTGATCAGGGCTCGTGGCGAACCCGTCGGCCCACGTGTCAGCACGGAATCCGGCCGCGCGGCCTTTTCGTCGCGCTAGCGGTCCGCGCTACGGGCTGCTGCTGCTGGTGCTGGTCGCCACCTACCTTCTCTCCGCCTTCACCGAGGGCCGGTGGGTGAACGGCGTCCAGATTGTGGCATTCGTGACCACTCTGCTGCTGGCGCTGCGCAACGCGCTGGTCCCGAGCCGGGTCGCCAGAGTCGCCGTCATCGCGCTACTGGCCGGCTCGGCCATCGCTGCCGGGCTGGTTGCGTTCGCGCCGTCGGACGCATCGCTCGGCGCGGCTCAGATCTGGACGGGGCTGATTCTGCTCACCACGGTGATCGTGATAGTCCGACGCATCCTGGCCGAGACGACTGTCACGCTGCAGAGCATCTACGCTGCACTCGCCGCGTACATGATTATCGGCCTTATGTTCGCGGCGTTCTACGCGGCGATGGGCCGCATCGGCGGGCAGTTTTTCGCGGCCAGCCAACCAGGGAACACCCGGACCTTCCAGTACTTCAGTTTCACCACGCTGACGACGCTCGGGTATGGCGACTTCACGGCGGCGAACAACGCGGGGCGTGCCGTCGCCGTGATGGAGGCGATGGTGGGTCAGATCTTCCTTGCCACGCTCGTAGCGCGGCTGGTGTCCGCGTTCCGCCCGGCACGGCCGCCGGAACCCCCGGAAGCAGACGGACCGCCAAGCCAGCCGACCCGTCAGTGATGCGTTTCCAGGTCAGCGGAGTCAGGTCCAGGCGTACACCACCGAGGTGCGCAGCACCACGTCGGCCACGGACCGGTTGGCCCTGCTCACCGCCACGTAGAAGATGCCGATGGGAAACGCTACGCACAACGCCGCGCGGAGGACAGCGCCTGCGAAGCGGAGCCGTTCGCCTTGGAAGTTCAGCACCCGCAGGCCCAGCAGGAGATCGCCCCACGTCCGCCCGGTCATGGCCCACGAGACGGTCAGGTAAAAGAACAGCACGACCCCGCCGGCGGTCAGCAGCCAGACCGTGTCCGGGGTGGGAAAGCGGAACCCGCCCGGATTCCACAGAAAGGCGATCATGCTGACGGCTAGGTAGCCGGTCCCGATAGTGGCGACAACAACCACCAGATCGACCGCGCAAGCCAGGAGCCGGCTGACCAGTCCCGCCCGCTGTCCCTGATAGCCGCGTGCGTCCGATGGGACGACCGTCACGTGCACCACGGGCTGGTCCCGGCCGCTCAGTTCGCTGGACGCGCTGCTCATGTGGCGGCCCGCAGCGTCCCGTCAGTTGTCCCGGTGCTGGCGGCGGGCCTGGTGGCCTCCGGGGGAGGGACCGGTCCAGCGCCCGCCGATCCCGCAGGGCCGCCCCCTTCGGCGGTCCCGGGGGCCGCTGTCCGCCGGGGATTGCGCCGTAGCAGCATCGCGTCCACCAGCCGGCTCAGTCGCTCGTCCGCGCTGATGCTCTGCATGCGGACGTCGTGCACGGTGTCGGACATGATCGTGCCGGTGGAGGACTGGATGATGGCCGGCAGATCGAGCTCCTCGACGAGGTACCGGGTCAGGGCCGCCGGATCCACCCGGTCCAGGATCGCGATCACGTCGACTCGCCGTGCGATGGCATCCACGTCGACCTGCGCGGCGACGGCGTTTACGTCCACTCGCTCGGCCACCACCGCCGTCAGGTCGAGTTGGTTCAGCACGGCGGTGGTGAGCCAGGGAACGCGGCCGAGGACGAGTCCGAAAGCGGCTGACGTCAGCGCCTCCCGGTCCTGACGGCCCCGCTCCGTGACCTGGCGCAGCCATGGCCGCGGCCATGCCTGCCCAGTAAGATCGGCGAGCGGCGCGGCGGTCCGCGCGGTCGAGGTGAGCGGCGACACAACCGAATCGAGCAGCGGCCGCCCGAGACGGAACACCGATCGGGCCACGCCGACGGCACCGTTGACGGCACTGCCGCCGACCCCGATCGCGGCGTCCGCGGCGGCCAGGGCGCCCGCTGCCGCCTGCCGCGCGCGCGTTGCCCGGGGTTCTGGTACCGGCTGCGCGCGGAGTCGCGGTCCGGGCGAAGGCTGAGGATTCTGCCGGAATTCCTGCATCCTTTTATCGTTCCTGCCGGCGCTTGGAACGCCTCACCCTTGGCGGGGGAAGCAGCCGCCCGCGAACCCGGAGAAGATCGCGGCAGACTCGCCGGCCATAACGATCATCGGTGGCCCGCCCGCCACAACCGTGCCGGCGACGGGAGGTGAGTCATGACCGATGCGACCAGGGCGGACGGCAGCGTGCCGGTCCCAGAGGGAAACGTGCCTGCCGACGAAGGGAGCGCGCCTGTTCGAGAGGGAACCGCCGCGCCCGGTCGCGCCGGCACCGTGCCTGTTGGGCCGGGAACCTCGCCCGGCGGAGGAGGAACCCCACCAGGTCAGCAGGGGACGGCGCCCGGTCAGCAGGAGATGCCGCCCGGTCAGCAGGGGACGCCTGCCGGTCAGCCGGGGACGCCTGCCGGTCAGCCGGGGACGCCTGCCGGTCAGCCGGGGACGCCTGCCGGTCAGCCGGGGACGCCGCCCGGTCAGCCGGGGACGCCGCCCGGTCAGCCGGGGACGCCGCCC
>Ga0123355_10002549_pt1 | contig 25818 bp, 15 predicted proteins | sample TergutEmb28metaG_3_FD_89872 | JGI IMG/M metagenome (GOLD analysis project Ga0123355, IMG submission 89872) | Embiratermes neotenicus P1 segment gut microbial communities from Petit-Saut dam, French Guiana - Emb289 P1 | ecosystem: Host-associated > Arthropoda: Insects > Digestive system > Gut ...
GAAGGAGAAGAAGAAGAAGGAGAAGGAGAAGGAGGAGGAGGAGGAGGAGGAGGAGGAGGAGAAGAAGAAGAAGGAGAAGGAGGAGAGGGAGGAGGAGGAGAAGAATAAGAAGGAGGAGGAGGAGGAGGAGGAGGAGGAGGAGGAGGAGGAGGAGAAGAAGGAGGAGAAGAATGAGAAGAAGAAGAAGAAGAAGAAGAAGAAGAAGAAGATGATGATGATGATGATGAAGATGATGATGATGATGATTACGCCAACATTATTGCTCAAGGTCAGGGTGTAGCGGGTGGGAGGGGACGAGGGATGCAGCTGCCCCAGTCAGTAGTGTCGAAGGAACAGCAAAATTGGTGTAAAAATGATACTTTTAAACAAAAAACTTTTATTTCTGTGCTCACAAATGTTTAAATTATTGAACCAAGTAACAGGAAATTCAATAAATACTTCCTAATATCCGTTAGGGGCGGCGGCCATTGTGATTATTCAGCCCAGGCACCAAAAATGTAGCTATGCCACTGCTGATGACAGTAGTGGTCACAATGGAAGATAGCACCAAAAATAATCATCATCTTTCATTTTTTTTCACCCTAAATCCCAAGTGAACCGAAATTCAGCCTGTACTTTTGACTACCTCTTAAATGTTGTGCAGCAACACAATAATGATAATGATGACATTTCAGGAGCATACACCACTCATACATTTGTGTGTCGGATGGGACTGACGTCATATGACCAGATACCAGAGCAACTTTCAGATTATTGTTACGTAGAATTTACAATGCCTGCCACTCAGGTCTCCCATACAACTGTTCGCTCAGTTTCCTTGAGTAATGGAGCCAAGGATGAGCCTCCAGAGAAGTACGTGCGCTACCTCGCTCGACATGAGTACAGGTATGAAAACTTCATAAATACAGCTACACAGAATGCAAATTGCCATGCTGTGAAATGTTGATGTTCACCTTTTAATTCGTTGTTACCCATTTCTTGACAAAGATGAGTCTTTTCCTTCTCATTTTCAATGTAATGAAAGGCACTGTGGGCAAAGTGAGAATTTATTTAACCTTGCAAGTGATCAAATGTGGTCCTAAAACACTGTCCCCTGCTGCCATTCCTATGAAACCAACAGAAAACTGAGAAGATGTAATGATTATCATTGCATGGCACAGCAGTTCTCAAAACATGCTCCTGCAGAACACTGGTGCTGCAAGCTGGGCTCAGATGTCCTACCATTGAAGTTTCAATACTGGCAATTTTCTTCCAAATTATTAGACAAAATGAAGTTAATGTACAAAAATTCTTGATTTTTACATTCTTTGTGCAAACTTTTACACAAAATTTGCCTTTCTAAATGCATCCTTAAAATAAAATGACCTCATATTTCCCACTGGTGATGTGTTCCTAGTTAGAATAATGGAATAAAATAAAAAGGTTCTGGTACCACTAGCTGAATATAATGACTATGCATATTTGTGCTAAGTTCTCCTGCCTTAAGTTTGAGTAAATTCTCTGTTCACACAAATACAAGTGAATTTGGTGGACGGTGTAAGTTTCATAATTAAATATGGATACATACAAATGAAGAAAAATGCCTGAAAATCACTGAAATTAAAAAAACCTACAAAATTCCATAAATCTTTTGTACCTTTCGCCCAATAATAGCTTCTTAAGGACCTCTAGCAAACCATATATTTTTATGTATGTTTGGGAGATCTTCACTCTTCTGGAATGTTACAGGGCTTAGATTGGTACTTACCAATGTTTTCAGACAAAGTATCAGTTCCATCTTCATGCCTGGACCTTGAAGATGAGACCAATAGGTTGACCGGAAACGTCAGTAAACGACTACCAATCTATGCTCTGCAACATACTGCAAGAGAAAAGGTTGAAATCACACATCAATGTATGTCATTAGTTATGTCAATGACAGTTCCATTCATTTATAAGACTACTGAAATATATATATATATATATATATATATATATATATTCTCATGTGTGTGTGTTCTCCTTTCATGTATCTGTATCATATTATATTCACATGAAGACATGGTTTAGAAGGCAAATTATTTTATGTGTAGAGTGGGGATAGAGCATACACAGGGAGAAGGACCAGGAGCGTACATATCAGCAACTCTCGCAAAACCGCCCGAGACCACTCAGACATTGGAAGAGAAACCAGAGCCTCCTGCAGCTGACTCTGACACTGATTCATCCAGTTAAGACCCCAGGTATGTTATATAATTTAACTATGGTACTGACCCCCATCTTTCCCATTAAATTGCTAGAACTTCCTACTGCATGAAGCCAAACTAAAGTTGTTATGTCAGCCACATTAATTGTGTCAGACCCAGCCTAATTTTAAGGCATGTTTTTGCTGCTTGCTCAGTAGGAATTCTGTCATTTCTTCAGCCATATATAAGATTATCTGCCACACATTATGCAACTCTGCAATGTAAGTTTCTTTTCAGGTTTCAGGAGTTGGTATCCACAAGTGCATATGTCCTTTGTGAATGGACCAAATAAACTTAATAGATGAAAAAAACAGCTTGAACTTACCATGTCAAATACCCTTCAAAAAACGGACAATACAACCATTAGATTAAGTGTTCTTGTAGCACTAGTTACTTGAAACAATTGCATAAATGTAGTCTGTTGAAAATGTAAGAAACTGTTGTTTTCAATAAGTTTCAGCTATATTCCATTTTTGGAAAGAATTGCCACTGTTTAAATGAATGCATTCATTGTTATGTGCATATCCTCCTCTTCCTCTGGATGTTGAATATTTGTGGACTTGGAAGAAATTTTTACTTTTTCCATTCTTGACAATGCAGTTAGCATTAGTGCGGCCAAGGTTTTTAGGAACTATGTACTAGATTAACTAGTATGAAAATAAAATGCTGTACATAGAAGCTGACCAAGGAGGCGAAAATGATTCTGTATGTGCCATAATTGGATTTCTTGCTTTATTGTAGGGTTAGTCCTATAAATACTTGCAGTGTCAGTTATAACAATGCATCTTGCTTTTTGGTTGTGCTGGGGAAATCTGAGGGAAAGAGACCACTCGGTTGACCTACATGGGAGGATAATATTAAAACGAATATTTAAGAAATGGGAAATGGGATGTAGGAACATGGACTGGATTGATCTGGCTCAGGAAAGGGACAGGTGACAAACTCTTGAAATTGCTGTAATGAACTTCCTGCATCCTTAAAATGCAGGAAATTTCTTGACTAGCTGAGGATCTGTTAGCTTCTCAAAAATGACTCTCTTCCATGGAGTTAGTCAGGTAGTTATTTCATCAGTCAGTCAGTCAGTCAGTCAGTCAGTCAGTTGTTATTTAGTTAGTTACTTGTTAGTTAGTTAGTTAGTCAGTCAGTCAGTCAGTCCTGTGCTCTTTTGTGGAGTAAAAGTTATATACAAAGTATTTAGCTAACCAGATACATATTAAATTATGTAAATAATTACATTTTTTAGCAAGTAAACAGCCGGCCCACTCCACTATGTAATAGCCGCAGCTTGACCACAGCACACACACACACATAATGTGACTTTTGCAGCATTTACTATTTTTTGTAGGAAGCTGCTACTTCCAGTATCAGGCCTGAATTTTTGGCATCAAACTGTACAGTTGCATCTGACAAGCAAATTGATACAACTTTAATAATGCTTGGTGATCGGTGCACTTTACATTACAATCATTGAGAAGAAGTGTGGCGACACTACCTGCATTGCAAACTTAAAAGTTTCTTAGACTTCATTATTTAATTACATTTAGTGGCACAATCCAATATAGCAGTAATTTTATTGGACATAAATAATTTCTTTAAAGGCATCCAGACAGTTGATGAAAATTTAAAAAATTAAAATAATTTGAAGTAAAAAAATCCCCTACATTCTTTAGTTATTGTAAAATTTAGTATATGGTCAAGGCTGATTGAGTGCTGATGTAATGTATATACATCTGCAGCATTGTGGTTCTGTCTTTTGTTATAAAAGCTTGACATCTTATTTACTTGCTAAAGTACACTTATTTTGGCACCTAAAAGACTACAGCACAAGCAAACAAATGTCGCAGGCAGGTGGGTAGCATTTCTGTTTTTATTCAGGAGAAGCCTGGACCTTGGCTACCTCAAACAAAGGTTTTCTTGGTATCCATTAGTCCTGCCAGGCAAATGCTGGAATAAAACCTCAAACTAAGCCACAACTGCTTCCTGCCACTTCCTTTTCACGTTCAAGACTGTACAGTTTGTGGTCCCTGACAGTGTCATTCAATCTGCTACCAATAAACAAAATATGAAAGGCCTTGTGTTTATCATCAGCATATTATAAAAGCACAAGGAACAGTTAGTGAACACACATATTGCAGTTTTTTGTGTTGCAATTAATAAATATAATTTAAACAAAGATGTATTTCTATATGAGTAACAAAGTAATTTCCCACATTCAACTTGGTAAACACCAATACAACATTCTTGAATTCAAAAATCAATCTATGAGTATTATGCTATGATAAAATTTTGACAAATGTACTGTAACATTACCAATGGCAAGTCATCAGAAATGCTTTTTTTTTAGTAAGAAATTCAGAAATGGCTAGAAAAAGTAATGGATTTTTGAGGTTGAGGTTTTATTATATTTAAGAGTTTTTTTATGTTACAGTGTTAATGAATATTTATTTGGATTTCATCATTGTCCTAGCATTTTATATAAAAATAATGTCTCAGAAATGAATATAGGGGTATGAAGATACTGCTACTCTATTGGGCCCTCTTCATGTCCTGTCCACATGAAGATGCAAATAGAACACACTGTGGTTTTATGCAAAAAAAAAAAGAGAGAGCGAGAGATATGAACTCCAAATAAATGGCCTTCAATGCTGTATCAGATCACTCCCCACTAACTTTTCTTGTATATATATGTTTACAGTAATCATTACTTGCCCTGCCATACTGTCACTCAGCCTACAATGATGTGGCATGTAGAGAGAACAAAGGTTATAACAAATATGTTGAGACTGTAAATAAACAAACATACTTGAGACTTGAGGTTTTCACAGTAGTGAATATTTAGACTGTGTTCTGGACTATGACACAGCATACACAAGAACTTTTCTCTTGAAGCTGGAGTCAGTAGTTTTCTCTGAAATGTTGGTAACTGCATGGTTTCATAACCTAGAAGATGACAGTCTAAACTTGGACACAGTGTGACATCTAGTGTATAGCAACATCAGTATTTAGGGAAATCATCTTAGTAGCTGTAATAATGCATTTTGTTTTTACTTTTTAAGAAGATAAAAATATTCATTAATGTATTAACTACAGTACACAAAAAGTTAGTACAATGTATGATCATAAAAATTGAGCCCAGAATCTCAAACACCATGCCAATATCCAAGTTTTGAATTTTTGCTTAACAAGCTGATCTTGTGACTGCTTGCACCTAAAATGTCGATATTTTATATATACATATATATTTATTTATTTATCTATTTATTTATTTATTTATTTACAAATATGTGAATTACCACTATATTACCATACAGTAACATTTCTAGGTTTTATTGATGCCAGGGACAAACATTTACAATGACTGCTCCTGATAGCAATTACGAGCTGAAAAAAAATCACAATTAGGCATTGAATTTCCTTTTATTTGTCTTGGTAATTTAAAATTTGTTGAGCCATAGAAAATCACAGTTTTTCTTTTTAATATACATGTTCCCTTCTATTTTGCTGCCCCTTGGACATAGTGCCTCAGGCAGCTGCACCACCCACACCAGTCTAGTAGTTATCAAATACTGACTGCCTACTGAAACACAGATTATTGTGAAGGAGTAGTACAATACCTGCCAAACATGCTGTCCACAGTAATATTCCTGCTGCAGTAAGACACAAATCTTACCATTGACAAAAGCATGTGCTTATTTTCCTCACACATATTGATTGCAGCTGCACTTGATTCCCTAGCACAGAATGAGGACTGATCTGAGAGACATTAACAGAATTAATTTGCAGTTAATGAGCAGAAATATTTTACATGCTTGAATAAAGTACAGAACAGTAAGAGGCTCTAAAGAACACAAAAATAAACTTGGGTTTCATAAGATGCAGGAACTTTTTTGAATATATGAGTAACTATTACCTTCTTAAAAAGAACTCTGCTGTATGAAGTTACATAGTTACAGTGTCTATGTTACTTGTTACTTACTGCCTGCCATTTTTCAGTTTCATGGCATGACATCCAACATTATTTTCAGTTTGAAGGGAAACAAATTATGCTGAATGAGAAAATTTACATTCATTCTAAGAAATGAAAAATTTGTGGGATTTACTGCATGATCATGAAAAAACTTATTTTGCTGCAATTCTCTGTCATTCTTTTGGCTGCCCTGGAACTGTACTTCAGTCCACACATTCCAAACATTATGTGAAGGCTGTAAGAAATTTGGGCTCCCTACAATGAGTTGTAGAAAAAATTTTGTATCTTACCTGCATATGGTTTCAAATATTGCTTCTGTATTTCAAACACGTGAATTTAAAACTGCATTTTAAATTCTGAAATTAGTTTTGTTCATATATATGTATAAACTTTCTCTGTAGACACAAACATTATATTCCAGTGTCCTATTGCACATAACAATCTTATCGGTTGTGACAAATCTGCAGAATACTCAGATATACAAAGGAGTTCCAAAAAAAAAACAACAACAACAAACACCCTGATACCAGGAACTTCATTCTAACTTCAGTGTCCACACAACATATGGGTAGCAGATGGTACATATCAGCTCTCCACATAGTATTAACATTTAAGCATTTGTCCCACCATGGCACCAAGGTTTGTATCTTGGCATAGAATAATCTGGCATAAAGTGTCTGTAGCCAGGAGATGATAGCTTGCTTCACATCAGCAACCGCTGCAAATCACTTGCCAGTCAGGTTCTTCTTGAGGGGTTCAAAAAAATGGAAATCATTGGTCATGAGCTCAGGACTGTAGGAATGTGGTGTGTAACCTCCCAGCCATAGTTGCCATAACCAGGCACAAATATGACTGGTTGGGGCCCACTGATTTCCACATATTTGGACCCCTCATGAAGAACCTGGCTGGCAAGCAGTTTGCTGCAGATGCCAAAAGAAGCAAGCTTCCACCTCCTGACTACGGACACTTGACAGTGATTACTTCTGTGCCATAACACACACCATCGTGCCAAGGCAGGACAATGCTTAAATGTCAATGGTGACTACATGGATGTCTGATGAGTAACACCTGCTACTCATGTGCCATGTATACATCAATGTCAAAATAAAATTTTCTGTGTAAGAGTGTTTGTTACCTTATTTTCTGAAAACTTCCTTGTGTATTACTTATTTGTTCATTTTAAAGCTACATTTGTATGCTTTAGATCACATTTTCTATGGCTCAATCATGTCTTGAAACAAAGAAACTGAGTATTTGAATGTCATGAACAGAATGAAATAATGTGTGTGTGTGTGTGCATGTGCATGTGTGTGTGCGTGTGTGTGTGCGCGAGTACACATCGTATGAGATTGTATATAAATTAGTTACACTCAAACTACATCCTTGGAATATTATGCTGTAGCAAGTACATGTAAAAGAAAGCAGTTAATGAAATGTTTTTTCACTGAAGTGTAAATATCTTTTGTGGCCACTTGTTTAAACAACACTAATATATTCTCAGTTGTGTGTCACTCTCAACAGATATTATCTGTTGTCCTAAAATATGAAAATGAACGATATTAAGTAGTGTAAATTGTACATTTCCTGTACAGCATTTAGAGGTGCTTCAACAAAAGAGTTTTCTCTATTGGTGGTAGCGTTACCATGTTATAAACCTATCTTGTAGTGCAGTATTGTTTGTAAGTAAATTAAGTTTCCTGCAAGGAAAAAAACTGGATATCCACATAGATACCTGCATAGAGGTCACACATTGCAAACTAAGGTCTGATTCTCACTTGGTGATTGAGAACCGTTTCCTCTGGCATTCATTCCAGTAGTTATCGACATCAGACTGACTCAATTCAGTTAAACAATCGAAAGTGGCTGCAGTGTTTAAATCAGTCAGCCAACAAATGTGACAGCATGCACAATCATAATGTTGCACTGTTTCATTTATGATAAAAATTACTTTATTAAAACATGCATATATTTCAAATATCATCCTACAACATTTACCAGCTATTTGATAGCTAATGATCAGTTATCGGTCTCAAATCTTGGAAAGTAAATTTCAATATCATTTAGTCATTTGGAAGCCAACTTTTTGAAAAAATCAAGCCACCAACTGTGGGGTAGAAGGTAGACTACCTCTAAATAAGAATTATAAGTTCATGCGGTAGAGTTGTACTATATCCTTGTAACATCCCTCACCAGGTTAGTGAAACAAATCATTTGAATAAGAAAACAGGTTGCTTCTGAGGACAGACATCAAATGTTTTGAGTTTGTACTTGACCAACTCTATGCATGTCATGTCTTTTCCTTGCAGATTTCTCCCACATGTCTTTGCATTTTATAAAATTGCAAAGCTTGTGACATGCAGCAGCACACCAAAGACAAAAGCATAATTAAACTGTAAATAAACATGTCCCACATACTTAAATGTCATACATGAACTATTATCTTATATACAAAAAACTGGTATGCTAAGGTAATATGACACCCTGGTCACTGCAGTAAATATTAAATTGGATACAGTTAGTGAAGCTGCATCCATGGCATTTAACATACACACAGTATCTAAATGTACAAGTAGTCCAAAAACTGTGGACAGTTTCTAATTGCATGTATGTGACAAGTAACAAGCTCTGAACTTCCAGGCATACTGTAATATTTTCACAGGTTCAAGTTTGAATTAATGGAGTATTTCTTGCCTCAATTTCAGTCTCTTGTGTACTTCTGATTTCCAATATTGGATTTACAGCCTTGTATAAATTTGTGTAAAGAAGGGGCCTGTTTTAAAAAAAAAGTTAGGGAAGGCTGTTAACATGGACACCTTTCTCTTGTTGTCTGTTAGTTTCACTAATTAGTTCTGAAGTGTTACTTAATGAGGTTATGAATTTAGTTACCTTGTATAAAAACCCAGTTTCCTAAAAAAAAGTGTGGCTGTAACACCCAGGAAAAGAAATAAGATCATAGCAACACATGAACCTTACTTCACTTATTCATAGAGAAACTGGAAAATAGTGTGAGGTCAATTTGGGTGCTGTTAGCAAGATTATCAAGCTGAAAAATGGCATGGATATTAAAAAAAAAAACCGTTAAAGATGTGTTTCTGCTGAGGCAAAGAAGAACAGATACTCATACAATAATTTCCTCTTCATATGGGTTTAGCTGCAACATGTGTTCCTGTTTATCACTTAATATTACACCACACAATCAAGAGTTTTGTCAGCAAGCTTGGAAACCAATCAAGAAAAATTTTTGGCTCATAATTTAAAAAGGAAAAATACTCAATTCGGCCAAGAAACACAAAAACGGGACTGCAGAAAATCGAAAAAACGTTCTGATGGAAGTCATTTTGAAGTGCAGAGTTTGAAAGTCACTCATCTACAGGTCAGGTGGAGGAAGTGCAGCCCCAACAGCAGATAGAACATCCATTACAAGAGGTGTTCTGCAGGCTGCTTCCTGTACCATGGCATTGATATATTGGTACTTGTTGATGGAATAATGCACAGTAACAAGTATAGTACATACCAATTTTAGCTACCATGATGGTTCCAGGCCTTAAAAAGCTCATTACATCTGAAAATACTTCTGTGTGTAAGATCTCGTTCCATGATTTGCATCCAAGAAGTTGAATAAATTTTTGTCTCACAACAAAAATTTATTTAGCATGACCACAAAATTCTCCAGACCTTAACTCTAACAGATCTTGTGCAATTTGCCAGGACAATTTAAGCAAGGTAGATTGTACAGCAAAGAGAAAATTATTTGTGCAGAAATTTTTCCATGATCCAAAACGTGTATAAACTTGTGCAAAACTTGTGAACTCAATGCCTAACAAGATTAAAATCATGCTAAGATCCATAACAGGTCATATTACGTACTGTGTATATGTGTTCTCAATTGCAATCTTTTTGCCAGGGCACTGTGACACTAAACTAAATCAAATTAAACTAAATTACACTAAACTAAACCAAAATACACTAAACTAAATAAAACTAAACAAATCTAAACAAAACTACACTAAATTAAACACTCCTGAACTTAAGTGGCTTGCGTTAAATGTACTGTGACCTAGTCATAAAATTATAAATGAGCTCAGAAACATGAATTTAATTATGAAGTGTGTGTTTTTTCATTAAATGTATTCTGAATTGTTATAAATTTACAAATATGAGCTCAAAATTTGTATTTTATTGTGATATATATGTGTTCGTAGTCATTGTGTATAGCATGCACGATTCACATTACAGATGAGTCCAGCCCTGTATATTAAACTGTGATAGATGTATATATGTACATATATTCATCAAATATATTTCTTTTTAAATTATGAGCACTGAACTCAAATGTGAGGAAATAAGGAGTGCAATCTAGTCAAAAAAATCTTGTACACAGTTACCACATGATAATCTGTGAATGTAAATAACTCATTCCATAATAATATAAATAATTATAATCAAGTAACTCAGCTCATCCTATGATCTCCAACATGTCTCTATGACAAATGTAGAGAAGTCTGTATAATTTGTGTGCTTGCATGTGTTTGAAGTGGTCTGCATGTGTGCTAGTTCTTCTGATAATGCTTACGCAGGTTAAGTGATGTCCAATACAGTTAAAGAGTAGGCTCTCAATTATTCATACACATGGAGCCTAAAAGCAGCATGAGTACCTTGAAACCTCTTCAAGAACTGTTATAAATTATAAGTAGCTCAAAAGAGTGACACAGCACAGATCTTTCACTGAAGGCCTTCTCACACACAGTCTTGCTGAACTGACTGGACCATAAGCATGTCTGTCACCCTGCTCTACACAGTGGATGTTAAGTGATGTTAGGGTTGGAACACGCAGACATTTTGTGGTGAATAACACTTCTTGAAGGCTATTAAGGAGAAAATTTGAAGGGGCCTGGAATAATAAAAAAAATTTGCAAATAACAGTACTGTTCATAGAGAGACTAGTAGCATACCTCAAAGTAGTACAGTTAATCCAAAACTCATGCAATACTGCCGTTGATATATGATGTGATGTTTTAGCTGTTGTGAAAATTCATGTTTCAGGCTTCTGGGTTATGGGTCTGTCTTGCAGTGTGGGGTTCACTGGAAAACAATGCCATAGTCTTGCACCATTCTTCTACAAAAGGTTACACCCCACTTACCAGATTATAACACAGACCATAACACATATTTGGATTATTGACAGCCTACTGTGATTAAAAAACTGTTAATATTATTAAAAGGTCTTCTCTTTTATAATGTAGTTCTAATTTTGTTTACACTTAGGGTAGTGGCATGACTAAAAGTACTGCAGTAAATCAAATAATCAGGTATTCACAGCAAGTAGAAGAAGAAAATGAAAAAGAAAAAGAAGAAAACAACAACAACAGCAGCAGCAACAACAACAACAACAACAACAAGAGGTGAAGGAGGATAAGGAGAAAAATAAGAACTGAACTCCTTCTCATTCATATGCATAAACAATGAATTCAGTTCCATGCAGTCCATTCTGCCTACATTATTCAGCCAGTTTCTGTTTGTAAATTGTATCAATAAATACTACATGAATTAAAAAGTTTACACAACTTTGCTAACAGATAAGTCACAGGACAACATATATAGACTGTTTTAACACTTTCTGTCATTAATTCAGGAGGTGATTCATGAGGTAATTTTAAGTGAAAAGAGTTAAATCAAGATAGGCCCAATTCTAAATGTTTACAGGTGTAGGAGGTAATGGAATTTTAAGATGATCAACATGATGAACACCGTTATTGTAACAATAATTTCCACTTAAGTTTGAACATAATTTTCATAGCCTAAATTCTGTAAATGTATGACTTCCACTACTGTAACAGTTGTTCAGAATGTCAACCTTCAGCTTCAAAGTGCATTTGCACCCGTTTTACAGGAACATATGTAACACTAAGAAGACCGTCTTTGTCTTCATGTATCCACATTGCCTTCATAAATAAGATATGTAATGCATCCACACACACACAAAATCAGGACAGTGATGGTCCTGCAATCATGGTGGTCAATTCTGCAGAACCCCACGACCAGTATAGCAACGAGGGAAGTGCAGTAAAAGTCAACTGCTCACAAGAGTGTTTGAAACAAAATTATTGTATTTTATTTTAAAAGAAGAAGAAACATAAAAGGCTTTGAAAATTATTAATGTAGTGGACTTTTAAAGTGGTGTTAGTGTAATTCTTTGTGTATGTGTGTGTGTGTGTGTGTATGTGTGTGTGTGTTTTGATTTTAAACATGTGTCTGGACTCTACCTTCCAGTACACTAAACATTCCTGAGGTACAATGGGGTTGCATTGTATATACTATGAACTAGTCATAAGGTAACAAATAAGGTCATAAAGGACACCAGCTACATATGTGCAAAAATGCATAAATGTGTTGTGATGTGATGTGATGTAATGTAATGTGATGTGATGTGTACATGTGTACATTGCATATGTGTAATCATTGAGTATACAGAGCAGTCCACAAGTCAGTTAGCCAGTTAGTAAAATGTGCAGTAACTTACTTGAAAATTTCATGCATTATAATTCAACAGGCTGAATTACAATTCATGAAACAGAAAATGTGAAAGAAGTATATTTCTTTACTACTAGTTTACAAAAACTCTTCGAAATGAAATCATCCAAGATTAGTTTACCATCACAATGCTGTGAAAACATTTTACAAATTGACTAGCATAATTCTATGTTCACATCAAAATTATGGCCAGAATGGATTCAGTTAACTGACTTCTTAGCTTCTCTGTATTGTCACCCAGCCCCACCATTACAGAAGAGCTCAGCCATGTGTATTTAATTGTGATATAATTACATATAAGTGGTCATTATATATAAGGTGAACTAGTCATTTGATGAAAAATGAGCTCTGAAATGTGTATTTAATTGTAATATATATAAATATGTATAGTCTCAAAATGTGTTTTTTTTTTAATTATGAGTCCTGACTCTAATATAATGGAATATGGAGTGAAATCTAGTCAAAAAATAGGTACACACAGAACAAACAATAATCTGTAATTGTAAATGTCTGTATAATAATATAAATAATTATAGTTCAGTAATTCACCTAAGGTAAACTCAATTCATGCAACATACCAAAGTAGAATAGTCTGTACAGTTTGTGTGCTTGCATGTGTTTGAAGTGGTCTGTATGTGTGCTAGTTCTTCTAATCATGCATATGTAGGTTAAGTGATGTCCAATACATTTCAAGAGTAGACTCTCAATTATTCATACACATGGAGCCAAAATGGAGCATGATTATCTGGAAACCTCTTGAGGAACTGCTATAAAGTATAAGCAGCTCATAAGAGTGACACAGCTCACACCTTTCACAGAGGAGCTCCTCACACACAGTCTTGCTGAACTGACTAGACCATGAGCAGTTCTGTCACTCTTCTCTATACAGTGGATGTTAAGTGATGTTAGGGTTGGAACAAGGCAGACAATCGGTGGTGAATAACACTTCTTGAAGGCCATTAAGGAGACAATTTGAAGAGGGGTTAGAATGATAAAAAGAAGGACAGAGTCCACAGCATGAACAGTTGTGTCACTCAGGCACCTAAGGAGATGACATTCAAACATTTCCAAGTAATAATACTGTGTATATCTAGACTAGAGGGATATATAAAAGTACCGTTAATCCACAAATCAGCAGTTCTGTCAGGGATCAGACTTGACATTTTAACTGCAGTGAAAATTCATATTTTAATCTTCTTGGTTATGTGTATTTGTTGTACTGGCATATGTGGGTTTCACTGCAAATTCTGTCACTATCGTCAGCTGCAAAAATGGAGGTAGAACATACCTCCCAAACACTACAACTCATTTCCCAGCCTATAACAGATGGTCATAAGCCAGAAGTCCATACTAGTCTCATGGACAATTGAGAGTCTACTGTAATTAAAAGACTGCTAGTATTAATATTTTTTAACCCAGCAATTTAATGCCCATTCTAAACCACTTATGCTAGAATCATTGTATTTATTTTATACTCCTTGCCTTTTGTGCCTCCACTGAATCTGTAATCTAATGGCATATATTACATGTGTAAGGTGGGCATAAAGAAGTTATACTTAACTGAAGCACATAAAAACTTACACATCAATATATATGAATAAATTACACATCATCATAATACCAAATTTCATACTTTAGCATTTACAATATTCAGAATATCCCAGGTTCAAATCTGGACCTACAGTCCATTTAACCTGATTAAAACACGTTGTTGTTTTTCTCAGTCACTTCAGGAAAATGCTGAAGAGTGTGACTACTTCCATAAATTTTCCATCTAATCCAACATTCACATTTATACTGCCATTTGCACTGCATAATATATATGGTTGAAAAAGTGTCATAAAATAAGAAAAGAATCAGTTGCTCAGTCACAAAGAGCTGCAATGACTACAAAAGTTCTTTGGAGTGGTTGTATGCCATAGAAATATACACACATATGCCATTTTCATACTGTTTTTTATGTTTCTGCAAATGGTAGCCAGTGTTGAAAGGTCATTTACAAATTTCAAGTAATAAAAATCTATAAGAGAAGCATGAATGGTCAAACCCAGCTAAATGATCTTGCTATTTTTGCTACTGAGCACAAAAAGTAGTCAAAATGGGCATTAAAGAACCTACCAGTGATACTACAAACACAGAGGCACAGAGGATAGGACCTGACAGGTTCCTTGGAAGTCAGCACATGTTCATATTTTCTGAAAACTGAGTTCTTGTAACCACTTTTAGTTTTTTGGAGTGGACACATTCATGTACGTACATAAACTTCTAAAAAATTAGCACAGGTAATTCTTCATCATTCCATGCGAAAGATCTAACAAACAGCTTTTTATGTTGCCATACTATTATGTGAGACATCCTAGTTTTCATCTTCCTGGTAAAATGGCATTGTCATTATATTCCTAAACAATATTTCTTTTCAAATCACAATGTACATCAATCTCTTGCCAATTACTTGGATTACATTCCTGAAAAACAGTGTGGTTGGCGAGAACTTTGATGTTAAAAGGACTGTGGGCACTACTAACACTGAGTCTTAATTTGCCTGCTCTTTATTAAACATAAAAACTTTCATAAGTAATAACACATTAAAAAATAAATTATGCATAAAATATAAAACAACACAAAAAGTAACCCTGTGGTAATCTGAGGCTAGAAAACTGATTCCTGATGTCAACACAGCCCTGTCGCAAGGAAATGTGGATCTCACAGAACAGAAATCGCGGATTTTTTCCTGTTATTCACAAATAAAGACAGTGGAAATTCAACACACATCACTGTGGCTGTAAAACTGAATAAGAATGGAAAACTGGGGAGACTTGGAATTCTTGACTGGTGAAGCTATGGTTTTATGATGCAATACTGCATTTGGACATCTTTATATAAAGCAAAAATAAATTTGCTTAAAGTTCAATTTTTCAATTTGTAAAAAATCGCAGATGTTTAATACACATCCTCAAATTTGTAATGTCACTGTTATGTTGTATTTTAATGGTTCTGTCTGCAATTGTGTCTACATAATCCAACAGAAAATTCAATAATATATATTTAGTGAGCACTCCTTACATTTAAATTAATCATACATTTATTAATATTACAGCAATGTGACTGCTAAAATAAAAAATATTCATCCTCCTTAATTTAGTTAAGAAACCAGAATAGGCAGGTAATGAATAAGGCAAAGTGAAGAACCATGCAGTTCTAAATGCATGTGTGTATAAGAGAGGTTTTATTTTCTCGTGTGTCATACTTGTGAATCATATTATTCTAATGAACATTTGTTAGTTCTTTCGGATTTCATCTATCATCTAGATTTGATAGAAGAATTGTGTTTTTGGACAGAGGCTCTATTTCCATCTTCAGGTAAACTTCCGCTCTCTTCGGCCCCTAGGTAGAAATATTTATCTTTGCCTATGAGACCAACTAAGGAAGAACTTCTTTGTATTTTGTTTACCTGAGTGTGGAAAGTATGCCTTGTACATAAAGGGTAGCTGAATGACCAAATCCATTAAATACCATGACTCACCATCATCAAACACTATAAATTTCATTTGTAAATATACAACAGTTGCATGTCATAATAGATACTTAAGTTAAATTTTATGCAAAAAAAAAATTATATTGTGACAAAATCTAGATCCCTACAACTGCAGAGGAGTAGGGACAGATCCTATTCTACCTTACAAATTAGTATAACGGTTAATGTATGTATGTGTATTAAATTAAAATTGTACATAACCAACTGTATGCAGTGTGTATATATACAACATATTCACTTTCATTAATTATTTATTTTATAGTTTTTGTGCAAAAACTGGAAAGTGCATCTAGTAACCTGTACATAGATATTTGCCTTTATGTTTTGCAATGTGTTGTATTTACATATAGTAATACCAGAAGGCAGGAATCAAGCAGCAAATGTAAGTAGAAGACAGTACTGTGCTTCAGATTAATACTGTCTACTGGCACATGACATGTGGTTTGGCAGATAGGCTTCATACCAAAGCCTGGGAGGAACCAGCTGCCTCCCCCTGCAGAGAAGAGTCTCTCTTTGACCCTGAAGAAAGAGGCAGCAAGTTCTTCTGTAACTCTGTAAATTATCTGCCTCCAAGAAACAAGGAAGTAGCAGGTTCTTCCAAAGTGTTGGTACCTGTCTATCAAACTACATATCATAACCCAGATGACTGAAATCTTAATACTCACATAATAACATCAAACCTCAGCATTATGCTTAGCTGAGAGTTTTGTTTAAATAGTGTCCTCAGTATATCAAGATCAGCTTTGTTAAGACACATAAACTCGACATAATTTTAAGGCATTTCTTTGCTAGAGACAAAAAAATATACAAGCACCTCAAACCAATAGCTGATGTCAAATTTAAGCCCCAGAGAAAACAAATATATTGGTATGTTGTTGTCTACAAGTTGGCCCAACACTTTGCACATACTTACACAGTCAAGCTGTATTCTGACATGTTTCGGCAGTGGCCACCACCATCATCATCAGGGAAGACAAAACCACCGATCAAAAAACCATGCAAACATCGCTATATTTCACGTCCCCCTTCAACACACAGCTGTTTATATCATACCTTCCATGTACATACAAGCATGATTGGCTGTACTACTGGTACAGCTCGTGGTGGTGGTGGGCACCTCCAAAACATGTCAGAATATAGCTTGACTATAAAAGTATAGCTTGACTGCATACACATGTGCACAGTGTTGGACCAACTTGCAAACAATTACTTGGTAGACATACAAGGTGCACACAACATTGTTAAATATTGGTACGTTTTGTGTGACAATTGTGCACATTCATGAGTTCATAAAACAGGAAATGCAGTTTTTAAACAGATAATATTCTTGTATGTGCTTACTGAAATAGGTGATTGCTTAGGACAAATAGTGTTCCCATCTGGTGCCATCCCACAATCAACAGCCTTTGAAATTACCCTAACCAGGAACAAAAAATATAGCTGGATTACTTCCACAAAGTCCCCTGGCTTCAGGTCAGTGAGCCTGGGCTCACATCATGGGAGTCAAGAGTGCAAAGTCATGTGCTTCTGCTTACTGTTACTCATTCTGTCCTGTACAATCTGTACTTATTTGGACTGATGGTGAGACCTATGTTTAAAGTTCTGATGCAAAATGACAGGGACTATATGGAAGTAATTCTAATAAAACAACACATTTCAGTTTCAAGCAAAGGAATACAAATTTTTTTTTTGACAGAAGGCCAATTTTATTAGATCTGAGGCTGGTGGTGAAGGTTTAAATCACGGTCTTCTGACCTGTTTCAGAAACACCGTCTGCCTTCATTGGAAGGTTTCTCCAAAACATTGGTACCCACCAACAAGAACACATTTAGCACGTTCACTGCTATGAAAACTTCAAGACTCACAAATAGAGTTACAGAATTAGTGGCAGGGATTGATTCTGTGATAAGAACAAATTTTGCTACCCATTCTTGTAGTTAGCTCTTGGGTTTCTTCATAATTTAAACATGCCTGAAGAATTCTCCATTAACAAACAACTGTTTCACCTTAAATGCTATGGTAATAAAATTTAAGTACTGAATACAGACATTTCAGCAACATCTGAGTTTGTAAATTAAATACAAGTCTCCATTCATTACAAAATCCTACACAAAAGTCAGAAATGTGTTTACAACACAGTTTCTCTACTAATATTGAATCATGATATCCTCTTAGGATAACAATGTAGTACAGTAATATATATATATATATATATAAAGATGCTTAACAGCAAGAATTACCTTCATTCAGCTACTGGTTTCTTTATAGCTCACAAGTAGTGTCATGTTGGTTTATCCTATGTATTGGTAAACATCAGATCTCTTTTAATGTACAAGAATTTTTATTCACCTTTTAAACTGCTTGTGAAGTTTCATTCAGTCCCTTAAAAATGAAAGAATGGTAGTATAGTGTTTGATGCATAATATAAAATTACATCTTATATATCAATCACAAATAAACATTAAATAAAATTTTAAGGTTTCATGGTGACTGGATGCTGTGAAGTTTTTTCAGGTAATAAACCAAGAGAAAATGGAGTAAATATCAAACATTTTGGATACTGTCTCCATTATCATTAGGAGATGGGATGAATGACGTGATTTCTGATTGTACTTCTACACATCATACACTGATACTGGAGACAGAAACAGTCTCTGAAACATTGTCTAATAAAGTACTTTTCACATGGTAGATCATTCCAGATTACTCACCATAATTTTACAAGACAAACATTATGTGCTAACAGTATAAAACTTATGTCATAGTTAAATAAAGAAGGAGTTAGTAAATAAGTTTATAGACATGGTAATATCAAAAGCAAGCATAATATTTTTCTTCCAAAATTTGCTTTTTTAGTGGCAGAAATGAAATTACAATTTCTTGTTGTAAAAGTTTACTGTCTGAACAGAATACCTGGTGCTCTCTTCTGTTCTCAGTATATATGGTAAACATTACTTCATGTCAAATAAAATCTGAATAAGTATTAGCAGAATTAGAACAAATTCACAGTGATAAAAGTGGCAGTGGCAGATTAACATCTTGCCCCATCGAATAGGACATGATGTAATTTGAGGAGATTTCATTTGAAATTGAACTAAATGTTTGTATGAATGTCATTATGCATAAACTGTCCACATGTTTGTTTATCAAGTCTTTTAGTTGTAATTCAGTCATTTTAACCATCACCTGTAGCTTAAGGGGATGAAATGACACTTGTAACATGTTTTTCTTAGAGAATCATTCTAGTGAGCAGGAGATGTGGGTTTAATTGCCACCTATTACTTTTTTGGTTAGAGAACCAGTCTAGCGAGCAAGAATTGTGGGTTTAAATGTGACCTGGAGTTTGTTTGGATAAAAACTAGAGTATCAGGCAGTAAAGCTGGTTTTGTCACATGTCAATAAGTTAAAATCGAAGTAAAATTTAAAATTGTGTTTTTCTTGGATGCAAAATCATGTGGTTTGGTAGATGGATACCAACAATTTACAGAAACCTGCTGTATCCTATTTCAGGGTACATTCTACCCACATTTCAGTAGACCATAATCTTTGTTCTCACTGCAATAAGAACCTCAAATCTCACAAAAAAGGATAATGTTTGAATGCAAATTAAACTGTGAAACAAAGCTCAGTTGTTGTGTGATTATAAATTCAGACTTAACCAAGACTTTTGGGAAAAAGGGACTATTGTGTTATAAAATTTTATCCCATTGTTAGCAACTGACATGAATTTTAAACTGAAATTTTGTGTTTTACTGTGGTATGTAATGTATGTTCTCTGCTAACATATACTAGAGTGTAAGGTGTAATTCATTGCTCTAATTACAACTATGCCAAAATATTCAGGGCTGAATAAATTAGATTATGTATATATAAATATGTTTCAGTATCTGAATCAAAATTACTGTGTTTGAACACATGAAATTTAATTCTTCTTTGAAAGAATCATTATAAATCTGTAAATACAACTAGCTGTATGTGTAAATATAATATTCAGTTCATGCTTTTCACATTCAGTGAACACAAAGCCATCACAGCAAGACTATGCAACTAGGAAATGTATTTTTAATAGATGTTTAGTTTAGCATATACTATTAACTGCGTATATCTGAACTAAAACCTGAAATAACCACAGGGTACAAAGCCCCCACAAACTTAAATTGTAGAGATGAAATATCTGTAACAAATTTTGAAGTTCAGAAGATATAATCAGCTGTAAGTGAAAATTTGAAGTGGGCGAGGCTTTGTAAGTTTTTTGTATTCCATGCCAATTTTACTCCAGCATTCTGGTTGCATAATGAATGTTTAATAATCCGTGATAAGAGAAATAAAATTAACAATAAATGTGCCACAAATTGAAGCTGAATTATTCATTATGTGAGAGAATAATCTTACATGCTAAGATCCACATGAATTTGCATATACGATTAGATCTAAATTTAATAAGCACTCAGTCTTTTCAAGATAGTTTCTAGAAAATATCCTACAACAGACCAAATACAGCAATTTATTTGTGCACAATAATGAATGCCCTATCAAAGTAAATAACTGCAAATAGATATACTAAGATATATATTTTATTGTATTCATCAACTTTGACAACTTTTAAAAAAACCTTGCATTTTATTGAAAATCTTTCACTAAACCTGGAGTCTAAATTCATAAACAGGAAACAGCTGTATGCTTCAGTATTTGGAGAATGCAGATCAGTATTATGGAGACTGTATCAGTCTGTCAGAACAACAAGGAAGAGACAAACTACACTGACATATATAAAAATTACTGTGACTATATAAATAATCTGGCGTGTTTTACTTCCTTTTGGGCAAGAGTTTCCTTACAGTGCAGTTCTATGCAAAATGTGCACTTTTGAAAAGAACCATGTCTTCATAAGTACAGTGTGGAAATTCATCTTATAGCTTTCTCTCACCAACAACCCCACCCCCCCTCAAAAAAAAAACACACACACCTACACATTTGAGATCATCCAAGAACAGTGAATATCTCATTTACACTGCAACACAAGCCTGAAATCACACACTTGTGGCCTTTCCTGCAACCTGAATTTGACAAGTGATATCTATGCATACATAAAGAACAATATTCTTAGTTTCTGTCATTGTGTGTCATACCAAACACAGAACATGATGAAAATATGGTAGTGAGTTAATTTACTTTAGTCAAGGCTTCAATATTAGTGTTTCTTTGCTTATGTGCAGCAAACCACCAATTATGAGAGTTACATTCCTGACAAACATAGTCACTGACAAGACCAGAGCTTACAGGAAACTGGAGTTAGCAGGAACTTGGTCCCTGTTAACATTTACCAAAGCCAAACTGCACTGTCTTGTCCTTCACTGGACACAAGATATACAGAACATGACTACCAATACCAGTAGCACATGTTCAGGTAACACACTAGTCAAACAAGTTATGAAGTGTACATAAAATATAACAATTCTGGCTCATTCATGGTCATCACCTTTAAATTGTAAAATAATCAAGGCTAAATTTGATACTGTCTTACAAACAACGTAGAACTGCAGGGTGAATAAACTGTAACAAAATCAATCTTAGATGTGAGGTTACAGTGATATTGCTGAAGATTCATGTATGCTGGAGTGTTATGCCCTGCTGGCTGGTAAATAGTCACAAACATTTTGAAGGATTATAGTGCGGTCATCATTGGGCTTAAACAGCCAAAAAATCTGGACCACAGTGCCTTCATCTTCAAGCTCTAGCAGTCCAATCTCTCCTTGGAATCCTAGATCCTGCACTGTAGGCAACTGTTTCACTAGCTGACATAGCACAACATCTCTGACAGCTTAAATCTTCAGAATCAATCCAGAAAAACCCAACTCATGAGAAGGCACAACAAAAAAGTCTCTTTCCTTTTCTTACCCTAAAAACAGCAAGACTTACATAAAAAGTACACTGCACATAAAATGTAGCCTGTATTTCTCTTACAACTTTTATGAATGAATATTTAACAAATGTTTATTTTCCAAATATTTAACAACTTATATGTGAGTTATGCTCAAGACATGTGTAGATGTGCATGTGGATCTTCAAACAAACTGCCAATTATTGCTGTCTTAGTATAAAGTTGCAGTAAAACTCATCAATATCAGAATTAACAAAAATCAATTCAGCACCTCTCAGGCTGTTACATGTGGACAGATGATAAAGCTAATAGATGAATTCTTTCAACATACTGTGAATATACCAAAATAAGAAGGGACTATATTTACTATTTACCTTTAAGACACAACTGAGTGTCGAAAGTCCATAATGATGACTATGGCACTGATGACAATGAAGGTGGTTGTGCCAATCTCTTTCTACAGAAGCCACCAATCATATTCATTCATACATACAAACACAGAAGTTTGGAAAACTTGGTAGAAATGCACAGCTCATGATACCTGAAATATGTAGTTGGTAAGGTATTGCTGTATTATGCAGACATTTGTAAATCTAAAAACTCCATTAAAAGTGTTTGGGTTACTGCAAGTGAATTTGCTGACATTGAAGTTGACATTTATAAATTGAAGAATACCGACTATTAAGTATAAGAATGACGTTCTTAGCCGAATAAATGAATCAGTGACAAAATACGAGCTCAAAAATCTTATCATTCTTTAGTGAGTGTTTTGTTTAGGTGTAATATAAAAAGTTTGAGCCTAAAGTACATATATGTGGATAAATCCAAAGCAACGATGTAATGTACATAAAATTACTATCTTTGTAGTAAATATTCCTCAAAATATGTTTCGTAATTTTTTTAATAAGTACTAGAAGATCCATCAGTCATACAACCATAATTGTGTAAGAGTAATACACATAAATTTCTTTTGTATTGGGAGATCTGATTGGAAGATGTAAAGTAATTTTCACCAAACACATTTATAGCCTACTTAAGCTACAATGCAACTAATTAAGAAAAGCATATTTAATTATTCAGTTATTCTTTGCTGATGTATATTTTTTTTAAGTTTTTGGTTATTTATTAACATGCTTATAAAGACCATTTACAAAGTTTGCATGAGTGAAAAAAAGATAAAATATAAACAAAAAAACTCAATTTAAGCTCAGTTACACAGCAAAATAACACAGTTTAGATTAACACAATCTGCTGATGAATACCTCCAGATGGCATCAGCAGCACAAACACATCTAAAAGAGGGCCAGTTATTGGAATGAAGCCGGAACACATAAATAGTAACCATTTCAATAACTGAGAGAGAATATTTACAGCCTTATAAATCTTCTAGAAACAGAACATCTAAATGGTGCTGTCTGGTACATAAACTCTTAATATCCAAGTATTCTGATAAATCAGCATTTTTATGCCAGATAAACTGACAACTCTGCTGTGGCAAACGTTGAATGCTCCTCTGTAAACATTCTAGTTCCTTTGTACCAAATAAATTAATTAAATTGTGGTTATATGAACTTCTGGTCTTCTTTAGATGTAAGTGTGTAAATTTCTATAAAATAAATACAAACAACTTATCTTGTGATAAACTGGTTAACATTAAATATTCTAGGTGTATCAGTTCATAACATTTACCGAAATATTGAATTGGTAAATGCTCGATTCACTACTGACTGCTCCATAGAAAGCTACCATATAATAAACATGACTAGTAACTACATAAAATTCACTGAGCGAACCTGTTCCCTGCAATCCCTGCACTTGAATGCATGAAAAGTACCCAACAAGAATGCTCCCAACACAGATATGTACAAAGAGAAAGTAAGCAGTGGCAAATGAAGGAATTTTATGTTTCAGTACCTGTGATGTTTATTTGATATCAAAAATTAAATTTTACTGTAATTAAGGTTGTTGTGTGTGTTTTGTAAATTAAGAAAGAGTATTTACAGTGTCAAAGTTCAAAGTATAACTACAGCTTTGAATAGGATAAAATAAAGAAATTAAATAATAATTGCAGTAAACCCCCTCCATGCTAATGTAATTAAATCCCAGGATAATGGTTTTGTTTTGTTGTGTGCAGCACCACAATAGTGTACCTTATTTTTTAATGTTATAGCAGTATCAAGCAGTCACTTATGAGAATTTAAGAAACAAGCATTTATATTGTTTTAAAATGAGTGCTTTGGAAACACACTGCAGTAAATTGGTTGGAATATGAATATGACATGTTAATTTGGTGTCTTTCCATAATAATGTTGTGGATACTATTGAATTTATTTTTGTGACATTGTAATAAGGAATAGATACTTTATTTTTCTTATTATTTAATTATTTGTTTGTGAAGTATTTATTCTGAAGTGCAATAAATGTAACAGAGCTATTAAATATTAAAAAAATGTACATATGTTATACCTTGTTTAATTTCCCTTAACTTTAGAAAAAGGAATGTCAGGTAAGATGACAGGTGAGAACACAAAGGACAGACAGACAAATGGGCACAACAAACAAAACGTGCAAGGAACATCTTCCCACCACCACAATGTCAAACAACTGCATTCTCTTCTCCCCCACACATGCCACATGCCCTGCCCATCTCATCTTGGTTTGATCACCGAATTGGTGAAGTGTACAAATCATGTAGCTCCAAACTATGCATATTTCTTCAGCCCCCTGTTACTTCCTCCCTCATATGTCCAACTGTCTTCGTCAGCACCCTGCTCTAGAACACAGTCCACCTGTGTTCCTTAAAACATGAGACTAACTTCCACACCCATTCAAAAACGTGAAAAATTATAGTTCAATGTATATTTTTTTTAGATAGAAGACAAGTTTCTGGATTGCATGGTAGCAGGAATTCCCGAACTTAACCTGTTCGTAATTTTTCCTTGCATGCAATTTTTGTCCGTGAAGTTCCCAAACATATGAACTTTACATCATCTTAATGTTGCAGTTATCTCCTATATTCTGTAGACAGGACGTGAATATACACTTACTTTTCTCACCATTTACTTCTACACCATGTCTTGCTAGCAACAATAATGCTTCTGTGTCCTTCTCTATAGTAGTTAAATTTTAATCTAATAAATTAATTTCACCAGCATAAACCAGAAGCTGATGTCTTCTATATAGTTTCAAATCCCTCCCGTTTTACATAGACCTTCCTAATGGTATGTTCTGAAGCACAGTTGAAAGGAAATGACAAGAAATACCTCCTTTCTTTCAGACAATTCTCAATACAAAATGTATCATTTCTTTGTCGATATGGAATTTAATACAGATTCAATCGAAACACGTTTGAATCAATTCTAGTTAAATTTGTGATCCATGCTCGTGACCACAGATTACTTACTTACTCCATGGTGCAGAGTCCTTCTTGAGAAGCTAACTGGTCTGCAGCTAGTCAAGAAACTCCCCGCATTTCACGGAACCCAAAGGTTCATTACCGCACTCACAAGCATCTGCCACTTGTCTCTATCCTGGGCCAGCCCAATCCAGTCCATATACACACATCCCAACTCCTGGAGATCCGTTCTAATATTATCCGCCCATCTACGCCTAGGTCTCCCCAGTGGTCTCCTTCCCTCCGGTTTCCCCACCAAGAACCTATACACCCCCCTCTCCTCAC